>Ga0315546_1000101_pt1 | contig 63927 bp, 58 predicted proteins | sample SalMarSW160170MG_FD_203833 | JGI IMG/M metagenome (GOLD analysis project Ga0315546, IMG submission 203833) | Salt marsh sediment microbial communities from the Plum Island Ecosystem LTER, Massachusetts, United States - Salt Marsh Sediment SW1601-170 ...
TTTGCAAACTAGGTTCAGAAAGCTCTTTTAATCTGCTCAGAACTCTATCCGGACTTGGAACTTTAATGTACGGGTTATCTTTAAAAGCCGCTCTTATATTGATGTTTAAATCTTCCGCACAATCGGCTCCACAATAAAATAATGACCAAAGACTATAGATTATATCTTTCCAACTATACTTACTTTGAGCTGGCAGGAAAGGGAGATGATGATTGAAGACTTTGTCTAATCCTAGATTATCAAACTCTTTTAAAACAAAATTTAAACCACCAAATGAGGAAACTGACGAACTATTTAGTATTTTCATATCGGTATTTTGTTAGTCAACACCAATTTAGGTGAAAATACCTTAGCGGTAAAGCTTTACTAGTTAAAGTTTTACCGCTTTTTCAACAATAGGCCTGCGGAATCTAGGGGCCTGGCGCCTCTACATTAAAATTGAATACTCACCAGAAGCAGGTATTCTTCTGTTACTGTTCGGTAATGATTATCTTTACAATAAAATTTACTATGCCATATCTTAAGATACAAACTAACAAAGAGATAGCTGAAAAAGACATGTTAATGAAAGAAATGACAGGCATCCTGGTTAACTTCCTGGGTAAACCCGAAAAGTTCATAATGATAGCTGTCGAACCGCTTATAGAAATGTCCTTCGGTGGCACTAATGAACCCACGGCTTTTATTGAATTAAAAAGTATCGGGCTGCCCACTGATGTCACATCGGAATTATCAGAAGCGATATGCAAATTGCTAAACAAGCATCTCGGTATACCACCAGACAGGATCTATATTGAATTTTCTGATGCTCCGCGTAACATGTTCGGATGGAATGGCGGGACCTTCGGGTAAACATTACCTTAAATATAAAAAAACTCACTCCCGGAGGAGTGAGTTCAACTTTATGGTTTAACTGATTTATTTCCTGCGCGTGGCAGCTGATTTAGATGCTCTTGTGCTCTTGCTTTTGCTTGCTGTCTGAGTCGACCTGGTGGCTTTGCTATTGCTGCGCCTGGCATTGCTTGAGTTCGACACCGTTGCCCTTGAACTTCCTGAGGAACTCCGGCTCTTAACGGTGGCTGTCTGCCTGGATGAGCTGCTTCTCTGGCTTACCCTTGCCTGAGTGCTGCGGGCTGAGCTGCTTTGGCGGGCAGGAGCCTGAACCGTTGCTCTCCGTGCAGTGGTTGCCTTACTTGTACTGACACTTTGTTGTCCACTGCGTGTGACAGTCCTTGTGGCTGGTCTTGCCTCAGTGCGTGCAGCAGACCGGGTCTCAGTCCTTGTGGCTGGTCTTGCCTCAGTACGCGCAGCAGACCGGGTATTGGTGCGTGTGACAGGCCTTGTTTCAGTACGTGTTGCAGACCGGGTCTCAGTCCTTGTGGCAGGTCTCGCCTCAGTGCGTACAGTAGTTGATCTCCTCGAAACCGAGGTACCCTGTCCCTGCCTTGTTTCACTCCTGCTCCTGACAGCAGTGGAGGTATTAGCCCTAGTTGCCGGCCTTGTCCTGGCATAGAGTTCTTCGCCGGCCCTCCTCTGTTCGGGTCGTGAGTAAGTGTCCCTATAAACGCCCCTGTTAATATTTACAACCACCGTTGGAGAATAAACTCTAACCCTGTTGCAGTAAAACCTGTCATATCTGTTCCAGCGTACATGTTTCCAGGGCCTGTAATGCCTGTGGTAATATGTGTACCAGTTATAATGGTATCCATAGTAGAAGTGCCAGTAATGAGTTCTCCAGGGGTGCCAGTATACCGGATAATAGCTCCAGTACCATGACGAACGCCATACTATATATCCGGGATGGTATATGTACCTGATAACAGGCCATCCGGCTATGTCATAATAGCTATATCTGACTACTGATATACCGGACCTGCCCGTGTAACCCGGATTGGGCGTTTCTGCATATATGGGCTCTATTATATAATTCTTTCCGTATAAAGCTTCGTCGCCAATAAGCTGTATTTGTACTTCCCCGTTGCGTAACTGCTCAACAATAAAAACAGCGACATCCTGGCTCTCATCTTGATTCAGGAAGACCCTTAATACTATATTGTGAACGTTTCCGTCAACATAATCAGATACTGTTATATAATCGACCAAGTTATCACCATTCAGATCTAGATTGTTGATCCTTGAATCCTCATTGTTCAAATCCCTCTCAAAGGCTTCCAGTGTTTCAGATTCCTGGAACAACTTCATCACTGCGTAAAGATTGAGATTGTCACCCGGAAGACCCAGATACTCATCCTGCCTGTCCGGGGCCCCCATTGCGCTCCATGCTGTTATCAGGAGTGCGAGGAACGATGTGATAATTGATTTTTTCATCTCTTTTAATTTTCCTGGAAGATTCTTTTCTTCATTATAATAAGGGCAAAACTCGTACCAGAATCTGCAAATTCCCGTAAAATGGGCACTCTAGAAGCCTTTCATGAGAGAAAAGATAGTAAGGATATGTTATGAATATCACCTGGTGATTGTAGATTTATGGAGTGGTTGATAGAGTTGATAAGGTTTATAAAGTTGATAAAGTATAAGATATAGTTAACCTCTTATCTTCTCCTTAGCCTATAGAATATATGGAATCACCGCCTTCCTTTTCACGGGATAATCGGGAAATTTCTCCTTATACCACCTATGGTGATGCAATGCCCTTGGAATAAGATTTACAGCAGTCCATACAGCGAAGGACAGAGCCGGCAGGCACCATGTCATAATTGCAAAACCGGTCCATTCGAGTATCTCACCTGCAAAATTAGGGCATGAGATATACCTGAAAAGTGGATGGGTAGGGATAGAATAACCCAATCGTTTACCATTACGCAAATGGATGAGGTGGTTATCCGAAACCTGGTTGATGAGAAATCCCGTAACAAATAATACAATACCAATAATAAACCGTGGATCTGTCAGCCAGTCAACATAGTATTCCCCTGCTCCTTGCTCCCTGCCCCCTGCCATATACCCCAGCCAGTAACCATTGAGGAATCCGTTCACCAGGTTGAAGAACAATGCAAGAAATACCACAAGTACAGGAATCTTTTTCCCTTTTGTCCTTGTCCTGAAAGGGAAAATGAATATTCGGTTGAAATAATGAACGAACCATAACATGAAGAACACCCAGAGTATATTTATTTCCCATTTATTACCCGTAAGGAATAGAACTGTAATAAGTACCAGTGATGGGAGCTCCATAATGAACCAGCCAAGCCTGTTGTCAATAGCGGGGCCCCATTTCCTGCTGGAATGCCTTCCATATGGTGCCCTGACCTTTAAGAGAAGGGGGGACAGTAAAGCCGCCAGGCCAATCCACGCAATTACGAGTATGTTAAAATGCTCTTTCAGTAACACATTCCTTGCTATTGGTTTCTGAAATCAGGATTTTGTTCAGGGAACAGTGCGCCAGTCTCTTCCTGCATTTTCCTTAACAGCGCTTTCAACTCGGTTGTTTTTTCAGGATATTGATCCGACAGGTCTGTTGTCTCACCAATATCTTCCGCCAGGTTATAAAGCTCCGTTTTGTCATAATGATAAAACTCAACAAGCTTCCAATTGCCCTTACGAATGGCAGCTCCCGGTGTCCACTGGCTGCTGTGGTAATGGGGGAAATGCCAGAAAATGGCTTCCCTTTCGGGCGCTTTGTTTTCAGTAATCAATGGCAACAGGCTTTTACCGTCAACATGTTGCTGAGGCATCAGGGAAAATCCTGCCATATCCAGTATGGTGGGGTAGAAATCGGTACTTATAACCGGAACATTACTTGATCTGTGCGATATCCCGGGACCGGCGATAATAAGAGGAACCCTGATACCACCTTCGTAGCACCATCCCTTACCTGCCCTGAGCGGTCTCACGGATGTTGGGGCAGGGCGATCTTTATTGACTGTTGAAAGGCCACCGTTGTCTGAAGTAAAAATTACATAAGTATTTTCTGATAAACCGTTTTTGTTAAGGTAGTCAATAATCCGCCCGACATTCTCGTCCATGCTGTAAACCATTGAGGCGTAAGGAGCATTTACCTGGTTAATGGTGGTGCTTCCTGTATGCTCATCAATAAGGACAGGTTGTGCTTCTTCACCCAGTTCTTCTTTCTTTTTCTCAAAGTGATCAATATGTTTTTTACTTGCCTGTATGGGAGTATGGACGGTATAAAATGCCAGGTAAAGGGAAAATGATTCGTTTTTTAATGATTGCAGGAATCGCAGTGATTCATCCGCAAGCCTGTCTGTAAGGTATTCTCCTTCAGGACCGTCTTCCAGTTTTGGGTTTTTATATGGTGAATAGTATCCACCCGGAGGTTGACCCATATGATGCCCTCCCTTATTTATATCGAATCCCTGGTCTTCCGGAAAGAAGCCTGTGTCTCCCAGGTGCCATTTGCCTGCAAAGAAGGTTTTATAGCCGTTCTTTTTCATCACTTCGGCTATTGTTTCTTCTTCGAGTGCCAGCTGGTGATTATCCACAGGCCCGAGAAGCTTCCTGTTTTTTGGGTCACCCCCTGGATCCAGTCGGTAATATTTACTCTTGAGGGGTATTTCCCTGTCATAATGCTTGCCCTGGTAGGTGAGCATACAGGTGAGGTGGTATAGGCATCTGTAAAGACCATACCGCCTGATGCCAGCCTGTCTAGATTCGGTGTTTCGTGAAAGGTGCTGCCATAACAGGAAAGGTCAGTCCAGCCAAGGTCATCAACCAGGATAAAAACGAAGTTTGGTTTTGTGTTTTTCCTGGTACAGGAAATGAGGATTGCAGGGACAAGAATAAGGATAAAAAGTAGTTTTCGCATAGTCATTCTCCCATAATATTCAGTACTGCTACGTAGAAATCCTTATCAACAACAAGTTCACATGGCTCTAAACTTTCAAGGAATGACCATCCCCTGTCTGTGAAATCGAGCCAGGTTTCTTTTCCATCGAGGTATACTTTCACAGGCATATTGAATCCTCTCACTGCATTTCCCCACCTGTACATTAGTCCGTTCTCGTTGAACCTGTACTCAAGGACAGGGATTCTTGTGTCACGCAGAAACTGGTTAAATATGGGTTTAAGATCAAAATCAGTATGTTCTTCCATGTATCCTTCTATCTGTTCCGTAGTTACAGTCTGGTGCCAGAATGTTTTATTCAGTCCGCGTAAGATATCTCTCCATTTATCATCATCATTAACAAGCTGTCGAATCATATGCAGCATTGTTGCGCCTTTCTGGTACATATCACCTGAGCCCGAACGGTTAACATTATAGGTTCCAATAATAGGCCGGTCGTTGCCTATATTTGAACGAACGCCCCTGAGGTATTCAAATCCTGCCTCTTTCCCATACCAGTATTCCACGAAAAGGCCCTCGGAATAGGCAATAAAGCTTTCATGGATCCACATATCAGCTATGTCCCTGTATGTGATATTATTTGCAAACCATTCATGCCCGGATTCGTGGACAATAATGAAGTCAAATTTCTCACCCCATCCTGTGCCACTTACATCCCTGCCACGGTAACCGTTCATATAACCATTACCATAGGTCACGGAGCTCTGGTGTTCCATGCCCAGGTAAGGAGCCTCAACCAGTTTGTATCCGTCCTCGTAAAACGGGTAGGGTCCAAACCAGTATTCAAAAGCCTCAAGCATCATGGGCACCTGTTTGAAATGTTCTTTTGCCTTTTCAAGGTTATAGTTCAGCACATAATAGTCACAATCGAGCTTACCCAGTTCGCCTTCGTATACTTCACCGAAGTGAACATAATCGCCTACATTTATATTGACACCGTAATTATTAATAGGATTATAAACGTACCAGTGCCATGTTTTTGTCCCGTCGGGATTTTTGGTAACTCCCTTATATCTTCCGTTTGAAACGTCCATAAGGTCTCCGGGTGTGGTTATGCTGAACCTCATACTATCTGGTTCGTCATACATATGGTCCTTGCAGGGCCACCATATACTGGCTCCTCCTCCCTGGCATGAAGTGGCATAAAAGGAATTGCCATTATCATCATAAACCCATGTAAGGCCATCGTCCCATGGTGGACGCCGGCTAGCTTTCGGTTTACCTCCATAGTAAACGATTAGCTCATTGGATTCACCTGCCATCTGTTCTTTATCCATATGAACAAACCATGCATTCCCGTCATGTTTAAATTCAAGCTCCTTCCCTTCCTGTGTGATCCTGTTTATTTCCAGGGGCGGTTGAAGATCTATCTGCATAAGGTCATGTGGGCTTATCACATCATAACTTATCAGAACATACCCGTTTATGCTACTGTCTGCCGGGCTGGTTTTGATATTCAAGTGGTAGAAAGTAAGATCCCACCATTCCCTTTCGGGTGTTATGGAACCGCGGAGTGTATCCTGCCTTGTAAGAGGTTGCTGAAACCTCTGTGCGTTAACACTAGTTGCAGAAAGAACCATAAGCAGTGTGAAAACAATTTTTCGTATCATTTATGTAAGATTTGTGTTTTTAATAATACCAAACTTACATAATAGTTTTAATATAATGGCAGTGGAATAGGATGTTGTAGGGCTGTATACATGGCAGGGTGCATGGGGCAGGATGCACGGGGAGGAATAAAGAATGAAGATTTAAGAATTATATACTGGGATTATGGTAATAAGGAATAGATGACTTACTATCTATATTAATAACAAATTAACCAATTAACGAACTAACTTTTCCCTGCTCTCTGCCCCCTGCTCCTAGCTTTTATACTGGTACACCCTCACCCAGTCGATTTCCATTGAACTTGATCCTGATATTGGTTTGTCGAGTCCTCCTGAAAAATTAATATACATTGGCTCATTGGGTATATTGGCTGTCTGTTTGAATACTTCATAATCATTGATCTTCCAGACAAGTTTATCTGCTGTCCATTCGAGGGTGTAAATATAGAAGCCCCTTCCGTATTTCCCATTGATTGAGGTTCTGGCTTCTTTTTTACCATTAGCAAAGAAATCCATCCATACCTTGCCTTTGCCTGTGCGGCAAACATCAATATGAGGAGTTACCTTATCGGCAAGCAGATAGAATGCATGTCGTGGACCTACAGCGGTATTCAGTTTTATCTTTGCCTGGAATACTCCATGTTTCTGGCGGAAGCTTTTACCTGTATTTATGATGCCTGAGGTATAGTTAAATTCTTTATTCCTGAATCCGCCAAAATCAGGGTTCCATACTTTACCTTCTTTCTTCTGTGGCCTGGTGCTTATGCTGAAAATACTGCTGCCTATATCAAAATTCTCTGATTCAGTATAGCAATGCAGGTCTGTTTCCAGTGAATACCTTTCATTAAGAAGCCTGTCACCCCAGTAATGATTGGTGAGCCATTTCTTTGTGTTAAGGCTGTTTTCATCAAATTCATCACGGAAAGTGAGCTCCCTGTGTTTGAGAACATCGAATTTGTCTGAATCTTTTACCTTGAAATACCATACAATATCATCACTCTTCTTAAGTTTTTCGTATTCCTGCTCTTCCTTGAAGAGATCAGATTTCTCATAGCGTTTCTTGTCGAGAAGGTACTCTTTCCTTTCTTTGAACTCGTCAGTCTGCAGGTAATTTTTCAATTCCCCGTGCCTTGATATTTTCTGTGAGCCATTGAGCGCATTGAAGTTTGAAAGTTCTTTTGAGGACTTAAACTTATAAAAGAATTTAATGTCGGGATCGTTATTCAGGTTTTTATATTCCTGCAGTTGTTTATATTCGTCGGTGTCCTTGAAAGTGATTGGTTTCATATTCTTCTTTTCAAGGAAAGCGTCCGAATTGATAAATTCGCCCAGCCCGAGGTACCTGCTGATACTGGCTACACCAACAAGTTTTTCAGCCTCCTCCTTTTTACCTTTTCTGAGAAGCTTGTTATATGCTTTAACGTTTGAATCGGATTTCAGCTTCTTATATTCCTTGAACTTATTGTATTCTTCAGTCCTTTTGAAGGTTATGGGCTTCATTTTCTGCTTTTCCTTAAAGCTTGCTGAATTAACTGTTTTTTTTAGTTCTTCATAGCGCTTTATCTTATCCGAGCCCTCCAGTTCCTGGTACTTCTTCATATCCACGCTGTCGCGTGTTTTGAAATACATAACCAGATCCTTACTCTTATCCAGGCGCTTAAACTCCTGCTCTTTATTATATTCTTCAGAATCTTTGAAACTAAGGGTTTCAATATGTTTCTTTTTTGTTTTGAAATCGGTTGAATTAACCCGGGCATCCAGTTCATTGAACCGCTTCAACTCGTCTGATTCGCTGAATTTCTTCAGTTTTTCAAATTCTTCGATAAGGGCATTTTCTTCCTGCTCTATCTTTGATGTTGAGGGGATTAATCCAAGTGACAGTTTGAGCTTAGCCATTGCTGAAAATCTTTGTATATAACCTGTTAAAGATAAAAAATCTTTCAAAAAGAAAACATAATTACGGCAATAATATTGTGTGACCGGGGGCAGGGAGCATGGAGCAGGTAATGGAGAGTTCATGTCAACTGATACAACCAGGGTCAAAATCCGGTGCCTTTTCGGAATTATAATCGTGGCAGCCATCAGTTGAAGGGCAGATGCAGGAATGCACGGTGATTTTTGCCACTTTCCCGGGGCATATTAAATTCCGGGAGCAGCCGTTCAAAAACAATTGAAGATTATCACAATATGATGTAACTTGCTGTAGTGCAATATAAAACCTTGACAGATGCTCCGGATATACCATACAATAAATTTCAAACCATAAGACATCGTGAGATAATAAATATAAATGTAATAGTGCAGTTACACTACCAGGTACAATGGCTACTAAAACTGTAAAAAATGAATCATATTTGCATTTTAATCCTAATAATCGTTTTCTCCAGTGTATTTGGAGGGATTGTGAACTTTTTTATAAACAATAATAAAGAAGATTTCAATATCTTCAATATTCTGAAATCGATAACTATTGGCTTAGCAGCATCAGTTTAAGTACCTCTATTACTAGAAATGATTTCCAGTAATTTATTAGAGTCAAGTAAAAATGATCTACATGATTATTTTGTTATTACAGGATTTTGTATAATCTCAGCAATTTTCGCAACCAATTTTATCGATTCAATTGCAAAAAAAGTTATGAATCAAATAAGAGGTGTAAAAGATGATCTTGAAAATGTAAAATCAGATTTGGATGAATCGACTACAGAAACTGATATACAAATAAGAAATGATTTAGTTGACAAAACTCACATCGAGACGGAAGAGTCGGAACTCTTATTTGCAATATATAACAGCAAATATACTTATAGATCAATTACTGGATTATCCAAAGAATTAGGAGATGATAAAGAAACTATAAAATATATTCTTAAATAATTAGTAGGTAAAAAGCTTGTAATTAAAGCAGAAAGGGAAAGTGGTATAAGATGGAAACTTTCTGATAAAGGTAGTGAATTGGTTGCTAATCTTTATTATGAAGAAAGCTCTAGATAAACCTCAATTGCCACTGAACGCCGCGCTAAACCAAATTGCTATGAATAAGAAACATTAATAATTTCATGGATTAACGGACGCTAATAGCGGACGACGATTTATTCAAACTAGCATACATTTTATTGAAATTCATCTTAAAACCAACCGCCTTGAAAATCACTCCACGCTAAGGCGTTCCGCTTGAGTAGCATTGTTAGGCGATTAACTTGCATAAATTTAAACACTTACATTGTCACAGTTCAACAGAATGCACTTATGTAAATTCTGAAACTTACTGACCAGTAATATAATGCTGGACAAAAGATAATATAAACATGATAAGAAAGCTTATAACTGTTACAATAATCCACACTTTACCTGCATGGCTTGCTACTCCAATCATTCCGCCAGTACCAGAAAAGAACAATATGATATATGGAAAAACAATCCATTGATTCTGACGAAAATCAACCTTTAAAATATAATCTAGCATTAACTCGACAACAAGGTATGCCATCATTAAACTAATCTGTATAAAATAAAGAAGTGGGCGTTTGATGCCAATAGCTGTAATGAATAGATATGCTAATGGAACAATACTAAGGATAAGAATTATTCCAAACCAATACTCGATATTCGGTTTATTACTCAAGCGAGCAATAAAAACAGCTATCACAAGAACATTAATCAGATTGGCAACTATCGCACCGACGATATTTGAAACTTGTGTTAAATCTGCCATAAAAATAAGTCCTTAATTAATATTAATGTAATTTACGCCTAACTACTAAATAGATTGCAATATTGCAGTCTATCACTTGTTAGGTTACTGAAAAGGTAATTAATTTATAATATGTTAACAAAATATTGCTTTGCTCAGACACTGTAAAACAATAATTTTATATCCAACATCTACCAAAAAATGACACAACCAGACTTAATAGATAGGGTTCGGGGGCAAATACAGTTAAGACATTTTAGTATTTAGAACAAAAAAGGTTTATTATTTTACATTTAGTGAATGAATACATAGAAACAAAAGGGCTAAACATGTTGTAAATTCAATGCGGCGGATTAATGATGTTCTGATATCATTATCTTTGTTTTATAGGCTGTGTAAGTTGATAAGTAGAAACTTTGATATGCCGCACTAAATTTACAACTCACCGTTCAGGCACATTGGCTTTGCCGAAGGCATTGCAGGGGGAAGTGAGTAAACTTTGTTTAGCGCGCCGTTATATGACAATTATAAAAAGATTAATATGAAAAGACTATTTCTAATTTTTGCAGTGACAATTATTTTCATAACCAATTGTCAACAAAGTGCGAGGAACTCTTATAAATCACCTGAAATAATTTTCCGGGTTCATAATCAAATTTCAGTTGGCGTTAACCCTGAAGTTGAGTTAATCTCAATAGTTCAAACAATTAGTAATTACCCCACAGTTCTTGGTTTCTTAATGGCACAGGATTCATCCAAATATAAAACCGATGTCATTAATCACTTTAAACCTTATCAGAAACATCCTGCTGTTCTTATGCTTAACAGATTATGTATTATACCCGGAGGATTAAATTTTAGTGTGCCTTCAAATATTATGCTCTATACCGATAATTCGCTAAGGTTGAGAGAAGACATTGAATTAGATGAATTTGTAATTAACCGCGCTGGAGGCATAGATTCATTGAGGGTATTTTTAAATCTACTTAGTGATTTTGCAATTCAATCCTCATTCAATGAATTCTATAAAGAACATGGGGGGTTCTATTCGGATATTGTTGAAAAAACAATTAGTAATCTTGGCTCGATAGATTATATTTCTGAATTAGAAGATTTTTATGGGAAGAAGCAAAAGTCTTACAATATTGTATTAGTATCGCTATACAATTTTGTCGGATTTGGAAATTCATTATTGCATTCGAACGATCAACGGGAAATATACAATACATTGGGACCCCCAAAGGTTGTGAATAATACACCTTTTTTTGGAGATGAGAATTATCTGAAATATATGATAAGGCATGAATTCAGCCACCCATTTATAAATCCTTTAACGTAAAAACACTGGGATTACCTAAAGGATTATTCTCAAAAATTTGATTTAATACCTGAAGTAGCCCGTAAAAATGTATGTGGTGATTGGCAAGAATGTGTTAATGAGTTTACTATCAGAGTTATCACGACTCAACTTGCATACAACGAATCAGAAAAGGTTGGATTACAATCATATGACAAAGAACAATCCAGGGGAGTATCCTATTTGGACATTTTGCTAAATAAACTCAGATACTATCAGCTAAACAGAGAAACATATCCCACGCTTGAATCATACTACTTAAAAATCCTGGATGTTTTAAAAGAGTATTAGAATCGCCATATAACAAGCGTAACCGTTGCACAAATACTGATTCTTAAAACTTTTCTTAGGAAAAGTCAAAAAAGGATACTGTAACTGAACAATTCAACGATTTAACGCTTCAACATCCCTAATCACGAAAAAGCCCTGCTTTTTCGAGGATCTTCGAATCTTTGATTCGGGACCGGCTGCTGGATCCCGGGGTTAGCCAAGGTCTGCTTTGGCAATCCAGTGTACCTGGTTCATCAGGGGGTGGCGGAGGCTTATGGCGCCTTCTGAAGGGCAAACGGCTACACAACAACCACAATACCAGCATTCGCCGGGGTACAGGACTATGGGTGGTTTTCCTTTTACCTGATTTGGTATGAAAAGGTCAACCTGGCATATATCTATACAACTGTTGCACCCTGTGCACTTTTCTGCATTAAAGATTATTGGTCTTGACGCCGGCATTTCTGCCTCGGATATGAATGATCTATCTGTCATAATAAGTCCCTTCTTTATAATCCCGGTTATATTTCTCGTAATTCTCTTTCAGGTCGCCAAAAAAACAGAGCTCTCTTTCACCTGTTATAACCTGGTTGTTGATCTGTTTAATAGTAATAAGCATTTCCTCCCCTTTTTTATACATATTTTCATCCCCCCTGTTAAAGCACAAGGCCTTTGAGCTTGTTTTCCTGGCTAAACATGAATGCAGAATTATCTGTGACACTGTCAGGATATCAAATACCTCGAGCAGCCTAACCAGTTCGTGAGGGTTATAGGCAAACGTTTCAGGTATTATCTTATTTTCATATTCCTGCAGGCGCAGCAAGCCGATCTTCAGCAATTCATCCCTTTTTATCTCACCGCAATAATTCTGCATCGTTTTTGCAATACCCATATTCAGTTCTTTCCAGCCGATAGAATTTTCAGGATTGTTATGAATGGGGGCATAAACGCGTTTTTTTTCGGTACTTACCTGTTCAAGCCGAATATCAGCAAGACCGTTTGCAGAGGCATATTTTGATGCATGGCGCCCGGCATAATATCCTGTAGCGGCAGCATGTCCGTAACAGTTGGATGCATAGAGCGAGTCGCCGGCTACGTACAGACCCTCGATATTTGTTTGTAATTCCCAGTTATTCAGGAAACCGCCGGGAAGCCCGAAAAGCTGACGTTCCTGCGGAAGGAAGCTGGCTGAGGTCCATCCCTCACCATAACATTGCAGGACGTGCTTCTCAGGATCGAAGCCTGCCTTCCTGTAATTTTCATATACAGGGATTTTTGTTTTGCCCTCTTCGCCAACCATCATGCCCCATATAACTTTACGTTCTGTTTCGGGCATGCCCGATAAGTCGGCGTAGAAAGGCAATTTATATCCCTGGCTGATCATTTTTGCGAAAGGGACTGTTTCAGGGCCTTCATAATTATACTTCGGGTAATCGACCGAACCACCTTTAAGAAAGAATTTCTGTCCTTTAGCAGGCAAGAAACGCTCTTCAAAGCTTCTAAGGATGTTGCCGTCCCTGTCGGTATATGGTATTTCCTTGCCCTCAGAATCGATAATTGATGCCCCATACCATGTATTGTGATTATTACCAGCGCCGTAAGGAGGGTAGCTCCTGCCTGCTGCCGAGAATTCGGCGACAACCGATTTCTCCATCATTGTAAATTCAGCCCCTGCGCGCCAGCCCATGGCGTGGCCGTCGCCTATGCACTGTGGGGGCCTGAATTCGCACAGGCCGGTATAATCGGAAGAGAACAACCATATCCTTGCAGGCCTTGACAAGCACATAATGCTTGCTTTAGCCCTGAAGACATAAAATTTACCGGTACGGGTATGAATACCTGTGGCTCCCACACAAAGGCCTCCCTGTTTGCCATCTTCTGTAAGAAGTGAGCTTACCATCACCCTGTCGATTATTTTTACACCAAGCCTTTTCATCTCTTTATACATAGCCGGCTTGAAGGTTGTGCCCCATATACGCAGGGTGATCCTGTTCCTATAATCATAGGCAAACATAAGCTTCGATTCGTCATCGCGGAATGCCGCTCCCTTAAATTCATCTTCGGTATCCCTTATTTTTCCCCCCATTCCCTCAATATCGAGCAATCGGTCATAACCTTCCCTGCATTCGATATAATGGGAAATACCATTATTAAAACCGTCATTATCATCAAGCATTGCCTGTGTCAGTTCTTCCGGGCTTAGCCCGGAGCATGGGTTTGTGGCAGCAGATTCCCAGTGGTCGCAGCCTGATCCTCCTGCACCACTCATCTTCGTGGCTGCCTTTTCGACCAGTACGACACTCTGCCCCCTGCGGGCAGATGAGATGGCAGCCATACAACCGGCAATACCTCCGCCAAGAACCAGAATATCGGCAGTAGACGTTTCTTCACTGTCCCATTCAAGGGGGTAAGGCCACTCAAAATTATGCATAGTATGAATTATTTAAGCTCATTATTTTTATCTGTTTTGCTGACTGCAATTAATACCAACAACGAAATAGTGTAGGCGTAAAACAAACCTAAATCAGGGTTAACCCATCCGTTTAAAGGCCCGGGCACACCTGCCGTAAAAGCCCCGACACCTATTAACCCTCCTGTGAACATGGCAGCCACAGCCCCTTTTCTGGTTGCTTTTTTCCATAATACACCGGCAATTAAAGGTACCAAAAGACTGCCCATGTAGGGATAGTTAAAGATAATAATAGCATCAAGAATATCATCGACCTTAAATGAAAGGAAAACACCGGCTATTGCCGATAATGCCACTGCCAGCCGGGATAATGTTTTTGACCATGGCAGATCATCAAGTTTTTGACGTGGATTAAGGAACCTGTTATACAGATCACGGGTAAAAGTTGCACCCATGGCAACGAGCAGACCCGAGGCACTCGACATTGCTGCTCCCAGCACAGCCGCAATAACAATACCTGCGAGTACAGGGTTGAGTGATTGTATAACCATATAGGAAAAAAAACCTTCTTTTATTTCAGGGAACACAACAGCTGCGGAAGCGCCAACGGCAGAGGTGAGGATGCCGATAATTATTACCACTATTCCGGCAATAATACACCCCCATTTGGCAGTACGTGCATCCTTTGCTGCCTGATAACGTATATAGGCATCATATGAAACGGAAATAGCAATTAAAAACGGGACTACAAGGTAGATGAACTTAATAAAGGTCCCGGCCGGAATAAAAGGTGTGGCAAAAACAGCCCCCGGCTCTAATCCTTCCGAACGTAGAAATAATAAGGATGCGATGGCTATCAGGGGTATGCCTGTAATAATGATAGATGTGTTTATGACATCTGTAAAAACAATGCCCCACATACCTCCCAGGGTGCTGTAAATGAGAATAACAACAGCACATACTATCACCCCTGTTGAAAATGATATACCAAAGCCTGACAGTATGCTTCCACAAGCCAGCAACTGAGCAATAAAAATACCGAGCAGGCTTGGCACATTGCTTATCCATGCCCAGATGCGTACCCATCTGTTTTCCCCGTAGCGTGATTCATAAAAATCCAGGGGGACGAAGCTGTCTTTCTGCCTCAGTTTGGCTGCAATAAAAATACCTGCCAGGATCAATCCCCCTCCACAGCCCAGGGCATACCACATGCCCGGCCACACACCCATTGACGCTCCCCTGTCTGATCCTCCCAATACTATACCTGCACCTATCTGTACTGCCGTAAGGGTGGCTATGGTAAAAGGAAGGTTTAACTTCCTGCCTGCTACCAGGAAATCAGATGTTTTCTTGTTTCTTGATGATACATAAACGCCTGCAATAATCAGGACCACGAAGTACAGGCTACAGACAAGCAATACTACCGAAGCTTTTTCCATAATTGATTTAACAGCATGTAACTGAATTGATTATTATTATTTACTCCTGCAAATAGCATAAACATACAAATAAGCCTTATTTACCCTCAAACAGGCTTGTAACATTTTTTAATTCACGGCTTATGGCAATAAATTGAGGGCAATGGCTTTCACATTCACCACATTCAATGCAATTTGAAGCCTTCTTACCATCTGACAACATCCTGTAATTTTCATCTCTCCCGTATATATGGTAATCATTGTAGAGTCTGAAGCAAGACGGAATATCAATGCCATTCGGACAAGGCATGCAATAAGCACAGGCAGTGCAAGGCACTTTAATTCTTTGCAGGAACAGATCCCTTGCCTTGCCTATCACATCCTTTTCTTTTGTTGATAATGAGTTCTCCTTTGCTTCACCGGCGATCTTCAGGTTCTCTTCAAGCTGCTCCATTGTATTCATACCACTAAGTACAACAGATACTCCCTTATGGTCCCATACCCATCGCAGAGCCCAGTCAGCGGGACTTCGCTTAATATCTGCCTGGTTAAAGGCATCCTTCACAGCTTCAGGAATACCGGCCGCCAGTTTCCCGCCCCTCAAGGGCTCCATGACTATTACCCCCATACCCTTCCCGGCAGCATATAGCAACCCTTGTTTTCCGGCCTGAAAATTCTCATCCATGTAGTTATACTGTATCTGACAGAATGACCAGTCATAAGCATCAATAATTTCATTGAAACATTTATTTTCATCATGAAATGAGAATCCCGCATACCTTATCCTTCCGTCTTTAATGGCCTTATCAAGAAAATCAGTAACACCGGCTTCTTTTACGTTTTTCCATAAATAAGCATTCAGTGAATGTATCAGGTAAAAATCAATAGTGTCTGTTTCAAGGCGTGCCAATTGTTCATCCAGGTATTTATCCATATCTGCTCTTGTCTTTATCAACCAACCTGGCAACTTAGTGGCTACTTTAACCTTCTCCCTGTAGCCATCCTTTAATACTTTTGCCACGAATGGTTCACTCTCGCCACCGGATGTCATTCCTTTACCATGATAAGGATATGCCGTATCAATATAATTAACCCCTTCATCAATGGCATATCGGATTAGATCAGTGGCCTTTCCCTCATCAATTTTGGATGCATCCCCGCCGGGTAGAAGAGGAAGCCTCATACATCCGAATCCGAGGATTGAGACCATCTCATCTGTTTTACCGAATTTTCTGTAGAACATCTTTTGTCTCCAAAATATTCTATTTATACAATTTCATTCTATTAAACATGAAAATCGTGCTTCCCGTTACAAGTCACTTTGGTCTCTTCATAAAAGACTGATCTTTAATCTCTTGCTGATATAATTTTGTTCGTGTTGATACCAGGAAGCATGAAAGACAGGTTTAAAGTGGTAAATTTATATCATAAACTGAGTCTGCCAAGGCTCGCTACCATGGAAAATTCAAAACTTTTAAAAACTATTTGAAATTCAAGGTCCGGTTTTATTAATTCTTCCTGAAAATAATTTATCGTATCTTACAGATGTTGGTTCTGCAATAAAGAATTAAACTTTCAATCACCATAAAATCAACACTATACAAAATTTTAACAAAAATAATTATAAAAATACTTGACAAAGGGCTAATTAATTTAATATATTTGACTGACCGTTCATTCAAAACGGTATTTTGTTTGTAACTTAATTGACTGAACGTTTAATCAAAAAAATATGCCAAGAACACCACAACAGTTTGAAGGGATCAGGGAGGAAAAGAAAGCCCTGATAATGCGCACTGCTCTGGGATTGTTTGCCACCAACGGATATCATGGCACCACAATAAGCAGCATAGCCAGGGATGCAGGGATATCAAAGGGTTTATTATATAATTATTTTGAGAGCAAGGAGGAACTGATTAAGGCCATTATTTATTCAGGTCTCGAGAATATTGATAAGCTGATGGATCCTGATAAAGATGGAATACTCACAGGTGATGAAATGGAATTCCTGCTCAACAGGTTTTTTGATTTGCTCCAGGATGATATATCATTCTGGAAACTTTATTTCACACTATTTGTACAGGAGCCTGTAATCAGGCTGGTACAGGACAGGTTATCCAAAGCTCTAAATAACTATATTAAACTTCTGACAGCCTATTTCGAATCAAGGGGATTCGAAGATCCGTATACCGAAGCCCTGTTATTCGGAGCCATGCTTGATGGAATAGGCATAAATTATGTAGCCAATTCCGAACTATTCCCGGTAGAGAAAATAAAGAAAGGAATACTAAAAAAATATAGCTAAATGAATTTAAAATGAAAAAGGAACTGTTTACACTTTTACTACTCGTTTTTTCATGTTTAAACCTGCCAGCACAGGATGCCAGTGAAATAGTAAAAAGGGCAAATGACAAGATAAACGGTGAGAAATCGAGTTACGGAATTATGAAAATGACAATTATACGACCCGAATGGGAAAGAACACTGGAATTCAAAAACTGGACAATGGGTACTGATTATGCACTCACCCTGATTACTGCTCCAGCCAGGGATAAAGGGCAGAGTTTCCTGAAAAGGGGATCAGAGATGTGGAGTTGGAACCCTACGATCAACAGGATGATCAAACTTCCACCCTCAATGATGTCACAGGGATGGATGGGATCTGATTATACGAATGATGATATCCTCAATGAATCTTCTGTCGTGGAAGATTATACACATGAGATAACCGGAGAGGATGAGATAGAAGGGCGCATGTGTTATCGTATAAAAATGACAGCCAGGGAAGATGCTCCGGTAATCTGGGGACACCAGGTAAGATGGATTGACAAGAAGGATTATTTATTTATGAAAGCTGAACTCTACGATGAAGACGGGTACCTTGTAAGGACAGAGCTTGGTAAAAATATTAAAACCATGGATGGAAGGCTTATTCCTTCTGTACTGGAATTAATACCGGAAGACGAAGAGGGTTATAAAACCATAGTGGAAATAGAAGAGATTGAATTTAATATAGCTATCGAGGACAGTTTTTTCTCACAGCAGAATCTGAAGAGGGTTAGATAAACTACAAAAAGAATAACAGATATGAAAAATTATAAAATGGCCTGGCGGAATCTCTGGAGGAACAAGCGAAGGACTATTATTACGGCATCTTCAGTGTTATTCGCAGTATTTTTTGCCCTGGTAATGAGGTCGCTGCAGCTGGGGACCTATGATTCGATGTATAAGAATATAATTGAATCTTATTCGGGTTATATCCAGGTGCAGGATGAAGAATTCTGGGAAAACAAGATAGTTGATAATGTATTTAAAAATACTGAAGAACTGCGGGGGAAAATTATTAAAGACAGAAATGTTGAAGATGTAATTCCCCGTTTTGAATCCTTTGCCCTTGCATCAAGTGGCTCCCGCTCAAAGGGAGTAATGGTGATGGGGATAGACCCGCAAAAGGAAAAACTATTATCAAATGTAGAAGATAAACTGGTTAAATACCGTCTTACGGATGAAGCTATCAGTGCCATTAAATCTGAGGAAATCCCGGGTTACCTGGCAAAGAACATGGACCTTTTCCATGGGAATTCTTATTCTTCAGACGGCAGGTTACAGATCGACCTTGGTATTAAGGAGAGCGATGAAGAAGCACTTATGCCATTATTCGAAAAATATGCGAGTGTTGATAACGGCTATTTCAGTATGGGTGATAATGCAGTCCTGGTTGGAGACAGGCTGTCACGATACCTGGGGCTTGACAGGGGAGATACCATTATCCTGGTTGGCCAGGCTTACCATGGCCATACTGCTGCCGGTAAATATGTTATAAATGGGATAATAAAGATACCTAATCCTGATCTTGATAATAAAATTGTATACCTGCCGGTTGATGTATGCCAGAGTCTGTATTATGCAGATGGTATGCTAACTTCACTGGTGGTTCATCTTAAGGATAATGATGATAAATCAATAGACAACACATTGATCCGGCTTGATTCAGGTATTGATAGCCCATATCGTTTACTCGACTGGAAAGAGATGAATGAGACACTTGTACAGCAACTGGATGCTGATAATAAAAGTGGAATGATAATGATAGGTATCCTCTACCTCGTAATTGCATTTGGTGTGTTTGGTACTGTACTGATGATGACAGCAGAGCGAAGAAGGGAGTTTGGTGTTCTTATAGCCATAGGTATGCAGAAAACGAAAATGGCCGGCGTAATGGTATACGAGATGTTCTACATAGGCCTGCTTGGAATCCTGGCTGGTGTGGCAGCAGCCTTACCATCAATAATTTATGGTTATCATCACCCGATACATTTCCCAAGCAAATTTGCTAAGATCTGGGAAGATTACGGGTTTGAACCTGTTATGTCTTTTCAGTGGATTGATAATTATTTCCTTTCTCAATCGCTGGTGGTAGCAATAATCGTCTTTGTAGCAGTGATATATCCTGTTGTCAAGATAAGGAAGATGAAAGAAGTAAACGCTCTTAAAGCATGAAACAATAATAAAATGATAACAAAAACTGCATGGAAAAACATATGGCGTAACAAGATAAGAAGCCTTGTAGTAATTGCATCAGTTACAATAGGAATATTTGCAGGCGTATTTGCTGTTGGTGTAATGAATGGCGCAATCGATCAGCGAATCGATGAAGTGATTGATAACGAGATATCTCATATACAGATTACTCACACCGACTTCAGGTCAAATAATGATTTGGCATGCAATATTAAAGATGTAAGCAGATTAGAGGAATATATATCAGGGATAGAAGAAGTTCAAGCTGTAAGCGACAGGCTATTCGTTGTAGGTATGGCAAATACAGCCAGGAAAAGTACAGGTGTAAATATTATTGGAATAGATCCCGATAAAGAGAAAGAAATATTCGGCTTATATAATGAGCTTAAACCAGGTACCGGTGATTATTTTGGTGATCCCGACAGGGAGGAACTGGCATATATCGGGTTTGACCTGGCAAAAAACCTGAACATAATAAGATATGAGATCAATGATAATGTGATAGATGAATTAAAATCAGCAGGACTGCCTGCAGAAATATTAACAGAAATAAGCAAATTCTCCGGGGAGAGGTTTGACAATGAGCGGAGTTTTAAAAAGGCAATGAGATCGGTTATATCAGCTAAGAATGAGTCGGGATATGGTAAGCTCATACTCGAAAAATCTCAGACCTTCAGGGAAAGGGCCAAGTTCACCCTTACTTTTGTTGACAGTAATAATCAACTGACAGGTGGCGTCTTCAGGGTAGGCGGTATATATAATATTCCCAACAGTATGTTTGAATCAGGCCAGGTATTCGTTCAGGACCGAATTCTAAGGCGCCTCATTGAATTTCCGGAAAATACGGCTCATCAAATCGTAATCAGGCTAAAAGATGTTGATGATACCAGGTCCATGACAAAAAAGCTAAGGACTGATTTTCCTGAGCTAGAAGTATTAAACTGGAAGGAGATACAACCTGATATGGCAATGATGTCGGATTTTGCTGGGGTAATGTATGGTTTTTTCATGGTTATAATACTTGCTGCACTGGCATTCGGCATAGTTAATACTATGCTTATGGTAGTGCTCGAGAGAATTAAGGAGTTGGGAATGCTCACTGCCATTGGAATGAATAAAAAGAAAGTATTCAGGATGATAATGACCGAGTCAGTATTCCTTTCACTTGCAGGGGGTGTGTCCGGTATGGTGGTTAGCTGGATAATAATCAAAATCACATCCACCAGAGGCATAAACTTCGGATCCATGCAGGAAGGTTTTGAAGCCATGGGGTTTTCATCACATATATACCCTGATATAGGGATAGACTTTTTCCTGATAGTCACCCTTTTAATAATAATAACAGGTGTTTTATCTTCGGTTTACCCGGCATTTAAGGCCCTGAAACTCGATCCGGCCGAAGCATTGAGGACAGAATAGAAAAACAATAAAATATTTAATATCAGAAAAATGAAAGTACTTGAATTAAATAATGTGCATAAGGTTTACAACACCACTCATATTGAAGTGCATGCTGTAAATGATGTTAGCCTTAACTTTGAAGAGGGAGAATTTGCTGCCATTGTCGGTCCCTCAGGCTCAGGCAAAACAACACTGCTGAATATGATCGGCGGGCTGGATATGCCCACCGAAGGCAGGATACTGGTTAACGACACTGACCTGTCGACACTGAAGTCATCGGCTATCATAGATTTCAGGATGAGGAATATAGGTTTTGTTTTTCAATCATATAACCTGATTCCTGTTCTTACGGCAAAAGAAAACATAGAGTTCATAATGAACCTCCAGAAATGGTCCAGAAAGAAAAGGGATGAACGAACAATGGAATTACTTAAAGCGGTGGGACTTGAAGACCGTATCAACAGTCGTCCCGCACAACTATCAGGGGGCCAGCAGCAGAGGGTTGCAGTAGCCCGTGCCCTTGCTTCAAAACCCAGGTTTGTACTGGCAGATGAACCGACTGCTAACCTTGATACAAAATCAACAGAAACCCTGCTTGATATCATGGAAAAACTCAACAGGGATGAGAATATAACTTTCATTTTCTCAACACATGATGCCAGGGTAGTAAAAAAAGCAAGGAGAGTTATTACCCTTGAAGACGGGAAAGTGGTATCAGATAAAACAAGACGTTAATATGAGAATACTATTTATCCTGATTATATTATTCCTTTTTAAACAGACTATAGCAGAAGGACAGGATAAGCCTTCCCCGGTAAGCTTAAACGGTTACATAAGCAATATGCAGAGTATGATCTTTGAAGACCTGGAAGGAGACTGGATCAATGACAACCTGATACATAACAGGTTAAACTTCAAGTTGTACGCAGGTACAAAAGTTACATTTGCAGTTGAATTGCGAAACCGGTTTTTTATCGGTGATATGATAAGGCTGGATCCGGACTATGCAGGGAGAATGGCTGCTGACAATGGTTTATTGGATCTTACTACTAATATTTTCAATGAAAATTCATTTATCCTGAACACCAAAATAGATCGTCTATGGGCTGATATCACTATGGGGACTGTTCAGCTAAAGGTGGGTCGACAGAGGATTAACTGGGGTCAGACCTTTGTATGGAATCCCAATGATATTTTTAATGCTTATTCCTATTTCGATATTGATTACCCGGAAAGGCCTGGCAGTGATGCCGTGAGATTACAGGTATACCCCAGTTATTCCTCCACCCTTGAGGTGGCAGCAGCCCTGAACAGTGAAGAAGATCTTACCCTTGCAGGAATGTACAGGTTTAATAAATGGGGATACGATATTCAATTCCTGGCAGGGATGGTTGACAGTGAAGATATTGTTTTCGGAGCAGGCTGGTCAGGAGCTTTTGGAAGCACTTCATTCAGGGGAGAGATCAGCTGGTTTCAGCCCAAGGATAATTTTTCAGATACTACAGGGACCGGGCTTTTCACCATAGGCTTCGACCGAGGATTCTCCGGAACCGGCATGGTACAGTTACAGGCTATGTACTGCAATGAACCTCTTACATTCACCAATTTTGATGATTTTTATTCCGAAAACCTGTCAGCAAAAGACCTGGCATTTTCAAAATTTTCATTATTCGGAAGTATAACTTACCCGGTAACCTCACTGTTTAACCTCAGCATGTCAGCTATGTGGTACCCAAGTCTCGACGGATTTTATGCAGGTCCATATGCAGATATATCGCTGGCCGAAAACCTTGATTTCTCATTAATATGGCAATATTTCAATGCTGAACTGAATGATGAAAGAACCACGATGACCCTGTTGTTTATAAGGATGAAATACAGTTTCTGAATTATTTAATACATTTGGTCCATTAGAAAAAAATACTGATCTATGGCCCTGGTACATGAATTTGAAAAGAGTGGTAACTGGCTTTTTAAAAGGAGAGGCTGGCTGCCTCTGCTTGTTTTTATCTCTTCACTGGTTTACATATACCTTTCAGGTGCAAAAAATCTCGAATACCGGCCCGGCCTGGAAATAGCTTTTCTTGCTGTCAGTCTCTTTGGCCAGGTAATAAGATCAATAACTGTTGGCCGTACGCCCAAAAATACCTCGGGGAGAAATATCAATAAACAGGTTGCTGAAAGCCTCAATACGACAGGTATTTATTCAATGGTCAGGCATCCCCTGTACCTCGGTAATTTTTTCATGTGGCTCGGACCTGTAATATTCCTGAGATCGATCTGGATTGCTGTTGTTTTTTGTCTTGCATACTGGCTGTATTATGAAAGGATAATGTTTGCCGAAGAGCAGTTCCTGAGGAGAAAGTTCAGTGAATCATATGACCTGTGGTCAGAAAAAGTAAGATCATTTATCCCCTCATTCAGGAATTATACCAGGTCTGACCTGCCCTTTTCTTTAAGGAATGTTCTTAAAAGAGAGTATCATGGTTTTGGAACAATATTCATAGTATTTGCACTTCTGGATATTATTCGCAACTACACCCTTGAAGGACGTCTGAGTGTTCACCCAATGTGGGCTTTACTTTTTGCCTTCGGCTTTCTTACATGGCTTATTCTGAGAATATTGAAAAAATACACCACCTGGCTTAATGTACCTGGCCGGTAATTGTTAATCATCAGCACCGAGAAAGATCATCATATAATACAGGATTACTGGAATATTGTTGTCCTAAATAACAATCCATCATTCCATTATTGACTCCCCCTGCTAAAGCAGGGCTCGCCGAGCTCGTCACCCTCGTTTGCTTAGCAATCTCAGGTTCCTCGGTTCCATTATTCCATTATTCCATATCTTTGCATCTAATATGGAGGCGTTTAAGAAAATACTCGTATACATACTACTTATTCCACTTTATCTTTACAGGTGGTTCATTTCTCCACTTACAGGGCCGTCGTGCAGGCACGTACCCACCTGTTCGAAATATGCTATTGAAGCACTTAAGCTACATGGACCATTAAGGGGTTTCTGCCTGGCAGCAAATCGTTTCACAAGGTGCCGACCGGGGGGCACACATGGTTATGATCCGGTCCCCAGAATTTGGGTTAAAAGGTACAGGCCGTGGATGTCATATACCGGTAACTGGGTAAGGTCAAACAGGTTAAAGCGATGATATTAGAAACTGATCCTTTCCTTAAGCTTCTTATAGCCCGAGCGGCTTACAGGCAAGCGTTCACCATCTTTCATAATAGCAATATATGTGTCTTTACCATATGGTTCAACCCTTCCTATATGTTCAATTGATACTAAATATGATCTGTGGATACGTATAAATTCATTCACGGGAAGGTTGCTTTCATAGTATTTCATCGTTTGCAGTTTGAGTGCTTTCCCGTTTACATGGTATATCATGACATAATCATCTTCAGCCTGCATATACCGTATGTTCTTAACGGGGATAAAGCTTATGGCATTGCCTTTTCTTACAACTATCCTGTTCAGGGGGGCAGATCTTTCAAATCCTCCGGCAGTTAGTTTCCGGATATAGCCGGATGGATCCGCACCTGTTTTGATCCTGGTTATTGCTTTTTCAACCGCATCATCAAAGCGTTTCTCTGAAAACGGTTTGAGAAGGTAGTCTACCGCATTCATATCGAAAGCTTTTATTGCATATTCATCAAATGCAGTGGTAAATATGATTTCGGGCTTTTCTTCCAGTACTTCCAGCAATTCGAAACCTGTAAGTTTGGGCATCTGAATATCAAGGAAGATAAGGTCAGGATTCAGGTCCTTTATAGACATAAGTCCGCAATAGCCATCAGCACATTCACCTACAATCTTAACTGACTCGTGTTTACCAAGGTAATGTTTGATTATACTTCTTGCCGGTTCTTCATCTTCGATTATCAGAGCCGTTATTTGATCTTTTTCATTCATATCTTTATATCTGCTTGTTCGGGTATATATAATTCTGCAGTAAACACGCTATCCTCTTTTGTCGTCTTCAGCCATGCCCTGTTGCCATAATACAGTTCAAGTCTCCGCCTGACATTATTTAAACCGGTACCTGTGCCGCCTGGAGGTATGCTTTCAGGATCAAAATCATTACTTATACTAATGTTTATTGCTCCATTTACCCTTATTGCACTGAGTTTTATGTTTACAACATCTGCGCTTTCATAGACACCATGCTTAATAGCGTTTTCGTATAGGGGTTGTAATATCATATTAGGGACCCTTACGACCAGGCACTCATCCTGCACATTTTCTTCGAGTACCAGCCTTTCTCCGAAACGTATTTTCTCAATATCCAGGTATAGTCTCAGGTTCTCGAGTTCAGTTTGCAGAATGACTGTACGGTCATCTTTTCGAGAAAGGGCATATCTCATGAAATCTGAGAGTTTGATTACCATTTCCCTGGCCCTTTCAGCATCTGATATTGTAAGTGAGCTGATTGAATTCAGGCTATTGAAAAGGAAGTGAGGATTTATTTGAGATCGCAACATCATAAGCTCTGTTTCTTTGAGCATATTTTCGAGTTTGGCTTCTCTTATATTTTTCTCTGCAATATTATCAATGCTTATCATCAGGTAATAAGTTAATATTACCACTGCATACATAAATGCCCCGGCACCCAGGCGGTAATAAATGGAATTTTCCCAGAATGACTTGTAGGCTACATTATCCTGTAAGAAGGTCAGCACCAGGAATTTAGTCAGGAACACCCATATCCCAAGAGCAATAATTGCCATAATCAGATGATTAAGGATAGCTATCAGTAAACTGTTCCGGCTGGTGTTAAACTGGTTAACAGGGAACCACAGGGCTACTGCAATAATTGCAAATATCACAGCTGAGAAAAAGCCATCACTGAATGATGCAGAAACACTTATATCTGATGAAAAGGTGATCAGCAATGACTGACCCAGCCCTATTATGAGCCAGATCAGCCAGTAAACAAGTAACCTGTTGCGTTTGCTAAGGAAGGGATGTATCATTATCAGTAACCTTTTATTTCACCTCCACCAAAAACAGTAGCTCCTTTAATAACAAGTGTTCTGGACATGTCGATAGTTGATGAAAGACCTTTTCGTGAATCTGAAAATCCACCCACCACGGGTGTTACATCAATAATAATATTCCAGTCAGGTGGTACTATAAGCGATATTCCACCGAAGACACATGAAATTTCAAGTTCGTTGGTACCTTCAGCCAGTTTTGCCCTGGTGAGGTCAATCTCAGCACCGCCGAACACACAGGATATTTTACCTCCCTGGAAATTCTGGCTCATCAGTCGCCTCTCGCCTCCGCCAAAAATGTTTACCATATCAATAATATCACTTGATGTACTCGATTTGGCTGTCCAGTTCTCCTTCCTGAACCACCTGGCATTCGACAGTACTATCACACCTATGATTATAAGCACTGCAGGCCAGAACAGGCGGTAGGTCCTGAAAGGGATATCAAAAACTTCAGGGAGTATAAAGAATCCTCCAACAGCCATCACTATAAGTCCGGGTGCTTTATTACCGGTACCCAGTATCATTATAAAACCTATAGCGATTAGCAACATTTGCCAGCTGAATATTATGTCCTGAAAATAGTCTGGCATAAGTCCGGTATTTCTTATTACAAGCATAAAGCCGACCAGGATTAGCACCAGACCTATTGCGATCTTGCTTGTGGCTGAATAACTACGATGAGGTCTGTGATCAAAATTCGAATGATGTTTCATATTGTTCATTTTTCTTGGTTTTTGTATAATTAATAATTTAATTTTTCCGGTACCGTCTGATAATACCTGACACTATCATTGCCAGCCCGGCCAGTATGACGGCTGCCGGCCAGTAAAGCTTCTCATAGATTATAGGTAATTCAAAATCTATTCGGGGAAGGAAGAAATACCCTCCTACAGCTACGAGGATAATACCTGCTGCAGCATTACTGCTGAAAAAGGCAACTACCCCGACAAATATTACCAGCATAGGCCATACAAAATACTCCCGGAAGCTTCCCAGGTTAAGTACGTCAATCATGGCACCCCCAAGGAATAAACCCAGTATAATAAGAAATATTCCTATACTCTGGCCAGGATTATGTTTTTTATCTTTCATGATATACAGATTTGGTTCATGATTCAAAAATAACTATTAACAACCTTGCTATGCTATGCTTAATCGGCAAAAAGCGGTTTTTCATCGGTAAATGGCTCCTTATTGGATATTTTCCTACTTTTTTGCTTATTATCTTTAATAATTGGATAAGCTTTTATATTTTTGCAGACCAATTTTAGATCATCATGCAGGGTATATACAGCATACCGTTAACGGGACTGAAAGAGGGTAATCATCTGTATGATTTTAAAATCGATAGCAAATTTTTTGCTTCTTTTGAAAAATCTGAGATACATGAGGCAGAATTGGAGGCTGTTGTCAGTCTTATTAAACGTTCATCTCACATGGAAGTCAGAATAAAGATTACCGGGACAGTCATTCTTATTTGTGACAGGTGTCTTGAACTGTATACCCAGGAGCTCAGTACTGAAGACAGGATACTGATAAAGTTTGGGGAGCAATGGGAAGAGGTTGATGACGAGATAATAATGATACCCTTTGGTGAGAGTGAATTTAAATTAGACCAGCTTATTTATGAATTTGCACACCTGGGTTTACCTCTCAAAAAAATGCATCCTGATGATGAACATGGCAACAGCACATGTAACCCGGAGATGCTTAGAAAACTTGAGCAGCACCTGGTTCATGGAGAGGGCAAGGGTGACCCACGATGGAAAGAACTGCAGAAGTTAAGAAATATTAATAATTAGAAATACAGAAGAGATGGCACATCCTAAACGAAAAACATCAAAGACAAGAAGGGATAAACGCAGAACTCATTATAAAGCCACAACACCTGCATTGTCAACCTGTTCAAACTGCGGTGCAGCAGTAAGGTTTCACAGGGTATGTCCTGAATGCGGTCATTACAGGGGCAAGCTGGCTGTAGAGAAGGAAGTATCTGCTAAATAAATATAACGTATGAAGATAGGGCTCGATGTAATGGGCGGAGATTATGCACCCGGAGCAATCCTCGAAGGTGCATTTGATGCTTTAGAGTCCCTTTTGCCGGGGGAGAAAATTGTACTGATAGGTGATGAGAAAGCAATAAGGGATGGGGTAAAAAAGGAAGGTATGGATCTTTCTGCATTTGATCTGGTACCATCTACCGAAGTTATTGAAATGGGAGAGCATCCTGCCCGTGCATATTCACAGAAAAAAGACTCCAGTATCGCAGTAGGGTACAGGCTCCTGAAAGAAGGCAGTATTCATGGTTTTGCCAGCGCAGGAAATACAGGTGCAATGCTTATCGGTGCCAGTTACACTGTGAATGTTATACCGGGAGTATTCCGTCCGGCACTGGTGATAGCCATACCTACATCAAGCGGAGGTCAGTCGGTTTTGCTCGATGTAGGGCTGAATCCTGACTGTAAGCCCGATGTACTTCTGCAATATGCAAAACTGGGCAGCCTTTACGCAAAGTATGTCCTGGAGATAGATAATCCTACCGTGGGACTTTTAAACATCGGGGAAGAAGAAACAAAAGGATCAGTTGCCGTTAGAGGTGCCTATGAATTACTGAAAGATAATCCTACAGTGAATTTTGTTGGCAATGTTGAGGGGAACGTACTTTTTACAGGTGACATGACGGATGTGGTGGTATGCGATGGTTTTGTGGGTAATATAATAATTAAACAGGGTGAGGCTTTTTACTCGATATATAAAGAAAGGAATCTGAAAGACGAATTTTTTGAACACCTGAATTTTGAGAATTTTGGTGGTACACCCGTTGTTGGGATAAATGCCAATGTTGTAATCGGGCATGGCATATCCCGCCGAAGGGCTGTTATGAATATGATTCTGCAAACAAGAGATGTGATAAATGCAGATCTTGCAAAAAAAATTATTGAAGAAATTTGATATGGAAAAACTTAGAGCAGCAATAACAGGAGTAAACGCCTGGTTCCCAGAGTATATATTAACAAACGACGAACTGGCAACCATGGTTGATACCTCTGATGAATGGATTATGCAGAGGGTGGGAATAAAGGAAAGAAGAATACTGAAGGGCGAGAACCAGGGGACATCTGTCCTGGGTGTTGAAGCTGTCAAAGGGTTACTCGAAAAAACAGGAACCAGACCCGATGAAATTGACATCCTGATTTGTGCAACCGTTACCCCGGATATGTTCTTCCCTGCCACAGCGAACATAATATCCGATAAGGTGGGAATAAAGAATGCATTTAGTTTTGATATTAATGCTGCATGTTCAGGTTTTATTTTTGCTTTACAAACTGCAGCAGAATTCGTTCAGTCAGGGCGATATAAAAAAGTAATACTGGTTGGTGCCGATAAGATGTCATCAATAACTGACTATACTGACAGGACAACATGTCCCCTCTTTGGAGATGCCGCAGGAGCAGTGCTGCTTGAACCAACAACAGATGATATTGGAATAATAGACCACATTTTACACACAGACGGGTCAGGAAGGCATTATCTTTATATGAAAGCCGGAGGATCAGAAAAACCAGCAAGCTATAAAACTATTGATGCAAAAGAACATTTTATATTCCAGGAAGGGCAAACAGTTTTCAAGTTTGCGGTATCACATATGGCAGATGTGGCAGTGGAAGTAATGAAGAGAAATAATCTCACATCTGAAGATGTTGCATGGCTGGTACCACACCAGGCTAACCTGAGGATAATTGATGCAACAGGAAGAAGAATGGGACTTGATCCGTCACAAATAATGATTAATATTGAAAGGTATGGTAACACCACTGCCGCAACAATACCATTATGCCTGTGGGAATATGAAAACAGAATGAAGAAAGGTGATAATATTATACTTGCAGCTTTTGGAGGGGGATTTACCTGGGGATCAATATACCTGAAATGGGCGTATGATACTAAAAAATAAATAAATACTTAATTATTGATACAATACTTATTAACTTTGAGAGTTATCTTTTTAAATTAATTATCTAAGTCATGGCAAAGGTTTATGAAACGGAAAATTCAACTATCAACCTGATAAGTAACGGTACAGAAATTACAGGTGACATTAAATCAGAGGGCGATATCAGGATAGATGGCGTACTGATTGGAAACCTTTCAACAAAGGGGAAAGTTGTTATAGGGAACACAGGGAAAGTAAAAGGTGAAGTACTGTGCAAAAACTCGGAAGTATGCGGGGAAGTAGATGGTAAGATAAATGTAACCCAGTTACTAACGCTTAAGATATCATCGCGTATTAAAGGAGATATTATTACTGATAAATTATCAATAGAGCCTGGAGCCAGGTTTACCGGCAATTGTAATATGACTGATGATAATGAGCAGGAAGAAACAACAATCCCAACAAAACAACCAGTCACAAGAAAAGAAATCCCAGAAGAAGCAGAATGATGATCTGAAAACCTATGCCCAGTATACGGGTATGGCCTTTCAGATGATCATCATTATTGGGATAATGGCTTTTGTGGGTGTTAAACTGGATGAGCGCAGGGGTGGCGAAAGACCTATATTTACTGCTATATTGTCCCTGCTCGGCGTCTTAGCAGCATTATATATCGCGCTGAAGGATTTCATCCGGAAAAAATGACCTGATGAAAACGGCTGCGAATAAATTCATTAACCTTGTTATTTATTCCCTGGTAGTATTTGCTGTTATGGCGATGGTCATACTTGTATTCCCGATACAAATAACTCTGACTGACCTCTTGCTCCCCGGATCCATATTCCTGGTTATTACTGCCTCATCATTGCTTGTATTTCTTATTGGTACCGTTAAAAGTCCAGAAAGCCAGCCATTATATACAATGGGTGCACTGGGTCTTAAGTTTTTCCTGTCTATGATATTCGCACTTATATATTTTATTGTCCTGAAAAATACCACACCAGGCTATATCATATTATTCTTTTTATTATATTTAGCGTTCACCATTTACCTTCTTTGGGGTATTGTTAAAATCTTGAAAATTAAATCTTTAAAATAAGTTCAGGCTTGAAGTTAAAGAACATTCTTATAATATATTCTCTTTTTTTCAGTCTTGCAGTTTATTCGTCTGACCTGTCTGCCCATCCGCAAGATCATCCCGGGGATAATTCAGTATTTAATATTGAAGATCAGCATAATGAAGAAGAAGGGGAGGTTAAAGAAGAGTTTAATCCCAGGGAGTTTATCTTCGACCACATAGGTGATTCTCATGAGTGGCATCTTTTTACAACACCCGGCGGGCATCATGTAAGTATATACCTTCCTGTTATAATATACAGTAAAACAAAAGGTCTGAATGTTTTTTCTTCAAAGCACCTTGCTCATGGGCACCAGTACAGGGGTTTCATAATAATGACCGAGGGTGAGCTTGAAGGTAAAATAGTGGAAGTTGATGACGAAGGGCATGTGAATGAAGAAAACTTACCCCTTGACCTGTCAGTAACGAAAAATGTAGCTTCCATGTTTGTGGTATCAATACTACTGCTCTGGCTCTTTATATCACTGGCAAGGTCGTATCGTAAAACAGGAATTAGTGAACCAAAGGGGATACAGGGTTTTCTGGAACCCGTGGTGCTCTTTGTAAGAGATGATATTGCCATACCGAATCTGGGAGAGGACAAATATTCCAGGTATATGCCTTACCTGCTGACCGTATTTTTCTTTATCCTCATAAATAACCTTATGGGTCTAATACCTTTTTTCCCCGGCGGAGCAAATGTAACGGGGAATATTGCTGTTACTTTTACCCTGGCTGCATTTACCATGGTAATAATTAATTTCAACGGGAACAAAAGTTACTGGCAACATATCTTCAACACACCGGGGGTACCATGGTGGTTGAAGGTGCCTTTACCATTAATGCCTATAGTTGAACTGATAGGGGTAATTGCAAAACCTTTTGCACTGATGATCCGTCTCTTTGCCAATATTACGGCTGGACATATCATTGTGCTGAGCCTGGTCAGCCTGATATTTATTTTTAAGTCGATGGCATTTGCACCCATTTCAATCGTAATGGTTTTGTTTATGGATTGTATTGAAATTCTTGTGGCATTTTTGCAGGCATATATATTTACATTATTGTCGGCCCTGTTTATTGGGCTGGCTGTACAGGAACATCATTAAACCAAATATTGTCTAACTAAAATTAAAGATTATGACAGGTACTTTAGCAGCGATAGGAGCAGCACTGGCAGTAATAGGAGCCGGACTGGGTATAGGCAGGATTGGAGGACAGGCTATGGAAGCAATTGCACGCCAGCCTGAAGCAGCATCAAAGATCCAGACAGCCATGATTATTTCTGCTGCACTTATTGAAGGGGTTGCCCTTTTTGCAGTAGTTGTAGCTCTTATTGCACAGTAAAATTAATGGCAGCCTGTGACGGTTGGTCACAGAGCTGCCTTTTTATCAGAAAATTTACAGAACAATGATATTAGCTAGTAGTCTTACAACACCCGAACTGGGGACCATAGTATGGACAACATTAATTTTCATGCTACTCCTGGCACTGTTGAGAGTATTTGCATGGAAGCCAATAATGCAGGCTATTAAAGCAAGAGAGGACAGTATAAAGGGATCACTCGAATCAGCTGAGGATGCCCGCAAAGAGATGGAACGCCTGAAAGCCGATAATGAAGCAATAATGGAAGAAGCACGTAACGAAAGGGATGAACTTCTAAAGGAAGCGCGCGATGCCAGGGATAAAATGATTGCCGAAGCAAAAAAACAGGCAAAAACCGAAGCAGATAAAATGGTACAAAGAGCCCGTACAGGTATCGAGAGAGAGAAAACAATGGCTATTAATGATATAAGGAATCAGATAGCCACCCTTTCAGTTGAAATTGCTGAAAAAATCCTCGATGAAAAACTTCAGGACAGCAAGGAGCAAAATAAACTTATAGAGAAACTCCTCGATGATATGGATCTGAAAGAAAATTAGAGGTTAAGGTAATGAATGAAAGCAAAATAGCAGTAAGATATTCAAAAGCACTCTTTTTGTCAGCAAAGGATAAGGGACAGATTAAAGAGGTGAGGGATGATATGCTCTTTGTTTTAAAGCTCTCAGCCATGGATGATTTCAGGGATGTCATACAGAGCCCCGTTATAACAAATGAAAAGAAAAAACAGATTATGACTGCCCTTTTCAAAGACAATGTCAGTGATATAAGCTTCAGCCTTATAACTCTTACTGTAAACAATAACAGGGAATCATTCCTGCCCGGTATAGCAAGGTGTTATATTGACCGGGCCGACGAACATAAAGGGATAACAAAAGTGACACTTAAAACCCCCATAGCTATAAGTGAAAAAAACAGGAACAGCTTCATTAAGATAATAGAAAGGGATCTGAATACAAAAGCTGATCTCGAGGAGATAGTGGATGAAGAGATAGCCGGTGGCTATATACTGAAGGTGGAGGACCTGTATGTTGATGCAAGCTTAAAGACACAGCTGCGAAAAATACGTAAAGAATTGATAAAGGAATAATAAATAGTGGTTAATACCGCAGTAAAATATTTTATTTAAACTATGGCAAGTATAAAACCAGCAGAGGTATCAAAAATACTCAAGCAACAACTTGAAGGAATACAGACCGGTGCTGCCCTTGATGAAGTGGGGACTGTTCTGGAGGTTGGTGACGGTATTGCCAGACTGTACGGGCTTTCAAATGTACAGGCAAATGAGCTTATTGAATTTGAGAATGGTGTAGAGGCAATTGTTCTAAACCTTGAGGAAGATAATGTCGGTGCTGTTCTCCTTGGCCCGTCTGAGGGTATTACAGAGGGTGATATTGCCAAGCGAACCAGGCGCATTGCTTCAATAATGGCCGGTGAAGGCTTGCTTGGAAGGGTTATAAAACCAACCGGACAACCAATTGATGGTAAAGGCCCCATAGAAGGGAAATTGTATGAAATGCCTTTTGAACGTAAAGCCCCGGGTGTGATATTCCGCCAGCCGGTTAAGCAGCCTCTGCAAACAGGACTCAAAGCCATTGATGCCATGATCCCTATCGGCAGGGGACAGAGGGAACTTATTATTGGTGACCGCCAGACAGGTAAAACAGCCATAGCAATAGATACAATAATTAATCAGAAAAGTAATTACGACAGGGGGAAACCTGTTTATTGCATATATGTGTCAATAGGACAAAAAGGTTCTACTGTTGCAAATATAGCATCAGTGCTCGAGGAACAAGGGGCAATGGATTATACCGTAATCATTTGCGCAACCGCTGCTGACCCTGCAGCCTCCCAGTTCTACGCTCCTTTTGCCGGAGCCGCTGTCGGGGAATTTTTCAGAGACACAGGAAGAGATGCGTTGATCATTTACGACGATCTTTCCAAACAGGCTGTTTCATACCGTGAAGTGTCATTGCTGCTACGCCGCCCTCCAGGAAGGGAGGCATATCCGGGTGATGTTTTCTACCTGCACTCCAGGCTGCTTGAAAGGGCTGCCAAGATCATTGAATCTGATGAGGTTGCCCTAAAAATGAATGACCTGCCCGAATCACTGGAGGGAATGATCAAAGGGGGCGGCTCTCTTACTGCACTGCCTATAATTGAAACACAGGCAGGTGACGTCTCAGCATATATACCGACAAACGTGATATCTATTACCGACGGACAAATCTTCCTTGAAGGCGACCTGTTTAATGCAGGAGTGAGGCCGGCAATTAATGTCGGTATATCGGTATCCCGTGTTGGAGGTAATGCCCAGATAAAATCAATGAAGGATATTGCCGGTACACTTAAAGTCGACCAGGCACAGTACAGAGAAATGGAAGCTTTTGCCAAGTTCGGTTCTGACCTCGATGCTTCTACACAAGCAATGATTGATAAGGGATCGAAGAATGTCGAAATATTGAAGCAAAAACAGTATGCACCAATGAAAGTGGGAAACCAGGTTGCTATTATATACTGTGGCACAAAGGGTCTGCTAAAGGAAGTTCCCGTGGATAAAGTGAAACAATTTGAAAAAGAATACCTGGAGTATCTTGAGCTGAACCATGCTGATATACTTGATAAACTGGGTGAAGGAACGATAAATAATGAAATAACAGCTGTCCTTGAAAAGGTAGCTGCAGATATAAGTTCAAAATTCGAAAAGAAATAACCTCAAGTCAGGAAGAAATAGCCTATGACCAGCTTAAAGGAAATAAGAAGGCGGATATCTTCTGTTAAGTCAACAAGACAGATCACTTCAGCAATGAAAATGGTTGCCGCAGCCCGCCTGCGTAAAGCACAGGATAAAATAGTAAAACTCAGGCCCTATGCTGCCAAACTGCATGAACTGCTTGTCGGGATAAGCATGAAAATCGAAGAATCGGAAAATGAACAAGTATACAGTCGCAGTTCAGAAGATGAAAAAGTATTACTCATTGTGGTTACCTCAAACAGGGGTCTGTGCGGGTCATTCAATATGAACGTGATAAAGGAAACAATGAGGATAACAGATGAGAAATACAATAAACAGTATTACAATAATACATTGTGGCTGATGACAATAGGAAAGAAAGCATGGGATTTCTTCAGGAAGACGGATTACCAGATATACGAAAATCACAGTGACCTGTTTGATAATCTTACTTTCGAAAACTGTTCAGCTATAGCCGATAAAATAATGGACGCATTCCTGAAAGAAGAATTCGAGCGGGTTGAATTCGTTTATAATAAATTCAGAAATGCTGCTGTACAAGACCTCAGCTTTGAAACTTTCCTCCCCGTTGAGACAGAAGAAGAAGAGGATGATATTCAAAGTGGGGAGTATATCTTTGAACCATCTAAGGAAGAAATAATAAACGAGTTAGTCCCTAAAATACTTAAGATACAATTTTACAGGACAGTACTTGATTCATACGTTGCCGAACATGGTGCCAGGATGACCGCAATGCATAAAGCAACTGATAACGCAACAGATTTGATCAGGGATCTTAATCTCGAATACAATAAAGCCCGCCAGGCTAGCATAACAAACCAGATACTGGAAGTTGTTAATGGTGCACAAGCATTCGGCGGCCATTAAAATTGCACCTGATTCCATATCATTATGTATAAATACGAAGAACTTCAGGATATCGTAAACAGGGCTATCAATAATATGTCATATGATTATGAAGCCGAAAAACTGTTTGAACCCGTTAAGTATCTGATGTCAATGGGAGGTAAAAGAATACGTCCGGTAATGACACTGATGGCATGTGATCTATTTAATGGTAAAGTTGAACAGGCCATATTGCCAGCCGTGGGAATAGAGGTGTTTCACAATTTCACACTCGTGCATGATGACATTATGGACCGATCAGAAATACGCAGGGGCTCAGCTACCGTTCATAAGAAATGGGATGTTAACCAGGCAATAATATCAGGTGATGTGATGGCTTTTATTGCAAATGAGTGTATCCTGAGTGCTCCTGCGCCTGTGCTTATGCAGGTAATGAAAATATACAATGATACAGCCATAGATGTATGCAGCGGACAGCAAATGGACATGGATTTTGAGCAAACCAGCTTTGTTTCACATACCGATTACCTGCGTATGATTGAATTAAAAACGGCCGTTCTGCTTGCTGCCTCATTGAAAATAGGCGCTGTTATAGGTAATGCTGAACCTGAAGAGGCTGAAAAGATGTACAGCTTCGGCAGGAACCTTGGCCTTGCTTTCCAGATACAGGATGACCTGCTTGATACCTACGGTGATCTGCAGATATTCGGGAAAAAAATAGGAACCGACATAGTATCGAATAAAAAAACAATATTACTTATTAAAGCCCTCGAACTGGCTTCAGGTGATCAGCTCAATACTCTTAATCATCAGTTGCAGCTGGAACAGTTTGATAATGACGAGAAAATAGCTGTAATAAAGAATATATTTAACGAATTAAATATAAGGTCTGCAGTTGAAGATATAGTCAGACAATACACTGATCTTGCCTATTCATCTCTTGAAGATGTAAAGGTTGAAAAAGAGAGAAAGGAAGAATTAATGCAACTGACGGCTGACCTGCTTAAACGCACAAAATAAACTATAGCTCACTTTCTTCATGCTTCTTCATCCAGTCGATGTTGAGAAGAATCCCTGCTGTCACCACTCCCTGGATCTGATTTCCCAGGATAGCCTTTAACTCTACGAAAAGATCAAATTCATCCTTTATCTTTATATATGATCCTGCTCCCAGGTTAAGACCAAGGGCATTATTACTGCTTGTTAATATATCAGTTTCGCCTTGAAAATCGTATTTATACTTCATCCTTACATAGAGTATATTTAAGCCGGCAAGCCCGTAAAATTCAAACCTGTCGAGGTAATTGAAGACGTAATGAGCATCTAAATCAAGAGAAAAGGCTGATATTACCCTTTTTTCGGGAATATTTAAATCTTCGAACTTACTGATTTTAGGTATGAATACATTTAATGAAGGCCTTAAATGTAAAGGGAGAGAAATTTCATAAATACCTGTGGCTGATATAACAGGATTGCCCGTTTTGTGGTCACTGAAATTTTCAGTATTGAAATAGAAACCGGTATTATAGGATAATCCGCCTCCTATTTTGGTCAATTGACCATAGGATGAGACGGTGAAACAAGTTACAATGCAAACAATACATGCAATTTTTTTCATTTCTGGTTATTTATGGTTCATTCACAACCAAAGTAAAATGAAATAACTAAAAATACAAGTCAAATATTCCAGGCAACATTAGTAAAAGTACCATAAAATGATCACCTAATCTTATGCTATTTGATAAATTTGTTAAATTTGTAGTTCAATCAAAAAACAACTATCACATGTCAAAAAACATAGGCGTGGTAAGCCAGGTTATAGGCCCTGTTGTTGATGTGGCTTTTGACAGGGAAGGATCAGATTTACCCAATATTTACGATGCTCTGGAGATAAAAAAAGATGACGGATCAACACTGGTGATTGAGTGCCAGCAGGACATTGGAGAGAATACAGTGCGTGCAATTGCAATGGACTCAACTGATGGCCTCAGGCGGGGAATGGAAGTTGTTGCAACAGGTAAACCTATTGTTATACCTATCGGCGACCAGATCAAGGGGCGCCTGATGAATGTTACAGGTGACGCTATAGATGGGATGGCAGAGCTGACAAAAGAAAAGGGTTATCCCATTCATCGTAAGCCGCCTTTGTTTGAAAACCTTTCAACAGAAAAGGAAGTCCTCCATACAGGCATCAAGGTTATCGACCTTATAGAACCCTATTCCAAAGGAGGTAAGATAGGTCTCTTTGGTGGAGCAGGGGTTGGTAAAACCGTGGTAATACTTGAGCTGATGAATAATATTGCCAAATCTTATGCAGGGCTGTCTGTTTTTGCAGGCGTGGGAGAGAGAACACGTGAAGGTAATGACCTCCTGAGGGAGATGCTTGAAGTGGGCGTTATTGATTACGGGAAAGAATTTCTTAAGGACATGGAAAAGGGAGGATGGGATCTGTCAAAGGTAGATTATGAGGCTTTGAAAGACTCAAAACTGGCCCTTGTTTTCGGGCAGATGAATGAGCCTCCCGGAGCACGCGCCAGGGTTGCTCTCTCAGGTCTTTCCGTGGCTGAATATTTTCGTGATGGTGATATTAAGGGAGAAGGAAGGGATATACTCTTCTTTATGGATAATGTATTCCGTTTTACCCAGGCCGGATCGGAGGTAAGTGCCCTGCTGGGGAGGATGCCCTCGGCAGTTGGTTACCAGCCAACACTGGCAACGGAAATGGGGATTATGCAGGAGAGGATTACCTCAACAACTCATGGGTCTATCACATCGGTACAGGCAGTATATGTGCCTGCTGACGACCTCACTGACCCTGCACCCGCCACAACATTCTCACACCTCGATGCAACAACTGTATTAAGCAGGAAGATTGCAGAGCTTGGGATCTATCCGGCAGTTGACCCGCTGGACTCATCATCCAGGATACTGTCAGCTGACATTGTGGGCGATGAACACTATGATTGTGCACAAAAAGTAATTGAGATATTACAGAGATATAATGAACTGCAGGATATAATAGCCATTCTCGGTATGGATGAATTATCCGAGGAGGATAAACTGATAGTACGAAGGGCCCGCAGAGTGCAGAGATTCCTTTCGCAGCCATTCCATGTGGCCGAACAGTTTACGGGTATCCCCGGTAAACTGGTTACGATTGAAGATACTATAAAGGGCTTCAATATGATTATTGAAGGAGAGGTTGATAAATATCCCGAAGCATCATTTATGCTCGTAGGTACCATTGAGGAAGCAATAGAAAAAGGAGAAAAACTCCTCTCTGAATCGTAGAAAAACCAACGGTAGTGAAAATAGAGATCATCACACCAGAAAAAACAGTATACCAGGGAGATATACGTTCAATGAAAGTCCCGGGTAAGAAAGGTGCTTTCCAGGTGCTTAAAGATCATGCTGCCATAGTATCAACACTTGTTGAAGGGAAAGTGACTGTTACTGATATGAATGGCAGGGACTCAGAATTTGAGATCGAGGGAGGCGTTGTTGAAGTCCGGCAGAACACGATAATTCTCCTTGCCGAGAGCGCAAGCTGATAAGAGAATATTATCCCTTGTACGGGATATCATCATACACCTTTCTTAAATCCTTCGATAATATGACAAATGATGAATTCATAAAAAGGGCTCATGAATTAGTTGATTGGATAGGTTATTACCTTGAGAATTTAGAGGAATACCCGGTAAAATCACAGGTGAAACCAGGAGAGATTTATTCATCCCTGCCACAGATGCCACCGCTGGAAGGTGAAAATTTCACAGATATATTCAAAGATTTCAATGAAATAATCATGCCTGGTATAACCCACTGGCAGAGTCCAAATTTTTTCGCATATTTCCCCGCAAACAGCTCAGCACCGTCAGTACTGGCAGAAATGCTTATTGCAGCCCTGGGAGCGCAGTGTATGATATGGGAAACATCCCCCGCTGCTGCAGAGCTGGAAGAACGGGTAATGAACTGGCTCAAGGATATTATAGGCTTGCCGGAGAATTTCGAAGGAGTAATACAGGATACAGCTTCAACAGCCGCACTGGCAGCTCTGGTGACTTCAAGGGAAAGAATAAGTGATTTCAGGATAAACGAAAAAGGATTCAATGGAGAACCGGTATATCGTATATATAGCTCAACACAAACCCATTCATCTATTGAAAAGGCAGTTAAAATAGCCGGGTTCGGGCGCAGTAACCTTGTTAAGGTGGGAGTACGCGATGATCTTTCTCTCGATCCTGATAAGCTGACTGAAGCCGTTGAAAAGGATATGGCAAAAGGGTATATTCCCTGTTGTGTTGTCGCTACCGTTGGCACGACAGGCACAGTAGCCATAGACCCGGTTAAAGCAATAGGAGAAATATGCAGCAAATATAATATCTGGTTGCATGTAGATGCAGCATTGGCGGGCACGGCCCTGATTCTGCCAGAGTACAGCTGGCTAATTGAAGGTAAAGAATATATCGACAGTTTTGTCTTCAATCCTCATAAATGGATGTTTACCAATTTCGACTGCTCGGCATATTTCGTGAAAAATGCCGCTATACTGATTCAAACATTCGAAATATTGCCTGAATATCTTAAAACAAGAACAAGGGGACAGGTAAATGATTACCGTGACTGGGGTATACCACTCGGAAGACGCTTCAGGGCCCTCAAATTGTGGTTTGTAATAAGATCTTTTGGACTGGAAGGATTAAGAAAGAAGGTGAGGAACCATATTTCCTATGCTGCCTGGCTGGCCGAAAAGATCAGGGAGCATCCATCTTTTGAAATGACAGCCCCCCTGAGCCTAAATACGGTTTGTTTCAGGTACAGGCCTGCGAACAGGGATGAAAAGTCACTGAACGATATTAATGAGAAGCTCAATCATAAACTAAACGATACAGGAAAGATTTACCTGACGCACACTAAGATAAACGGTAAGTATTCACTCAGGATGGTCACTTCCCAGACCAACGTTGAATTGAAGAATATAAAACGAGCATGGGCTCTTGTTACCGAAACAGCCACTTCAATTCAATAAGATCTGTCTCTACCCAGGACAAAGCCAAAAACATCCATATTAAGCAAAAACTCAAAATGTGATGATCTTTCAAATGGCAAATATGCAACCTGCAAACCTGCCGAAAGCCTTACAGGTATCCTCAGAAGATAGAAATCAGCCAGCAGTTCAATCCCTGTTGAGGAAAAATAATCCTTTCCCTCCACCTGTTCCTGTTCCTCGATATCATACAGGTCACGACTGATAGCATAATCATAAAAGACCGTATTCCTTATGCGGTTGACATACAAAAAGTTACCAAGATGAAAATCGGGGTAGGCCACCGGGAATGCATAGTCGAAGCTGAAGCTGTTAAGATTTTCTGATGTTATATGTCTGTAACCCCTGGGCAGGGATATCCTGTTTTGAATGAGCAATCGCCTGAAATCCTGCTTTTCATACTGGTACCTGAACCTGATACCATGATTCCTGAAGATCCCTGGGAAATAAAATGCTGTTCTTACAGTGGATATAGGGCCATACAGATCGTTGTCAAGAAGAGAAGTTGTAAAGTAAAGATCAAGTACCTGTCCGTACCTGGGCCATATATCCCGGTACGACATCTTATAGAAATTGGAGAAATATAAACGGGAGTTAATTAATGTTTGTCCGTAATCAAACATTTCCTTATCCTCGTCAAGCACATACTTGTTGGAATAATTTATATTAAGGGAAGGCCAGAATGTCTGGATAAACCTGCCACGGTTAAAATGCAGCGGTATGTATACAGTGGTTTTAGTTGACAGGCGGTTATAGATTATTGATGGAGTAACAGTTGTGTCATTGCTATTATAGATCACCGGTTCGCCGCCATAACTCAGATTAAAATCAACTGCCGGGTACCAGCCTTTCCAGCTAATGTTTGAATGAATAAGGTGTTCCTTATTGGTGTATTCATATCCGATAGTGCTGATAAGAGAGCTGAGATTATTCTGGGTCATGACCATGGCACCAAGGCTTACAGGGATCTCATCAAAGGAAATATTATTTATATCGGCATAAAAAGGCATCCAGCTGTGGAACCTGAAAAGATTGGTAACTTTATTGTATTTCTCCTTCTTATAGTGTGAAGGCAGGGAATAATCACCCGTCCATACCAGCTTGTCCTCCCTGTTGAGCTTATCAATAAAGCGATCGCTTATTATTGTCTCTCCCCTCTTTCTGTCAGATACCTGGTCAATGCTGGCAACTGCAATATTATTACCACTGGCAGAATAGTCAGAGAAAAGAATATTACCAGCAATAAATGAGATATCCGATATACCAAATCGTGCAGATGTAATTTGATAAATCTCACCGTTGTTATCCATCGTGTAAGCATTATCAATTCCGGAAGCCGAGCTTACAAAGAATATTAATGAACCCTCTTTCCTTACAGATTGCAGGTCATCTCTACCTTCTTCAATATAGGTTTTCCATTCACCTGTTTCAGGATAGAAAGACATTATTCCTTCACCGTTTTCATTGGATGAGATAAACACAATCTCTTTCATATCTTCAGACCATGAAGGGTAAGAGATAAACCTGTTGCCGGGGCTTTCATGCCTGCTAATAATATTTCCTGACATTGCATCAAGTATGACCAGGCTGTTTTTATATTCAACCGTACTTTCAGTGGCAGCTATTAATTTTAAATCGGGGGATATATCAGGACCAAATAGCCTGCTTTTTGTTGTTAATGTACGGGAACTGCCAGTCTGTATATTAAAGGTCTTAATTACTGAATATTCACGGTTTGCCCATCTCGGGTCGTTGAAATTTTCAGCCCACACAATCGTATTCCCTTCATAATTTATTTTATACGGCCATATATTGCCTGGTGTATAAAGTTTAGTTTCTGTCCCTTTGTCTGTATTAATAAGGACGAAATGAGGAATTCGGTAAAGGGATGTTTTTATGGCAATAATGCTGTCCTTTCCTGCTGCAACGGGCGAATGATAGTTTATATAGTCTTTATTTTTTGGGGGATTAAGGATATTGTATGTCTCACGGTAATCCTTTTCTTCTTCATTTTTCCATTTGTCCCTAAGATAGACCATAGTTTCAAAATATATATCCTCCTTGCTGTGGCTGGTATATTTGCGCAGGGCTGCATTTAATGGATTCAGTGTGTAAGGCCTCAGGGCAACGTAATCCATTGGTTCCTGCCATACCCTGTCTCCAAACTTTGTCCTGGCCCATGCACTCATCTGGTAACCAAACTGGTAATGATCGGGTGTATAATCTTTATAAGAGCCAAAAAGCATTTTATCGTAGCTGTATATTTTATCTTTCTCCAGCAATACGGCTTTTAGCTTTTTTTCAAATGAAGGAACTCGTCCCCTGCCTGAGTATGACCATGCACTTTCTGCAATTACTGCTTCTCCTTCAAGAAACCAATAAGGCGTAAAAATGCCGAGTGCACCGGTATACTGTTCTCCGAAAATATATGATATGGTTTTTGATATACCTCTCCTGAAACTGTGCATCTGCAATACATGCGTAAGTTCATGAAGAGCCAGTTGCTCAAGATGGTCCATTGGAATATTATCCTGGCCAGGGAGAGGGTATAGTTCAATTCTTTTTGGTGCCCAGGCCACATACCCGTTTGACTCTGTTGTATGGTTATGTATAATTACAGGAATCTTATCCAGTATGGGTTCATTGTATGAGCCCTTAAGAAGGTAATAGGCATTTTCGAAACAGAAGACTACCCTGTCTATACGGTTAGAATAGGATTCAGGATAGATAAACCTGAAGTGATATGAGTCCAGTTCTTCCCATTTTAGTGATGCTGGCTCCTGGCCAGTCTCGTAATACTGACCTTTAATACTAAGGCTTACCATTACCAGGCTGAGTACTATTACAATCTTCCTTCTCATATGTTTTGGAAACCTAAAAATATAAAAGTTTAATCAAATTGATTAAATTCGTCAACTGTAAATTTACTCTTTTAAAATATTATAACTATTATTAAAGTATATGAAACAGTACAGGTTGGTGAATATATCGCTTGGATGGATATCCTTCCTAGTGGCTGCAATTACCTATATATTAACTGTTGAACCAACACTTAGTTTATGGGATTGTGGTGAGTTCATAGCTACTTCATATAAGCTTGAGGTTGGTCATCCTCCCGGTGCTCCCATGTTCATGATAATAGCAAGGTTTTTTGCCCTTTTTGCTTCTGATGTCAGCAGGGTTGCCCTTTCTGTAAATATTATGTCAGCCCTTGCAAGCGCTTTTACAATCATGTTCCTGTTCTGGACCATAACACACCTGGCAAAGAAATTACTTGCAGGTGGAGATAAAGAACTGAGCACAGGACGTATGATTGCAGTTATGGGAGCCGGGCTGACGGGTGCTCTCGCCTATGCTTTTTCAGATACTTTCTGGTTTTCAGCAGTTGAAGGAGAGGTTTATGGCACCTCATCACTGATGACCGCACTTGTTTTCTGGGCTATATTAAAATGGGAAAATGAAGCTGATAAACCTAATGCAAACAGGTGGATTATCCTTATTGCATACGTGGTGGGCCTGTCGATAGGGGTACATTTGCTTAACCTGCTGGCCATTCCGGCTATTGTTTTTGTATATTATTTCAGGAAATATGAATTTTCCTGGAAAGGATTTACATATGCAATTATATTATCAGTTGCATTTGTTGCAATTATTATGTGGGGCCTGTTACCAGGCTTTATAATACTTGCCAGCAAGTTCGAACTGTTCCTGGTTAACAATATAGGACTGCCGTACAACAGTGGGTTATACCTGTTAGTGATACTGTTTATTGTATCTATAATCTTCGCCATAAGATCAAGTCTTGAAGGAACGAATAAACAGAAGATAATAGCTTTCAGCCTTGCTACAGTATTGTTCAGCGGCATGTGGCTTATGACAGAAAGCACATTTTTTAATATTCTCTTGCTGGTTTTCCTTGTATTCCTGGTATGGCGTTTCTCAGACAGGGGAGTGGTAGCTTTGAATACAGCACTGACAGTAGTGCTTGTCATCATGATAGGGTACTCGTCATTTGCCACAATTTATATTCGTGCACATGCTAATCCTCCAATGGATGAGAATAATCCGGAGAACGTTTTCAGTTTCCTGTATTACGTGAACCGTGAGCAATATGGCGAAAGGCCACTTGTAAAAGGACCTTATTTCAATGCCCCTGTTGTTTCCTATGAAAGGGGAAAACCAACATACAACCCTATTGACGGTAAATACAAGATTACCAACCGTGACCTTGTGCCGGAGTATGATGAAAGATTTGTAACCCTTTTCCCAAGAATGTATAGCCCGCAGGAAGATCATGTAGAGGTATATAAACAATGGAATAATTTCAGGGGGAAACCTGTCCAGGTTACTGACCAGTCAGGAGAGAGAAGAATAGAGCGTAAACCAACATTCGGTGAAAACCTGAAATTTATGTTCTCATACCAGTTAGGGTATATGTACTTCAGGTATTTTATGTGGAACTTTGCCGGCAGGCAAAATGATACACAAGGTTATGGTGGCCCTTTTAACGGCAATTGGATATCGGGGATTAAGGCACTGGATGAATCACGACTGGGACCACAGGACAACATGCCTGATCATATGAAGAATCATCCCTCAAGGAATGCATATTATTTATTACCTCTGCTCTTTGGACTGGCTGGCTTCTATTATCAGCTGAACAAAAACAAGAAGGATCTCTGGGTGGTCTTACTGCTGTTTATAATGACAGGGATAGCCATAGTGGTTTATCTCAATCAATATCCCAACCAGCCCCGCGAAAGGGATTATGCTTACGCCGGCTCGTTTTATGCATTTACAATATGGATTGGTATGGGAGTCCTTTTCCTTTACGAGATATTCACAAAACTTGCAGGCGAAAAAGTTACGGCAATAGTCGTGGGTATCCTTTCCCTGGTGGCAGTACCGGTACTGATGGCATCACAAAACTGGGATGACCACGACCGGTCAGGGAGGCATACTGCAACTGCAGTGGCAACGAATTACCTCAAGTCAGTAGCCCCCAATGCAGTATTATTTACCAATGGCGACAATGATACTTTCCCGTTGTGGTATGCACAGGAGGTGGAAGGTGTCGGGACCGATGTCAGGGTTTGTAACCTCATGTTGCTAAATACCGATTGGTATATTGACCAGATGAAGCTGAAAACCTATGAATCGGAACCTATGAAGCTCACAATGCCAAAATCAAAATATTATGACGGGGTTAATAACCAGGTATTTATCATTGAAAATCCACGGCTGACGGGGTTTGTTGATATTAGCAGGGCTGTGGAGTTTATAAGGAGCGATAACCAGGGCACAAAATACAGGTTCCCTGATGGTGAGGAGCATGACTACCTGCCAACACGAAAAATACGTCTGCCTGTCGATCGTGAAAAAGTACTGGCATCAGGTACTGTAAAGTCCGAAGATGCAGACCTTATAGTACCTTATATCGATATTACACTTGGGGGTAACTATATACTGAAGAGCCAGATGATGGTGCTTGACTTCCTGGCCCAGAACGACTGGGAAAGACCCGTATATTTTGTTACAGGATATCATAATGATGCACTGGGACTGGAAGAGTATTTTCAGCTTGAAGGCAATGCATACAGGCTTGTCCCTATTAAATCCCGGAATTATAACTGGCTTGATTACGGAAGGATAGACACAGACATACTGTATGATAACCTGATGAATAAATTTACCTGGGGAAATGCAAATGATCCGGATGTGTACCTGGATAATAATCATCGTCATACCCTGTTGGTTGTAAGGGCCCGGCTTAATTATGCCAAACTGGCAAAAGCTCTTGTCCTTGAGGGAGATAATGAAAGAGCGGTGGAAGTGCTTGATCATATTATGGAGGAATTACCCCTTGATGATTTACCATGGGATAATTATATGCCTGATATAATTGATGCTTACCTGCTGGCCGGTGACCATGAAACAGCACTTGAACTGATAGGGGAAATGAAAGAATATTACGCTTCAAACCTGGATTATTACACTTCCCTGCCGGCCTATTATATGCGCAATGGGGAGATGGAGATTCAATTATCATTTGGGTTCCTTCAGAGAGTAGCATCATCATGCAGGCGTAACGGGTTGGAAGAAACGGCAAAAGAAATTGATGCTATGCTTCAGAAATACATGGCAGTGTTTTACAGTAATGTGCAGTGATAAATACTAGTACGCGTATTCTTTACTTGTAAGGTATTTCTCGAGTATGCTTAGTACTTTCTCCGGTATTACGGGTTTAAGTACATATTCATTGATGCCTGCCAGTATTGATTCTTCTCTTGATTCCCTGGTATAATATGCCGTAATCATTATTACAGGAACATGGCTGTTATACTTGCGAAATGATTTTACACATTCGATGCCATTTACATAAGGGATCAAATAATCCATCATCACAAGGTCAAATTTCTTGGGATTGTCCTTTACTGCATTAAGGAAATCAGTACCATTTAGGAAGGTGGAAACTTCAGCAGAAGTTGTTTTGAGAAGTATCTCAAAATAGCGTATTGTTGCCAGGTCATCATCAACAACAGCTACGGTTTTCCCTGTTAGATCTAAGTTGTGTTGGTCAGAATGCATTTACTCTTTTTCTTTACTAAAGCAAAAATACGATATCAATATATATAAAATCTCTTAAATAATCAGAATTGTCAACAAGATATTCACAAAAAAATAACAGAACCCCAATAGTTGCAAATGCAGATATTTATTTTGAAATTAGAGAATCCAAATATACCTTTCCTCCAATGAATAAAAAAATTTTAATCCTGTTTGCAGCGTTTGTGGTTTGCTTTGTTGGCTCATATTCCCAGGAGGGCTTTGATAACAGAACAAGAGCTCCTTATATATTTGATATTGCACGCTTTGTAGATTATGGTGATGCTCTGGATACTATGGCTTTGTTTAAAGTGGGGGTACTGTCAAAAGATAATGAATTATATTTTGATATGGCTAACCTGGCAAAAACCAGGAAAGAGATACAGGGAAAACCTCTCGTTGTTGTGGTATTCAGGGATGAAAGCAGGCTTGAATATACTAATGTGTTGTATGTTTCAAAAGATGAAAACTTTAATCTGGATAAGGTTAAGAGAATGATAGAAGGTAAGAAAACACTTTTAATAACAGAGGGCTATGAGTTCGGACAGTCAATGTTCAATTTTATCGTAGTAAATAAACAGCCAAAATTTGAGATTAATCAGGTGGAATTAGAGAAAGCCGGGCTTGCTATTCCTGTTGGACTACTGGCGCAGGCTGTAAAAACAAGGGAGGACTGGGAGAAGCTATATGATATAACAAATGAGGAACTTGAGCGCCAGCTTGAGGTGGTACGGCAACAGCAAGAAACCATACGGCAACAGAAGGAAGAAATTGAAAGACAACAAGCCCTGCTTGACAGCCTCGATAAGGAAATATCAGCAAAGGAAATTACCCTTGCGGCAAAACAAAAAGAACTGGAAACACAGGCAGGACAGATCAGGAGACAATCAGGGGAGATACGTTCACAACAGGCATTGATTATAGAACAACAGACCGAGGTTCAGGCGCAAAAGGACACCCTGGCACTGCAAAGAGCTGATATCGACAAACAGCTGGCCCAGATAGATGAACAGCTTAAGCTTATAAACCAGCAGGAAGAGAAGATCAAAATACAGATCGAATCAATTGAGAAGCAGAAATTAATGCTGTATGCATCAATATTTGTCCTTGTATTATTGAGCTTTCTCGCTTATTATATCTACAGGGGGTACAGGATAAAGAAAGAAGCAAACATTAAACTCGAGGATAAAAACAGGACAATACTTGCGCAGAAAGACGAAATTGAAAAACAGCGTGATATTGCCGAAACACAACGGGACCAGATAGCATATCAGAAAAAACATATAACCGACAGCATAATGTATGCAAAACGCATACAAACTGCACTCTTGCCTTCACTTGAACTGTTCAGTGATGAGTTTGAACATTTCGTGCTGTATAAGCCACTGGATATAGTCAGTGGTGATTTTTACTGGGTGAGCAAAAAGGACGACCTGCAAATAATTATTGCAGCCGACTGTACCGGACATGGAGTACCAGGGGCATTTATGAGCATGCTTGGTGTGACAATGCTTAATGAAATAGTTAACGGTAAAGGTATTACCCGGCCCGATGAAATAATAAATATCCTGAGGGATGAAATTATCGATTCGCTTAAACAGTCAATCGAAGAGGACAGGGTGAAGGACGGGATGGATATGACTGTATCGGTAATTAATTTCAAAAATGATAAATTGCAGTTTGCAGGTGCCAATAATCCGCTCTGTATTGTTCGCGATAACAAACTTCTTACTTTCAAGGCTGACAAAATGCCGGTAGCTATCCATTATAATATGAAACCCTTCAGCATGGAGGAAACCGACCTGAAGAAGGGAGACTGCCTTTATATGTTTTCAGATGGCTTTGGCGACCAGTTTGGTGGGCCGAAAGGGAAGAAATTCATGGTGAAAAACCTGAAAGAGAAATTCGTAGAATTATCACACCTGCCAATGCTTAAACAGGGAGAGAAACTCAGTGAAATATTCGAAGAATGGAAAGGGAGTACACCCCAGGTCGATGATGTAACAGTAATTGGTATCAGGTATTAACAATACTCAATCACATTCCCACTTGGTAGTTATAGCACCATCAGTCTGAGGGGGTGTATTCTGGATTGTTATCAACTCTGCCCCACAGTATTCTGCTTCCTGCAATGAATTAATCAGGAATCCGTTTTCGTAGACATTAAGCCGGCATATCCTGCAATTGTCAAATAAATCTTCACACGAAGTTAATCCCGCTGCGAATAGTAACAAAAGAAATACAATTTTTTTCATTTTAAAACAGAATTATTCATTAATCACATTCAAATTTGGTAACTGTTTCATGAGCAGTGCCCTCTCCTATAATTACGTCAGGAGCAGACTTTCTTGCAACTAAATCTGAACCACAATACTCTGCTTCAAGTTCAGAATAGGAAAATACACCATTAATATATACATTATACCTGCATATTTCGCAGTTCTCCAAAATCTTTTCGCAGGAAGTGATCCCTGCAGCAATTACCAAGAAGGCAGCAAAAAACAAAACTTTCTTTTTCATCCTGGTTTGATTTTATGGAATAATACTACTAGTTTAATGAAATTATTGGTTATTTTGATTACAGTGAAGCTCATAAAATTATTTTACCGTATACCAAAATTATTAAATTTACCATATAACGGTCTTTATTAATATATATTCTTTTATACAGACTAATTATAAACTAAAATAGTTGCCTATGGACCGCAGGAAATTTTTGGAAAAAGCCTCGCTTTATGCAGGAGGTTCAATCCTTGCCGCCTCAATACCCCTTGAGGGATTAAGTGTCTCGCTCAGTACCGGAGAGGATTTACGAAACAAAAAAATACTTTTTGTATGGGGAGGATGGGAAGGTCATGAACCGGGGAAATGCCGTGATATATTTGTACCCTGGATGAGGGACTCAGGTGCTGATGTTATTGTATCTGACAGCCTTGACTCCTATCTGGATGAAGAAATGATAAATACAAGGGACCTGATAATACAGGTTTGGACCATGGGAACAATAAGTGGTGAACAGTCGCAGGGATTACTGAATGCAGTTAAGAGCGGTGTTGGCCTTGCCGGATGGCATGGAGGACTGGGCGATTCATTCCGGAATAATACTGAATACCAGTTTATGGTAGGAGGGCAATGGGTTGCTCATCCAGGGGGAGTTATTGATTATGAAGTTAATATTACAGACAGGGAGGATCCTGTAACCCGGGGTTTAAGTAATTTTAAGATGCATTCAGAACAGTATTACATGCATGTCGATCCGAATGTAAAAGTACTGGCTGCTACCACATTCAACGGCAGCAATGCCGAGTGGATAGACGGCTGTGTCGTGCCTGTGGCATGGAAGAAATATTACGGCAAAGGAAGAGTTTTTTATTCTTCACTTGGCCATGTTGCCGCAGATTTTGAGGTGCATGAAGCACTTGAGATAATGAAAAGAGGAATATTATGGGCCTCGGAAAGCAAATATGGTGTGAAGGAGAAGTGGATAAAACCTGTGTATTAACATTAGGATTTTAGAAAATTTATAACTTGCAGGAAAAACTAATCAGCATGGAAAAAGTAAAAAATATGAAAAAGCATGTAACCGTTGTGGGTGCATTGCATATTGGCTTCGCAATACTCGGACTGGTAGGAGCACTGGTAGTATTTCTGTCAATTAATTTTGCCCAGTCCTTTGTTGAAGGAGAAGAGATTCCTGTCAGAGTGCTGGCAGCTGTTAAGATCTTTGTACCTGCCATGATAGGAGTGATATCACTGCTGAGTATTATAGGCGGTATTGGCCTTTTCAGCTACAGGCAGTGGGCAAGAATACTGATCATAGTAATGTCGGCAATAAACTGCCTGAATGTGCCTATTGGTACTGCCAAAGGGGTATATTCAATATGGGCACTTCTCCAGGATGAGACAATTAAAATGTTCAGGGGAGAAGATCCGTATGAAGCAGGACAAACAGAGGAAACAAAACGCACTAATTAGAAATAAAGAGGGATCTGTTAATTTTTAAGAGTTTGAACATCTGCCTGTCGGCAGACTGGTTTGAATGTTTGAATGTTTGAGATAAGCTTAATCCTCATCTCTCATAACTCATAACTCATCGCTTTTTATTATTCTTATCCCGTATACCGGTCCTGCAACATCATATTCATCTTTTGACCTGAACTTAACTGTTACATTGAACTTACCAACTGTTATTTCTCTTGGTATCGGATATTTTACGCTGATAAATTCCTCCTCATTACTGGATATTGTTTCTGTAGCAATGACCTTATCATTTACCAGTATATCAAAATTGGTTCTCCTTCTTTCCTGACTCCAGTAATCGACTACAAGAATTACGGGTGAATCGGCAAGTACTTTCATGTCAAATGAAAACCATCCTCCTCTTGTTTGTCTTCCGGCTCTTCCGCGGAAACGTGTAGGACTACTATCCTGGTCCCTGAAGTTGTGATCCCTCTCAGGTTGCATTTCACCGGGCTGGACAAAATCAACAGTAAGCTGTTCAAGCAGTTTTTTCTCTTCTTCTTTTTGCCTGTATTCCTCCTGTTTATTTTCCCATTCTTCAAGGGTGAAGATATCCCAGAAAATAGTATACCGCCTGTCGTGTGTATCAAAAAATGGTATGAGCTTAACATCCCGGGGTTGCCCGACATCATTCATCATGAATGCGTTTGGTTCCCCTTCAACGGGTTCAAGCCATTCTGACGGAGGCCTGTTTTCAGTTATCAGTACCGGTACATACATTGGATCATATGCTTCAGGATCCCTTACGGGCCCAAGATCACCTGCAAGAACAACAGGGCCATACATTATTGCCACTCTGTTGGGATTATCGGGCATGGTTTCCAGCCTTAACGTGAAAGGAATTGTAATCTCTATTTCGTCTCCTGCTTTCCATTCTCCTTTCACCGGGATAAATGATCCCGGATCCTGTCTTACGGATTTCTTCCTGCCATTAACTTTTATCCCTATACCTTTTTCGGCCCATGAGGGATACCTGATCTGTATTATCATTTCAACGGGTTCCTCGTTCTTAAAGCTGACAGTTACACCCTGCTCATCAGGATATTCGGTTTCCATAACCAGGTCAAGCCCCTTTTCTTCCCAGTTGAGCTCTGAAGCTATATACTGGCTGACGAATAATTCCTTATCGTTATGAAAGAATATATTCCCTGCATACTTGGCATGGTTTTCCATACCCGTACCTACACAGCATGTGAAATACCCCGGGTCCTGGTATCTTTTAAAACCCCCCATCTCGAGTGAAAGATTATAAATAACACGGCCTGATTCAGGATGCTGTGATGAGTGAATATGATTGAAAAAAGCCCTTTCATAAAAGTCGGCTACCTCCGCTGAAGCTTCCCAGGTAAAAAGATGCCTCGAAAGCTTAAGCATATTATATACATTACATGTTTCGGTGGTTCCCTCGCCCAGCCGGTCGCTCAGCTCGTCGGGCTGGCCAAAATATTCGTTAAAACCATGTCCGCCTGTAACATATGAATGATGATTAACTACTCTGTCCCAGAAAAACTCTGCTGTTTCCATGTCCTGATTATTCCCCGTGAGCTCATAAAGCCTGGCAAGACCAATGATCTTGGGTATTTGTGTATTGCCATGCTTGCCTGGAAGGACATCCACCTGATTGGCCAGGGAATCAAGTATCGCTTTATGATAGAATATTCTTGCTGTTTCCAGGTATTTTTCTTCCCCTGTGATGGCATACAGCTCGGCAAAGGATTCATTGATCCCGCCATGCTCGCATTGAAGCATCTTTTGAACCTGTTCATCATTGAGTGGTTTAACTATATCGCTTATCCAGTCGGCAAAGTTAAGTGATATTTGAAGTGCCTTTTCATTGCCGCACAGGAGGTAAGCATCATTCAAACCCGCAAGTATTTTATGCATTATATAAAAAGGTGCCCAGTAACCATTCAGATCAAATCCTGCTGACCTTATATCACCTTTCGCCACTTCCTCCTCGAAAATTTTTTTTGCTCCAGGGAGGGCTCCAATGTAACCGTCGCCATCGGCCTGCTGGCAAATCTCCAGTTCATCAACAATATAATTAAGCCTGTCAAGGAACTCCTGTTCTCCGGTAGTTTTGAACATCATCGCAAGGGCGCTCATATAATGACCCAGGCTGTGGCCATTAAGATTACGCCTTGGGTAATCTTCCCATCCCCCGTAATGTTCAGCCTTTGGTTCAAGGCCTGCCTCCATCCTGAATGTTGCAAGAAAACGGTCAGGTTCGTAGTCAAGCAAAATCTTCTTGTTAAGTTCAGTTGCATGTTTAAACCTTCCCTCCAGGAGTTTTACCTGTGCAAGATTAAAGGGGAGTACCCTGAAATCAACCTTTTCAGGTCCATCTGTTTCTATTCTGTATTCTTCACTTGCCGTATTACATGATGATAACATGATGACAATACTGATTAACAGGAATAAATGTGTTTTCATAACTATATTAAATGTATTATTTACACTTTATTATTATAGCAAATATAGATTATAATTAAGTGATTTCAAAAATTCTTTTTATTCCGCTGGCGCGGATCTGCAATGTTGTTGGTGTGTTTTTGTGACCCACGCCGGGCACGTGTCTTGAAACCCGCGCCAGTGAAGCAAATAAGCCCCACACCATTAAAAACATTGTATTAATACATTTTTATTAAATTTAAAGGTCAAATCAACCCGAACCATCATGGAAAAGTTCTTAGACCTTGACAGGATTGCGATTAATGTTAAAGCTCATCGCATACTTAAACAACTGCTGAAAGAAAATCTGGTACTGGAGGAGATAATGAGGAATGCGAGGAATGAGACTGAAGCCTTAATTGGTGTTAAAGACTGGATAACAGGAATACTGGAAAGCCGGCCCGATGCTTATAAATTCTACAGAGGAGAGGCTAATGGGAGGGAGGCATTCGAAAGGCTGGAATGGAAGGATTATGCCGCCATAAGGATACTGGATTATATTGATCATGCAGGTCGCTCCTATGAAGATCTTAACCTCAGGGGGGAGAAGGCGATAAGTAATCCCATAAAAATGATATGGATGGCCGTAACATATGGCACTGGAGGAGCTAAGCCTGCTTTTTTTGATGACATGCTGTACCTGTTCAGGCAGCTGGCAGGAACCTATGTCTGCAAGATGCCTGATAAGAAACAGATCAGGTCATGGATGGAGCGTTTCCCTTCAGGGCTTGACCCCAGGATAGTGAAGCTCAGGGAGGAAAACAGGGACAGGATAATAAACATATTTATTGATAAGATTGATGCAGGACTGATAAATGATAAAAAATATTATTTCGAAGAAGGTTTATCTAGAGAGCAGAAATTCCTTGAGATGCTTAAATGGTGGAAGGAGCCTTTATTCCACCTCAGGTTTGCTGTCAGGTCGCCCGACTTATTGAACGAGATGCTTGGCAATTCACTGGACCCTGATATGATGAAGATACTGAAACAGGCCGAGGCAAAAGGGATACCTTTTTTTGTAAATCCCTATTATCTTTCGCTGCTGCATGTCAGGGTTCCGTATTTTGCAATAGGAGCCGACCTTGCAATAAGGTATTATGTTCTTTACAGCCAGCAGCTGGTTGATGAATTCGGTCACATTGTGGCATGGGAGAAAGAAGACCTTGTTGAACCGGGTAAACCAAATGCTGCCGGCTGGATACTACCAACGTATCATAATGTACACAGGCGATATCCTGAGGTTGCCATACTGATACCAGATACCATGGGAAGGGCCTGTGGAGGGCTTTGCTCATCATGCCAGCGTATGTATGATTTCCAGAGTGGTCACCTTAACTTTAACCTTGATAAGCTGAAACCTAAAAAATCATGGGATGAAAAGCTGGAAGAGATAATGTTGTATTTTGAAAAGGATACCCAGATAAGGGATATCCTTATTACAGGTGGTGATGCCCTAATGAGTACTGATAAATCCCTGGAAAAAATATTGAATGCAGTTTATGAAATGGCCCTGAGGAAAAAGAAAGCAAATAAGAAGTTGAAAAACGGGGAGAAGCATGCCGAGATACAGAGGGTCAGGCTTGGCACAAGGTTACCGGCATACCTGCCACAGAGATTAGGCCCTGAGCTGGCTTCTGTATTGAGTGAGTTTAAGAAAAGGGCTTCTGAAATAGGGATAAAACAATTCCTTATTCAAACACATATTGAATCCCCAATGGAAGTAACACCCGAGGTCAGGGATAGTATAAGACATTTGATAAGTGCAGGGTGGACTGTTACAAATCAGCTGGTATTTACAACAGCAGCATCGAGGAGAGGTCATACATCAAAACTGAGAAAAGTACTCAATGATGTCGGGGTGCTTACATACTATACCTTTACAGTAAAAGGATACATGGAGAATAACTTTAATTTTTGCCCGAACGCAAGGGCCGTACAGGAGCAGATTGAAGAGAAAGTACTTGGTTTTATTCCTGAAGAGTATTATGATGAAATAAAGGAATTCCCGGTTGACGCCGAAAATATGCAGGAAAACATCAATGCATTAAGACAGAAAGCCAACATCCCCTTCCTTTCAACTGACAGGAATGTCATTAACCTTCCCGGAGTGGGCAAGAGCCTGACATACCGTGTAATAGGGATAACAAGGTATGGAAGGAGAATACTTGAATTTGATCATGATCCTACCAGGGTGCACAGTCCTATTATTCATAAAATGGGTAAAGTAATCATTATAGAATCAAAAGCGATAAGTGAATATCTTAACCAGCTTGCAGAACTGGGAGAAAACCCCGGGGAATATGAAAGTATATGGGGATATTCAATGGGCGAGACAGAACCAAGGATACCCGTTTATGAATACCCGGAATATGGGTTTGAAATAACAGACGAACTTTCAAACCTGGAGATTTAATTGGAATAATGGAATACTGGAATGATGGTGGTGGGCTTTCTTTGCCCGCCGTAGCCTGAAAGGCGAAGGTGGGGCCCCACGCCAGACTATGGAAAATAAAGAAAGCTAAGTAATGAATTTCGAATAATGAATATCGAATTACGAATGAAGAAGTACCTTCGACATTCGATATTCATCATTCAAATCCCTGCCCCCTGCTCCCTGCTCCCTGCATTTCCATAGTCGACAACATCCCACATGCAGCCATTATATCCTCACCGCGGGAAGCACGTATTGTTGTGGTAATGCCCCTGGCAGTTAATTTATCCCTGAACCCCATGATGGTTTCATCACTGCTGCTTTCATAAGGCATGCCAGGAACAGAATGAAAACGGATAAGATTAATACGGCAGCGCAACCCGCCAAGTATCCTGGTAAGTTCATTTATATGACGGTCGCTGTCATTTATACCCCTGAACATTATATACTCAAAGGATATCCTTCTTTGCCTGCCCCAGTCATAGTCTTTTATTACTTTCATTATCTCCTCAAGCGGGTATTTATTTTCAGCGGGCATCATCTTCCTGCGCTCATCGCTGAAAGGTGTATGCATGCTTACAGCCAGGTGCGCACCGGTTTCTGAGAGGAATTTCTTCATGCCCGGAATAATACCTATGGTCGATACGGTAATTCGTTTCGGCGACATGGCAAATCCCCATTCTGCAGTTAGAATTATAACAGAGCTGATAACGTTTTCCGTATTATCAAAAGGCTCACCCATACCCATATATACCAGGTTCGTGATATTATCGGCTTCAGGTATACTTATTGCCTGGTTCAGTATTTCCCCTGTAGTGAGGTTTCCCTGTAAACCCTGTAGGCCTGTCATACAAAAACTGCATCCCATCCTGCATCCGGCCTGGCATGATATACAAAGAGTATTCCTGTTTTTCTCAGGTATATACGCTGACTCAATAAATTTTTTCTCACCGGCCGGGAAAAGGTATTTCTTTGTTCCGTCAGCTGATTCCATAATATTGACAGGCGCTGTATGACCAATGGTATATTTTTCTTTAAAACCTTCCCGTGCCCGTTTTGACAGGTTTGTCATATCATCAATATCATCAACCCTGTGTTTATAGAGCCATTCTGCTATCTGGCGTACTGTAAATGCCGGCAGGCCTGCTTCTTTTACTATTTGAATTAACTCATCTATGCTTTTCCCGAATAAAGTATCCCTCATATAAAACTGGTTATTACTGATGGTAAGTATTACAAATATTTTTATAACTATTGTCAAACAATGCACATGGTTTGACAAAAATAGCCTGTTTAGCTTATTTTCTTGCCAATATTTTATAATTTCCCGGCCAGAATATTTTTAAATCCTGAAAATCATATTTATGAGAGCACTTGTAATTCAACTTATTATCGTAATTTCCCTGTTTTCACTATTTTCCTGTAAGAGGCAAAAAAGTGACACCAGAGAAATTGTACTGCTGCCAAAGCCTGTGATGATGGAAGAACGAAGTGGTGTTTTTAAGCTTGAAAATATTGTCGTAATTCATGTCACGGACAACCCCCTATTAAATGAAACTGCAAAACTTTTTGCAGAAATGATTGAAGTACCTACGGGGTATACACTGGTTATTGACAATGATACTAATTCATCAAAAGGTATTATTCTTGAGCTGGCAGATACTGCTATGCACGATGATGAGGCCTATAGTCTTGATATTAACAGGAAAAGGATACATATCAGGGCATCCTCCCCTGCAGGTATTTTTTATGGCATACAGACTGTCAGGCAGCTTTTTCCTCCTGAATTCGAGTCGGGGGAGGTAATCAGTAACATATCATGGGAGCTCCCCTGCATATATATTGAAGATTATCCCAGGTTTTCGTGGCGGGGTATGCATCTTGATGTAAGCAGGCATTTCTTCCCGGTGGAATTTGTAAAACGATATATAGATCTTATTGCCATGCATAAGATGAATGTTTTTCACTGGCACCTGGTCGACGACCAGGGATGGAGGATAGAGATAAAGAAATATCCCAGGCTGACAGGAGTTGGTGCCTGGCGTGCCAACCGTGAAGACCAGCCCTGGAACGCAAGGGAACCGCAAAAATCAGGTGAGGTTGCCACATATGGAGGGTTTTATACCCAGGAGGAGATCAGGGATATAGTAAAATATGCACAGGAAAGATACGTTAAAGTTGTTCCTGAAATAGAAATGCCTGCCCATGTTACTTCGGCACTGGCGGCTTACCCTGAATATTCATGTACCGGCGGACCTTTCACCGTTCCCACGGGTGGATTGTGGCCAATAAGCGATATTTATTGTGCAGGGAAAGATGCAACCTTTGAGTTCCTTGAAGACATTTTAACTGAAGTGATGGATCTCTTCCCTTCTGAATATATACATATTGGTGGTGATGAGGCAGACAAAACGGAATGGGAGAGATGCCCCGACTGTCAGGCAAGGATAAGGGAAGAAGGACTTAAAGATGAAGCTGAACTGCAAAGTTATTTTATTAAAAGAATAGAAAAATTCCTTTCTGCAAACGGGAGGAAGCTCATAGGCTGGGACGAAATACTGGAAGGTGGTCTCGCTCCGGGGGCAGCTGTAATGTCATGGAGAGGAATGTCAGGGGGCATAGAGGCAGCACATAGCGGGCATTATGTAGTTATGAGCCCCGGCACCCATTGCTATTTTGATCACTACCAGGCTGATCCTGCAACTGAACCCAGGGCAATAGGAGGATATACAACACTTAAAAAAGTATATTCATTTGATCCTGTCCCTGATGCCCTCTCTGAAGATGAAGAAAAGTATATAATGGGAGCCCAGGCTAACCTGTGGACCGAGGATATTCCCAATGGCGACAATGCTGAATATATGGTTCTGCCACGTATGACAGCCCTTGCCGAAGTATTGTGGCTGCCTGAAGAAAAACTTGACTGGAAAGACTTCATCCGCAGGATCAACAGTTTCTTTAAAAGGTTTGATATTATGGGCCTTAATTATTCAAGAGGGTCATATAGTGTTGATATGGAAGCAGTATATGATGAACAGCAGGGGGCTGTTAAAGTCAGCATGGAGGCAGAATTGCCGGATGCTGAAATACATTATACAATTGATGGATCTGAACCCGGTTTCGATTCGGAAATATACACAGAGCCACTTATACTTGAATCGACAACCAGCATCAAAGCAGCAGTTTTCACTGATGGCTCATCCGCAGGAAAAACAACTGAGGAAACAGTTTATATACACAAAGCAACAGGACATAATGTTAATTACGCCGTGAAATATAGCGATCAGTATAAGGCATTTGAAGAACTCACACTGGTTAACGGAATAAAGGGGTCTATGAATTTTGCCGATGGCCAATGGCAGGGATTTGAAGGCAAAGACCTTGATATAACTCTCGATCTCAATGAAATAACAGATGTGTCATCTGTCTCGGTAAGTTTTTTAAGCAGCGTGGGAAGCTGGGTATTCCTCCCGGAATATGTACTGTACCAGGTCTCTGAGGATGGCAATACATTTACTGACTTTGCCAGGATAGATAATGATCTGGTACCGCGCGACCAGGACAGGGAAATAAAAGAATTTGCTTTTGCAGGAGATCCCAGGCAGGCAAGATATGTACGCGTGCTGGGCAAAAGTATAATTGAATGTCCACAATGGCATGCAGGCGCAGGAGATAAGGCATGGATTTTTGCTGACGAAGTAATTATCAGGTGAGATATTGATTAAAAGAAAAAAAGATGAAAATATTTATTACAGGAGCTGATGGGGTACTGGGTAATAACCTGGTGAGAATACTCCTTGACCGGGCATATGATGTAAAAGTATTCATTGAAACAGGAAAAGAAGCCCGGTATCTTGAAGGATTGGACATAGGAAAATCATGGGGCAGCATACTCAATTATGAGGAGCTGAAAGATGCAATGAAAGGATATGATGTTGTTATTCATGCCGCTGCAAAAACCGATACCTGGCCTACCAGGCACGAAAGCTACTGGAAGATTAATTTTGAAGGAACAAAAAATGTCATAGCAGCTGTTAAAGAGATGGGAGTCCCAAGGATGATACATATAGGAACAGCAAATTCTTTCGGGCCAGAAGATGATTCTGAACCTGGAAATGAAAGTAAACCATATGCTGCAGGGAAGTATAAACTGGATTATGTATCCACCAAGTATGCAGCACAACAAGAGGTATTAAAGGCAGTAAAGGAAGAGGGCCTTAATGCTGTTGTGCTGAACCCCACATTTATGATTGGACCCTATGATTCAAAACCCAGTTCAGGTACTATGATACTGGCGGTAAACCAGGGGAAGATACCCGGGTACCCGGGTGGTGGCAGGAACTTCGTATACGTAAGGGATGTGGCAGTTGCAATAGTCAATGCAATAGAGAAAGGCAAGACAGGGGAATGTTATATCCTCGGGCATGAGAACCTGACTTATAAACAGGCTTTTGGGAAAATGGCAGATGCCCTGAATGTTAAAGCCCCGAGTTTGAAGATGCCCAGGTTACTAACCCTGGCATATGGAGGCATTATGTCAGTGGCCGCTGCAATATTCAGGTTCACGCCATCGGTTTCATATCCCATGGCGCTTATATCTACAGAAAACCATTTCTATTCAAGTGAAAAAGCCGTGAAGGAACTGGGAATGCCTCAGACACCTGTCAATGATGCGCTCAGGGAGGCTGTTAAATGGTTCAGGGATAATGATTATATAAGAAAAGACAATGAAGGAATACTTTAAGGATAAGGTTGTTTGTGTTACAGGATCAAGCAAGGGAATAGGGAAAGCAACTGCCTTGCTTTTCGGTAATTACGGGGCAAAGGTATGCATCAACGGAAGGAACATTGATTCCCTTGAAGAAACATACAGTGAACTTGAGACGAAGAATATTACCTGTTTAAAACTGCCCGGGGATGTATCTGACAGCAACCGGTGCCGGGATATGATAGACAGGATAATAAATGAATACGGGAGACTGGATGTACTTGTTAATAATGCAGGGATAGCAAACCATGGTAAGTTCAGTGAACTGACAATCGATACCTGGGACAGTGTTGTGGGAATCAACCTGATGGGTTCAGTATATATGAGTAAGTATGCCCTGCCACACCTTGTTAAATCAAAGGGCAGTATTATTTTTATCTCTTCCCTTTCAGGCAAACTGGGGATGCCGGGCCATTCGGCATACAGCGTTTCAAAAATGGGCCTCAGTGCACTGGCTGAGGCTATGCAGATAGAGCTTAAAAAGACAGGGCTCCATACAGGGATAATTTACGTAGGCTTCACTGAGAATGAAGAAAATAAACAAATATTATATCCCGACGGAACCTACAGAAAACTTCCTGAACGTAATCAGAAAAAAACCAGAAGAGAGGATGTTGCGAAAGCAATAGCCAGGATTGTGTACAAAAAGAAAAAATCTGTAACCCTGAGTACAGTAGGCAAGTTACAAACCTTTGCCCTCAGGTTCTTCCCTTTCATAGTTAAGATAATACTCAGGAAAGCCAACAAAGATTATGAGAACATGTATTATCAGTAATTAATTATCAACCCGAAGCATCATGGAAAAGAATCCAAGCATCGCTACCGGTACTATTTATAAAATTCTTAATGTTTTTGTGGAACATGATCTCCTTAAGAAAGTAAATACTGATAAGGATATTATGAGGTATGATATTATTACTTCACAGCATCATCACCTGTACTCAGTTGATTCGGACAGGATAGAAGATTATTATGATGAGCAGTTAAACAGGATACTGAACGAATATTTTAAAAAACGGCGGATTCCTGGTTTCAGGATTGAGGATATGCAATTGCAGATAAAAGGAAATTTTTTTGACAAATAATAATTACTAACACTTAAAATCAATTACAATGGAAGAAATAAAAGAGAAAGAAATTGTGGCAATGCCAAGGATAGGTGACAAAGCACCTTCGTTCACAGCTAAGACTACACAGGGAGTAATAAACTTCCCGGAAGAGTACAAGGGACACTGGACTATTTTATTCAGTCACCCAGCTGACTTTACGCCTGTGTGTACTTCTGAGTTCATGACATTTGGGAAAATGGCAGCGCAGTTTGAAGAGGCTAATTGCAAGCTTATTGGTCTTTCTGTTGATGGCCTGTACAGTCATATTGCATGGTTAAGGACCATCAAGGAAAAGATTGAATATAAAGGCATGAAGAACATTGAGGTGAAATTTCCTCTTATTGACGATGTCAGTATGAATGTAGCTAACAAGTATGGTATGATACAGCCGGGAGAAGCTACCACACAGGCTGTAAGGGCAGTATTTTACATCGATCCTGATGGAATCATCCGTACGATCATTTATTATCCGTTGAGTATAGGCCGTAATTTTGATGAGCTTTACAGGGTACTGATAGCTCTCAAGACTACTGATGCTTTCTCATGTGCTGCACCGGCCGACTGGCGTCCGGGTGATGAGGTGATAGTACCTCCTGCCGGGTCATGCGGTGTTGCCGAAGAGAGGATGAGTAAGAGTGATCCTGGTGTTACCTGCCATGACTGGTTCTTCTGCACCAAAAAACTCAGCAAGGAAGAAGTTCTGAAGAAAGTACTTAAGAAGTAATATAGAAAAGGCTGAGGCTAAGGATTTAACCACCCCGCCCTTGATCCTCACATGCCCGTCGGCATGTTCGGATAAGGGCACCCCTCCTTGAATTTTCTGTGAAAATTTAAGGAGGGGAGATTACTGATTATCAGATCTATAACTTTCTCCTCCTCTTTAGAGGAGGAGTACCCCCGAGTACTCCTTTAGATTCACAAAATGAAAAGATG
>Ga0315546_1000102_pt1 | contig 63858 bp, 57 predicted proteins | sample SalMarSW160170MG_FD_203833 | JGI IMG/M metagenome (GOLD analysis project Ga0315546, IMG submission 203833) | Salt marsh sediment microbial communities from the Plum Island Ecosystem LTER, Massachusetts, United States - Salt Marsh Sediment SW1601-170 ...
GGGCATAAAGGTCATAGAATGTTGTTGACAAAATACATAATATACTATAAATAAAGGATTTAGAGTCAAAAATAAGCTAGTTTATTAAAAGGAGTCAATAATGGTAAAAAAAACACTGTCCATATTGTTTATCAAAGAATGTTATTTATCATGGTAAAACAAGCTTACATAAGCAACGTTTTAAGTGTCTCAACTGTAGGAGAACTTTCATATGGAAACAAAGAATTTGTAAATTCATTGCCCAAAGACAAAATTGCTTTTAAAGATCTTAAACGTACCATAGTGTTAATAAATAACGCGCTACCTGATATGTTTTATTATTTAAAGGAACCAATTATCCCAGCAACCACTAATATGTTAGAAAGTTTTTATTCAAGGCTTAAAGCCGACTACAGACGTCATCGCGGATTGTCGCAAAAACATAAAATTCAGTATCTAAAATGGTATTGTTTTTTAAAAAATAACAACATTTCATGACCTTTATGCCCGCAATGACGCTTTTTTACGGTGAATACTACGCTTCTTGTGACATTCCATTGGCATTCTGATTCCACTGGCGAATATCTCATTCATAGAAGTTCTTTCTCAAGATGTGAGACAGTCTCTCTCTTTTCTCTTGACTTTGACTGGAAAGCCATTATTATGAAAATTATGACGAAGAAAGAGAAGATTGAATCGAATCTGATATGTCCCAATTGTTCACATAAGATATCCAGGACCAAGAATGGATTTTACTGTGAGAATTGTAATAGTCTTTACCCTATCCTTAATGGAATCCCCATATTGATAAGTGCTATAGATGAGCGCAAAAGGCGAGAATCCGAGTATCATTCTTGGATCAGTAATCGGTATAGAGATTTACATAAAATGGATACCTACCGCAACATTTACTACCACCATGACTCTCTAAAACCCATAACAAACTTGAAGCATAGTTCAAAAACATTGGAGCTTGGTTGCGGAACCGGATACGATGCTGCATATCTTCTAAGCAAAGGTTTAACAGTTGTCGCTACCGATATTTCGATTGGACAGGTAACACAGGCAAAAAAGGAATTATCCAAAAATAAATTCAAGGGAAATGCTTTTCTCTATGTAGCAGATGCAGAAAATATTCCCTTTGCCGATAAATCATTCGACGCAGCATACATTACAGCCGCACTACATCATTTGCAGCATCCTCGTAAGGCACTTATGGAGATGAAAAGGTGTATAAAGGATGATTCTTTCATTGTTGTTGCCATTGAGCCTAACCGTTATGAGTGGTTGGTTGTCATTGGATTTCTCTTTTCTATCTTCAAAAAAACCCTTTACCTTTTTTCGAGTAGTGCAGCTCTGATAGCCCGAAAAGAGAAGACAGAACATTGGAGAGAACCTAATCTTGAAAGAACTTTCTCGATATGTGAACTAACTTCCCTTATAGAACATTCGGGACTCTCTATAATCAAAGTAAAAGCCATCTGGTTTACTTTAGGATTTGTTCATTGGTTTACGACTCTACTTAGTAAAATGTCAAAAAGAAACTGGTATATTAGCAGAGACGCTGAAAGAATTTTTATACTGATAGATAACTTTCTATCCACCTTACCTTTGATAAATCTCTTTTGCTGTAACTGGACCGTATGGTGCAGAAAAAAGGAAACAAAAAACCTGAATTTTTAACAAGAATTTGGATAAAAGACAGTTCGTTTTTCTCTTGACTGAATTTCTGATTTGTGATATTCTACAAAAATGCAATTGTAAAGACATCCTATAAATATCAGGATGTCCGATCTGTGTAATAGTATTCTAAAACCTCTGTAATCAGATATAATAAATATCATACCAGGAGGTTACAAGTAAACAAATCTTTGATTTTAGCAGTGTTCGTATCTTTTTTTGTAATTATGCTAAGTGCAATAGGCAACGATATCTGTGCGGACCCAACGCTGAATGGGGGAAAAGGACAACTGAGAGTCCTATCGGCAAATAACGAACCATTCACACCTGGTATGCCCTTACTGTATTTTGCCTTTTACCAGGGCTATGCCAATGAGAAAATTACAGATACTTCCTCCACGTCCGAAAGAACTCTGTCCAACACTACGGACTATTCGGAATTCTTTGTTGAATACTCATCCGACAATCTTTCGGGTTCAAACTCGGAGCAAAGACTAACACCGGGAATAAGGTTGAACCCTGGTAAGGGAATCACTCTAACCTTTGCCCTGGATAAAACATTTTCATCAGAGTATCCCGATAAAAGGTTGAATACACTGTTTAGTTGGCTCGGTCCATTCTCCGTTTTTGGTGCGGCAAAATGAAACTCAGCAAAATAAAGGGAACTCGGGATATCTTACCTCAAGAAAGTGAAATATTCAATAAAGCAGAAAATATCCTGAGAGAAACGATGGAGAAGTACGGATATAAAGAAATAAGAACTCCCATCTTTGAACTTACAGAACTCTTTATCAAAGGAACCGGAGCAACAACCGATCTCGTAAACAAGGAAATGTACAGTTTCACTGACAGGGGAGGAAGAAATATTTCACTCAGACCAGAAGGAACACCTTCTGTAATCAGGGCATATCTCGAAAATAATCTTCACAAGAAAAGACTGTTTCAAAAATTCTTCTACTATGGATCCATGTTCAGACAGGAAAACCCGCAGTCTGGACGTCTTCGTGAATTCCATCAGTTTGGAATCGAATCAATTGGAAGTCAATCCCCTCAGATCGATGCGGAGACCATAATACTCGGATTAGAAGTTCTTGAGAATATGGGATTACATAATATCGAGTTACACCTGAATAACATCGGTTGTGAAAAATGCAGACCTGCCTACAGGAAAGCACTTAAATCTTTTCTTGAACCAAAATTAGACAGATTTTGCAGCGACTGCAACAGAAGATTCAAAACCAATATTCTCAGAGTCTTGGACTGCAAGAAAAAAACCTGTAGACAGGCGATAGGTGATGCACCTAAAACGATTGATTATCTATGTCCCGAATGTGCCGAGCATTTTGCTCAAGTTCGAAACCTGCTAAGTAAAAGCAATGCACATTTTATCCTGAATCCTCATCTGGTAAGAGGTCTCGATTACTATACGAAGACGGTTTACGAGTTTGTTTCACCTGTTCTAGGAGCCCAGGATGCAGTTGGCGGGGGAGGAAGATACGACAAAATGATCGAATCTTTTGATGGTCCACCGATTCCAGCAATAGGATTCGCATGTGGAATGGATAGAATTCTTCTTGCCGCAAGAAAACAGGGAACGGAAAAAACGGAGAAGAAACATCCAAAATGCTATATAGTGACTATGGATAAAGCATCTGATGAAGCAGGTTTTCTGCTCTTGAATAAACTCAGACAGGAAGGCTTTTACTGTGAAAAAGATTTTATGGGTAGAAGCGTTAAAGCTCAGATGAAAGACGCCAACAAACTTGAAACACAATTTGTCATCATAATTGGAACGGATGAAGTAGAAAAAAATGAAATCACTTTAAGGAAAATGCAAGACGGTTCTCAAAAAAGAATTCCCCTCTCAGTTAAAGAGATAAAGAAAGAAATTACCAATGAACAGTAGAAAAACAATTGAAAGCTTTAACTCAGAAGATTTATCTACGGCAATGAGAACACATACCTGCGGAGCACTCGGGGCAAGCAATGTAGACATAAAAGTCACCCTTGTTGGCTGGGTTAATAGGAAACGCGACCATGGAGGATTGAGTTTTATCGACATAAGAGATAGGTTCGGAATTACCCAGATAGTGGTTCACCCCGAGCAAGAACAACCTGCCAGCATGAATTCAAGAATAAAACCCGAGTATGTTATTAAAGTCACAGGAACCGTTAAGAAAAGACCACCCGAAATGGTCAATCCGGATATGGCTACGGGGGAAATCGAAGTTTACGCCGAGAATTTGAATATCCTGAATCCGTCCATAACACCACCATTTGTAATTGAAGAGGAGATAAAAGCCTCGGAAGAGCTTCGTCTGAAGTATAGATTCTTGGACTTGAGAAGAAGAAATATGCTTCATCACTTTCAAATAAGGCACTCAACAATTCAATCTCTAAGAGAATTCTTGTCAGGAAAAGGTTTTATCGAGGTAGAAACCCCATTACTCGCGAAATCGACACCTGAAGGAGCAAGAGATTTCCTGGTTCCGTCAAGACTTGAAAAGGGGAAATTCTATGCACTTGCACAATCACCACAGATATACAAACAAATTCTAATGGTTGCCGGATTTGACAGATACTACCAGTTTGCGAAGTGTTTACGGGATGAAGACCTAAGGGGAAACAGACAGCCGGAGCATACTCAGATTGACATAGAAATGTCTTTTGTTAATGAAGAAGATATATTCTCATTAACGGAAATGATGATGAAGAAGCTATTTTTTGATCTACTGGGTATCGAAATCAAAATACCTTTTCCGAGAATTCAATTTCCCGAATCAATACGGAAGTACGGTACAGATAAGCCTGATACACGTATCCCTATCGAAATATGCGACTATACCGAGGTGGCAAAAATGGGAAACTTCAATGTTTTTAATGAAAGTAACTGTATAAAAGGTATTAAGTTGCAGCAATCTTTTTCAAGAAAACGCATCGACGAACTGGGCAAAGTTGCGGAAAAATTGGGTGCTCCTGGTTTGCTCTGGCTTCAAAAGAGAAATACCTACAGGGGACCATTTACAAAATATTTCACGGATATACAGGTGTTCGACTTACAGGATGGAGAAACACTTTTTCTTCTGGCTGGCGAAAAAGAAATGGTTCTGACAATCCTTGGAAATCTGAGAAAAGAGCTTGGTAAGAAATTTACTAAACAGAGAGATTTCAGCTTTATCTGGGTAACGCATTTCCCTCTTTTTGAATGGAATCAGGATGAGAATAATTTGATTCCATCCCACCACATTTTCACAATGCCTGTCAAAACCGATATGGAGAAATTGGAGAACGAACCAGAAAAAGTGAGAGGCAGGCAGTACGACCTTGTTATCAACGGGACAGAAATCGCTTCTGGCAGCATAAGAAATCACAATGCCCGTCTGCAGAGAAAACTTTTTGGCATATTAGGTTTAACCGACGAAGATATCGATAAGAGATTCGGTTTCCTGTTAAACGCACTGGATTATGGTGCTCCTCCTCATGGAGGTATAGCACCTGGTATAGATAGACTTTGTATGATAATCGAGAACCTGGATAATATAAGAGATGTAATTGCTTTTCCAAAAACACTTACAGGGAAAGGTTTGTTCGAAGGAACGCCCTCGAAAGTCGAGGGAAAGCAACTTAGCGAATTGGGAATTGAAATAAGGAAAGATGAAAAAAGAACTTGATGTAATAAGAACTTTTCCTGATTCTATTCTAAAGGTGAAAACAAAGAACGTTACCGAAATCACAGAAAGCATTATAAATGCACTTGACGACATGCTTAATGTAATTCATTTGGCTGATGGTGCAGGACTTGCAGCAAATCAAATTGGGATTGCCAAAAGCCTTGCAGTAGCCTTGATGGACGACAAAAAATTCATTAAGTTAATAAATCCCACTATTAAGGAAATGAAAGGTGAAGAAATTGAGGAAGAAGGTTGTTTGAGTGTTCCACATGTCCGCATAGAAGTTAGAAGAGCAAAGGAACTTGTGGTTGAGTATCTCGATATCAAGGGGAAGGAAAAGATTCTCGAGGTTAAAGGTTTCCCAGCAAGGGTACTTCAGCATGAAATAGATCACCTTAATGGAATTCTCATAATAGAGCATCTCCCCCCCGAAGAGAAACTCAAATTTCTGAGGGAATATAAAAAATGACGCCAACATAAAATTTAGGAATATGGATAAGAAAGAGCTATACAGCAAAGAAGATTTGAAAAATTATAACTACGAGAAAAAACTTGGTAGCCCCGGGGAATTTCCATACACAAGAGGAGTATATCCAACTATGTATACACAAAGACTTTGGACTATGCGTCAATACGCGGGTTTCGGAACAGCCATAGAAACAAACAGAAGATTTCATTACCTCTTGAACGAAGGGCAAACCGGACTTTCAGTGGCTTTTGATTTACCAACACAACTTGGTTATGACTCAGACAGTCCTCGAGCAAAAGGCGAAATTGGAAAGGTAGGCGTTGCAGCAAGTTCTCTACCCGATATGATAGATATCTTCAAAGATATTGCTCTCGATAAGGTATCAACATCTATGACTATTAATGCGACAGCACCTTATATCCTGGCAGCATACGTAATCACTGCAAAAAACAGCGGAACTGAAGCACAAAAACTTAGAGGAACCGTTCAGAATGACCCGTTAAAGGAATTTCTCGCAAGAGGAAATTATGTTTTTCCTGTTAAACCATCGGTAAGGCTTGCCATTGACATATGGGAATACTGCAACAAAAATATACCCAACTGGAATTTTGTTTCCGTTTCAGGATATCATATTAGAGAAGCTGGTGCTACAGCCGCTCAGGAACTGGCTCTAACATTCAGTAATGCAATATGCTACGTAAAAGAAGCAATGAAGCGAGGATTAGATATCGACGGTTTTGCGCCAAGAATATCGTTCTTCTTCGGTGCCCACAGCAACTTCCTCGAAGAAATTGCGAAGTTCAGAGCAGCAAGAAGAATCTGGGCAATAACTATGAAAGAAAAGTTTAATGCAAGAAATCCAAAATCCCAGAAAATGAGATTTCACACCCAAACCTGTGGTTCAACGCTTACTGCACAGGAACACGAAAATAACATTATCAGAGTTGCTCTACAGGCACTTTCCTCAATCTTTGGCGGTACTCAAAGTTTACATACGAATTCCTTTGACGAAGCGCTAAATCTACCTTCAGAAAAAGCGGTAAAAACAGCATTAAGAACTCAACAAATCATTGCATACGAAAGCAAGGTTTCAGACATAATAGACCCTCTTGGAGGCTCTTTTTATATTGAAAAAACAACGGACTCCATGGAAGAAGAAACCCTTTCCCTTATGGATTCGATCGACAAGAGGGGTGGAGCCATCGAGTGCATTAAAAATGGTTTTTCTCATAAAATGATTGAAGAGAGCGCTTACAGGTATCAGTTAAGTATTGAGAAAAAGCAAAGAAAAATCCTTGGTCTCAATTTCCCCAAGAAAGAAAAAATGGAACCATCAACCTTCAAATTCTCAAGGGAACTGGAAATTGAAAGAGAAGCTTTCCTATGCAAGTTAAAGGAAAATAGAACCAAAGAACTACTCAACAATGCGCTTGAGTCCCTTGCAGAAAAGGCTCACAGTAGCGAAAATCTTATGCCTTATTTCATTGACGCATTAAAAAATAATGCAACACTCGGTGAAGTAACAGAGGTTTTAAAGAAGGAGTTTGGAACATATGATTGAAAGCATTGACCATATCGCAATTGCAGTCAGATCAATAGAAAAGGTTGCTAAGCTGTTTGAAATATACTTTGGACTAACTGTTGATCACAAAGAAAGACTTGAAAAACGCCAAATACGACTTGCAGCATTCAATGTCAATGGAGTTAGGATTGAACTAATAGAACCTTTATCAAAAAACTCTTCTGTTTCAAGATTTATCATGGCACGCGGTGAAGGAATACATCATATCGCCTTCAAGGTAAAAAAAATAGAAAAAGTAATGAACGAATTGAAGAAAAAGGGTGTCAAGCTAACGGACAGAGAACCTCGAAAAGGAATGAAGGGCAAAAAAATCGCATTCATCTCGCCCGGCAATGTTGCAGGAACACTTATTGAGTTGTGTGAATAACATAGGAAACGGTAAACACTGAAGAAACCACAAGAAACTACGGAGGTCACACAGGGAAAAAGATGTTTCCCAAGTTATTGCAATAAAACAACCCCGGTGTTCCCTGTGGTCAAGTTTTTTCCGTTACAGAAATCAATAAAGGAGGACTTATGAAAATCGGCACAAAGCTTGTTCATGGAAAAGGTATAACCATTGATCCAGCTTCAAGAGCAATTGTTCCACCCATACATATGGCAGCAGTTTTTAGCTTCAAATCTGCTGAACATGGAGCAAAACTGTTCACTGGCGATGAAGAAGGTTATATATACACAAGACTTTCAAATCCAACTCTAAAAATTCTCGAAGAAAAAATGGCACTTCTGGAAGGTGGAGAAGCAGGGGCATCTTTTGCTTCAGGTATGGCAGCAATAAGCACAACCATCCTTGCACTGTGCAACACCGGGGACAACATCATTGTCTCTGAACCTATCTATGGTGGCACTTTTGCACTATTGTCCAAACTAATTCCAAGATGGGGAATAGATGTAAGATGGGCAAAAGCAACGAGATTAGCAGAAGAAAGCGAAGAAAAACATCTGAGGGACGAAAAGACAAAACTTATACTCGTTGAAACTCCTGCAAATCCAACCCTTGAATTAGTCAACCTTGAAGTAACAGCAAAATACGCAAAACAGTATAACATTCCTGTTGCAGTCGACACAACATTCGCAACAATGTGTTGTCAGAAACCAATTGACTTTGGAATTGACATTGTTATTTACAGCACTACAAAATATATAGGTGGACACAGTGATACCATCGGAGGAATTGTAGTATCAAGCAAGGAACTGATTCAAAAAATAAAGGATGAAACCCTCGTAGATATGGGAGGAGTAATGTCTCCCTTTAATGCATTTCTCTTCCTGAGAGGTCTCCAAACACTGGCAGTAAGGATGGCAAAACACGAATCGAATGCTATGAAAATTTCACAGTATCTTGAAGAACATCCAAACATTGAAAAGGTTTTTTATCCTTATCTTAAGTCTCATCCTCAATATAATCTGGCAAGAAAACAGATGAGCAGTGGCTCTGGCCTTGTTTCGTTTATAATCAAAGGAGGCAGAGAAAAAGGAAAGGAATTTCTAAATAATTTGAAACTTATGACCGTCGCAGTTAGCCTGGGTGCAGTAAATACACTTATCGAACATCCGGCATCCATGACACATTCCACATATTCGGCAGAAGAACTTGAAAAAGCAGGAATTCCCGAGGGGCTTATTAGAGTATCTGTAGGTATTGAGGATGTTCAAGACCTAATTGAGGATATGGATCAAGCACTTAATAAAACGTTCTCATAGTAAACGAAGTCAATAAACTCGTTAAGAACGTTTTGCTCGTTAGTATCGTTTAAAATGTTATGTACCTTACAAGTACTCTAAACAAGAATTGGAATGACTAATAAATCAGATAAATTAGGACTGATACAGGTTTTCACCGGCGATGGTAAAGGTAAAACAACCGCAGCCCTTGGTGAAGCTTTAAGAGCCTGCGGACACAACTTCAAGGTTCTGGTGGTGCAGTTTATGAAGGGACAAATAGAGTATGGAGAGGTAAAAATCGCTTCTAAAGTTCCAAACCTCGAGCTAAAGCAATTCGGTCTGCCTACATTTGTGAAAAAAGGAGATCCGTCGGACGAGGACCTGCGTCTTGCAAGGGAAGGTTTTGAATTTGCAAAATCAGCGATTATGAAAAAAAAATATGACATGGTAATACTCGATGAATTGAATGTTGCAATAGATTATGGACTTGTTAAACTAAAAGATGCCCTGGATCTGCTCAGGAACAAACCAGAACATGTGGAGATTATTGTTACAGGCAGATATGCAACACAGGAAATTATTGACATTGCAGATTTAGTAAGCAGGATAGATGAAGTGAAACATCCATATCAAAAGGGAATTTTCTCAAGAAAAGGAGTTGAATGGTAGAATCCTTGCTTGACAAATTCTTTAAAAAGAACGAGGTAGGACTTGCAAAACTCATCACACTTATCGAAGATGACGATGCCGCAACGGACGAAATTATACATAGTATTTTTCCCAGAATGCAAAACTCTCCAAGAATAGGCATTACAGGACCCCCTGGGATTGGAAAAAGCACATTATTGGAAAAAATCATTATGGATTTGAGAAAAACGGGTAAAACAGTTGCTGTCGTCGGAGTTGACCCAACCAGCCCATTTACGGGTGGGGCAATACTCGGTGATAGAATACGAATGTCGAAGGTATACCTCGACAAAGGTGTTTTCATTAGAAGCATGGCTTCGAGAGGCAGCAGAGGAGGAATTGCAGGTAAAACAAAATCCGTTTGCGACCTCATCGACGCATTTGGTTTCGATTACATATTCATAGAAACCGTCGGGGTAGGTCAGGTAGAAATAGACATAATGGATGCATCCCATGTTACGGTGGTTGTTCTCGCACCAGAATCAGGTGATGGCATACAAACGCTTAAAGCAGGATTGATGGAAATTGGAGATATATTCGTAATAAATAAAGGAGACCGAGACGGTGCGGATGAACTTGTAAATCTAATAAGATATACGCTGGAATTAAAACAGGATAAGAGCGGCGTCGAACCGCTGGTAATGAAAACCACAGCTACAAAGAACATTGGAGTTGACAAACTGGTTGGATCCATTGAAGAATTCTGCATCTCACTGAAGAATTCAGGGATTTTTGAGAACAAGAAAAAAAACTGGATAAAAAAACAAATTTCTGTTCTTGTCGAGAGAGAAGTTCTTGATACTTTTTGGCAAAACGGTAGAAAAACCGCTTTAGCCAATTGTGTAGAGGATGTATTGAAAGGAAAAATAACACCCTTTGAGGCAAAAAAAATCCTTCTTGAAAAGAAACGTTAGAATGAAACTAATAAAACAATATATCAGATCTTTTCACTTTATCCTTTATACTTTACCCTTTGTTCTTGCATTACTTTCCTGTAATCCCCGATATTCTAAAATGTCATCATCTTTCTCTCCCGGTTTTAGCAAAATCGACCAAATTCTGGATGATTCCCTGTTGAACAAAGGGGAAACCGGCATAAACATCATCTCTGCAATGACAGGAGAAACACTATTCAAAAGGAATGCAAACAAATTCTTTCCCCCTGCTTCAGGGTTGAAATTAGTCACAACTGCCGGTGCACTCTTTTTTCTGAAACACGAATTTAGGTTCAAAACCCTTATTCTCTCCAATGGAAAGGTTGTGAATGATACACTCAAAGGTGATATTTTAATGGTGGGTAAAGGTGACCCCACTCTAGATACCGAAACCTTTTTCAAAATCACAAAGCAGTTGAAAACAAAAGGTATAAATCTAATTACCGGAGATATATTGTTCGACGACTCATACTTCGATACAATACTATATGGTAAAGGATGGATGTGGGACGACCTCGAATATGAATTTAGTGCACCCATAAGTGCCTTATCTGTAAATGGAAATACCTGTAAAATTTTTGTTAAACCAGGGAGAAAAACGGATGATGCTCTCGACGTTTACATAGAACCACAGAATCGTTTTATCACGATAATCAATAAAGGAACGACAGGTGAGGGAAATATACTCTCCGTAACAACCAAAACTGAAAACAATAGAACTACCATATTGGTTAACGGTTCGCTGACACCCGAAGCGAAACAGCGCATATTTATTCGTTCAATGAAAAAACCCTCGCTTTACGCTGCATCGCTCTTTGCTGAAATACTGAAGGATAACGGTATAGCCATAAAAGGTGAAGTACGAAGAGCAAATTTTGGAACCTTTGCCGATACCCTTCTCATTCATACCTCCGAACCTCTCACAAAAATACTTTACGATATGGACAAAGAGAGTTCCAACTTCATTGCCGAGATGACATTAAAAACAATAGGTGCCGAGATGAACGATGTACCAGGAACATCAGAAAAAGGAATTAAAGCAATAGCATCTACGATTAAGGATTTGGGTATCACAAAAAGAAACTTTCACGAGGTTGACGGCTCCGGTCTCTCGCGATACAATCTCATTTCACCTGAAGTCTTTACTTCCCTGCTTTTTTACTTATATCACACCTTTGAATACGCACCTGAATTCCTGACGGTTTTACCCACATCTGGTATAGATGGAACGCTTAAAAATAGAATGAAGGAAGAAGATTTAAGAAGAAAGGTTCGAGCAAAGACAGGGACAATGACAGGGGCTTCGACTTTGTCCGGTTATTGCATAACTGATTCGGGAAAAATTCTTATCTTTTCAATAATGATGAAGGACTATATCGCTTCACCAACCTATGTAAGAAACCTGCAGGACCAAATACTAAAAATCCTTGTCGGATTCTAATGTATGTTATGGGTTAAGTTCTCTTTTATCTCCCTCTCTTACGGTAAATTTTATCCTATCAAGATATTCAAGAAAAGGTATTGCATATTTTCTTGTCGTCTTGAGTATATCCTTTATTTCTCCCGCACTCAAGGGACCTTTTTTTCTAATCGCATCACCGATCAACTGCTTACCCTTATCAATAGCATCCCTATGAAAGTACATACCCTTAACTTTGACAATCTCACCTTCATCCACTAAATTTCTGGTTAGGTCATCTTCCTCTATTTTCTCCGGCTTAAAAAGGCTCTTTTTTAGAGCACTTATAATTTCTTTTTTTCTTTTTCCAGCTTGCTCATCCAGTTTCAAACTAAATCCAATAAGACTTATGAAGTTTTTCTCTTGGCTCACACCATCTACCTTTAATAGTAGCGAATCGAATGCATTTCTTTCAAAAGAAAGTGCATTTCTTAGGACCTCTTTATTCATACCCTTCTTCAATGGATTCTTATTGTGAAAATCCTTCAACTTTTCTAAGATTGTTTCCTTAGTCCTTTTAAATTTCTTATCTGAAATGAGCTCATCACCAAGCAGCACTATTCTTTCTTTCTTCTGAAGTCCGTCTATGAGTCTTGCAAAACTTTCTGTATGAATTTGCAATCTTTTTCTCAATTCCTCCTTGTCTATATGATTGTCACCAAGAACGAAAAGAATCATTTCATCATCTTCTAAATCAATCGATTTCTCCAGGTCCAATGCAGTTTCCTTGGACAATCTTCTCTTTACATCCGGAAACGCCTCGAGAACTATCCCTCCTCCAAGAAGCCGTATAGGTGAGTAAAATCTCAAAATGAATCTATCTTTTCTCGTGGCGACTATCCGCTCTTCGAGTTTCAAGAGCGAAAGAAATTTCTTGGTTCCATCCACCTTTCTTTTGCCAATTAACTCAAGTCTTCCAAGATACTCTCCGCTCCCAATATACACCCTGACCCTTGTCATATCTCTTATTTTTTCCACCTCAGTAACTGGCTCAACATAAACAAGCATTTTCCCTGTTGGTGTAAATTCACCACGCTTTGATATAACATACCCCCTTTTGACCAATCTCTTCTCGATTCCAGGGAGATTGATTGCAACTCTTTCTCCTGCGCCTACGTTTTTTTTCTTTTCATTGTGCTCTTGAATCTGTCTTGCCTTTGTCTTAAATCCGGGTGGAACAACGACTATTTCCTCTCCTTCTCTAATGGAGCCAGAGAGCAAGGTTCCCGTAATTACCGAACCTATTCCCTTGAGTTCAAAACACCTATCAATCGCAAGTCGGGTGAATTCATTTCCCAATTTCTTTTCCTTGACGTTGCTGACACTCTCATCAAGCGCCTTCTTTATATCGTCCAATCCTTCCCCTGTTACGGAAGAAAACTCAATCACAGGAGCATCCGCATAAGGAGTGTCCTTTATCAGGTCGTTAACTTCTTCTTTTACAATAAGCGTTGTTTCTTTATCTACTGTATCTATCTTGCTTATTCCCACGACTATACAACTTGTTCCCAACAATCTAAGTATTTGAAAATGCTCTCTGGTCTGGGGCATCACACTTTCATTGGCAGCAACAACCAGAATTACGACATCCATTCCTCCCACACCTGCAAGCATATTCTTAAGGAACTTCTCGTGCCCGGGAACATCTATAATCCCTGTTCTACCTGACTTTTCCAGATCAATATAAGCAAATCCAAGATCTATTGTGAGACCCCTATCCTTTTCCTCTTGCAGTCGATCTGTATCTATACCTGTTAATGCTTTGATAAGTTGCGTTTTGCCGTGGTCAACATGCCCTGCAGTACCTATTATTTTGCCCATATCTTAGTTTACACAGTTTAGTTCATCGTAAATATTCAGTGAATACCGTTACCTGGTTCCAAAATCTTCTCTGTCTCACAAATCTTTTTTACTGCTTGTTTTATTTCCTTGAATTCTTCAGGGAAAATCGTCCTCGGGTCCATCACCACACGCTCGTTTTCTATTCGTACAATTACTGGTGGAATATTCTCCCGCAGGAGCTTCGAGAATTTTGACTCGCTCATTTTCTTATGCTTCATAACAACAAGGTAAGTTGGCAAGAATTCCCCTGGTAGAGAGCCTCCTCCCATCTCCGAAAACCCCTGTTTCACCTGCAACCTTATTAAACCTTCTGTAACCTTGCTTATTTCCTCTTTAAGCCTTGATGCCCTCTTCTTCAACTCCCCCTTAGTTAAATAGAACATACTTAAACCAGGAATATCCTTTATTGGATTATCGGAATAAAGATACATTCTAAGGATAACCTCGAGACTTGAAATAGTAAATTTACCGACTCTAAGTGCTCGCAGAAGGGCATTATGTTTTATTTTTTCTATAATCTCCTTGTTCGTGCCGAGTATAATACCTGCTTGCGGTCCACCAAGCAATTTATCGCCGCTAAAAGAAACAATATCTATTTTCTTTTTCAAAATCCCCTGAGAAGTATGTTCATTTTCAAAACCTTTCAATTTGGCAACCAAACCACTACCAAGATCCATCATTGTAATTAATCCCTTTTCCTTCCCAAGCGAAACAATCTCTTCAATCGTCGGGTCAGCAGTAAAGCCTACCATCTTGAAATTGCTTCTATGTATCAAGAGCAACATTCTTGTATCCTTCGTAATGGCATTTTTGTAATCATCAATATAGGTTCTGTTTGTTGTTCCAACCTCTACAAGTTTTGCACCACTCTTTTTTAGTACATCCGGGAGTCTGAAAGAACCACCTATCTCGATTAACTGTCCCCTTGAAACAACTACTTCTTTATCTTTAGCAAAGGTGTCGAGGCACAAAAGAACTGCACCCGCATTGTTATTGACTACCAGAGCATCTTCCGCACCTGTTAACTCCTTTAACAGACCGATAAGATGGTCGTATCTTTTTCCCCTCTTCCCCTTTTCGAGGTCGTATTCCAAATTAGAATAACCTGTAAGAATGCCTCTAATCGAATCCACAATATTCTCCGAAAGAGGTGCCCTTCCAAGATTTGTGCTTAATATTACACCAGTAGCATTGATTACTCTTCTGATATTCTGATTATCTTTCTCTAAATGCTCACATAGTTCTGTATCAAGCTGGGTGAGAAAAAATCCTTTCCTTCTTCCGCCAATAATATCCCTTCTAATCTCCCGGAGTAACCTTTTACAAATTTCCTTAACAAACTTTCTCGAATACCTATCAATATAAGGTTCTATTTCCCTTCTCGTCAGAACCTTTTCAACCGATGGAATCTTCCTCAAAAGCTTTTCGATTCTGTCTTCCATACAAATAGTATATTATATAATGAAATACGTGTCAAACAAAAAATAACTGGACTATAAAAAAGGTCTGCAAACCACACAGGTGTGCAGACCTTTTATTGTTTTGAATATCTAAGAACCTGAACTTGCCTTACTTTACTTCCGGGTCAGGACAAACACCATCATACCCTTTTCTTTTCCGGCTTCAAAAGATGAAGGTCTTTTTGCGGAACCCGGTTCAGAAGTCGCATATAATAAGTTGTCTCCCTCGAACCTGTAGATAGCTAGAGCAGTAGTCCCAGCATATTTTCCCTCAGAGCATTCCGAAATCTTGAAATCCATTGTTTTAGGATCGACATTTTTATTGATCTTAAGTGTTCCCTTATAGAATACATTCTGCTTTGGAACTCTTATTTCTAACTTGTCCCCGGTGACTTCAAAAGTCCAGCCCTGTGATGCACCACCAATTCCACCTTCCCATTTGCCCTCGAGCCCTGTCTTTGCTACCTTAATAGGCTTTTCACCCGCTTTCGAAGTTTTCTTCTCCTGTTTCACATCGCCTCCACAACCCGCCATGACCATTGCAAATGACACCAAAACCGCGAGTACCAACAATCCAAATTCTTTACTTCTCATCGCTTCCTCCAATTTTTTAATTGCTACTTAGCACAGAGACAGCACCCTACAACTCCTAATTAGTCTGTCAACATCACATGGTCTGTTTTATTCCTTTTTCTAACATCCACCTCCTTCCTTTCTATTTTTAGTCAAAATGCTCTCATTTTCCTGCTTTCTAAACATATACAAAAATTATCAAGAAAAGTCAAGTTAATTTTTGCAATAACATCCTTTTTCTGATTATCAAAAATAATTTACCTTATTGTGCAAGCAACAGCGCAAATATGATTTCGTAGCAAATTTACCCAGTAGAAACGCAATTCCCACTTATAAGGTTTTCGTTAAATACTGCTGTTATACTTAGATTAAAAACACATTACCATTCGACAAAGCTTCTGTTTTCACGAATCCCCGACCGATTTTTTTCACTTGACACCTTAACCATCTTATGATAAGATTATGTTATGTTTGAACATACAAACTAATGGCTTGGTATGGAAGTATTTAAAGAAAGGAGGATGTATGGCTTTCAAAGGAGCCACTCATATATGGATGGATGGAAAATTTGTGAGGTGGAAGGATGCAAAAATCCATATACTTGCTCATGTAATCCATTACGGCTCAAGTGTGTTTGAAGGTATTAGAGCATACAGAACAAAAAAAGGAACAGCTATCTTTAGACTAAACGAGCATACAGATAGGCTTTTCAATTCTGCAAAAATCTACAGAATGGATGTTCCTTTCAACAAGAAACAAATAAATAAGGCAATAATTGAAACAATAAGAAAAAATAAACATAAAGCTTGCTACATAAGACCCATTGTTTACAGAGGCTATAGCCAGTTGGGTGTCGACCCTTTACCCTGCCCCGTCAATGTAACCGTGGCAACCTGGGAATGGGGTAAATATCTTGGTGCAGAAGCGCTCGAAAGAGGCGTTGATGTGATGGTCTCCTCCTGGAATAGAATGGCACCGAACACCTTTCCTGCAATGGCAAAAGCAGGTGCAAACTATATGAATTCCCAATTGATAAAGATGGAAGCAATCAAATATGGTTTCACCGAAGGCATCGCTCTTGATGTCAATGGATTTGTGAGTGAAGGAAGTGGGGAAAATATCTTTGTCGTGAAAGATGGAAAGCTCATTACTCCTCCTCTCGGCTCAACAATTCTCCCGGGAATTACAAGAAATTCTGTTATAGCAGTATGTAAGGAATTAGGATTAGAAATCATTGAAGATATGTTTTTGAGGGAATTTCTTTATATTGCAGACGAGCTTTTCTTCACAGGAAGTGCAGCAGAAGTAACACCAATAAGAAGTGTAGACAAAATAAAAATTGGCAGAGGCAAAAGAGGACCAATTACCAAAAAAATTCAGGAAAGATATCTTGCATATACTCAAGGGTTAATCAAAGATACGCATAAGTGGTTAACCTACGTGTAGCGGTAGTGCTTGGATAAATTCTTCTACTGTAAATATTCTCTTTTGAAAGCGTACTCTGGTTTTATTTCGATTTTTTGAAGAATTTCAAATATGAAATTTCCACGAAAAAAAGCAATATTAGAAAATGCAAAACTTGACTTCGTGAATATTGACAATGTCCTTGCATCAAGCAAAAAAGAAAGAGCAAGCAAAATTTCCGGATATGTGCTACTGAAATATCCAGATAGCACCGATATTATTCTGCTGCGAGAAGGCAACCCATTCGATGCAGGAAGGTTTATCCATAACAAAAGGGAAGTGGTTCCTATCGAGAAAATTGTAAACAAAGCAAAAACTGCTTCATCGGGACTTGTAAGCGTATATGAAACCGACCACGAGATTGTAAAAATGCTTTACACTTCCATTAGGGAAAAACCCATTTTCAAGGAGAAAGACGTATCGGAAGTGGATGTTGTTAAACTTATAAAGAAACTTGTTGAACTTAAGTATTCGGGATTTTTTGAGTTAAGAAAAGGAATAAGCTTCTCATATGTAATGTTTGACAAAGGCTATGCAAAAAAAGGATATTTCCAGGATAAACTCGGAATTTCTCTATCGAACGAAGAATTTCTGAAAATACTACTGAAATCATCACAAAAAGAAGGTTTAAAGATTTCCGCTTTTAAGAATGCAGTGCGGGATGAAGAACAGGCTCCTCCTTCTGCAATCAACTTGTTTCTCAATGTAATAAATGACCTTTCAAATAGAATATCTTCTATAGTTGGGGAATCACTTGCAAAGAGAACACTTTCCATGGCTTTTGAAAAAACAAAGGAACAATATGAATGGTTGGACGGTTTTAAAGCAAAAGGTTTCAATCTTGAAGGAAGTGTGATAGTTTCTTCTGAGAACCTTACAGGTGGATGTGCATATTTAATTAGAGACCTTATTGAATTCTACAAACCAATACTCGGACCACGCATAGATAAAATTGTTAAAGATACGCTGAAGGATTATAGATTTGCACTGAAGAGTTTGGGTTTCTATGGAAATTCTGAAATGAACAAATATGAAGAATAAGGGGAAAGGTCAACTCTTTCTCGTAAGTACACCTATTGGAAACTTAAGCGACATAACAATGAGAGCAATCGATGTGTTTGAAAAAAGCGATATTATTGCTTGTGAGGATACAAGGAGAACACTTAAACTGCTGAAAAAATACAATATAAAGAAGCCACTTGAATCTTACCACGACCACAATAAGGGAAAAAAAGCCCCTTATCTTTTGGCACTGCTCGAGGAAGGCAAAAAAATATCACTTGTATCTGACTCCGGAACTCCTTGCATATCGGACCCGGGTTTCTATCTTGTTAAAAGGGCAATAGAAAAAAACTGTGATATTTTTTCAATCCCGGGCTCAAGTTCAGTCCTTTCAGCACTCATTCTCTCAGGTTTACCCACGGATAGATTCACTTTTGAAGGATTCCTACCCAGAAAAAAAGGCAAAAGGGAAAAACGCTTACAGGAACTTGCAACAGAAAAGAGAACCATGATAATATTCGAATCTCCCAGAAGAATTCTTTCTCTTTTAAATGAGTTTAAGGAAATAATAGGCAACAGGAGAATCTCCATATCAAGAGAGTTAACCAAAATCTTTGAACAAACTTTTCGAGGGAATGTTATCGATATGATTAACCAGTTCGAGAAAAAAAACGCAAAAGGTGAATTCGTTATTGTCCTCGAAGGGAAAACAAAATGACTTATCAGGTTATTAAGGACAGAGCAAGAAATATCCTTTGTCCTCTCGTGAACATGCTTGCTAAAACAAGAATTAATCCTTCCATCCTTACATTTGTTGGCTTTTTCCTGAACTGCTTTGTTGCTTATCTATTTGCATTTGGTTTCTTCTTCTGGGCTGCTATTGCGCTCATCATTGCTTCGGTATTTGATGCCATAGATGGTGCCGTAGCAAGAAAAAAGAATGCAGCCACAGATTTTGGAGCTTTTCTCGATTCAACAGTTGACAGGTATTCTGAATTTGCTGTTTTTATAGGTATATTCATCTACTATACGAGAATGCAAAATCTGTTCTTCAGTTTTGTAACTTTGTTCTCACTTTTTGGCTCAGAAATGGTCAGTTATACACGAGCAAGAGCAGAAGGACTCGGAATTAAGTGTAATATAGGCTTTTTTGATAGAACACTCAGAATAACAGTTATTGTAGTTGGAGCATTACTTGGTAAATTCATATTTGCATATTTTATGCTGTTACTTGCTTTTTTTACGCAGGTAACTTCCATCAGAAGGATTATCTACACAAAAAAAATCTTGAAGAATGATGAAAGGAGGACAAATGCCTAAAGTCAGGGTTGCTATCATCGGAGTGGGAAACTGCGCATCATCTTTCGTGCAAGGCGTTGAATTCTATAAAAATGCGAAAGAAGATGAAAGAATTCCAGGATTAATGCATGTTAATCTTGGAGGATATCATATTCGAGATATTGAATTCGTTGCAGCATTTGACATAGATAAGAGAAAAGTTGGCAAAGATCTTTCCCAAGCGATAAGTACCTATCCTAATTGCACATACAAGTTCTGTAATGTTCGCAGAAAAAACTTGAAAGTTCTTAGAGGTATGACCCATGACGGTCTGGGAAAATATCTCTCAGAGATTATTCAGAAAGCCCCTGGGTCGACAGTAGACATTGCCAGGGTCCTTAGAGAAACAAAATGTGACGTTGTTGTAAATTATCTGCCAGTTGGAAGCGAAGAAGCTACCAAATGGTACGTCGAGCAAATTCTTGATGCAAGATGTGCTATGGTTAACGCCATACCTGTTTTCATTGCAAGTTCGAAATACTGGCATAGAAGATTCAAGAAAGTCGGAGTGCCTGTTATTGGAGATGATATTAAATCACAGGTTGGAGCAACGATTACTCATAGAGTGCTTACAAACCTGTTCAACGACAGAGGAGTCAAACTGGAGAGAACATCTCAGTTGAACGTTGGCGGAAACACTGACTTTCTAAACATGCTGGAAAGAGAAAGACTGGAAAGCAAGAAAATTTCAAAAACACAATCTGTTCAATCTCAACTTCCTTACAATATAGGGAAAGGGAATATTCATATAGGACCTTCGGACTATATTCAGTGGTTAACGGACAGAAAATGGGCATACATAAGGCTCGAAGGAACAACTTTCGGCAACGTACCCCTTAATATCGAATTGAAACTCGAGGTTTGGGACTCACCCAATTCCGCAGGTGTCATTATAGACGCAGTCAGATGTGCAAAACTTGCAATGGAAAATAAATTGAGCGGTTCCATAACAGCTCCCTCAAGCTACTTCATGAAGTCTCCACCAATTCAATATCCTGACTCCGTTTGCAGGAATAAAACTGAGAGATTCATAAAAAAATACTCGATAGTAAAATCAAAAAGAAGAGAATTTGTAAAAAAGAGAAAACCGCATAAAAAACATAAATGAAAAAGGGAATTTTTATCACTTTCGAAGGCTGCGAAGGCTCGGGAAAGAGCACACAGGCTAAGAAGCTTTATACTTATCTGAGGAAAAATGATTACAGGTGTATTTTAACACACGAACCTGGTGGAACAAAGATCTCGGAGCGTATTAGAAGAATACTACTTGAGAAAAGTCATTCCACACTTTCCCCACTCACCGAACTTTTCCTCTACCTGGCAAGCAGGTCACAACATACCGAAGAACTAATAATCCCTGCAATTCAAGATGGGAACATAGTGATTTCCGACAGATACGCCGACTCATCACTTGCCTACCAGGGAGCTGCAAGAGAAATCTCCATTGAAACCGTTCGCAAACTTAACGCAATCGTAACGAAAGGATGCAATCCTGAAATAACATTCCTTATTGACATTGACCCTAACAAAGGATTAAAAAGACTCAAGGGCAGAGATAGAATAGAGAACGAAAAAGTTACCTTTCACAGAAAGGTCAGAGAAGCATACATTTGCCTATCCAAAAAGGAACTAAGTCGAATAAAAGTAATCGATGGGACGAAAACAAAGGAAGAAATCTTTAAGGAAATACGAAAAATAATAGGAGCATTACCATGGTTTCACGAGAAAAAAAATTCTTAAAGTCAAAAAGGTAGAAAAATGCAAATACAACGCACCGACGAAAAGGAGGTTAGGATGCGAAAGAAAAAGTTCTATGCTATACTTATCTCGATTGTGATACTTAGTTTACTTTTTGGCGGACTTGTGGGAACCTATCTTGGTGCACAATCTCAGAATATGGAAGGTATTACATACAAAATCAGATCATTTATACAGATCATCAAAATCGTCGAGAATAACTATTACCGAACGGTAACTGTTCAGGATTTGATTGATTATGCAATTCGCGGAATGCTTTCCTCCCTGGACCCACACACAATCTACCTCAGCAAAGACGATTATAATGAACTACTTATAGGCACAAAAGGAAGCTTCGGAGGATTGGGAATTCAAATCGGTATCAGAGACGATATACTTACAATAATTACACCTCTCGAAGGAACACCTGCTGACAAAGCAGGCCTACTTGCCGGAGACAAGGTAACAGAAATAGAAGGTTCATCTACCAAGGGAATTAACCTCCAGGAAGCTGTTAAAAAACTGAGAGGTAAACCAGGAACTGAAGTAACGATAGGCATAAAAAGAGAGGGAGTCCCGGATGCTATTCATTTCACCATAACAAGGGATATAATAAAGGTGAAAGCTGTTCCTTACTACGGAATGGTGGACAACAAAATTGGTTACATAAGACTTGCTTCATTCTCGGAATCAAGTCCCAAAGAATTTTCCGAAGCAATTGATATCCTCGAATCAAATGGTGCAAATAAGTTTATCATCGACTTAAGAAACAATTCGGGTGGATTGCTAAAGTCTGCTGTTGAGATATCGGAGAACTTTCTTGACAAAGGAGAAATAATTGTCTCAACCAAAGGAAGAAAGATCGGTTCTTCAAGAGAATACTATTCAAAAAAGCATCCTAAATATGGAAATTTCCCTGTTATAATACTTGTAAATGGCGGTACCGCAAGTGCGTCGGAGATCGTAAGCAGTGCAATACAGGATTGGGACAGAGGACTTATTCTTGGAACGAAAACATATGGAAAAGGTTCGGTTCAACAGGTGATACCCATTCAAAATAAATCCGCAATCAAGATCACTACAGCCCTGTATTACTCACCTTCGGGAAGGTCAATCGACAATGAAGTTAATAAGAAAGAGAATATTAACCAACCTGGTATTACAGTCAAACCAACAGAAAAGGATACTGCAACATATTACACAAAAAGACTTCGACGCAAAGTTTATGGAGGTGGAGCAATTGTTCCTGACATAATATACGAACTTCCTAAAATGACCAAACTTGAAACAAATATATACCTAAAGGGTTTATTCTTCAGTTTCACAGTGGATTACACATCCAGTTACAGAATTGAAGAAGGTTTCTCTGTAACACAATTGATGCTTAGTAGTTTCAGAAAATTTCTCAAGGACAAGGATGTAGAGTTCACAGAGGAAGACTTCGAAAAATCGCTGGATGGAATTAAATTGGGCTTAAAAAGAACGATATCTATGAAACTCTGGGGTTTAAAAAGCAGCTACGAATCGGTCCTTCATGATGACCAACAGGTTACAAAATCAATTCAGATACTCAAGAAGACTAAGGAGATGGATCAGCTTTTTTCCTTCACTTCCTCCTCCCAATCAGGAAAGGATAAATGAAAGCAGTCCCTGAGATAAAACCACCAATGTGAGCAAAAAAAGCTACACCGCCATGAGCGGTGTAGGATAGGGAGACAAAACCATTCACTATCTGAAGCACAATCCAGAATCCAAGAACAACAAAGGCAGGAAGTGTAACAATCCGAATAATATAGAAAATGGGTATAAGAGTCAAAACCTTAGTCTTTGGGAAAAGTACTATGTATGCACCAAGAATACCGGAAATTGCACCAGAAGCCCCGATTTGAGGAATTGTAGAACTTGGATTTATAAAAATCTGTGCAGCTGTTGCCACTACTCCAACCAGGAAATAGAAACAAATGAATCTGAAATGACCAAGTTTATCCTCGATATTGTTTCCGAAAATCCAGAGATACAGCATATTTCCAATAATGTGCATCCAACCTCCATGAAGAAACATACTGGTCAATATGGTGAATCTAAGAGGGAAAAATACGTAAGGTTCTATATCGATTCCTGTAGTTACTTCGTAAGGAATACAACCGAAGCTTCTAATGAAGCCTTCGAGATGCTGCCCCTGTGCAAGTTCAACAATGAAGATAAAAACGTTCAGAATTATTATTGCGATCGTAATAAACGGAAACGTCTTGGTCGGGTTGTTGTCCTTGAGAGGAATCATAACCTTCTATTAACATACTAAATTATCTACTGTCAAGAGAAAACAACACCGTTTTCGACACAAATTCTAAAAGAGCAGTTGGTTAGTGGAAAAATAAAATGAGAGAATATGAAAAAAAACCATGGAGTGCACAGAGAAAAAATTAGTTCTCTGTGGTTCAGTTTCTCATAGAACCGAGCAGTAAACAAAAGAGGAAAAGAATGACGAAGAATGCTACACAAAAACACAAAGTTTACGAATTCCTAAGCAAGAATAATATTCTCTTCCAGCTTCCCAATGACACAAAAGAAAATACAATAAGAAGATTGCTTTCCACTCTTCCGATTACGGATGAGAATATTGATACGGAAAAAATTCTCGAAGCAATTCTTAAGAGAGAATCATTGGAAAGCACGGGAATTGGAAACGGAATAGCAATCCCTCATGCACAAATCGAATCCTTAAACAAGTTCTATCTTGCTCTTGGTTTATCAGAAAAAGGAATCGATTTTTGTGCAGTTGACGAGAAACCTGTCAAAATAGTCTTTCTTGTTCTATCAGGTAATAAAGATAAAATATTATATATACGAATCCTTGCAAGGCTTGCAAGACTTCTGCACAACAACCAGTTCCGCACCAACCTTTTAAACAATGAAGCACCAGAGAGTATCATTAACCACATAAAATACTATGAATCCTTTTAGTGCAAAAACAGCACAAGATATAACAAACAATTGTAATTTTAGAGAAGAGATGTTTATAAGGAGGTAGCTATGCTTATATGGTCAATAGTGTTATGTATATTAATAATTTCGTCACTGCTTGTCGATTTAGGGGTATTCCATTTCCCTTTTCTCATTTCTCCCTGGAATGAAATAATACTGGACATCTTGCTACTCTTTATTGTCCTGGGGATACTATCAAGGACAGCAACAATGAATAGATCGGGAGAAAAGGAAAAAATGAGAGATACTATAAAGAAACTTCTGAAGGAAATAAAGGAATTGAAAGGTGAAACAGACGAACAGAAATTCGAACCCCCATTGGAATAACCTGCTCTGTCAATCTTAAAAAAGGATGATATGCCTTCTGAAAAATGTGACGAAAAAGATACACAATGCATAGCCTGGGAATTCCAATACAGAAGACAATATACCTGGTTAAATGACACAAGAAAATATCTTTACAGAGAAGTCGATATTGCAAGAAGCCGAAAAGTACTTGAAGCGGGATGTTCAATAGCGCTTGTTGCAGAAGAATTAAGAAAAAGAATTGACGGCACTGTTGTGGGCATTGATGTTGATATACAGGCACTTGGTGAAGCCAAAATGCGAGATGAGAAACTACTTCTCGTTTGTGGAGATATTTACAACCTTCCGTTCAAAAGGGATACCTTCGATTGCGTCCTCTTCCAATTCTTCTTATTATGGCTGAAACGTCCATTAAATGCAATTAGAGCGATGATTAACACTATCTCTCCTGGTGGGTGGCTTCTTGCTATGGCAGAACCAGATTATGGTGGTAGAATTGACTTTCCATCTGCTGTTAATAACTCCTCTGTAATTCAAAAAAAATTAAGAGAAGAAGGTGCCAATCCACTTATTGGAAGAGAATTGGAATTTCTTTTTAGAGAAGCATCGCTTGAAAATGTCAAATGGGGCATCTCATCAATCCCTTTCGGAATAAAACTTTGCAGGCAAAACTTTGAAGACGAATGGAGATTTATTGAATTGCTTTCTAAAACAGATAATAAACATGAGTTGAAAGCTATGAGAAGAAAGGAAAAGAATTTACTCGACCAGGGTAGAAGAGCGTACTTTGCACCAGTTTTCCACTGTTCGGGTAGAAAAAAACAGTAATTTGCAGAAAATAGTTGACAAACCCTAAGTATCTTTGCTATGCTTGATTCTGTGAAAGAAAATACGCAAGGAGGGAATATGAAGAAATATGTCTTATGTATCACAGTGTTGATTCTTTTTCTACAAGGTTGTGCAAAAAGAACGGATTTAGGACAGTCGAAAGGTGTTGTGCTAACCGGCTATATCTTTAATGTCGAAACCGGAAATCCAATAAAAAATGTCAAAGTGTCACTCGCAGGAGCAAAGGATACTCTTTTCATAGTTTCTCCTACAGGTAAATACGCATTCGATATACCGTTAGGCAGTTATGAACTGATAGTTTCCAAGAAGGGCTTTGAAATAGGTAAGAACAATCTAAAATTGTCCGTCAAAAAGAACTATAACTACGACATCATATTACTTAAAAAGCGAGAACTAACACCGCAGCAAAAAGAGGCTCAAGTTCATCTTACAAATGCGGTCTCTGCCTTCAATAATGGCAATATAAAAATGGCAAATGCCGAAATAACGATTGCAGCAAGCCTAACACCGAAAAATAAAACCGTAATAGAATATAAAACCAAAATCTCCGAAAGGATTACAACTCTCGCAGACTCAATGTTTGCTCAAGCGATTTCATTAGAAAAGGCAAAAAAGAACGAACAGGCACTTAAGGTTCTTGAAGAAATACTCAAATTGGAACCTGAGAATAAAGAAGCTCTTGAAAAGCTGAACTCAATTAAAACTTTGCTCTCAGAGAAACCAAAACCAAAGCCTAAACCAAAGCCTAAACCAAAACCTGCTGTCAATGTGGAAAACATTTACAAGCAGGGACTATCTCTTTTTTCTCAAGGTAAATACAAAGCAGCAATTGGGAAGTTTAATACCGTCCTAAAATACAAACCCTCTCACTCAGGTGCAAAAACTTACAGGACAAAAGCTCAAAAAAGATCACAAGCATTGGGCGGTTAGTTCTCGCTCTCCTTCTGCTCTTTGATGATTTTCTCTGCTATATCCCTGGGAACCTCTTCATAATGTGAAAACCTCTGGGCAAAATTACCTCTCCCCTGAGTAATAGACCTTAATTGAGTCGAGTATTTATACATTTCTGCCTGTGGAACAACTGCCTTAATTTTCTGGAATCTACCGGAAGAATCCATACCTTGAATCTTTCCCCTCCTTGAGTTAAGGTCACCGATAACATCACCCATCATTTCTTTTGGAACAACAACTTCAACAATCATTATTGGCTCAAGCAAAATAGGTTTTGCATCTTCAATCCCCTTCTTGAATGCCATAGAAGCGGCAATCTTGAAAGCAATATCTGATGAATCGACTGCATGGAAGCTTCCATCGTATAGAGTTGCCATAAAATCAACTACTATGTTTTTCGAAAGCACTCCCGTATTTAACGCCTCGTTTAATCCTTTTTCGACCGCGGGGATATACTTCGAGGGGATTGAACCTCCCACAACTCCATTCTTGAAAACGAAACCTTCTCCGCGCTTCAATGGCTCAAAACGAATTTTAACATCACCGTATTGTCCCCTTCCGCCGGATTGTTTCTTGTATTTTCCCTGAACTTCGGACCTTCCGGTAATAGTTTCTCTGTAAGGTATCTTCGGTTTTTCAAAACTTACATCAACACCGAATTTCGACCTCAATTTATCAGCAATAACCTCGAGATGGAGTTCACCAAAACCTGAAATCAATGTTTGCTTAAGCTCGGGATCAAAATGAGAAGTAAAACATGGGTCTTCCTCATGAATCTTATTGAGTCCAAAAGAAACCTTTTCTTCGTCTTCCTTTGATTTAGGCACAATAGCGATCGAAATAGAAGGTTCAGGAAATTTGATTGCTTCAAACATTACCTTATGTCTTTTTAAAGCGAGCGTATCGCCCGTCTTTGTGGATTTCAACTTGACAAGCGCACATATTGAACCTGCGACGAGTTTCTTCACTTCCTCTTTTTCTTTACCATTAAGCAGGAAAATCTGATTTACCTTTTCATTCACCTGTTTATTGACATTAAAGATTTCGGTTCCTGGCGTAAGATTACCTGAAAACAGCCTTATATAATTCAGTTCACCTAAATGAGGCTCAAAAACGGTCTTAAAAACCAAGGCGGCAAAAGGTTCATCGATTTTCAAATCCCTTGTATTATTATTTTCTGTTACCTCTACTTCTTGCCTTTCTTCTGGTGAAGGAAAAAGCTGAACAATACTATTCGAAAGAATATCCACACCAATGTTACGATAAGCATCTCCACATAAAACAGGATGAACTTCTCCTTTTGCAACACCCTTCTTTAGCACGGAAGCAAGTTCTTCTTCCGCAATATCCTCATCAGCCAAATATCTTTCCATAAGCTTTTCATCCGTTTCAACCAATCCCTCCACTAAATTCTTACTCAGTTCATCCACTTTTTTCTTTATATCAGAAGGAATTTCTACTTCTATTGTCTTTCTGTTTTCGTAATTATATGCCTTCTTTGTGAGCAAGTTGACAATCCCCGTTAGAGATTCTCCCTTTCCAATGGGAATTGTCAAAGGAACTATGCCTGACTTAAATTCTTTGGTAATTTCACCAAGAACTCTGAAGAAATCGGCATTCTCTTTACTTAAACCATTAACAAATAGTAAAGACGGTAACACCTTTTTCCCCGTTAATTCCCAAACCCATTCCGTTCCAACTTCCACACCGGAAGTTGAATCCACAACGATAATAACACCATCGCTAACCGATACTGCGGAGATTACCTCTCCTCTAAAATCTGCATATCCAGGAGTGTCGATGATGTTCAGGAAATGGTCTTTCCAACCAAAGTGTCCAATAGCAAGAGAAATAGATATTTTCCTGTCTATTTCAAGTGTATCAAAATCCATTGTACTATTCCCTTCGTCTACCCTACCCAACCTGTTCCTTTCTTTTGCATTGAAAAGCATTGCTTCGGTAAGCGTTGTTTTCCCAACACTTCCATGCCCACATAACATTACATTTCTAATATTCTTAACATTATAATCCTTCAAAATAATACCTCCTTATACCAACCTAATGCCAATTTCACTTTTCATCCCTTCTCATATCATAGTATCAATATATTGTCAATGAAATTCTTTTCAATGGCTTTCGGAATCAGGTTTTAAGAATTTCACTGCATATCCAATGTAAGATAGAAAACCAATGCATACCTACTTGATTTTTATCATATTTCTCAGGGCTTTTCCAGCCTTTTTAATGATACCTTCATCCAGTACAATTTTATGTTTCATGTCTCTAAGACTCAAATATACATCAATAAGGTAGGTTTTCTTCATATTGGAGCAAATGGGTTTCCTTCTCGGCAAATAAAAAGACTTATCAGGATTCTCTCTTTTTAACCTATACACAAGCCCTTCTTCTGTCCCCACTATAAACTCTTTCGCTTTACTCTCTTTTGCAAGTTTTACCATCCCGCCCGTTCCAAGAACATAATCTGCAATATCTACAACCTCCGGCTTAGTTTCTGGATGTACCATTATCTCTGCATCAGGATGAAGTCTTTTTTGTTCCTTAATATCATCGACTGTAATAAATTCATGAACATAACAATAACCGAGCCAGGGTATTATCTCTTTTCCCGTATTTCTACTTACATAATCAGCCAGGTTTCTGTCAGGTACGAATAGCACCCTATTTCCCTTAAGACTTTCCACAACCTTCACTGCATTGGCAGAGGTGCAACATATATCGCTTTCAGCCTTTATCTGAGCATAAGTATTTACATAGCAAACCACAGGAACACCAGGATAACCCTTCTTCATCTCCAATAACTCATCCACTGTTATCATATCTGCCATAGGACATCCTGCATCAAATCGCGGCAGCAAAACCGTCTTTTCAGGTGAAAGTATCTTAGCACTTTCTGCCATAAACTTTACCCCACAAAAAACTATAACATTCTGAGAAATCTCTGTTGCTATTCGACTAAGATCGAGAGAATCCCCAAGATAATCAGCTATCTGCTGGATTTCGGGTCTCTGGTAATTATGAACAAGAATGACTGCATTTCTCTCTCTCTTCAATCGCTTAATCTCTTCTACAAGTTCAAGATTCGAAAAGTCCTTTGATTTCAGTTGCTCCTCTTCCATAGTAATGGACATCTGCCGAACATCTTCAAGAGTAATGGAATCAATGAAGTTCTGAATTATTTCACCCAGATGACTCCAGTAAAACTTGCATATGCATTTGTCCACTCTGTTACATTCACTGCACTTCACTGGTTCTACATCAGTTTCAGTCAAACGCAGGACATCACCCATATGGATGTCAATTGGACGCTTTGCAAGCAGATAACCACCTTTCACTCCCCTGGCTGATTTAACTATCCCTGCCTTTTTCAGTATAATAAAAATCTGCTCGAGATATTTTTCGCTTACCTCCTGTCTATCTGCAATCCTGCTTAAGGGAACAGGCACACCTTCCTTGCTATTTATCAGGATGTCAAAAAGTGCCCTCATACTATATCGACTTCGTGTTGACAATCTCATGCTTTCTCCTCCTTAATTTGATTTACTATACCACACATCCCTTTGTTTTTCAAGTTTTTTGTGTTCCGATAAATTACTCCCGAGCATTTCGCTCGAATTTTTTTCTTGCTTTTGTTTTTCAATATACATATAATACTTCATATGAAAAAGAAAAACCCGGGGAATATCCTAAAAGAAATTAATGGTAAATTCAAGAAAAGCTCATTTTTCATTGAAACAATAGATAGATTAAGGAAAGATAAAAACGTTTACATAAAAAATGCAGGGAGATTATTCACGGAAATACTGTCGATTGCCACCTATGAAGAAGGATTTTGTCCAATTGTTTTATTATCCCAGAATGAAGATGAAATGCCCTTCCTAAAAGAAGAAATTACCAATTTATCTCACAAAAAAACGGGTCTTTTCTGCTCATTCAGCGATAAATCAGCTTTCGATATGGATGAAATAGAAGAAAGGATTCTAACACTCAATCAAATTCTTTCTGAAAAACTGAAATTCATCGTCACAAATCCTGGAGCTTTATCATTACATATTCCACCAAAGAATATACTTTCTAGAAACAGAATGAACTTTGAAAAGGATAAGCAATTCGATTTCTCATTCCTTGTGAGCAAACTCACTGAGATGGGATTTAACAGGGTTCATACAGTTGGGGAAGTGGGTGAATTCAGCATCCGCGGAAACATAGTTGACATTTTTGGTTTTGGTATGGAGCATCCGAGACGTATTGAATTCCTTGACAATAGAATTATATCCTTAAGATTGTTCGATACTTTTTCTCAGAGAACAATAAAAAAGGAAACAGAATTCTCGCTTCTCCCAATGAAGTTGAATTTTGCCGATTCCGAACATTCAACTATACTCAATTATTTACCGGAAACCTCCGTTTTCATATACTCCGAATTGCTTTTTCTTTCGGACCAAGACGTCGAAACACCCGAATTGAAGAACAGATACCAGATCATTCTCTCAAATGAAGGTAAAAATTCAGAAATCAGACAACCGCCTGAATTTCGTGGTAACCTTCCATTAGTCAAGAATTACTTCGACAAAATTAAAAGCAACACTGTTTATATCTTGAGCGAATCGGACGAAGAAACCGATAGGTGTGAGCAACTTTTTAGTGAAGACTTTCCGGATATTGTTTTTCTAACACTTAATCTGAGAGAAGGTCTTGAACTACCTGAGTTGTCTACCTACCTTATTACGGACAAAGATATCTTTGGAAAAGGATTTCATCCGAAGGTTCTGGCAAAAAGGGAAATAACCTTGAAACCAGAAGTAAAATCCGCACTTACGCAACAAGACTATGTTGTGCATGAAGATTATGGCATTGGTATTTTTGAGAACATTGCAAAAATCGAGTACAAAAGTCAATTAACCGAATGTTTACGATTGAAGTATGAAGGGGGAGACATACTCTATGTTCCGATAGGAGCAATGTCCAAAGTATCCAAGTATATTGGTCTGAACAAAGGTAACCCAAAACTCTCAAATCTTTCGAGTATACGATGGGAAAAGAAGAAAAAGAGTGCTCGAAAGGCAATCAGAGAAATGACAGAAGAGCTGTTAAATCTATATGCAGAAAGAAAATCTGTCGAAGGATTTGCCTTCTCAACCGACACAATCTGGCAAAAGGAGCTCGAAGCCTCGTTTCAATATGAAGAGACAGAAGACCAACTTAAGGTAATAAATGATATAAAAACTGATATGGAATCACAGAAACCAATGGACAGATTGATATGCGGCGAAGTAGGTTACGGTAAGACCGAATTAGCCGTGAGAGCTTCATTCAAGGCAGTGATGGATTCCAAACAGGTCATCCTGCTCTCACCAACCACTGTCCTTTGTGAACAACATTACAATACATTCAGGGAAAGACTGAAACAATTTCCTGTAGTAATCAAAATGCTTTCCAGATTTGTGGGAAGAACCCAACAGAAAGAAATAATTCGGGATATTATAGCAGGCAAGGCAGACATAGTAATAGGGACTCATAAATTGCTCAATAAGGACATAATTTTCAATAATCCTGGATTACTCATTATTGATGAAGAGCATCGTTTTGGCGTTGCTCAGAAGGAAAAAATAACGAAAAGAAAAAAGGACCTTGATGTTCTTAGTATGAGTGCAACACCTATTCCGAGAACACTCCAATTCTCCCTTCTCAATATAAGAGATTTCTCGACGATAGAAACACCGCCAAAGGGAAGGTTATCTGTAACCACAAAGATTGTACGCTGGAAAAGTGATCTAATTAGAAAAGTCATCCTGAGTGAATTCAGAAGAGCTGGACAGGTATTTTTCGTTCATAATCGAATCGATGAAATCAGTTCGCTGCTAAGAAGATTAGAAAATCTTATTCCTGAGGCAAAAATAGCTGTAACCCATGGAAGGATGCAGGCTTCCATAATAGAAAAAAGAATGTCGGATTTTCTGAATGGAAGGGCAAATCTACTTATTACAACGACCATAATCGAATCAGGATTGGATATTCCAAATGCCAATACAATAATAATCAACAGAGCCGATAATTATGGACTTGCCCAGCTACATCAACTCAGGGGAAGAGTTGGAAGGTCAAACAGAAGGGCATATTGCTATCTTGTGATCCCCAACTCGATAACACAAGAAGCACGCAAGAGACTTTCTTCGGTTTACAATCATAGCCATTTGGGTAGTGGTCTGGCTCTGGCAATGAGTGACCTGGAAATTCGTGGAGCAGGTAACCTGTTAGGCGAAAAACAGCATGGTCACATTTGCAATATAGGGTATGACCTCTATATGAAATTGCTCCAAGAAACAATTCAAAAGACAAGAGGAATAAAAGACACGGAAAAACCTGCAACTGAAATTTATTCGAATTTGCCTGCATTTCTTCCAACTTCTTACGCCGAAGATGAAAAATCAAGAATAGATATCTACAGAAGACTTTCTGCTTGTGACACTACTGCCATTCAGCAAATAAGGGAAGAATTAGAAGATAGATTTGGCAAACCTCCTTTTGAGGTACAGACTCTATTGATGCTCACCACGGTGAAAGCTTTGTGTTCAGTTAAATACATAAAAAAGGTAATTGTCCAGCAAAATTCTATGGAACTTTTCTTTTCCAAAAACCGTTTTCCATCTAAGAAGAATATACAAAGCCTTTTCGAAAATGTCAGCAGAAAATTCTTCATAGATTATTCCGAGGGCGATTTCAAAATAGGATTTAACACATCTTTGAAAAAATTCGTATCCGATGTGAAAAAAGTGTTGCATTTCTTGGATTAATATGCTATAAATAGTGTTTATGTGAATTAAGGTTGTTCATTGAATCCTTAAACTAGGAGGCCTGATGCGGAAGTTTTTCAACATTTTCTCAATTCTTATGTTTGGAGTACTGCTTGCAATTACTGGCTGTAAAGTAAAGCCTACCCAAAAAATACTTGTAACAATTGGAAACAGAACGATAACCGTTGCAGATTTTCTGTTAAGATACAGACCAAAAACATATGCAAGCGAAGAAGACGAAAAAACGGAAAAGATGAAGATTCTGGATAATATGATTAGAGATAAATTATTTGCAATTGCCGGAGAAAAAGAAGGTCTATCGGAAGTAGCTGAAAAAGGACTTGAAGATTATCCAGATAGACTTGCCGTAAACCAACTATATCAAGAAGTAGTCGTTAACAAAGCAAAAGCCGGTGAAGTCGAAATTAGGAGAACCTATAGAAAAATGAGCAAAGAACTTCACGGCAGGCACATCCTCAGCAAGACAAAGGAAGATGCAGAGAAAATTTACAGTAAACTAAAGGCAAATGATGCGAAGAACTTCGCCGATCTTGCAAAAACCTCTCTCGATCCAAAAACCAGAGATAAGGCAGGAGATATGGGATGGTTTTCCTGGGGTAAAATGGATCCCGAACACCAGGAAATCGCGTATAAATTGAAGAAAGGTCAGATAAGCAAACCTTTTAACACCAGATTCGGATGGGAAATAGTCCAGATAGTCGATGAAAGAGACAAAAAATTAAAACCGCTTGAGGATGAGAAAGCTAACATAGCAAAATTATTGAAAAACCAAAAAATGTCCAAAATTGCAAATAACTACCTTGAAAAACTTAAGAAAAGAGCAAAAATCACCTATGATACAACGGTAATTAATATGCTTATTTCAAAAGCACCACAAGGTAAACCTAAAAATCCATTCGAACCTGCACCTTTACCCGTTCTGACGGAAGAAGAAGGTAACAGGATTATTGCCACTTCACTGCAAGGCAAAATAACAGCTGCTGACCTGCTGAAAAAAGTAGAAAAAATAATGAGAAGACCACCCCTTAACACACCCGATGCAGTAAAAGGCTTCATCGAAGGAGATCTTGTTAACCAACTACTAATAACTGAAGCAAAAAGAATGCATCTCGATTCCTCACCGGAAGTAATGAAGAAATACAATGACGCAAAAGATAGCCGAATTGCAGGAGAGTATACGAAAAAAAATATCATTCCAAGAGAAGAGATCCCTGAAAATGAAATCAAGATATACTATGATGCCAATATAGACAAATATAAAATCCATGAAAAACGTGAAACAAGAATTGTTGTTGTGAAAACTGAACAAGAGGCTAAGGAAATCTATAAGAAAATAAAACTTGGAGGTGATATCCGAAAAATTGCAAAGCAGAAGTCGACACATTATTCGAAAAAAAGAGAAGGTCTTTATGGTCCTTTTTCTGAAACAAGATTCCCTGAAGATTACAGGAAAACAGCATTCACCCTGAAGCGAAGAGAGGTTTCACAACCATTCAAAACCAAAGACGGATTTGTTGTTATGAAACTCACAAAAATAGAGCCCTCGTCATATCAGACATTCGATGCTGTAAAGAAAAGGGCTGAAATGGAAATCAAAAACGAAGAGAGAGAACAGATTAGAACCGACCTTATAACAAAATTAAAATCAGAAATACCTGTCCATATCAATGAAGACGCACTTATGATGGCGGGGAAAGAAGATGCAGAAAAGGAGAAGAAATGAAAACATTTATGCTATCCGCTATTTTGATTTTTCTCGTTTTTTCAATCGGTTGTGAGAATAAAGCACCAGAAGGCACAGTTATTGCAAAAGTTAACAATGCAGCTTTCACTTTAGAGGATCTCAACGAACAGATCCCTCCATACATAACTGTACCTGCAGATAGAAAACAAGCTTTCATCGAGGAATGGATAAATACTCAGCTGGTATACGAAGCATCTAAAGCCAAAGCCATTGATAAGGATGAAAAAGTCCAGAAGAAACTCAAACTTCTTGAAAAACAATTTCTGGCAAATGAACTTCTTTCGAGACACCTCGAAGGGAAAGGCGAAGTTACTGATTTCGAGGTGAAAGAATATTTTGAGGAACACAAAAGAGATTTCAACTCTCAGATAAAAATTGCACATATACTACTTGCAACAGAAGAAGAGGCTAAGAAAACATTTGATAAACTAAAATCAGGGGAGGATTTTATTACTCTGGCACGTACCTTCTCTCGTGACTCCATAACAGCGACCAATGGTGGACTTCTCCCTCGCTACTTCGGATTTGGAGAAATGATTGATACACCGGAGTTTGAAGCAGCTGCCTTTGCTATAGAAAATGTTGGCGGTTTAAGCGACATCGTCAAAACAAACTATGGATACCATGTTGTCAAACTCATAGATAGAAAACCTACTAAAGAGAAAGTAACCTTCGAAGACGTTGGTGCACAGATAAAACAATATCTTACAACAAAGAAACAGAAAAATATTATGGACACGTGGTTAGATAGTCTAAAAACAAGTGCCAATATAGAAACACACTACGACCTTCTAAAATAGGAACCGGGTTTTTGGTAAATAGGAGTACTGTAATTTCAAACGTTAAGCAGAATCTACTGGAATTCCCAAATTCTGATGTGAGAATTTTAACTTCTATAGTTATTTATTCTCTTACTGTTATCCTTCTTCTTACTACTCAAGCAGTTTTTGCTGAGCAAAAAACCGCCAGCATTGCTGCCGTTATCCGCAATCAAGTGATTACCAAAGGGGATCTGGACGAGCAGTTTAACTTTCTAATGCTTAACGGACTCTTCCCAGCAGAAGATTCACTGAAGGCTGACAGCCTGAAATTGGTGCTGCTGGATGAATTAATTAACAAAAGAATTCTCATAGAATACGCTCGTAAGGAATCCATAGAAGTGGTACAGGAAGAAATCGATGATATGTTTGAAAATGCACTTGAAGACATGAAATCAAGATTTCCTGATGAAGAAACTTTTAAACAACAACTATCTAAAGAGGGTCTCTCGTTTGAAACATTCAAGAATAACTATAAAAAACAGATAAGCGAAAATCTCCTGCTTCAACGATTGATGCAAAAAGAATTTGGGTCAGAAATGCTTGTTTCCGAAAAGGAAATTCTAGAATTTTACCAGACTAACAAAGATTCATTTGCCCAGCCTCAGAAAGTTAAAATCGCTCATATATTGATAATTCCCAAACCATCCAAAGATGAAGAAGCGAGAATCGAAAATAAAATAAAGGAAGTTTCTCTCAGGCTCGAATTCAACGAAAACTTCGACGAACTTGTCAAAAAATACTCGGAGGGCAACCTCAAAAATAAAAATGGAGACCTTGGATTTGTAACCAGGCAAGACCTCGCACCTGAGATTGCAGATGCAGCATTCTCCCTCGCCATTGACCAAGTTACTCTGGCTCGTGGTAGGGACGGCATCTATCTCTTCAAGTGTATTGCAAAAAAATCAAACTCTTCCCATCTCAAAAGGATTTTCTTCAATTTAAGAATAACAAGCATAGATACATTGAAGGCATACAAACTTGCAAAAAAAGTAGAAGAACTAGCCCAAAATGAAGTTGACTTCTCGACTCTTGTAAAACGATATTCCGATGATGTTGAAACAAAAGACAAAGCAGGTTTGCTTGGCGAAATATATCTCGCACAACTTAATCCTCTTTTCAGAGATGCAGTTAAAAACCTGGATGAGGGAGGCGTTAGTAATCCGGTAAAAACGGAATTTGGTTTTCATGTCTTCAAAGTCTTGAGTAAACCAGATCCGAGAACACCTGAATTGGATGAAATAAAAGATATTGTGAAGAATTTCGTAATACAAAAAAGAACAAAACAAAAAACCGACGAGTTACTTAAAAGAATCCTTCCGGATTTCTATGTTAAAAATTTCTTGAAAAACCGATAGGCACGTAACATATAAGTGAGAGATAAAGTCTTTTACTGCATTTGCTACTAAATGAGGCTCGACCTTTTTCTCAAAAAAGCCAAAATTGTAAAAACAAGATCGAAATCTAACATATTCTGTAGAAAAGGTCTCATTTTTGTAAACAATATAAGAGCAAAAGCAGCAAAGGAAGTTAAACCAAATGATATTATAGTTTTAAATCTTGCGAAGAGAAAACTCACAATTAGAGTTTCGGGAATTCCAAAAATGACTATTCCAAAAACGCAAGCATCATCGTACTATAATGTTGTCAAGGATGAAAAGGTAGATATTTTATGATGAGAGTTGGCATTACGATTGGTGATCCCGCGGGAATCGGACCAGAAATCGTTCTAAAATCACTTAACAAACTCAGAAAAATCAAAGGTTTTAAGTTCGTCATTCTTACTCCTGAGAATTTCTTCCAGACCCATTCACAGTCGATCGAATTACGCGTTAAAAAATCTTCTTTTGAATCTATGATGGGAACGGACAAAAAATTGCAGATTCTTGAAGTTACAGGTGGAATAAATTTCGAAATCGGAAAACCCAGCAGCTTAACGGGAAATGTCGCCTTCAGTATGGTAAAAAAGGGAATTGAACTCGCATTGGACAAGAAAATCGACGCTCTTGTTACGGCTCCAGTTTCCAAATATGCAATAAATCTAACGGGAAGAAAATTTACCGGTCATACCGAAATGCTCAAACGGATATCAAAAGTCAAAGATGTTTTAATGTTCTTTGTGTCCCCTGCACTAAAAACTGGTCTGGTTACAACACATATTAGAATCAAGAATGTTTCATCCAATTTGAGCAAAGAAAATATACTTTCAAAAATAGAAATAATGAATAAGGGTTTAAAAAACTATTTCAATGTGCTTCATCCTGTCATTGGTGTCTCTGCATTAAACCCGCATGCAGGTGAACATGGATTCATAGGAAAAGAAGAAACAGATATTATTGAGCCGACAATAAGAAAAGCCGCAAAGAAAGGCATTAATGTCGAAGGACCACTACCATCCGATACTATTCTTCTTAAAAGAAAAAATTTCGACGCAATACTTTTTATGTACCACGACCAGGCAATGATAGCAGCAAAACTCCTATCCTGGGAAAAAAACGTTAATGTTACACTTGGATTACCTTTTGTTCGTACATCTCCCGACCATGGAACCGCCTTTGATATTGCAGGATTAGGTATTGCTTCACCCCGCAGTTTTATGCAAGCAGTGAGACTTGCCTGTCATATGCTGAGAAACAAACGATAATGTATAATAAACTAACGGTATCTCACATTTTGGTGATGTTTCTTCTGCTCCGATTGACATTCGATGCCGAAGTATCGTCAAAAGAATCCGAAACTTTCGAAGACCTTGACCCGGAATACTGCGTAAGTCAACTCCAGCAACGATTTCCGCCTGTTTGGGAAGATCAATGGGCAGAAATAACAACGGGTTTTAGAATCAGGGGTGCTTCATTTGACCTTCACACCCTGCATATATTGCAACACTGGAAGGGTCAATTTCCTTTAAGTGATTACTTCCTTTTTTGCTTCAATTACTTCAGCGATGCAAATGAAAACTCTCAATTCTATAATAATGAATTGGAATTGAAGTTTAAAGCATTTGAGAAAATTAATTTTTCTCTGTTTGGCTATCCTTTTTATGACAAAAAAGAGAGCGATGCTGGCATAAGATTGTCTTACGAAGATAGCCCGCTGGATTTCGTAAGAATATCTGTTTTGATGGAAAATGCTCCAAACAATTATACATTCAAGGGAAGAGATGAAGATTCAATGCGAATTTATTCTTCATTACCAATTCTTTTTTCCCTGGACATATCGATAATTAGGAAACAAAGCCAGAGATTTATTGTTTCCTATAATATCGAAAAACCATACAGAGCAAACTACGAAAACGAGAGCGGAAAAGTTCTGAATATAAAAGAAGGTCAAAAATCGAACATTGCAATAAAACACCGTTACTTATTCCCTGATTCCACGATTCTGTCATGGAACATTAACTTCGAATACAACAAAGAAGACTATCTTTCAGGCGAGGGCACATTTGACAGTACTAAACAATGCGTTCGTCTGAGAACAGGTATGTATGCATATAAAAGCATCTCAGAATCCTTTGGTTTAACAATGCAATATGATTCAGATCTTCAAGAAAAACATCCATTTCCAAGTGTAAAAAGGAAAGCTATCTTGATAGGAATAGAAAGGCATTTTGGAGGCCATTCAAACATAGGTATAAATTATTGCAATGGTATTGGACGATTGATATTCGAAAACAAAAAAAGAAAAGATAACAGATTAATTCTTTTTGCCGATCACAAATTCAAAAATAAAGCAAGAGCAGGAATGAACCTTGGCATAGAACTTGACTCGAGAGATGTAACACAAACGTGGTCGGGTAGATATGACAAAGTTTTCCTTTTTCTCCAATACCCTAATCAATAAATCCTCAGGGCGATTGTTTTAAGTCCCTTTCCTCGCTCGCAATGACAGCGTTTACTGACTATTTACACACCATCGACTGCTAACCAATAACTAAATATTTGAAAAAGCTATAAGCCAAGTATTAAATCTGTGAACCCGGTAGATTTAGAACCTCTTATTATGTATTTCGAGGCAGTCCCATCTTTATTAACCCAGGGGAAATAAACTACTTTTCCGATATACTCGGGAAACCACTCCGAAGTATCACCAATCGCATCTATAAATGCAAGTTGTTCTGGTAGATATGGATTCTTAACATTAGAATTCAGTCTTTCCACAATTTCTTTTGCAAGCTCCGAATCTCAGGATACGAGACAAATCGATAAACAGAGCAGCAGCAAAAATCCTATTTTTCTCACCTTCTCCCCTATCTCGACCTCAAAACACACTTCAGGAATCCTCTGTCAGAGGAACCTTTAATAATGAATCCTGAAACAGACAAACCATCGAAATCAACACCTACCGGAAAGTAAATCACCTTTCCCTCATACTCAGGTAACCATTCGGATGTATCGCCATTTGCCATCATCACTGCTGGTGTACCTGCGATATACGGATTTTTCATATAGGGACCAAGAAATCCCTTGAGATTGTATGACATTTCATATCGCTTTGCACCAAAATCTGCAGGAAATCTTCCATCGTTCTCGCTCGCATACTGCATCAGTGCTCGCTGCAAATCTCTCATATTGCTCATAATAATGTTATTTTTTGCCGTATTTAAGGGAATTTTCAGCATCTTTCGAATCATTTCTTTCTTTGTCTTTTCATCAACAGGTCCTTCGCTAACTCTCCAGCCTTTTCTAAATTCCTTGAATTCATACGCCATTCGTTCCAGCGTGTCATAGCATACAACCATTCTTGCGTTAACTACATACTTCTTCCCTACCTTAACTGTATCTTCGATTAGCACACCTTCGAAAATCTTTGCCGTCCACCACTGTCTGATTTCCTTCTTCATATCTTGTTCCGTTAGCTTCTCAGGTAACCGTTTACAGGAAATCAACGATACCAAAAGAAAACAAATAAAGAGAGTTATTCGTAATCTTAGGATAATCATATATATTTTGAACTTATAGGTCGATATCCACTCGTTTCCACTATACTTGCTTAAAATTATCTTCCGGAATTTTTTTGGTTATCTACCTTATCAATGCTATTATCTATTTATTACCAGTATTTTACCTGTTTTATGAAAGCTATAAAAATCAAGATTGATAAAGTAACACCCGCTTTCAACTTCTTTCCCAAGACTGTTTTTTCCATCCCACCAAATGCTGTAATCCCCGGATTCAATCTTGCCATTTACGAGATCCCTAACCTTCTTACCCGTCATATCAAAAATCCTTAGACAAACATCGCCGTTTTCCGGAATGTTAAAACTTATTGATGTTTTCCCGACCAAACAGATATTTGGAAAAATTTCAAGGGCAAAAAATTTCTTTTCCTTCTCAATCGATTCCGCAATTCCCTGTGCGGAAGTTTTGTAAATCTGATTATATCCAGTTGCATCCTGTTTCTGATAAGCAATTTCGCTTCCATCAGGTGACCACTGGGGATATATATGTTCGTAATTATCGGTTGTAAGTGCAACTTCTGTGCCTCCTTGCTCGGGAATTTTGTAAATTTGATATTTATTGGTGATATCACGTTTCTCATAAACTATCTCAGCACCTGCTGGTGACCACTGTGGATATTCGTGCTCATAATTGTCATTTGTTAAAACAATTTCACTTCCTCCTGCTGAAGGAATCTTATAGATTTGGTTGTGACCAGATGCATCAGTTTTTTGATAAACAATCTCACTTCCATCCGGATGCCAAACAGGATAAAAATGGTCGTAAGTATCGCTAGTTAGCGATACTTCACTACCTCCAGAAGAAGGTACCTTATAAATTTGCCACTTACCTGAAATCACGGACTTCTGATAGGTAATTTCATTACCATCTGGTGACCATTCGGGATACTTATGCTCAAAGCCATCGCTTGTCAAATCTATTTCGCTCCCTCCAGTAGAAGAAATTTTATAAATCTGATGTCTGCCAAGTGACCCTATTCTGAAGTATGCAATAAAATTTCCAACAGGAGACCATTGTGGATTATAGTGGTTATTGCTACTACTTGTAAGTTCAACCTCGGTACCTCCGCTCGAGGAAACTTTATAAATTTCTCTATATCCGGAAGCAATTGTTCTATGGTATACTATATCGAGCCCAGAAGGTGACCACTCCGGGTAATAATGGTTGAAATTGCTACTGCTAAGTGACTGCTCACTACCTCCTGTTGAAGAAATCTTATACAATTGAAGATGACCTGTAGTAGTGTTTCTGTAATAAATTAATTCGTTCCCATCCGGAGACCATTGTGGATTATAATGATGAAAATTGCTACTGGTTAGTGCTATTTCTTGTGTTTTCAGAGGGACGGAAAACAAGAAACAGATAAAAAGAATATAGATTAAGTTAGTCACTATCTTTCTATAGAACACTATGACCTCCATTACTTGTTCCTCTCACACATCAGGCTCTTCGTTTTTCCCTCTCATTTTCTCGATAGCCTGGATCGCTTCTTCTTTTGTCCTATATATGTTCTGCGGAATATTCGCCTTAAGCGACGTTGTGCGCACAGTCATTCGCGCTCTGTCGTTCGTTCCCCATCGAGCGAAACCTGATACATACTCAACGACAGTATTACGGGCTACTTCTCCATAATAGTCTGAAATTGGCGCATGGACCAGGAGATTATCGATATTTGAAACCATATATGTCTTCTTATCAAGTCCCTCGAAGAATTTCCTGTATTCAGAAAAAAACTTATCAACATCTTCTCGCGTACTGAGTTCACCATAATCTTCTGTAAAGACTATGTTCCTTTCGGTATCATATTCAAATACTATATGTATATTCACTTCTTCTCCTTGCCAAGTTACTTGAAGAAATTTTAGCACAGAGAGTCCATAATGTCAACCAAAATTTAATGAGGGAGAAACTACCTCGCCTCAGTTATACTAAATCTAATCTGGTTTCGACCCTGCTTTTTTGCACGATACAATGCTTTGTCAGCAGTTCTCAGAATATCAGGCAAAGTTTGGGAGCCACTAACTCTATGTGAAATCCCGATAGACAAAGTAACTTTAACTGTTCTTTTAGCGAAACGAAAACCTGCCTTCTTAACCAATTTACGAACTCTATCCACCATCGATTTAACCTTTTTGCTGTCTTTTCGTGGGAAAAAGATAACAAACTCATCCCCACCATATCTGCACACAATACCTTCCGGAACCAATTCATTCGTCAAGATTCGCGCGACCCGGATAAGCAATTCATCTCCCACCCTATGCCCATATGTATCATTAACCCTCTTGAAACGGTCTACATCCACAATGGCAATAGTAAAAGGTGGTGATGTATTAATTCTGGTCCGTTCAGCAAGAATCTTTTCGCAATAACTGCGGTTATAAATCCTGAGTAATGGGTCATAGGACGCCCTGTGTTCCATTCTAGCAATCCAGTGTATGAGAACACCAATACCCAAAAACAGCGGTGCAACTGCGAAAATGTAGGAGTCAAAAACCCCGATGCTGTGACTTCGAGGTCCCAGATACCATCCGCCAGCAAAAAGCACTATCGTCCCTCCAAACACACCTCCCAAATAAAATCCGAGTTTTAACACAAAAAAAGAAAGAAGTAAAGCAAACAACGCTGCTGCTGCAGGTATCAGGCAAATCCAGTGGAAAATATTAAAATACCTTAATGCATAAAACAATTCGGAAGGCAATACGCTGCTTCTAATAATATAGATAATTCCCGCTTCAACAAGGAAAAGCCCAATTGTTATATATTTGGTATAACGATATTTCAAGTAGGTAGGCAAGATAGTGCTGAGAAAAATTATGGCAATCATAAGCAAATAAGAACCGGGGATAAAATCCCGAGACGCCAGCGGAAAGAAAACACCAAAGTGCTCGGAAACAAAGAAAAAAAGTGTGGCTACACCCGTAAGGTAACCAGCAATAAGTATTTTAAGGTTGTGAACACGTGGGTAGGATAGATAGGCTAATATTGGTACCGCAATCCCTGTAACAATTCCCAGGAGTAAAAATACATTATTGAGTAAATCCTTATCAAACCAAATCTGAAATAAACCAAAAAAAAAGTATCCTCCCAGGAGCAGTACAATTCCCAGAGAAAAGGGTAAAAAACCCCAGATTCTTCTCTTGTTCATAGGTGAATGTTACATGATTATAAACAAAAAGTCAAATAGATTTACCAATACCTGAGTTTCTTGTTGACTTAAATTTCATTTAATGCTAAAGTGGAATCTGAAAAAAAAACTGCGAAAGAGTGTAAAAAAGCAGAATCCTACTCAAAGATTATGCACGAATCCTCGACCCGATGTCACTCTAAACTATGGGCTGAACTTGTTCCAATAGTGCTTGCAAAAATATTTTTCCCAGTGCCATTCAAAAAAAAGGAGGAGATATGAGATATAAAATATTTTCACTAACGAGCTTTGCCATCCTCGTCATTGTTACTGGATTTTCCTATCCTGCTCAGAAACCGAGTGCTACTGACATAGCATTATTGGAAGAACAGGTTGTTTCACTCGAAAGTCAAATTGCTGATATGAAAGTGATGATTCGAAATCTCAAAGATAAACATATCAGAAAATTAGATATTTATGAAAGCAAACGAACCATGGAAGAGAAACCGGAGTATCCCATAACCCCCAGGCTATGGACTGAAGGACAAAGAGGATGGATCGAAGATGGCGCAAATATCTGGACATCTCTTGCACCTGTTCCAACGTATAACGTTGGGGTTGGAACGAGTTCTCCCCAGGGAAAACTTCATGTTGAGCGAAATCTGGCAGCTGGAGCTGAGCTCATTACTCTGTTTAATCCATCAACAAGTGCCAATGCTTATGAATTCTTAAGACTTGGACAGAGCAATACATACTGGGGTATTCTCAGTTACGATAATGAAGATAAAGAACTGAGCTTGCAATCAAATATAAATTCCTCAGAAGGTATCGCTCTCGTCACACAAACTGCTGCACCACTAAAATTCATAACCGGTCTTGTAAACGAACGCATGCGAATTAAAGGCGATGGCAATGTCGGTATCGGAACGTCTACTCCATGGACAAAACTCGAAGTTGCTGGAATCATTCGTGCCGATGCTGGAGATCTCACAAATGTTGAAATCTGGGCTGACTGCAGTAACACATTTGACTATGCGGGCATTGCCTTGAGTAACGGTTTTCACTATCCTACAACGCGTCTGCAGGTTTACGGAACGAGTTACTCAGAACCTGAGGCATTCCACATACGTCACTATCCTGATGCTCCAATTATCATCACAACCAATAATGCGGAAAGAATGAGAATTACTGGTGGTGGTAATGTTGCAATAGGGACAACCAATCCATCTGGATATCTGCTTGCAGTAAACGGAACGGCTGCAATACCAGGCGGAGGAAGCTGGTCTGTCTTCTCCGACGGGAGACTCAAGGATGTCAGGGGTGAGTATACTTGTGGTCTCGAAGAAATCGAGATGATAAATCCTGTACATTATAAGTATAAAAAGAACAATGAATTGGGATTACCTTCCGATAAGGAATTCATAGGCGTTGTGGCCCAAGAAATTCAACCTATTATCAAAGATGCCGTAGAAGTGAATGATAATGGCTACTTATTAGTTGATAATGACCCGATAATCTGGGCGATGGTGAATGCAATTAAGGAATTGAAAAAGGAAAATGATATGCTAAGTGAAAGAGTAGAAAAACTGGAAAAAGGACTGTATACGAAGACTCATTTCAATGCAAAATGAATTATGAAGAAATCATCTTGCAGGCACGAAACAATGAAATTATTATAATAGCGAACACACTTTTCCCAGTCCCCTTTGCAGTATCGTTCAACCCAGCGCCCTTCTAATTTCCCTGCTTCGAAGAACGCTTTCATTGGGCACGACTGATACCATTTGCATTCATCCTTTCTAATGCCCGTCACCTACCTTTACTTTCAATCACAAAATACTCCACTCAGTAATTAAAGACTTTTCGCTCGACTCATAAAACCAGATATAACTGAAAAACCTATGTTATTTTGACATAAACGAGCTTAGACCTTCTACATAGTTTTTTCTTGATTCCATAATACCATCATTATGTGTCCCTTTAATCTCGAGAAATTCCTTTGGCTCTTTCGCCGCATTAAATAATTTACGACCGTGCTCTACTGGTATCAATTCATCGTCCATACTATGCACGATTAGTACCGGACAATTCACATCCTCAAGGTAATCCAGTGTATTATAGCTGAATCGGGATACCAATTTAACCGGTATATAAGGATATAACTCGGAACCAATATCTCTTATGGAAGTAAATGTCGACTCTATGATAAGACCTTTTGGCATACGTCCTTGTGCAAGCCATGCTGCAATGGAACCCCCGAGAGACCTGCCAACAATAACAATATCATCCTGGGTTACCTCACGTTGTCGAATCAGATAGTTCCAGGCAGCTTCAGCATCGATATATGTTCCCCTCTCACTAATTCTCCCTCCACTCTCGCCGTAACCGCGATAGTCAAAGATCAAAGTACTGAATTCAAGACGATTAAATATTTGAATAGATTCTAATCGATGGGATATATTGCCAGCGTTGCCATGACAGAACAAAACCACACCCCTGCAATTCTCAGCAGGGATAAACCACCCGGAAAGCTTCACCCTATCGACAGTTTCGAGAATGACTTTTTCATATGAAAGCCCTATTGCATCGGGAGTCATTTTAACTTCACGACTCGGTAAATTCGGATAGTAAATCAGGTGCGATTGAATAACAGTTAAAATGGTAGTAAAAACAAAGTATACCCCTATGCAAACAAGAACAACTGTCAAGGAACTCCAGCAAATTCTCTGAATAGTCATTTAACCAACCACACACCTGCAAACTTATGGAAACCTGAGTCCAAGCACAAATGCTTCCCATTTCTGCTTGAATGCATCCATATCTTCTTCACCTAAAACTCTTTTCAATGTAGTATATCCAGTAGGGTCTGCTTCTCTGTTCCCATAGAACTTATGATAGAATTCTACAAGAAGTCTCTTCTCCTGAAGATAGTAGCAGAGATAACGCGCCTGTCCGTAGTTTGTGCCCTTGTCAAGATTATAGAATTCGTGTCGATTCATCGATGCGAGCTGCTTGAAAGATGGAACAGCATTGTTACTTATTGCTTTCTGCAAACCTGCGAGTCTCCAGTTCGTTTTCCCATATATGTGGCCATTTTTTTCGCAGGATTGCTCATAAAGAGATGCCAATCCTTCATCGAACCAGGGAGGGCATTCTAAGAAATTCGAATGCATAAAGGGATGAACAATTTCATGCACAAGCGTCCCCCCGCCTGTACTTATATTCATAACCAATGCATTGTCCTCATCCGAAAAATATCCGTATGGAGTCGTTGGTTCGTCACCAAAAATCTCTCTTGCATATTTCCTGTAACTCTCTTTGTCCTTGAACAACCAGATATCAATTATGTCTAAAGGGTCACTGCTAAAATAATCCTTTTTGATCATTTCAACAGCCCATTTGATAGTATTTTTGCACCGCAGTTCTACCATTTTTTCAGGTTCGTTTCCGATCACATAAAAGGGTTTTTGAAGAACCACGGTAAATCCTTTAGGAACTTTCTTTTCAAGCTCTTTGAGGTGTTCTGCATAATCGTTGTCAGTAAAATCATTTCCAGCGTGAGATTCCTTCTCCACTCCAAGCTGCTCTGCGTCCTCACTCTTGCATCCACAGACTTGATAAAACACCAGGAAACCGATAATGAATAATCTTGTGATGTTAAGCACTTTCTTTCGCTTGTTTTCCCAGCATAGAATACGAGAAAATAAAGAGTATTCCCAACACAAAATCAATTACTGCAAACGGTTTCCACATATCAGGGAGTCCTTTTGTAAACCAGTAACCAAAAATAACAAAAGAATACGAAAACTTCAGAAGCACACCGTAAGGCATCATATTTCTGTTGGCAAGCGGATGTCTTGCTATCTGAAAAAACATTATTCCGAAAATAATGAGAATGGTCGCGGGAAATCGAATGTATCCCCAGTGATTTGGATATATTACATTAAAAAAGTCAAATCCCGATTTTGGAAAAATAAGAAAGAAAATGCCGAGAATACCATCGTAGAATGCCGAGAAGTAAAAAATCAGCGGAGTGAAAATATTAGTTTTCATCTTTCCTCCTTTTCATTTTTACCGCTTTCCTTAAATGCTCCTTAAACCTTTGTCTTCTCCAGTTTGTAAGTTCATCTCCATAAATTTTTACTCCAAGGGCTCTGAATCCTTCTCTCAATTCCTGAACATTCATATTCGTGGGCTTAAAATTAATATCAAAAAGGGTGCACTTTTTCCAATCATGCTCATCAAGCAGTCTTTTTTCCTTCCTGAGACGCTCATAAAGCGGTGTACCCGGGAAAGGTGTAAGCAGAGTTATCTGAACATCAAACATCTCCGTATCCTTCACAAAATCAAGCACCTGGTCAAATATTCCCGGACCCTGACCATCAAGTCCAAAAATAAAGCATCCGGTCACCCTGATTCCATAAGATTGAATCTTAATAATGGCATCCCTGTAACTTGAAAAATGCTTCAGTTTCCAGTTATTCTTGAGTTCAATATTGTTTAGGTCCGCCTTAATGGGACTTTCAAGTCCTATCAAAACCTGAACACATCCTCCCTCACGCATAAGATTTAGCATTTCATCATCTTCACTAACGGAAATATCTGTTTCAACAAACCATTTTATTCTACGCTTCTTGAGTTCAGGGAGTAATTCTCTCCAGTAAGTCTTGTTTATTATCGCATTATCATCCACGAACTCAATGAAGTGTCCTGACCACAAGCTTTTTATCTTATCAATCTCAGCAAGAACCTTCTTAATGGGCTTCTGGGTGTACTTCTTCGTTATAAGCGGAGAACTACCACAAAACTCGCATAGATGCGGACATCCACGGCTTGTTTGGACAGTGAGACGGTCGTATTTTGAAACATCCAGCAACTCAAAAGTAGGCATTGGCGCATCCGCCAAATCGAAGGAATTATCTAACGAACCGTAAAATGGCTTGAGATTTCCGTCTCCAGCATCCTTAAGAACTTCAAACCAGCTGAGTTCTCCTTCTCCAATCACAACTGAATCACAGAATTCAGCTGCTTCTTCAGGACAATGACTTACATGTGGTCCTCCCATAACAACAGGAGTTCCCTTCTCTTTGTATCGTTTCGCAAGCTCATATGCTTCGTCTATCTGTGCAGAGTAACTTGATATGCCAACAAGATCCCATTGATCGGGAAGACTATCCAGCTCATTTATATCCGGAACCTCCACATATTCAACAGTATGTTCTGCCTTTGTCATACCAGCCAGGGTTAACAAACCAAGACTTGGAAGAGATGCAATAACCTGACTACGCTCTACAAATCCAGGAAGTGTTAATCCAAGCCTAAGTAGTTCTTTGTCGCATACTCGAATTCCACTCATTGCTACCAAACCTATTTTCATTTTAACAAACCTCCCAAAATAAATACTACCGTTCCCACAAGAACGCTGAGAACAGGTATAAAAAAGAGATTACGGAAGAATTTCTTGAATGCAGAAAGATAGCAGACAATCGGCATTGTAATGGCACCGATAATAAAAAGGTAAGAAGGCAACACAATACCACTTTGGATATTTGCTGAATAAACGGCAAAGGCAAAGGCTAAATTGACAAAACCAATCCCAAAAAACGAGATGTGCGCCAATCGCACCATTCTCCTCTTCCAGGACGTATACCCTCCTAACCATTCTTCTTTATGGAAAAAAAGACCCTGAACAAGACCTGCTATAACCCCAGCAAGAATTCCAAACCAGGCAGCCAATGTATTTAATTTCGAGAAATCCATTCTTTCACCCCCTATCCATATTCACATAAAACCTTCACTAACTTTATAGAAACCATAATAAAACTATACACTATCTAACCTTTGTGTCAAGAATAAAATCACAAACACCTCTTTAAGGAATAAAGAATAAACATCCACTACAGGTACCTGTTCCGCAAGATACACAGCTATGGTAAATACGAATCCCTTCGACCTTTCCTGAAAAAACTCTGTTTGCCTCGTTACCGAAAGAACCTGTTTTGAAAAACTTTAACACCATTGGACCAAACTCAGAAATCTCATAATACGTCTGGTCATGGTCCAGGGGCAGATAGGCATAATCCGCATAACCATTCATAATATCGTCCGGTGCAAAACTTAAACTATCCTGATTCAATATTTGCTCAATGTGAAACCTTATAACCTTCGCAGGTCTCGTCTCAATGAGCAAACCTATATCACCTCCACAATCAGGGAAATATGAAAAATCAAAGGTTGCAATATCAAATAGAGTCTTCCCCCATATTCTATCCAGTAGAAAGTCGGGATAGCTTTCTTCCACTGCAAGGGCAAGCCTCTCCTGTAGAGGACCCCTGTCAAGAACTATTCTGCCTAAGTTGGGAATACTGTCCTGTTTAAGAAATTCTCTTAAAATCATGCCACCCAAAATATAGCAGAATAAATGCACTTTTTTGTATCTTCCAAGTTTAGCAGTGGAAATAAACTGTTTTAAGTTTTTTACACAAGCATTAAAACCATCCTTGCTCTTGAAATCAGGTGTTAAGACATCATAAGAACTGTTCTGCTTGAAATAATCCGTTGCCTTTTCAAGTTCATTCGGGGTTGCAGTAAACCCACCCAGTATAATAAGCGCTTCTTCCGCACCAGGTTCTCTTACGGATAAAACATTCTTATGCTTTTCTGAAGATGCACAGGATAAAAATAGAAAAATGAGTGTTGAAAAAATTAATTCGAAGGTTTTCAAAAATCTTTCGCTATCCATTCTATGCCTTCGGCTTTAGAAGAGAATAAGTTTCCTAAATCCTTTACCCTTTGTTTTTAAGAAGTACACACCTCTTGTTATGAACGGAAAAGTGAGTGTTTTGGTATTATTCCACCTGTAAACCTCACGTCCTGAAACCGAAAACAGAGAATAGGAATCATAACTAACTTTGATAGTAGCGCCCCTCCTAACTATGGATGGAACTGAAATAGCAGGCTTTTTCCCTTGAGCAATTTCTTTCACACCCAAATATGGGGTAACTTCAAAAAGTGAGACACTGGCAGGTATGATGGATTGGGTTAAATAACTCCAGCCATTCTTTATGCTGTCAGTAGCAAAAACACCTCTATCGACAATGCCTGTCGTTCCGTTGAAAGGAGCACCTATGGGCGCATTGTTTGTAATGTTCAGTAAATGGAAACTCTGAATCGAATCCTTGAGTTGTATGGTCGTTGTATAGGTAGTATCAAGTGTCTTATTGATAACCATCACTGCATACTTTCCATCTGAAGAACGTTTTGATGACCAGGCTTTGATGCCATAACCTGTATTCTTATGGTCGGAAACAGACCAAATCAATGTATCACCAAAATATGTATTGTACATCTCGAGGACATAAGATGCCATTCTTCTGCTTGCCGTGTCCCCTCTTACGATACCAAAATAAGGGAAACCAGAACTGCCCGGATTTCCTTCATGAATGCTGTAGACAGCTGCCATCTCTAATCCCTGATGCATCCAGTGTCCAATACAGTCGGCAATAAATAAGCCATTCAAGTAGTTCCACCACAAAGCATCGGGTACGATTATTATTCCTGCATTGAACTCAAGACAAATTGGCTTAATGGCTGTTGCCCCGATTGCAGCAAGCGAATCAGCAAACATCTTCGCATACGCCTCTGCAGGATATATTGTATCGGTTTTTGAAAGCCATTCTATGTAATCCGCTGTATCTGCAATCGAATCAAATACACCAGAAGGGTAGTAGTGAAAATCAAGGTAATCTATGAGGTTTATATTGGGTTCGACAACAGGACGAATCCAGGAAGGATCACCTGCCATCGAGTAAATGAACGAGAGCGGAATTGGACTGGCACTTTCCATTGTAGTAACATACAGAGGAATCAGATTAGCAAAATCCTGTGGTGTCCAGAAGGAAGAATCCTGCCAGGACCAGTTGACAAACGGAATCCCAAAATGCCTGTAAAATGTCCAGTATCCCCAGGGAGGAGCAGGCCACTGTCCACCCGCTATGTCAGGTTCATTTCCCAAACTCCAGATGTTTACATTATAGGCTTCAGGATGTCCCCTCTGAGCTCGCAACTGCCCCATAGGTGTTAGCGTATCTCCATTAGCATATTCTACCATTCTTCGACCAAGTGCAGTATCAGTTGTTTGCATATTGACGGTCAATATTGGTTCTGAACCTATATCCTCGCATAATCTAAGAAATGAATCTACCCCGAAATGGACGGGCTGAGGAATGATAAACGTATCTACAAAGTCAACATACGCCATTCCTGAAAAAGAATCACCCTCCCAGTCAAGATACTCAGCACCAATTCCTCCGAACCTTAGAAGTGAAGGTTTCGTGGCAGTGATGAGCGGACGAGTTTGGGAAAGTGGAGAAAAACAGGCATTCATTTCATCACCCGAACCAAAGACATATTTCGATATGGCTATTCTTTCAGAATCGGGACGAACAACAATGTTATTCGTAATCTGAGCAGAACAGAGAGATGAAGAAATAACTGTGAGAAAACTTATTATGACCACTCTCATCATTAGCCACCCCCCCTTAAGGTCTATGCTTTAAGAAACTTGACCACAACTATTTTAACAAAGTGATTTTTTTCCCTAATGAGTAATTTTCACTCTTCAATTTGACAAAGTATATGCCTGCAGGAACCCTTCTACCCTTCCCCCCAGCATTACCATCCCATGATACGGAACCGATGAGCGAAGGGTGAGGAGAGAAGACGGAAAATGATTTTACCAACCTTCCACTCATATCATAAATACAAAGCGAAATTGGAAATTGGGAAACCGGGAAATTTCTGTTTTCTCTTTTTCCAGTTTCGGGTATTCCGTAGCTTATTTCTACATTATTTCTGGACGGATTTGGATAAATACTGAGATAAGGTTTTACCTCTTCTATTTTTACTGATACAGGTCCAAACCACTTTTTTGAACCATCTGTTTTCTCAAGACAAAGTTTATAGGAATACCTCTCCCCCACACCCACATTTTCATCCTTGTACGAATAAGTTTTTGGAGAAGGAGAGGAACCCGAAGCAGTAATTCGGCTAATCTCAAAGTAATCATATGCTCCTCTATCAGATTTTCTATAGAGAATATACTGAACTATATCAATTTCCATATTCACATTCCAGCGTAGCTTACAGCAGCGAACACCTGATAAAGCTGTGAACTCAACTTCCTCGATTGCTAACGGCATATCTACTTTGTATACCATTCCTTTGTTACTATTATTGGAGCCAAACCACAGATAGCCACCGCCAATTGCCAGACCGGCAGTAAACGGTCTTCCAGAAGGATAAGAACTTAGTATGCTCATATTCGTCGGGTCAAGCTCATAGACAAAGTCCCCATTTGCTGTTGCCCACAGGTGTCCATTGTACCAGGCAAGGTCCTTAGGAGTCCAGGTTACGGTAAACGACTGAATTACAACAGTAGGGTTGTTGTAATCGAGTTCATAAATCTTCTTCAAATCCTTCTGAGAGTGCCATAAGTGTGTTCCATCAAATGCCATACCGTAAGAGTATGAACCTTCAGGCGCAGGCCAGGAACCGATAAAATTTCCAGTTGTGTCAATCTTGTAAATGGATGACGACCACATACCTATCCAGAGATATTCACCGTCATAACAGAGTCCATCCAATCCTCCGGGATATGAGAATGAGGAAATAATATTCATATTTGCAGGATTTATCTTGAAAATCCTATCAATACCGTTTTCGTCAGCCCAAACGAAACCACTTCCATAACCGATACCGTTTGCAAAATCGCCAATGTCAACAGAATCTATGATGGTATAACTAAAGAAGCAGGAAAAGATACTTAAAATTATTGAGCTAATAATTTACGCTCCTTTTCTGTTATCCACATTATCTTCTCTCTGACAGAAAACTACTCGTCAATAATTGCTTGAACTACAGGTTATTATTCGTTTTTTACCGACTTTCATTAATCTTTATTACAGAATTATACATTAAAATGGAGGAATGTCAATACCTCTGTCGATACAATTTCTTATCGACAACTGAAACCATTTTATCTGTATCAAGTGAATTATTGAGGAAAAAATTAATTTTCCTAACATTCAAAACAGGATTTTCAAGAATATTGTTATAACTTATGTTTAGAATACTAAAATTCGTCCTGTTTGTTAACCATTTTTCAACCTGTTTCAGATGTTCCTGATACAGTTTTGCCATTTTTTTATCACTTACTTCGTCCGTTGGTTTCCCTCTTCTCTTGAGCATCTGTTTCTGCGACGCAAGGATTTCCTCTATCTTTCTTCTCATAAAGATAATTTTGTAATTATAACCGTCGGGAAGATGTTTTAGCAGGGCGGATATCATTTTCACAACTTTTCCTTCGGCATCTTTCAACCAGCCCGAATCATTTTCTATTTGTTTCACTCTTTCAAATTCGTAATAACCTTTCGGGTTATCGTCATCCGCTTTTCTTATCTTATCGGTTAATACTTTCATGCCCCCTGCTTCGAGCATTCTCATCATCAAGGAAGTCCCCGAACGAGGTAATCCGGAAACGATCGTAATTACATTTTCCTTCATTTTTTTCTCTCACACTTCGCATTCATTTTGATTATTTCATTCATTGTATAATAAAATACAATTGTGAAAAAGTCAAGTAAATAACTGGCTGTGATTCAGTCAATAGACGGGCATATTCATCTCCGGAGAGTTCCAAAACTTAACACGCATAAATATAGTATTTTTATGTTAGATAATAGACCTTTTGGATTTTGTGAAATCCAATCGGCAGAAGCAACATATGAAGTATTTAATCTGCTTGTGCATACGGGGACCTTGCATTTTACCTATATGAAATGTTTAGCTCGATGGTTCCTCTTAAGGTAACACCAAATTGTATTTTCCTGAATAGGTTTCTCAAGGAATTCAATTCTATCTGTTTTGCGTTATATTTCTCTACACTGATGCTCTTGACCTTACCATTCTCCACCTTTAATTTGACAGTGATACTCTTAAGTTCCCATTTTGTGAATAACTTCTCAAGATCAACTTTGATTTTACTTATAACTTCCTTCTCAACATCGTCCAGAGTGATACCTGAAGGAACACTTCCACCTGAAATGAACATCTGGGCAGGAATATTCTCCCGGGCAAGATACGAACCATCCTTGTCTTCGAGTACAGCGGTTATGGGAGAACCTATAGCCATCCTGTTTGCTTTTCCGCCGAAACCGCCAACTGCATAATCGCTTACTCCCTGGGGAATGGGTAGCGGCTGTTTTACGGTAACTACTTCGCCTGTTTCTCTGACTACCTTATCAACAGCTACAAAAGATGTATATTGGGTCATAAGATTATACGCAAGTCCAAGATTGGTTACTTCTTCCTTTACATTCTCTCCCATTTTCCCATAATCTGACAACCGCGCAATCTTCTCACGTGCCCAGAGATATCTGAGAGCCACATTGTTTTCATCCTCCAATGATGGGGAGACACTTGTAGTTTTTTTGTATTTTCCTGAAACCGTTCTTCCATTTATCACGATTTTTCCCGAAGCATTTTTGTATTTTCCAAAGAGAACGAGCGGACGCTGCGCAAAAAGGTCTGGAAGGCAAACGGGCTCGATTTCGTAAGCATCGAAACCAGCAAATGATAACTCAATATCAGTGAGAAGCGGGTGTTTAATGTAGTCTATAAACTTCTCAGCGGTATTTTTAGCCTCATTCTTGTTTGTCACCACAAAAGGCTCGCCCCTTCCCACACGGGCAATTCCCTCAATGATATAACGATTTACGCCCGAACCTATGCCGAAAGCAAAGAAATTCGCTTCATTCCCTTTTTCTCTGATAAGGTCGAAAACATTTTTCTCCACAGAAACATATCCATCAGTTACCGTGACGATGATTCTTGACATCCCTTTCTTTTTGTTTAATGCCATTGCTCGATTAAACGCATCCAGAATCCGTGTTCCTCCACCACCCTCCTGGGACATCACCATATCAACTGCAAGGTTCTTGTTCTTCTTGGTAGCTTGAAGCGGGTGCTCGGAAAGAACCGCGGAACCACCTGAAAAGAAGAGAATGTTGAAATAATCTTGTTTCCTTAAACCTTCCACGATATTGCGAATTAGCGTCTTTGAAACGTCAAGCGGAAAACCGTGCATTGAGCCGGAAACATCAACAATAAAAACATATTCACGCGGTGGAACCTTCTTTATGGATACCTTATCCGGTGGTTCGATCATAAGAAGAAAGAAATTTTCCTTTTCTCCAGGATAGAGAAGAAGTCCTGTGTGTATGGCTTTTCCCTTGAGTGTATATCTTAAAATAAAATCCCTGTTGCCACCATTATTCTCCTTTTGGGAAAGACCAATCCCCACTTTGTCTGAACCATGCTTTTTGATGCTTACCTTATGTGATGGTACCCAAACTTTTGAAATTGCCATCCCCGCATTTAGATTTACGTTTATATCAAATTCGTATGTCGCGTTCTTCCCTTCATGCAGATAGGGACTCACCGTCCAGTTATCTTTGCCTTTAAGGTCATTTTTACTCGATTCACCGGTAAATCGCGGACCAACAACGGTAGGAAAAACAAATTCGTATATACCATCTTCAGGCACAAGAATTTCTGTATAGAACACTTTAACCTCAATGACATCGCCGGGCATTATATTGGCGACCTTCATCTGAAAAACATTGGGACGTTTTTGCTCCAACAGGGAAGCCACTTTACCTGCATCCTTTGCGGTCTGATATATTCTCTGGGCTTTCTGTAACTCCTCAATCTCTGCTTCGACTATCCTGTTCCCGATCTTCATTCTCATAGCATGTATAGCGGATTTCGTCCCCAGAGGAAATACATAAACCGCTTCTATTGTCCTCTTTCCATCATTCTTGTATACTTGCGTAAGTTCTATCTCACCGGTAATCCCGGCAATATCCACTTCGGCTTCCGTCTTCAGAAGGGGAAATGCATCTACCTTAGGGTCACCCTGGACAAAGAAGTAAGGAGAAAGACCTTCATCTTCTTCAGTTTCTACGGGTCCAGCCTTGACTCCATAAGCCAGCATTAAAACAGAAAGAACAACCAATAGTCTCAAGTCTAACAGCTTTTTCATAACTACCTCCTTTGTTTCAATATTATATACAAAGCAATATCTTTAATATTCCATATTCAAATAATCTAACTAACTAAGACCTGTCCTGAGGAAGCAAGGATTTGCCTATTCGGATGATATCCAATCAAATTCGCCCTTCAGTCGTGTTGGCTTGCAATAAACGCACTTCCTGCTCGTCCATAAATTGGTTGGTATAGAGTCTATAGTAATAAGCCTTATTCTTCATCAGTTGGCTGTGATTTCCTTGCTCGGTTACTTTGCCTTCTTGGACAACAAGAATACGGTCAGAAGAGCGAATCGTTGACAATCTGTGAGCGATTATGAAACTGGTCCTATCTTTTAGAACAGTGACAATTGCACCCTGAATGAGTTTTTCCGTTTCAGTATCAACCGATGAAGTAGCCTCGTCCAGTATGAAGATAGTTGGATTAACAAGTATTGCACGTGCAAAGGAAATTAACTGTTTTTCCCCTACTGATAATCTCCCCCCACCTTCACCAACTTCCGTTTGATAACCATTTTCAAGCTCCATTATAAAAGAATGCGCATTGACAAGTTTGGCGGCATTTTCTATTTCCTCATCGCTTGCATTCAATCTTCCATAGCGAATATTCTCCTCGATGGACCCACTAAAAAGATGTGGAGTCTGTAACACATAGCCAAGGTTTGAATGCAACCAAAGCAGGGAACGCTCACGATAATCAACGCCATCGATCAGAATATATCCTTCAGTGGGTTCATAGAATCTGCATGCCAAGTTCACAATTGTGCTCTTGCCTGCTCCAGTTTCTCCAACAAGTGCGATTACCTCTCCTGACTTTACATCGAGATTGAAATCGCTTAGCACTCTTTTACCTCCATTGTAAGAAAATGATACATTATGAAATGAAATATTGCCTTTCATACGGGGCCAGTTCTCTTTCTTTGGTTGAAACACATCTCCATATTTGTCAATAACAGTGGATGTATCCTTAATATCAGGTTCAGTTTCAATCATCTGTAGGGTTCGTTCCGCCGAAGCCTGAGCTAATTGTAGTTCAGCAAAAATGCGAGCAATCTCCCTCACCGGTTCAAAAAACTGCACCGTATAAGATATGAATGCAAGCAAGGTTCCATAACTCAACATCCCAGAGATAACCGAATTGCCACCATACCAAAGTACAAGTGCAGTCCCCATACTTCCGAGAGTGAGCACGATGGGAAGATATAAGGATGATAGAACAGCTGCTCTTACGGATGAGGAAAACATCTCTCCAGTAAGTCCCTGAAATTCCTTCAAGTTTTGCTTCTCTATTACAAGTGTCTTGGAGGTTTTAGCTCCCATAATGCCTTCATTAAAAGCACCAGTAATGCGGGAATTCGACTTTCTTACCCTTCTGTAACACCATAGTATTTTGTTCTGAAAATAAAGACTAAGTACTGCAAGAATAGGTAAAACTGAGAGAGCTATCAATGCAAGTTTCCAGTTAAGTACAAGCATTACACACACCATTGCAAGCATCATTGTAAATCCCCATACCATGTCAACGACCCCCCAGGCAATTACATCCCCAAGCTTTGATATGTCGGATGTCATCCTTGCCATTAACCAGCCAACTTGGGTCCGGTCATAATATGTGAAGGAAAGTTCCTGTAGCCTTTCGAATCCTTTCTTTCTTATGTCATAGCAGATACCCATATCGATCTTCCCGGCAACTGCTATGAAAACCCAGACAACCATAGCCTGCAAAATTACAAGACTTGCATATAACACTGCAAACTTCCAGAGCCCGTTTAATATTCCCGGGATGATATATTTGTCAACAGTGTACTTAGTCAGCAGTGGAAAGACTGTATCTATACCAGCGAGACAAACCATAGCGAATGCAAGAATAATAAGATGTCTTTTGTAAGGTTTAAGGTAACCGAACAACCTTATCCACAATCTGAAGTCGAATCTCTTTCTATATTCTTCTTCTTCGTATCCACTCATTGTTTTCTATCCTCTTTAACTCTCATATTTCATCTTTTCTTCAAGACTATTCTGCATAGCCCAAATTTTTTCGTACATTCCTTTCCGATTAATTAACTCATTATGAGTTCCTGACTCGATAAGTTTACCTTTTTCAAGCACAAGTATCCTATCCGCATCACATAATGTGGCAATACGATGTGAAATGATAAAAGTTGTTGCCCTATGACTTCTTTCTTTAAGTGCTTTTCGTATAACAGCATCGGTTTCTGTATCCACCGCACTTAATGAATCGTCAAAAACAAGGATCGGATACTTTCTTATAAGTGTCCTTGCCATTGCAACACGCTGTTTCTGACCTCCTGAAAGTGTAACTCCTCTTTCTCCAATCATAGTATCGTATCCACGCTCAAATTCCAGTATAGCATCATGGATTGCAGCAGTACGAGCAGCCTCGGTAATTTCAGCCTCTTTAACCTCTCTCACTGCAAGTCCAATATTGGACTTTATAGTCTTCGAAAATAGAAATGGTTCCTGTAGTATAAGACCTATATTTTGACGCAGCCATCTCTTGTCCAGATTTTTTAACTCCATCCCGTCGATCTTTATGCAACCTTCCTGGTAATCATATAATGCTGCCAGAAGGTGAACAAGCGTAGTTTTCCCGGAACCTGTAGATCCAAGAATTGCAATAGTCTCGCCTGCTTTGACCTTGAAGCTAATATTCTTCAAAATTCCTTTTCCTTCGTCATATCTAAAAGATACATTTTCAAATTCAACTTCACCGGTAATCCGAGGTCTATTTACGCAAGAGTTGAAATTCTCAGTTCTTTCGGCAAGAATCTCTTCGATTCTACCAAGTGAAACGAGTGCTTTCCCCATATCAGTAAGAGTTCTCCCCATCTGTCGGACAGGCCAAAGCAACATCCCGACATAACTTGTAAAAACAAAAAATGTTCCCAGACTTATTGTACCACTGGCAGCCCAGTATGTACCGAGCAACAGGACAATACCTATCTGAAAAAGACAGACAAAATCAGAGACTGACCAGTACCATGCCAACAAACGGATAAGCCTGTATGTCAGATCTCTGAATTCACAGTTTGTATTGTCAAACTTATCAATCTCATACATTTCCCTTGCAAAAGCCCTGACAACGCGAACGCCTGTCAGATTTTCCTGTAAGACCGTTGACATTTTTCCTTCCGCTTCATCCGACAGTTTGAATGCGGTTCTTACCTTCGTAAAAAACACGACTGCAAAACCAAAAATAATAGGAACAACAGCCATCGAAACAATAGTCATCTTCGCGTTGAGCATAAACATTATAGGTAGAACTGCCCCTACCATAAAAATTGCCCTACCAATCTCAATAAACTGAAGTGCAAGAAAACGCCTTATCGTATCCACATCAGATGTACATCGCTGAATCAGGTCACCTGTTTTAGCCTTCACATGATAATCGAAAGGTAACTGTTGGAGATGGTTATACAATCTTTCACGAATTTTCTTTGCGGTAGACTCTGAAGCAATGGCAGACCATCTGCCTTTCAGGTAAAGAAACAATCCACCAAAGACTGTTATCAAAACAATTAGAATGCTTCCAATCCAGAGATTTGCTGACAGATTTTCTAATCCACCAACGGATTCTGCAAAGAGTTTAAATCCTGTAATTATTTGCATAGGCTTGTTCCCAATGACTGAATCTATCATAAATCGTAATACCAAGGGACCCATAAGCGAAAGAATTGTCGCCAAACCAACTGCAACAACCGCACCGCTATAAAGCGTTCTGTTGCCTTTCATAAAATTCCATAATAGTCTTAATTTATGTAGCATTTAAATCTCTCTTTGTCTATCCTTTCAAATATGTACATGTTATCCTTCAACCTTCGAAAATCTCCTTATCCATCTCTCCTGTGAGAAAAATACATAAGGAAAATACAAGAATAGTCAGAACTCGAAAATGTGAACTGGGGAAAATCAAAAAGGAGGATTCATCAAGAGCAGGTTGAAAGTATTGAATGCGTCTCGAGCCTGAACTATTTGTGAACGGCGATATACTACCCCCATAAAAACAAGGGTAAGCAATACGAGTATCGGAAAGCCCAGGTCAAAAAATAATAATAAACATTCTCACTTCTACCTCACTTCTTAAAACTACATTCCTCCTTACACTTTCATTCTAATTTCAACTCAATAGACTATATACAGGCTTTAAGATTTTTTGTCAAGTATTTTTTTCTTCAAATCCAATCTTTTTACAACTTCGAGTACAAGATCTATTAACCTATCCATCCCCCTAACAAGATCTTCATCCGTTACATACTTTGTAAACTCTTCTCCCCCACCGACGATGTCAGAAACAAGGAGAAAAGAAGCAGCTTCTTTCTTGCTTCTGTTGGCAAGATAGTAGATTAGACTGGTTTCCATCTCTACTGCCGTAATGCCTTTTTCTCTTAGTTTCTCCACATAATCTGGAAACGGATTATAGAAAACATCTACACTTGCTACACCACCGAAATTTACACTTATTCCCATTTCTTGTGCAACATCACTCGCAATTTTTAAGATTTCAAATGTTGCATAAGGAGAATGGGATTCACCGTTCAAATATGTACGCGTCGTTCCATCGTATGGGGATGCAGCAACCGCAGCAACGATATCCAATGGCTTCACACCTTCACCTATCCCGCCGCAAGTGCCGATTCTAACGAATCGCTCGACATCGAGTTGAATCAATTCCTCAACGACAATTGCAGCCGAAGGACAACCTATCCCAGTTGTCTGAACAGATATTGTTTTGCCATTGTACGTTCCGGTATAACCCAGCAAACCTCTGTTCTTGTTAACAGGCTTTGAATCCTTTAACAGTTGACTTATTCTCTCTGCCCTTCCGGGGTCACCAACTAAAAGAACCGTAGGTGCATAATCACCTTTCTCTGCTCTTATATGTATCGGCATCTCTCCTCCTTCCTAATGCAAAAACACAAAGACATACTACAAAACTGGTAAACGAATGTCAAGAAAAAAGCAAGAGACTGTCCCAAGTATTGTTTTCCCTCTTCTTTTATTTTGCTTACATGATCTCTCATAACTAAGAACTTAAATGATTTGTCACTGCGAGTATTCTTTTATAAGTACTATCAAACCAATCGCATCCTCCTCTTACTTTTTCACCTTCTCTTTTATTCTCCCCTTTAAAGGAGGAGCAAATGGTTGCACTTTCGCTATCCCTAATCTCCTCTCCCTTGTAGAGAGAGGAGCGAGGTGAGGATGATAAACATCCTGTCAAAATTACCCCTAATAAGAAATCACCTCTTCCACAAATCCCCCTTTGAAAAAGGGCGATTTCAGGGGGATTTGAGATAGGTGACTTGTAAACTAGTGGATGTGAATTTCCCCACTTCCTGTCATATACCATGTGGTATATGACAGGAAGTGTAATGTCATTCTGAGTAATCTTTTCCATATTGACCCTGGAAGAATCTCGTATCGAGAGACCAACTCTTAGAGAAATAATTCCTATTTTACAGTCTGCCCACACCTTTCTAAACTAATATAAAAAAAGTTCTTGACAAAAAGAAACTTTCACACCATAATAATGAAGGTAGACAAAATGAAAGGAAAAAGGGATAAATTTTCTCTCTCTCTCGAGAGAAAAGTGTTGTTAATTTTGTTGGCGTTCTCTCTAATTCTCCAATAGCAGGCTACACACCCCTGGTAAGAAAGTCTTATCAGGGGCGAATTGGATCAAATTGTGCATATTTAAGGAGGAAACAATGAGAAAAACAATACTTGTAGTAATTCTCCTACTTTTCTTCGTGAATTTATCTCCTCAAGAGGGGATGGGGAATTATGAAAATAGCATTGTGAAAAGAACTTCAAGCCCCCGATCTCCCAAAAATCCTATACGACAAATCTGGAATGCAAATCTTGTAGACATATTCAGTATACAATGCGGTGGTACTGGGCAATATCACTATGGACTAACATATGACTGGGACAACAATTCCCTTTGGATTACTATATGGGATCATACGCTCCTTGATAAAATGTATGAAATTGAAACCCAAGGTCCTGAAAACATAATAGGGAGTTTCACTTACCCCATTGGTTTTCCAGAATGGGATAGGGTTGGTATAGCTTATTGTGGTGGTAACAAAATGCTAATGACGAGCCTCCAGGATTTTCATATTTACAAAATTGATATGAACACATCAACGTGGGAGAATTACAGGGAGGATTGTCCAGCTGAAGACGTGGGACTAGCGTATGATGTAAATGATAACGTATTGTATCAATGCAATTGGCATGAGGCTTATTATGCAAGTCCTTCAGAAACAGGACCTTGGACAATGTGGCATAACTTTACTGATGCTTCCTGTGGCATTGGATGTTCATACAATGCAAACGAAACTTCCCCTTACATTTTTGTCGTAACCCAGGATGTCCAACAAGCGCACATATATCAATTTGAGAACACTAATGGAATTCCACATGTTCTTCTTGAAATATATGGTTTGCCATCCTCAATGACGCAAGAATATACTGGTGATTGTGCTTTTGTCAAGGTTCAACTTTATTCCCCACCCCAGGTTCAGTTTTATTCCCCACTTTTTCTGAGTTAAATTATAAATCTTCCGCTGCAATTTGTCAATATTTAAATCGTTTTTTTCATTTATTTTTTTCAA
>Ga0315546_1000103_pt1 | contig 63751 bp, 82 predicted proteins | sample SalMarSW160170MG_FD_203833 | JGI IMG/M metagenome (GOLD analysis project Ga0315546, IMG submission 203833) | Salt marsh sediment microbial communities from the Plum Island Ecosystem LTER, Massachusetts, United States - Salt Marsh Sediment SW1601-170 ...
CGATTCCCTTCTCCTGCATCACCTGCTCAACCTCGCTTGCCATATCCTTGTCCAAGCCGGCCGGTAAGATATTCTCCATCATATCCAAGAGGTAGACCTTGTGGTAGCCTGCGGAAATAAGAGCCAAAGTTATCTCTACCCCGATTGCCCCTGCCCCAATAACAGCAGCACTGGTGTATCTTGAAATAACCTTCTCCAGGGCTCTGCCATCGGCAATATTCGTGCTGAGAGTAAATTCATTTTTACCATCCAGTCCGGGAATAGGAGGAATGGAGGGAATAGCTCCCGGGCTTAAGAGTAGCCTATCGTAGGGATAACTCTTACCCCCGGCGATAATGCGTTTTTCTTTTCTAAGAATATCAGTGACTTCGGTGCTTAAATGGACAGTTATGTTTCTCTTCTCAAAAAACTTGCCGGGATAAAAAATATCATCCCAGCCGGCGACTCCTCTAAGTACAAAGGGTGGCTCACAGGGTGCATAACCAATCTCGCTCTGGGTACTAAAAATGTCTATCTGGGCTTGTTTGTCTAGTTCTCGAATCCGCCCTGAGGCACTCCTGCCGCCGGCGCCAGCACCAATAATGCAGACTCTCATGTCTATTTATTTCCCTGTAATTCCATCAACAATCGGGACAGTTGCTCGTTGGCTTTCTCCATCTCTTTTGCTGCCTGTAGTGCTCTATTGTAAATGATAGGTTCGCTATCAGCATTTTCGGTCTTTTCGGCCCACTTGTTGAATTTCTCAGTATGCTTTTTGTTATGCCCAACCCAAGAGGTTAAAAGCACTTCAAGCCTTCCCATTTCATCAGCCGGGAACCTCTTGAGAATATCTCCAACCATTGCCCGGATGGTTTGCTCAGGAACTGCGCCGAGGATTTCATCGACATTCTCACCATTAACGAAATACTTCTGCATCGGTATACTCATAATCTGATATTTCACCGCTGTGCGCTGGTTTTCATCCACATTAATCATGCAGAATTTAAACTTGCCTGCATACTCCTCGGCGAGTTTTTCGTATATCGGTATAACCATCTGGCACGGGCCACACCAGGGCGCCCAGAAATCGACCTCTGTGGGAAGGTCTGAGTTCAGGACTTCCTCTTCAAAATTTTGATCCGTGATTTGCACTATCTTGCTCATACTGCCTCCTTCTTAATTGATTGTTGTCCCGAAATTATGTTAGGGATATATCACCCCTTCCTGAAGTTCAGAATGCTGCGCGTTTCGAGATCCTTGTTATCATCAGTAAGCGTCTCGTAGACCTCCTTTTCCAAACGAAAGTTTGCATTTTTTATCTCGTCTTCACTCTCAGGCTCCACTAGGTTTGGCCAGACTGAAACGGAGAGAAAGGCGGAGGGTTTCATGATTCTATAAATTTCACCCAGGAGCCTTTTTCTATCGACTGCCTGCGGGAAATAGAAAGAATGAAAAACATCGAACAGGAGAACTACGTCTACAAACTCATCAGTTAGCCCGATTTCCAGTTCCCCCAGTGTATCCATTCTTTCTATATTTTTCAAGCCTGCTGACTCGCCTTTTTGCATCAGTTCATCCAGGGCTTCCTTGTCTTTGTCTAAGGCATATACTCTTCCCTGCTCACCAACTATTCTGGCAGCCGGGATGGTATATGTTCCGTAGCCACAGCCAAAATCCAATACGGCCTGGCCTCTGCTAATCCCTATTTGTTGCAACACCTCAAGGACTCGTGATTCTAGTTCCATTCCCCTGCTCTTGAACATACTTAAAGGCGGACATGGCAGCAGTGACACCATCCCCAACTGCAGCGGCGATCTGGCGAGGTGAGTTCCTGCGGATGTCACCCGCAGCGAAAATACCAGGAGCTGAGGTAGCCATCGTTTCATCAATGACGATGTAGCCAGCATCGTCGAGTTCCATAATGTTGAAGAAGCTCCGGCTGTTGGGCATGAGTCCTATGGCAACGAAGACGCCATTAACTTTCAAGTTAGATTGTTGACCCGTTTTAACATTGCGTAGTTTAAGCTCCTCCAGCACTTTATCCCCCGAGACCTCTTCCACCACTGTGTCCCAGATGAACTCCAGCTTGGGATGGGCAAATGCCCGCTCTTGGAGAGCCTTTCCTGCCCGGAGTTGGTCTCGACGATGTATTACGTAGACTTTACTGGCATGCTGACTTAGCTCCAGAGCATCAGTAATAGCGGTATCACCCCCTCCTGCCACCGCTACCTCACGGTTGCGGAAGAAAAAGCCGTCGCAGGTAGCGCAATAGGAAACACCGCGACCAGACAGCCTTTCCTCACCAGCAACTCCCAGCTTACGATACTCTGAACCAGCAGCGATGATTACGCCCGAAGCTTCAAGGCTACCTTCAGTGGTTGAAATACTATAATAGGGCTGCTCTTGAGAAATGCCTATGACCTCAGCGGTTACTACCTCCAGACCGTATCTGACTGCCTGCTGGTGCATGAGCGAACCCAGCTCGGGGCCAGCTATGCCCTCAGGAAAGCCGGGGTAATTCTCCACCAGCGTGGCATTTACCATCTGACCCCCCAATGCCCCATGCTCCAGCAGCAAGCTCTTCAGCCCCGCTCGCGAGGTATAGAGCCCAGCGGTAAGTCCAGCAGGGCCGCCTCCAATAATGATTACTTCATACCTAGCCATTGTCTGCCTCTTTTCATAATCTCCAAAGCTACAACCCCTTCCAGCCTTCCTGCTCCATAGCTAAGAAAGCCAGTCGCTCTTCCTGATTCATCTCAGCTATCCTGATTTCAGCCTTCGCACCCAACTTCATTACTGCCTGGTGCAGACTGTTCTCAAGATAGTCCTTGATTGAAGCAGGAATACCAATGAAAGGAAGCACAAGGGTAAGAGTGACTTTATCACCCTTCAGAGCTATTTCTTTGACCATTCCCAGCTCAACAAGCGTGTGATTGATTTCAGGGTGCATCACTCGCCCTATTGCTTTATGCACATCTTCTTCTGATATATTTTTAGCCACTATGCCCCCTCTTTTGAAGCAAGGTTACTTAATCACAGCGAGGATATCACCTCTTGATATGATCAAGTATTCTTTACCTTCAAATTCAATCTCATCGCCAGTAAATTTAGCGTAAACTACCGTATCACCAACTTTAATCTTGTCAGCAAGCTCTTCATCAGTGCCGACCTCTACAACCTTGCCTCTTCTCGGTTTTTCCTTAGCAGTATCAGGAAGAATTATTCCGCTCTTGGTTTGGCTTTCTGTAACCTCCTCTGGTTCAACTAAAACCCGGTCGTCAAATGGCTTAATCTGCATTATAAATCTCCCTTTCTTATTTGATGCCCAGTAGTTTATCGATTTTCGCCTTATCAAACCCTGCAATGGGGTGGTTGTTAATTAGAACAACGGGGACACCCATTATATTTCTACGCCTCAACTCTCGGGCTCCCTCAGGGTCCCTTTCTACATTGACCTCCCTGAATCTGAACCTCTTCTCCCCTAAATACTGCTTGACTCGGTTACACCAGGGGCATGAAGATGAGGTGAAGATTATGACCCTTGGCTGACTAGAAGTAGGCATATATACTCCCTGATTAATCGCATGATAACTTCCTCATAACCCTATCCTCCTTAAGCTAAAAGGAAACTAGGAAACCTTGTCGCCCTCTTTATGTCCTTTGAGCAGTTCATAGTCTACTACTTGATGTCTTCCAATGGCCTCTTAAACGGGTCAATGGCACTGGGCATTTTGACGGGCATTTGAACTTGCTCATTGGGTTTCACTTCGGAAGTGCCAGGGTTGCTTCCCCTGGTTGCTTCCCCTGGCTTTTCCAAATGCCCCCGATATTTCTTACTGAAACACAAGTAGTAGTGTCTGCCTCGGTAAAGGGGGCATTCCTTGCATAATTTCCCAGAGAAGGGACATAGCATGTCTTCCTTGGCCATGAATAACTGCCTCCAATCACGTAGTAATTACTTCTCGTTTACCTGCCACCATTATCGTAAATCCAGCATCGGGGAAATAGCCTTCCTTAGGCTCTTCCACGTGCTCTACTTTGCCCGGCTGTTGAAAAAGCGTGGAAACAACCTTTTCCATAGAAAAGCCCGCCTGCTCCAGCAACTTCAGCGTCTCCTCATATGTGTAGAAGGTGGCGAATTTATAAAAGCGATGCCCCTGCGCTTTTTTCGCCTGATAAAACTGACCCCAGGGGCTCTCTTTCAGTACAAGTCCTAGAACTATCTTGCCGCCGGGTATTAGGATGCGGTTGGCTTTCTTTAAAACGTCCAGAGGGGAGTCCAGGAAACACAGGGTAACAATCAGAAAGACTGTGCCGAATGATTCCTCGTCAAATAGCTCTTGTTCTCCCCGGCCTAGAAAGGCGCTTATCCCTCTCCGCCTTGCCATCTCAATGAGCTTGATTGAGGGGTCGAGCCCGGTCTCTATGCCCAGCGCTTGGGCGAAGCGGCCGCTGCCGACACCTATCTCAAGCCATGGCTTGGCAGGGACGGCAAGTAGCTCTCTAAACGCCTGCACCTCGATGAAGAAGATTAGGCTTCCATCTTTGTCGAACCAGGCATCATATTCCAGAGCCAGGGTGTCGAAGGGAGACCACTCAGCGTTGTTCTGCCGTCTCACTATATTTGATTTTCGAGTTCGGTAACTGGCTGGCGGCATATCCTCTCCTTGGTCAGGCTTTGTCAGCTTTGACACTCTCATTGAGCAGTATCTTCGAGGTCGAGAAATCTATTTCGACCACTCTGCCTGATACAACCCTTTCCTCGCCGAACAATGTCTCCAGTTCCACCCGGTCCTCATGCAGTCGCATATGAGCGATGTCCTGAAGCACCGGTTCATCACCCCACTTGTTTAGATAAGCCTTAGCTAAACACATATTCGCACCTCCACTTGAGCAGCTAAACCCGCATTATCCGGATGCTGGCAGACCTGCCTTTGAGAGGATGCGCTCCAAGACGTCCTTGATCTCTCGCACCGCTACCCCCTTCGCCGGCATTCTGCCTTCCAGGCTTGACCTGAAGATATCGGCGTCAAAGTAGATACACCCGACCATCTCAATTTGCCGCTCCTGCAATTCCGTTTTCAGTCTGGTAACTATCTCATCCGATGGCACCTTGTTCAGGATAGCCCAGACATTCTTGACGCCAATTCCTGAAGCCAGGTCGTGTATCTTCTGACCTACATTTACTGATTCCAGGGGAGGCTCGACCACGACCAGTACGCTATCTATGCTTGTTTCCACACCTCGGCCGAAATGCTCCACCCCCGCTTCCATATCCACGATAGCCAGCTCGTCTTTTGCCAAAGCGAGCTTCTTTAAGAACTCGCGACTTAATACCCCCATGGGGCAGGCACAGCCTTCCAGGGACTGAAGTATCTTGCCGATGCCGACCAGCGTAAGACCATCTTTCTGGACCAGATACTGAGGTGGTAAATCCTCCAACACGATGCGGCTTTCGGCAAGAACACTTGGCTGTCCCATCTTTCGCTGCAGGTTTTTCTTACCCCCAACAAGCTCAATGAGAGGTACGGGCGGATAGTCAAAGCCCAGCATGCGGAAAAGTCCCGAATTGGACTCGTCCGAGTCCACCACTAGCACACGGTAACCCCTGGCTCGTGCTTCGTTCGCCAGCAGAGCGACTATGGTGCTTTTACCACTTCCTCCTTTGCCGCAGACTGATATCTTCATCGTTTGTCACCCTTCCTTGATTACATTCTTACTATCTCGATTGCCTTTAGGGGGCAGGCACGGGCGCAGTCGCCACAGCCCTGGCAGAGAGAAGGGTCTGTCATCGGTATATCATAAGGAGCTTCCTGCTTGAGCAGCTTATGAGTGCATGCCAGGGCTGCAGCACAAACGCCGCTGTCGCACTTTTCCGGATAGCATTTCTTATAATCTACTAATGCCATTTTGCTTGGCATCAGTCTTTCTTTTCAGCCTCTCTTGCCTTCTCTAGCTCCTCCTCCAGTTCCTCCAGTTGCTGCCACATCGACGGCGGCACCGAGTGAGCTGGCCATCGAGCTTTGAGGTCAGCGATTTTGTCCTCAATCTCTTTTATCCTATCTGCGCTCATTTCACAATTCTATAGCATATATGCTGGGGTCTCACCGGGGTGCAAGCTGCGCCATTTTGAAATTTCACCAATTTCAACTAGTCTTCTCTCTGGACCTCTTCTTCTGCTGTAGCACTATTCAGCAAGGATCTCAGCAACTGCCGGTCCTGAAAACCGAGGAGCCTCTTCACCGGTTGGGAGTTCTGGAAAAGGAGGATGGTGGGTACAGCGACTACGTTACACCTCTGTGCTACCTCAGGGCTTTGTTCTATATCCAACCTGACGAATTTAACACTTCCATCATAATCCTTGGCTAACTCTTCAGCGGAAAGGCATGTGGGGTAGCAGGAGTGACACCACTTGGTGGTGAAGCAGGCGAACACCGGAAGTTTACATTTCAGCACTTCCCTGCTAAAATCTCGCTCGGTAATGTCCATCATCGCGCTACCTTCCCTTACGCAGTCAACAAAGTCACTGCGCTTTCTCTTTCTCCTCGCACTCCGGGCAGTATCCCTCGAGGTATAACTCTGCCTTGGTAATCTTGAAGCCGTGTTCCCGCCGTATTGCCTTGATCAACTTCCCAACCAGAGGGTTTCGAAACTCGATAACTTTGCCGCATCCTTGGCAGACCAGGTGCTGGTGCTCCGGCGATTGCTTTATCTCGTAATAGCAACTAACCTTCCCCAGCCTTCTCTTTTCAACCAGCCCCAGTTTCTTGAAGAGGTTAAGGCTGCGGTATACCGTCGCTGGCCCGATAGACTCGTCTCTGGCACTAGCACGCCGGTACAGCTCTTTAGCGTCGATATGCTCGTCGGCGTCACGCAACAACTCCAGAAGTAGCCGCCGTTGAGCTGTCATTGAATGACCGTAAATTGTCTTGTCTTTTTTGAGATTGAGACTCATTATCACCCTCATTCTACACAATCTCTACTTCTTTTGTCAAGGGCATAGTTGAAGGCTAGAGGTCGTCAGTTACTGTGAGCCTAACATAGTTAGTAGTAGTCCTTTAGGCCCATGCTCACTCCCTCTTCAAGAAAATCTGGAGATTCTTGATTTCTCCCACACCCTTCAGACAGGAAGCCACAGCCAGAAGCACGTTAGTGATAATCTGTTTGGGAAAAGTAGTCAAAGGTATAGGAGTATTATTGACGTAAAGAGAGACTCGTTCTTTCTGGGGTTTTATGAAACCTTTTTCCAGAAGGTCAGCGATGTCCTTAATATCGTCTGGGGAGAACTGCCTTCTCTTAGTTTCCAAAAGTTCATCAGTGACTATACCTATAAGCTTCCTGATATTTTTGAGAGGTGGACCAGCATCCTTACGGTGAACCTCTATCTTGGGGGCATTCCCCTGCTTGAAACCTTCAGCCAGAATAATGTCGTAGTCCTCACCTAAGAGACGGGCTACCTCATCAAGGCTAGCATCTTGAGCAGCAGGCTTTATCATCACAATCTTATCCAGTGAGCTAATAGCTGTAGCCTCGCTGCCTGCTAGAATATGGCGCCAGCTATCCTTACCCGGCTCATCAAAGCTAACTCCTTGGGGTACGTGCTTGATGGTAGCCACCCGGTAACCGCACGACTTCAATTCCTGGATGAGCTTCTCAATAAGGGTTGTCTTGCCTGAGTTTGATTTACCTATGACTGAAACTATGGGAGGCATTCTCTATCCGTCTCCTTAATGTTTACGGTAAGCTCTTTTCCACGGTTCTTTCTTCATCGCCAAGTAGTCTCCTATCGCTTCCTTCAAGGTGTCTGCTGCCAGGAGAGCACAATGTTCGCTTTCCCTAGGCAGCCCGCCTAAAGCATTTAAAACATCCTGCTGGCTAAGCCTTTGGGCTTCGCTAACACTCTTTCCCTTAGCTAACTCAGTAACCATGCTGCCTGAGGCAATACTAGTTCCACAGCCATCAGTCATGAAGGTAGCGTTGGCAATGGCGTTGTTCTTTACCTTGAGCCATATCTCCATGCTATCGCCACAGGAACCGGTTACGTTGGCAAAGCCGTCGGCATCCTCCATATCGCCCAAGTTTCTTGGATTCATGGAATGTTCAATAGCCATCTCGGAATAGGTCTTTCTCATCTCAGCTTTGATGAGTTCTTCAAACTGCTCCCATGATGAAGTCATCGCATTGCCTCCCATCTCATTTGGCCCCGGCTGATATCGCCTGGCTTAGAGCATCACCTAGGGTGGTCACAATCGTGCTGTTATAGCGCTCGATATTCCCTTCATCGCAGAGCTTGGCCAGCTCTGGGTCTATTGGTAGCTTTGCTAGAAGCGGAGCATTGGCGGCTTTAGCCATTTCCTCTCCCCGACTCTTGCCGAAGAGTTCAAACTTCTTATCTATTTCAGGTACATATAAGTAACTCATATTCTCCACCACGCCCAGGATAGGTTTTTCCATTTTCTGCGCCATGTTGATCGCCTTTCTAACTATCATATCAACCAAGTCCTGGGGGGTGAAAATAATGATCACCCCCGATACCGGGAATGATTGCATTACGGTTAGTGGGGCATCAGCCGTGCCTGGAGGTAGGTCTATAATCAGATAATCAAGCTTACCCCAGAGCACATCTTCTCCAAACTGCTTAATAGTGTTTGAGATGAGAGGGCCGCGCCAGATAACGGCATCATCCTCGCTCGGCAGAAGAAGATTGATGGACATTACCGCTATCCCTGACCTTGATAGCACCGGCAGTATCCCGCTATCACTGCCGGTAGGTCGGGCAGTGATGCCAAACATCTTGGGAATACTGGGGCCGGTAATGTCAGCGTCAAGGATACCCACTTCATAGCCCTGACGCTTTAGCAATACTGCGGCCAGGCTAGCTACTAAGGACTTGCCCACTCCCCCCTTGCCGCTCATTACAGCAAAGGTGTGGCCGATTTTATTCAGCTCTGCTGGCTTAGCTTCAGCAAATTCTACCTCTACTTTGTTTACTTCGGGTAGCTTCTCCAGGACTTCCTTGGCTTTGGTCCTAACCCAGTCCTGAGCCGCACTGTCTAGCGCTGCTGAAGCTAGAGTAATCTTAACCCCACGATTCAGAAGGAAAGTGACCTCACGAACCAGATTCAATCCAGCTATGCTCCGCTTAACACTGGGAACCAGCACTTCCCCTAAGCTTTCTCTTACCTGTTCCTCAGTTATCATAGGCCTTCCTCCACTCTTTTCTCTAGTGGTCACATATATTATCTCCCGTAGCCAGGGAGCCATTTAAGTAGCTAAGTATTGCCCTCTCCGGGTCACTGTCAAGAGTACCGATCACAACGTCAATGCGGTTCTGCCTAAAAAGATTCTGGGCTCGGGACCCCATGCCACTGGCAATCACTACTGACACTCCCTCCTCAGCCAGCCACTGGGGAAGAAGGCCGGGTTGGTGCCCCGGTGAGGGGACAAGCTCCTTTCTCAAAATTTCTTTCTTTTCTTCGTCAACATCAATTAGGGCAAAGTGCTCACAATGACCAAAATGTTCCGATAACATGCCACCGCTTACCGGTATTGCATACCTCATTAATAAACCTCCCAGGCATTTTCTCTAACCGCCACAAGGCTATCTCTTACCCGCCAATTGCCTCAGTAACATTCTGCCACAGTTTGCCTATCTCCTGAGTAATCCTACCTTGATAATATTCCACTACTGGTAGTCCCTTTTCTCCTCGCTAATAGCCTTTTCGGGGCAGAAATAACTACAGGCGCCGCAGCCATGACAGAGTTCAGGGAAGACGAGCACCTTCTGCTTCATCACGGCAATAGCATTTTAAGCGCAGTAAGTACACTTATCCTCGTCCACCTTAGGCACGGGGATAGAAGCTATTTCACTGCGGGTGATAATTGGCTTTAGGAAAACATGGTCGTTTGGCTCTTCTACATCACAATCAAGAAGCTGCACATTGCCTCTTTCCTTCAAGGAAAGGGCAAGACTGGTAGCTACCAGGGTCTTGCCCGTCCTGCCTTTACCGCTGGCAACAGATATAATCATGCTCTCACCATCTTTGTCCCACACTTAGAGCAGCTCAAATTGTAGCAGGGTGTTCCTACCTGGTGGGATAACCTGGCTCCGCAATTAGGGCAGATACAATCACCACCAGGACCAGCACCAGGTTGATTACCTCCCATCCTGCCAGCGCCTCTTCCTCCTCTTCCTGTACCTCTACCACTTCCTGGACCACCACCCGAGGGAGGTCCAGTTCCATCTCCTCTGGGCATAGCTTCACCTCCTCTTCTTTTCTAGTTCTTCAATGGAGCGTTGAATTTCAGCCAGTTGTTGCGCCAGCGCCTGTGATTGGGCTCTGAGCGCTTCAAGCTCCTGCTCCGGGCTCGCTGGCTGTGGTGCTGGACTAACCGGTGGCATTATTCCAGCTCCCATGCCACCACCCATGCCCATACCTCTACCCATGCCACGACCCATGCCACGACCCATTCCCCTACCCATACCTCGCCCCATTCCCCCTCCACCCATACCAAAGCCTACGCCAGCCCCTGTACCAGGAGTAGCACTCATGCCGGAATGAGCATCTACACTAGGCTGCTGAGCTACAGAAAATGTACCCAACTTGTACTCCTCAATAACATCCCTTATCCTTCCTGAGACTCCAGTTATCACCCGGAGCCCAGCAGCCGACAATACCTGGTAGGCATTAGGGCCACAGTTGCCAGTGAGGACTGCCTCTACCCCTTTACCGACAATCATCTGGCCAGTGGAGATTCCTGCCCCACCTGAAGCCATGGCGCTGGAGTTCTCTAGGGCTTCAAACTCCAGCGTTTCTGGGTCGACAATGATAAAGTATTGGCACCGACCAAAACGAGAGTCTACCTCGGCATCCAGGGTTGGACCTGTAGCTGAAATCGCGATTTTCATATCCTTCTCCTCATTCGCTCTTGCTTCCCAGTTCCTGTATCCTAGCCTCTATTTTCTCTAGTTGCCCTCTCATGGCTTGAGCCTGGTTCTTCAGAAAATCGAGCTCCTGCTCACGAGTCATCTGAGGAGCAAAGGGTACTGGCCCAGGAACACTTGTTGGTGCTCCATAAAAGGGGTGGGATGCTCCTGCCCAACCATAATATGGGTAACCATATCCTATCCTCGGAGGAGCTCCATAGCCACCGAGAGCTGTTCCTATTCCCCAAGGGCCACAAAAGCCTCTGCCACCACCTGTCATCGGCCCCATTCCTCTAGGGCCCGTGCCATCAAATCCTGGCATAACTCACCTCCTTATTAGATTGTTTTTACTTTTCAACTTCTAGGTCGCGCATTCGGGCCTCAATCTGCTCTAGTTGTTCACCTATCGCCTCAGCTTGGTTTCTAAGGAAATCAAGCTCTTGCTCCGGGGTTACCTGGGGGGCGAAGGGAGCGTTACCAAAAGCGGGTGATGCTGCTGCATAGGGAGGATATGAGCCCTGCCCGACATCAAATCCTGGGCTAGCTGGATAGGGAGCCTGCTGGTATGGCCATTGTGCCGGTGCTCCCATTGCGCCGCTGAGGAAGTAGTCGTGCCTTGGTAGCCCCCCTCTACCTATACCCACATAGGGCCAGGGAGGAGAGCTTCCATGGAAGCCGAACCCCATACCCCCTCTGAAACCGAATCCTCCACCTCCCCCTCTACCAAATCCAAACCCTCTACCAAATCCGTTAGGCATATTTCACCTCCTATTTCTTAAGTTCTTCCAGTCTCTTCTTGACGCTAGCTAACTCGCTTTCCAGCATCCGAGATTGCTCTTCGAGCATGGCTATCCTCCTCTGCGGCGTCTTCCACCATTACCTCTACCCCAGTCTGGTCCCCAGGGCCAGAGAGCCATAATACTTGGTGTGTTACAGGTAGGACAAAATTGCGGAGGTGTATTTATCATCACTTCAAATGGTACCTCCCATTCATGACCGTTGTCGCAGCGGAAGCGACGCACCGTCATCTCGAAGTTGCCACCTGCGATCCTTATCGCTCTACCATTGAGCAAGGCATCGGCCATTTTCTGCCGGGCGAGAACCAACATCCGATGAAAGGTAGTTCGCGAGATACCCATCCTTTGAGCGCATTGATCCTGCCCCAGCCCCTCCCTGTCCTTAAGACGAATTGCTTCTGCCTCCTCGACAGAGAGGCGCACTTCCTGCAATTGAGCTACAGGTACACCAGTGGGCTTAAAGTAGGTAACCCGCGGTATGAAATCTACTCGCCGCCATAGCGGCTGCCTGCCCATGGTTTCTTTAGACCTCCCTTGCTATTTATAATGAGCTTATGTTCGCAAATTATCCTTATTTTGAAGTAATTATGCACTTATGACCACTAATTACTTTAGCCCTTTGCCGTGTAGGTTGTCAAGTCCAACCTTACCTGATTATTTACCAGCTCTTCAAAGAGCTCGGCGGCAAAGCTAGCCAGCCAGCCACAAAACTATTATACTTAGACAAAAGCCGAGGAGTGGAATCGATTATAGCGAGGAGGCGTTCGCCATGAAGCTTAAGCAGTGTCCGGATTTTGAGCTTCCCGAAGAGCATAAGTTAATGCAAAAAACAGTGAGAGAGTTTGCCAAAACGGAGATCATGCCATTCGCCACTGCCGACGAAAGGGCTCGTAAAGTTCAGCGTGAGACCATTTCCAAAATGGGGGAGTTGGGCTTCCTTGGTTGTCCAATACCCGAAGAGTATGGGGGAAATGGCATGGGATTTCTGGCACACGTCATTGTCAGCGAGGAGATCGCCCGGGCAAGCTGTTCTCTTGGAGTCACACTCAATACACAAACTATGGGCACCTCAAGAACCATCCTCGAATTTTGTACTGAGGAGCAGAAGGCAAAATATATACCCAAGCTTGTCGCTGCCGAGTGGCTTGGCTGCTTCGCAATCTCCGAGCCGGATGCCGGGAATGATGTTGCCGCGATGACCACTACGGCGACCAAGCACAACGATTACTATTTCATAAATGGAACTAAGACCTGGATTAGCTTTGCCCAAGTCGCTGATGTAGGGGTTGTTTTTGCTTATACAGACCCCAAACTGGGGCATCATGGAATGTCAGCATTTATCATAGAGATGGATTGCCCCGGTATTTCCTTTTCTGCTGATCAAGAAAAACTCGGGTGGCGTTCAGCTCCTACTGCGGAAATTTACTTCGAGAATACCAAAATTTCGGCTAACAATCTACTTGGCAAGTCAGGGCAAGGGTTTGAGATTATGATGAGGTGTCTCGATAATATCCGCCTAACAGCGGCGGCACGTGCTGTAGGCAACAGCCAGGCGCTAATCGATGAGAGCGTTAAATATGCGACGCAACGGCAACAATTTGGGCAGCGCATTGGGCAATTCCAGATGGTTCAAGAGGTCGTTGCTAGGATGGTGGTAGATACTGAAGCGGCGAGACTGCTAACTTACCGCTCTGCCAATCAGTGCGACAAGGGAATATTTAATAACACCCTAGAGATCTCTATGGCTAAGTATTACGCCTCTGAAGCAGCTTCCAGGATAGCCGACGATGCTTTCAAGATCACCGGTGCCTATGGCTGTTCTGGTCAACACCCAATTGGAAGGCTCCTGCGTGATGCCAAGATGCATCAAATCCTAGACGGGTCATCCAACATTCATAAGATGATTATCGGCGCTGATGCATTGGGCTTCAGGAGGGCTAATCGTTAGACACGTGGGGTGACTCAAAGCAGAAGAGCTTCTAAAGAAGATGAAGACTACAAATTTTGAATAGTGGCACTCTGCAGATTCACTCTCATCAATTTCATCGGAATATCCACCATCTTGCTTCTATCCCTTAGTAGATAAAAGAGTGCTGCTTCATTTTTATCCACTTTCCTTCATCAATACCAATTAAATTACCGCACTGACATTTAATTTCGTTTCCATCACGTACGCTATAATCCTTGACTACCCGGCCTTTCCAGCAGTGCAGCACTCGCCCTTTCCCAATCTTCAAATATCTAAAAACCTTACGCTTACATTTAGCGCATTTTATAGTTATCATTTTTATAAGCCTTCGTTAGCTTGACCCTTCCCAGATTATCATATTTTCTATATGGGTTAAAGGGGAGGTAGCTTTGCCTTCAAGAATGACTAGTGGTAGTATAGCTTTGAAGTTGAAGATAACTTGGCAATGCAGATAGAGATACTTGGTGCCGAATCTTTAGGCGTTCGCGGACTATGCTGCGTGGTTAAGACAGAAGACCGCAAGGTGGTTATCGACCCCGGAGTTGCCTTGGGGTTTAGACGGCACGGTCTATTACCACACCCGGTTCAGGTGGCAGCTTCCGAAAGAACCAGGAGACTTATCGCGAGGGCTCTAGAAGACGCCACCGACATAGTCATCAGCCACTATCACGGGGATCACATTCCATTGGTTGATGCCAATCCCTACCAGCTTTCCGTAAAACAAGTAGCCAAGTTATGCCAGCGCCCCCACTTCTGGACTAAAGGGACGAAAGACATTTCATATAATCAGGCTCACCGGGCGAAGGCTCTAGCTGAGAGCCTTGGCCGGATTCTGCCAGTTGCAGAAGGAACAAGTGAGGGATTGCTGACCTTTTCTCCTCCTGTTCCCCATGGTGAGCGAGGTGGGCGTAGTGGCAGTGTGATGATGACTCGGCTCGAAGAGGATGGGGAAGTCTTTGTACATGCCTCAGACATCCAGATGCTTAATGATACAGCAATAAGGCAGATTCTTGCCTGGCAGCCAAACATAGTCCTTGCCTCTGGCCCCCCCATCTACTTGCCAAGCTTAACTTCGGAGGAGCAGGAAAACGCCTTACACAGGACTTTGCGCTTGGCTAAAAGGGTTGATACCTTAATTCTTGACCATCACCTGATGCGCTCCAAGAAGGGAGAGCGATGGCTGAACCATGTCTCTTCTCTTACTGGGCATAAGGTAGTTTGTGCCGCTGACTTTATGGGGCTCCGCCGCAATCTGCTTGAGGCTGAACGAGTCCTTTGGTACAAGAGGCTACCTGTTCCTGAGGGCTGGCACCAAGCCTACGCTCGCGGTGAGGTTGATGCACTCCCTAATTGGTACGAGAAAGTAAAATGAAACTTGTCAGTGCTTGCCTATTAGGAATAAGGTGTGCTTGGAGTGGTGATGACAAATATAAGAACGAGCGAGCCATTGGACTTTCAAAGGTGGAATAGGTGGCCTTTTTACGGCTGGGCTCCGAGCCGTTGCCCTTCACTCCCCAGCGATTAATATCGCTAGAAACATAGGCCAAGAACTCACGGATATACCATTCTGTGATGAGATGAGCATCATCCGGCCAGTTCTGCCGCTTCGCGTACCATTGGAATCGATTCAAAGTCCCCTCATAATACTCAATAGTTCTGGGACTTCTACAATCGGTACGTTGGGTGAGGATAAATCCTTTAACGAGGGAACTAGGGGACGCGCTGACGGGTGCTTGTGGCATGATAGGCACAACCATTTTTCATTTTGCGGACCCGCCCTTTTATACAATAATGTGGTCTATCTTGTATTTAACCACAACTACTTTTTCCAACAACCAAGAGGTCTGGCCCAGATCTCCCAGCTTTATGGTGGGCGGTAGAGGACTCGAACCTCTGACCTCCTGCGTGTAAAGCAGATGCTCCTGTGCAGCGTCAATTAGCTTTGAGCCAAGAGCATCCCAAAGCTGTTGGAAGGTAGGGGAATCCGGTAAAGCAGGTGCCCTTTGTTTCATCCTTTTGCCTCCTTAAGCTGTACTTATCCTTTCCTTCACGTTATTAGATGATAGCTCTGTCAATACCACAAATCAAGCTTTCCTGACCTATGACACAAAAGCCTCTTTTGTTATATCTGATAACCTGGCAGGTTGAACGAAACAAGCTATTGTTGCCCTCTTACCTCTGCCTGCCCTAGCTATACTTGCCCCTTATAAGAGGCTAAGTTGATTAAGCCGCCTCCTCATTTGCCTCACGGGCACATCAAACCTGTCTGCCATCACCCCAACATCCTGCACCCGCGGCCAGTATTCCTCGACCCACTCTTTAGGCATAAGGAAACAAGCTGCAAAATGGTCAGCAAGAACCTCGTTAAAAGACGTATGTCTCACTTCTGCTTTTTTGAAAGCAGGGTAAGTAATTCGGTGAGCGATGTGAAACGCCTCGTGAAACAAGGAATAGCGCCTCACACGGTGAGGATCTCTGACGTTAAGTTGAATTATCCATTCCCTTCTCAGGAGCCAGACAACTCCGTGAAGGGCTTTTAATGGTACGAGTCGCACCTGGACCTTTCTGCTCTCGTCAAAAATGTCAATAAGCTCCGACGGCACAGGCGGGCCAGAAACCCCTGCCCCTCCGAGGTACTCGCTTGCCAGCTCCTCAACGTCTGCCAGAACCCAGCAACAAGCGGGCGTATCACCGTATAGGCGACGTGCAGCATCTAGGTACAGTGGTTGCCTCAGCCTGGGCGCATTGCCTTTTGTGGTGATGTTATGACACCATTCGCTGCCAGCGCTTGGGCAACCGACTTCACCACGACATTTGCAGTGTCGGTCAGCTGTAAGGATAATCCCTAGTAGTCTTTCAGAGTTAGGCGGTAGGCTTTCCATTTCTTACCCTCCGCCGTTCGATAAGGTCTTCTATAATTGTAACCAGGTCGTCATCTAACTCTCGCGGATATTTCCTTTTCACATACTCGCGAAAACCCGGCAATTCGCTAGCTGCCTTTTCTTCTACTGGTACCAGGTGTCCCACAATGTGCAATACGCGCTGAAGTGACACTCCAGTATAGTTGGATAACTTTACGCAGGAGCTAAAGCTTGGCTTTTCTTTGCCAGAGAGCCATCGGCTGACACTGGTGTGGCTAACGCCAACATCGGCGGCAAACTGACTGGGCAACTGACCTCGCCGCCGCATTAGTACTTGCAGAAAGGTGATAAATTCCTCACTCACTGTATCACTGAAATTTTAACTGAAAGTGAATGTGCCTGTCAATTTATTGTGGTTGTTTGCCATGAAATGGGCGTCGACTGTAAAAGAAAAGGCGCTTGAAAAACTCCCTGGTTAATTCGTTAGACCAGGAGGGGAAATGGTATTGACACTTCCTGATAATCATAGTAGTATGTGCGCAACCATTCATTTATGAAGGGGTACGCAAGTTAGTACCTTAAGAGGATAGTGTAGGGAACCAGGCCGGCCTTGTTTTTACCCCCGAAAATAAGGAGGTGGCAAGATGAAGCCTGTACCAGTCAAGGTTAAAGCCAACGAGTTCATAACTATCACCCTAGAGGAAATACCGGCTCACCTCAAGCGGGGTAAGGCTTACCTCGCGGCTGGTCGCCGCAGGGAAGCTGTTAAGGAATTCGGGTCCATTCTCAAGGTTGCTCCAGGCAATATGGAGACCCGGATCTGGATGCAAAAAGCCAGGCAAGCAATGGCAAAGCCGGAGGAAGCTCCTCTCGCCGAGGGAGAAAAGCCCGAGTATTGCGTCTACATGGTGATGGGAGTTGTCTCTTATCGCCTGTGCACCAGCGACTACAATTGCCTCAGCTGCGAGTTTGACCGGCAAATGGAGGAGAGGATAGACGCCGGGGAAACCGAGGTTATCGAGGCGCTGGAGAGATACAAGAGTTTGCCGGGCAAGCAGAGGTTCTGTCGTTACGCTCTAAAAGGTAATATTTCCTACCGTCTTTGCTCTCGAGTCCTCGAGTGTGGCACCTGCGAGTTCTGTCAGAATTTGGAGGACGCTTTCCAGCAACAGCTAATTCAAAGGCAAGAGGCTTTAAACAACAAAGAACAGGGTTGGTGGTGGCATTATTGGGGCTTGAGTTCGACGAGCCAGAATAAAGGTGAGGAGGTTATAAAACATGGTTCAGGAACTCACTGAATTAGACCAAGAAGTAGACAAAATTATAGGCAAATATCAAGGTGATAGGTCTGCTTTAATTCAGGTACTCATTGAGGTTCAGCGTGAAAAGCGCTGGCTGCCTAAGGATGCTCTAAAGCAGGTCAGCCAGAGGCTTGGTGTTGCCTTAACTCAAATTTACCATATAGCTACCTTCTACAAAGCTTTCAGCCTGACGCCCAAGGGCCGACACTCAGTAACGGTCTGCCTGGGGACTGCCTGCCAGGTGCGTGGCGCCCCTCGCCTTCTGGATAATATTACCCAGACCTTAAAGATAAACCCGGATGAGACCTCCGCCGACGAGCAGTTTAGCCTGGATACAGCGAGGTGTCTTGGCTGCTGTGCTATAGGACCGGTGATGGTGGTCGACGGTGAGTATTACGGTAAGCCTTCTCGGAAAGAAATTGACCAGATTATTTCGGCCAAAGAAATTGAACCGTGAGAAAGGAGGGGGTGATGCCTAGATTGAACTCAGCGGCTGACCTGATAAGGCTCAGGCGGCAGATATTAGACAGAGATAACGGAAAAAGGGTTGTTTCGGTAACTAACGGAACAGATGGTAGAACACGTAATAGCGAGGCTGTAGTCCAGGCTTTTATCAATGAAATAAGAAAACAAGGTTTGGCAAGAAAGATAATAGTGAAAAGTACCGGGTGTCACGGCTTCTGTGAGAAAGAGCCCACGGCTCTTATCTTACCGGAAGAAATCTGCTACGTGGGAGTGAAACCTGAGGATGTGCCCGAAATCGTCTCCCAGACCTTGGCTAAGGGCAAGATTATTGAGCGTCTTATCTACCAAGACCCGGAAAGCGGGCAGAGGATTATCGAGGAATCTGAGATACCATTTTATAAATCTCAAAATCAAACTGTCTTGGGAAATAATAGATTCTTAGATATGCAGAAGATAGATGATTACATTGCTCTGGGTGGCTATTCAGCTCTGGCTGAGGCCCTATTTGAGATGACGCCGGGGCAGGTAATAGAAGAGGTGAAGAGCTCGGCCTTGCGCGGTCGTGGCGGGGCTGGATTCCCCACCGGAATGAAGTGGGAATTCTGCCGCCAGGCTCCAGGGGAGCCCAAATATGTGATTGTTAACTGTGATGAGGGAGACCCGGGGGCTTATATGGACCGCTCCCTTATGGAAGGGAACCCCCACAGTGTCCTCGAGGGACTGCTTATCGGGGCTTACGCCATTGGAGCCTCTGATGCCTATATCTATGTGCGGGCTGAATATCCGCTGGCTGTGGAAAATGTAGACATAGCTATCAGGCAGGCTGAAGGATACGGCCTCCTGGAGCGGAATATTCTTGGCTCGGGCTTCAATTTCAAAATCACTGTCCACAGGGGTGCCGGGGCTTTTGTTTGCGGCGAAGAAACCGCCCTCATTGCCTCGCTGGAAGGCAGGATTGGTGAGCCAAGGCAGCGGCCGCCATTCCCGGCCACGAGCGGGCTATGGGGCAAGCCGACCAATATAAACAATGTAGAAACCTGGGCAAATGTCCCGCTGATAATCAACCGGGGCGCAAAATGGTTTAGGAGCCTGGGGACGGAAAGGAGCAAGGGGACCAAGATTTTCTCTCTGGTAGGCAAGCTGCAGAATACCGGGCTGGTTGAGGCGCCTATGGGCATGACGCTCGGTGACATTGTCTTTAATATTGGAGGCGGCATCCCCGACGGAAAGAAGTTCAAGGCTGTCCAGACCGGTGGCCCTTCAGGCGGAGTTATTCCCGAGAGCCTGCTCAATACCCCGGTGGACTATGAAGAGCTTAGCAAACTGGGCGCTATAATGGGCTCGGGTGGCATGATAGTAATGGATGAGGATACCTGTCTGGTTGATGTGGCCAGGTATTTCCTCAACTTCCTTGCTGGGGAATCTTGCGGCAAGTGTGTCCCCTGCCGTGAGGGGATATACCAGATGCTCAAGATATTGGATAGAATCTGCGAGGGGAACGGCCGGGAGGGAGATATTGAATTGCTGGAGGAGATAGGGGAGACGGTTCGGGATTTCTCGCTCTGTGCCCTGGGCAGGACAGCGCCTAATCCGGTGCTCAGCACTATTAGATACTTTCGGGACGAGTATGAAGCTCATATTAAGGAGAAGCGTTGCCCCGCTCTCGCCTGTAAGGAGCTGATATCTTACTATATTGAGCCAGAGAAGTGCCAGGCTTGTCTGATCTGTCTCAGGAACTGCCCTGCGGAAGCTATCACTGGTGACAAAAAGATTGTTCATATCATTGACCAGGAGAAATGCACCAAATGTGGCACCTGTCTCGAGGTCTGTCCACCGCGCTTTGGGGCCGTTACTAAACTTGATAGAGCGAAGGTGCCTGAGCCTGTTCGATAGAAGACAGCAATACGTAAATGAGGTGGGTAAGATGAGTGAAGTTACCTTGATTATCAACGACATAGAGGTTAAAGCCGACAAAGGGATGACAATTCTTCAAGCGGCGCGAAGTATTGGAATTGATATCCCTACCCTTTGCTCCCATGAGCAGTTGGCTCCCTATGGTGCCTGCCGTCTTTGTACCGTAGAGATAATCAGGGGGCAGCAGTCACAGCTGGCCGCTTCCTGTGTTCATCCTGTTGAAGATGGGCTTATCGTAAATACAGAATCCGAGCCAGTAATCAGGGGGCGTAAGATGCTATTAGCCTTGCTGTGGGCCCACGCCCCTGGAGTCCAAGCATTAAGGAAGTACGGGATAAAATACGGTATAACCGAAGTCGGGGCGGGAACGGACTACATGGTAATACCGGGCGTAAGCACCGCAAGGACAAAGTTTGATATAGAACCGACCTTCTGTGTCCTTTGCGGACTATGCGTGCGTTACTGTGCCGAGGTGAAGAGAAAGAATGCCATTGGCTTTATTGGCCGAGGAACGGAACGAGAGGTGGTCTTTCTCCCCGAAATCGCTTATGAGGAGTGTCCCAATTGTGGTGAGGAGTGCTATCCGCTTTGCCCCACCGGCGCACTCCCATTACACCACGCCCTTATCAAGGCGGAGTACTCTACCTAGAGACTTTCCGATAAACGGATGACCGTCATTTGGGGTACGGCTTTGCTATAACTGACGCCCCGTAATTCAAACAAAGCTCTTTTTGAGCGTCTAATAACTGTTCAACAATTCTCCTCGGACTGTCATACAAAACGCTATTTTGTGCAATCAGGTAACAAAATAATTAACTGTTTCTTGAAGGATGGTGTCCGCATTGCGTAAGAGGGTTATCTTAGTCAAGCTGGAGTAAGTCTCGCCAAGCTTTCTCTAACCGTTCAGGTTTGCATGTCAAGTCCGAAATTGCTAGAAAAACTGCTACCGCTACAATGGCAAAAAAGGCCACCGAGCACAGAGTTATTGTTGCTATATCAATTTGCTGGCGCGAAAGGGAAGCCAAATACAATGTCGTTCCCACACAAACAAGTGAAAGACACAAATTTGTATATACCATTAGCTTGAAAATTGGGATATAGGAAACGATGCCCAGAGGCCAACGAAATCGACGGATGTTAACCAAATAGCTCAGATTGACTCCTGATGCTGTAAACCGAACGCGAATATATGCTTCGATTCTGTCAATCGCATTCCGTAAAAAAATGATGATAAGCGCCAGTGGAAGTAAAATGATGATCGGGAGTAGAAAAGTTGAGGAGGGAATGGTATCTTGAAAAGTAGCGGCAAAGCCAAACAAAGCACCTGTTGTTATGAGACCATATATAAATGCTTGGCTCTGCTTTCCACGATTATGAAGCACCTCCTGCATCAGGGACTGATACTCGTTTTGTAGCCAGTTCTGCTGGTAGTCGTTCTCGTTCAAGGAAGCCTCTTTAAGGGCCTGGAATATAATCCTGACTATTATGACACATTCAATAACTCCTAACAATCCCGAGGAGATCGAATGCTTTTATTAATCTTGCTAATCTTGTAGATTCAGACTTCGAGAATTTGAAGATTAAAAGGAAACACCAGAGTCGATTACCTTGTGCAATGTGAAATGAGACTTCTACGCTAACATCGTAGTCATACGTCTAATCGTCGTAAGATAATAAACCTCCCAAATCACTCTCCGCGTTCAAAAGCTAAATATATCCACCTTGAAACGAGGTTGATTTAAAATAGGATGGGTGTAGGGATGTAGGTAATAACTCTCTATATATTTTCAAAGAGATAACAATTCGTCAATTTGTTCATTGTGGTATCAGCGGTTGAGGCTGGTCGGCTCATAACCGATTGGTCGCAGGTTCGAATCCTGCCGAGCCCACCGCCTTAGCCTTCCTACCATAATAATGACGCATTCCTGCCCCCTTGTACACGCCCGGGGCATGCCTGACTATGCTCAACTTTCAGGCATCCTCCAAGGCCGTGCCTTGCAAAGTGCGCCAAACGGCGGCCATTTCGGGGCGGCTTTTCAGTTGGCTGATTGTGTGGTAAGAATAAGATTGAATCTTCGCCTTGTTACCGAACTCCAATAATGCTGGAAAAAGTATATAAAAAGATTTAGAATTGGTAAGAAACGCCAGTTGTTAAAAAGGGGATTGTATACAAGTTACCATGACTGCAACTTACAACATATATTGTGACGAGAGTTGTCATCTGGAACATGACCACCAAGGTATAATGGTACTAGGTGCTATCTGGTGCCCACTCAAGAAAGCTAGGGAAATCGCACTTGGTATTAGGCAAATCAAGAGTCGCTATGGTTTGAGGCCTAATTTTGAGATCAAGTGGACCAAGGTGTCACCATCAAAAGTAGAGTTTTACCGCGATATAATAGACTTCTTTTTTGATGAGAAGGACCTACATTTCCGTGCCTTAATAGTGCCGGATAAAACCAAACTCAATCATAAGGCATTTGGGCAAAGCCACGATGATTGGTATTTCAAGATGTATTTTGACATGCTGAAGGTAATTTTTCGCCCTGAGGCGCGATACCGAATCTATCTTGATATTAAGGATACTCGCAGTGCTCCAAAAGTTACCAAACTTAGAGATGTACTTTGCGATAACTTATATGATTTTTCTCGGGAGATAATCGAGAGAATTCAGACAGTGCGCTCTCATGAAGTAGAACAACTAGCACTCGCAGATTTATTGGTCGGAGCGGTAGCGTATGCCAATCGTGAACTTTCAGGAAGCTCAGCCAAAGAGAAGTTAGTCGAACAGATGAGACAGCGTTCTCATTACAAGCTAACCCTGACGACACTACTCCAAGAAGACAAGGTTAATCTATTTCGATGGCAGGCAATGGAGACGCAAGCATGACAGTGGAACTCGATTGGTTACCTCCTATACTTACGCTGTCAGGCACATGGGAGGAAATCGTCACTAGCCTTTATGCAATATTTGAGAGAGATTTTAAAAAAGCCAAGCCTAAGTTTCAGCATTACATGGTATGGTGGGATCGAAGGGTATTGCCTAGCCAATGCTACGAGGAAAGCTTTTGGCACCTAATAAGTCGAGATGATAAAAGTGCAGGTGAGCGCATTCCTGATTTCCGCCGAGCCGAGAGATTACCGTGGTGCGCACCGATTATCACAAATTCACATGATAATGCTGTCAAAGTATGGGATTACTTGGGAGGTAAAGGGCAACTGCGCACCTATGTATGGTTAGAGAATGGAGATTATTGCATTATCTTAGAAAAGCTTAGACGGCATAATCAAGCGATAGCTATGCTAGTCACAGCATTTCATATTGACGGACCTTCTCAAAGGAGAAGCTTGCGAACTAAACTCAAGAAAAAAGTGGCATAAATGCAAACATCGCTCCGAAGAGCGATGTAAGATCTCTTTCTACACATGGCAGATGAGTCTAATGTTAGAGTAACATGTTTCCTTGCTTTTGTCAAGGGTTTATTGTCTACTGTTCCCATGCACCTTAGTGTATCACTATAATTTAGCTTGTAACCTTTCCATAATGAGTTCCATAATAGCTTCTAAGGTTGCCTCCGCTACTATTTTGCTAAACTCATCAGAAATTTGAGACAAGATTGACGTGGCTTCCTTTATCGCATCTTCAGCAGTTTGCCTGACCAAAGTATTTATGGCAACATAAGTCGCCCCTTTCCTTACTGCACTGGCTATTTCCTCAATCTTGGTTTCATCTAGAACCTGAGCCGCTACTTTGTCAGTTGCATCCTCAATGAACCCAATGAGTTCTTTGCTGTGCTTCTCAAGACTGGCTGCAACAATCCCCTTTAACCTGGACTTTACAATCATTTTCAGTGCTTCCTTAAAGGTATCAGAGTTTTCCATTTTGTAGCCTCCTTAATAGGATAGCTACAGTATAGCATAGCCACTTACACCGTGATGCATTAGAACCTTATCTATAATTTTCACTTTTTGACGAAATGTATAGCTTAAAAGAAGGTTAAATATTCGCAGACAGGAAGATCGAGCAGCTGGTAGGCCTGCCGGCGCAATGGCTCCAGCTCCCTTCCCCAGCCGGCGCGTACTTTTCAGGTAGGGGCCCGAAACAAATCAGATACAGCCCGCAGAAAAGTCGCCTGGAGCGGCGGATTTGAGGGGGTCCTGTCGTAAATTCGGCCAGACACACTTTCTGGCCGTTTCCTATCTGCTCATAACGCATAGGTTATGAGCCCCAAGCCCCCAGGTTATAGACCCCACTTTTCTATTTGTAGGCCTATTCACAATAGAATCACTACAGGGCCCCCGAAATGCGCGCGCTCAGAGCTAATTATTTGTGGTCTGTATTTGAATTATTTTGGGATTGTATAGGGGATTGACAACGCCTCAGTTCAGGACTACCATTGCCTTACCAATGAAGAAACTGGGCATAACTGCCATACTGGTGGTTAGCTTCCTGCTGGTTTGGTCTGGCTCACTAGGCGTAGTGGGAGAAGTGGCAGGTAGTGTTACTGGCGACACAATGTTCGTGGGCTGAACATTATAGGACGTTCCATCAGTGGTGACAACGATAGTGCCGTGAATATCCGTCCCGTATATTTCTGCCCCCACCGCTAGCAGGGCCTCGATGGTCTCTTCATGTGGGTGACCGTAGGTATTACCCTCGCCGGCCATGTAAATAGCGACCTCAGGGCCTGTGACCGCCAAGAAATCTGGCGATGAAGCCGTATTAGACCCGTGATGCCCCACCTTTAGTACTTCCACATCTGGAACAACTCCCTCCACGAGCATACTTGCCTCGGCTTCCTGCTCTGCGTCTCCGGTAAACAAGAAGTCAACCTGTCCGTAGCTAAGGCTCAAAACGATGGAGTTATTGTTAGTGGTGCCACTCAAATTGACAGGGTGAAGCACATTAAAGGCAAGGCCACCGACCTGGATAGTGTCTCCTCTCCTCGCCTCATACACTTGAGCGCCTTCGGAGTTGACTGCAGACATGAATTGGGAGTAGGTTTCGGAAGTGCTTGTATCTCCATTGAGCCAGATTTCGTCAACTTCAAAAGCATCTAGGACTCCGATTAGCCCACCTATGTGGTCGGCGTGGGGGTGAGTGGCGACCATCACCTCGAGCGCGCCATCAACATAGTCCTGCAGATAGGCAACTACGCCGGGCGATTTGCCTCCGCCGTCAATCAGAACCTCTGTTTCCCCCAGATCAATCAGGATTGCGTCCCCTTGGCCGACATCTATGAAGTGGATCGCGAGTTCGCCTTCTGCGGGGGGAGCAGTTGTTGGCGGGGACGTGTTTGTAGGAGTTACTGGTGGGGTCGTGCTTGATGGAGATGACGGAGTACCACAGCTAGCCCAAACCAGCAGGAAGATGGCTACTAGTATGGCAGGTATACCCAGTTTCTTCATTGGTAGGGCAATAGTAGTCCTGAGCTGAGGCATTGACAATACCTCAGCAACAAACCGCTAAAAAGTGCAAAAGGTTGCGTCATTGGCACTACCTTTGAAGTAAGCACTGCTGGATCTCACAGCATGAACGTTTAAGAGATAACCCTCTTACATTTGCGGATAGATGCTCTCTACGATGAGTGTCATGAATGCACTATAGGATCTGTTTAGGCGGAAACGCCTTTCGCCCATACAGGAGTTGCCAGCTTGACCGTAGCTGGCTCCGCCATTAGCGGCCGTACCTTCTCCATGTAGGCTTCGAACCAGTCAGACTTCATGTCTTCTCTGGCAACTGCCGGGCTTGAGAAAAGTTCAAACAGGCATATTGTATCTTCATCGTCATCAGAGAAGCAGTATACAGCCATTTCTTGTTTAGTCTCAGCCTCCGCACGAGGCCTAATATGCTCCATATATAGCTTGCGTAGTTCGTCACGCTTTCCAGGTTTGGCTTTGCCAATAACGAATACAGCAGTTTTAGCCATGTCTACCCCCTCTTTTTTTATCCATTCTAGAGTCTAGTTCTCCGTGAGAATGGTGTCAAGGCCGGAATCACACATAATGAGTAAATGTGACACGGTAGATTTGTCTATCTGGTTAGTTCTCTTAGCCGCTCAACAATCCTGACCATACCCCCAGTATCTAGGGCGCAGTAAGCAAGCAACTCCTCCCTTATCCTTGCTACCTCTTCGGCGGCTACATCCTCAAAGGTGATACTCAGAAAAGCCAGGCTGGCATCATCCCCACTGGCTATCGGCATTTCTTCGTAGCCATGTCCGGTTATCGCGGGAAGCACGCTCTTGAGCGAAGCGCTCCCCTTCTGCGCTGGATGGTAGTAAGAGAAGCCACGGAAAGGAACTATGAGGTCCACTAGCCTGGAAACAACATTTGCTGTCCAACTGGCGTACTCGAGAAAGGCGTTTCCGAGATCTTTCAGCACGCCTTCCTCAAAGGACTTGTTGTAGGCGACAACACTGCCGCTATTGCCGATTATCTTGCTCAGTGATGCCATAAGCTCAGGGCGTGGGTCTCTTCTCCCTTCGACAAGAAAGGCAAAATGTCTCACTTCGCCACTGGCTGTTTCCTGAACGTGGAGCGAGAACTGGAAGGGGATATTCTGGTACGGCCTCGTACCATCAAACAGAGGTATAGCGGTGCCGATAGTCTCGAAGTCGAGGAAATAGAGTGGGTATTGGAGGTCGGCAAGGAACTGCCTTACCGCGTTTTTGTCCATGTAGGGTGTGCTGCTGATAACACAGGCGCGCTGGATATGCTGTTTATCGTTCAGCTTATAGCCAGCGGGGATGTCAGCGATGTCAAATACTCCGCTGCGATACAACTCATGAGACTTCTTCCCGCCGTAATACAGCGTGAATACGTTGTGCTCCGGAAGTCCGTTCCAGCATTCGGTCAGCGGGCAGTCGTAGGGATTGCTACAATGTTGGCCAATAGTCACTTCCGGGCACACTGGCGCGCCGATAACCTCGAGCATCTGGGTAATCCTGTCTCGTATGCCTTCGCCGGCAGCGATGACTTCATCGGAGATATCCTGAAGAGCAAAAAGGTCAGCCGGATTAATCTCACCGTTCTTGACGTACTGGTTGTTGATGTAGGCGAGGAAGCACTTCCTTATCTTCAACCCGCTATCTTCCCAGCACATTTTCTGGAAGGAGACATCATGGAGGTTAACCTCTTTCACCGAGGTGGAGCTCTTGACCTCGATGATATCCCACTCATCTTCATTCACCGAGTTCAGGATATCGGCCTTGGAATAAATTTTGCCGGACAATACGCCGGCTTCGAACAGAGGCCTTCTTTGCCGGAGGAGATCTTTCGTCATAGCGATATTAGTCATGAAATCCTTGGCCAGCACGTCTATTCCTCCGGGGAAGAGCTTCTTGGCCAGTTCACCTACTAGGTGCCCCTGGTCGAAGATATGCTGCGTGGCGGCATCCGGCTCGGGTATCCTATCCGGTTCGTTTGAGGCAATCCACAGGAGCCTGGGGCACTGCAACCCGTTAAGGTAGCGCGACTTGGACAGCATTACCGATGGCATTATTATCTCCTTACTGTTACTTCAGACTATGCAGCTGAGTTACCCCTGCGGTGTCACTTCAATTTCTCAACTCGTGCCCAAAGTAGCGAGACACCGTTCTGCCAGTCTATCCATTCGCTACTGCTGAAAGGCTCCCGCCAGCGGAAATACCCGCCCTCATCTATGAATACTAGATATGCCAATTCTGCCATACCTCTGCTGACAAACTCGCGGATGCGTTCCATATCTTTGCCTACCCCATTCTCCCAGAAAACGACCGGGAGCTTGGTAGGCCAAATATCTGATAATTTACGGTCGTGTGAAGGTTCATATTTAAACTCGGCTACCACTTCGATAGAGTTATCCTGCCTCAAAATCGCCAAGTCAGCTGTTTTTCCTGGGAGGACCGGGAAGTTGTGAAAGATTCGGTAGGCCAAATCTTGTTTATCTATCAACTTAATAATATGAGTCTGGATAGTCCAAACTACGTCCCGCTCAGTGAAAAACCTGAAATCTATGTAGTTCTCTCGAAGCCATGAAATAGCGTTCTCAAACAACCCAACTGCCTGCATTTACCACGCCTCCTTCTCATGCTCAAAGACATTGATTGGAGGTTGGCAGAAAGCGGTCACGCCTGCCCTGCTACGGGGTTGCATCCCCCGCGCCTTGACCCGCAGATTGGGAGTTTCTCCGCGGTATCTATCACGCATTCATTCTAGCACGCTTGATTTCGTAATGGAAGGGACAGGAAGTAGTCAGAGAGCCTACTCAAAAAAGGACCAAACAGGCGGAATTGAACAATAGTCAGAATTGTGCAGTCTCAGCCCATCTAGCAATGACTTGTCGTTCCAATACAGCAAAAGACCTCTTTATGTAGTATAATGCTGGTAAATCGAAGCTCAAACGGCGGGGGCATGCTGTGAAGCAAATAAACCTTGAGCTGCTGGCCCAGTATATGCGTGACATCGAAAAAGCACTGGCTGCTGATAACGCAACTGAGCATACTCACCGCCCAACACTAAAAACCCTTATAGAAGGCTTGATAAAGGGCGTTACCGCCACCAACGAGCCCCAGCGAATTGCATGTGGTGCCCCCGACTTCCTGGTTACCAAAGGTGCTCTCACGGTTGGCTATATAGAGGCTAAGAATGTTGGCAAGAACCTAGATGATATTGAGCGCGGGAAAGGGCCGGATGGAGAAAGCTTCAAACGTTACCTTGCTTCGCTCACCAACCTCATCCTGACCGACTACATCGAGTTCCGTTGGTATGTAGATGGTGAACGCCGATTTTCGACACGTTTAGGCACGATAACCAAGGATAATAAAATCAAGCACGGCAGGGATGGAGTTCAGCCGGTTGTCGAGTTGCTCGACAACTTTCTCGCTCACAAAGCCGAAGCCGTTGGCACACCGAAAGAACTGGCGCTACGCATGGCTCGCCTAGCGCACATGATTAGAGAGCTTATCGTCAACGCTTTTGAGAAAGAGCCGGAAAGCGGCAATCTCCATGCGCAGTTAGCAGCATTTCGCGATAACTTAATACCTGACCTTGCCGTAGGGCAATTTGCCGATATGTATGCCCAGACCATTGTCTACGGCTTGTTTGCCGCCCGGTGCACGCACCCGGAGGAAAAGAACTTTACCCGCCAGAATGCCGCCTATCTCCTGCCGAAGACAAACCCGTTCCTGCGTAAGCTGTTCAATACTATCGCCGGGCCTGACCTCGATGACCGTATCGCCTGGCTGGTAGATGACCTGGCACAGGTATTAGACCAGGCGGATATGGAGGCAGTTCTTAAAGATTTTGGCAAGCACAGCGGTAAGGAAGACCCGGTGGTGCATTTCTATGAAACCTTCCTGACTGCTTATGACTCCAAGGTACGGGAGATGCGCGGCGTTTACTACACGCCGGAGCCGGTGGTTTCCTACATCGTGCGTTCCATTGACCACCTGTTGAAGACCCGTTTCAACAAACCGCAGGGGCTGGCCGATGATAAAACGCTTATCCTCGACCCGGCCGTCGGCACGGCAACGTTTCTTTACATGGTAATAAACGAGATTTACCAACCTATGCTCAGTCACGGCCAACAGGGCTCATGGAATAACTATGTGGCAGAGAAGCTCCTGCCCCGCATCTTCGGCTTCGAGCTGCTTATGGCTCCCTACGCCGTCGCTCATCTCAAGCTGGGACTTCTGCTCAAGGAGACGGAATACCAGTTCAAGAGCGACCAGCGCCTGGGTATTTACCTCACCAACACGCTGGAGGAGGCAATTAAACACTCCGAAACTCTGTTTGCCCAGTGGATAACCGAGGAAGCCAACGCCGCCGCCGAAATCAAAAAAGAGAAGAAAATAATGGTGGTGATAGGCAATCCACCATATTCGATATTATCCGCCAACCTCAGTCAAGCCGCACGTGCCTTAATCGAGCCCTATAAATATACCGATGGCATCAGAATCAGGGAACGAGGGGCTTTGCAGCTAGAAAAGAACTTGCAAGATGACTATGTTAAGTTCATCCGCTTCGGGCAGTGGCGGATTGAGCGTACTGGGCAAGGCATTTTGGGATTCATTACCAACCACGCCTACTTGGATAATCTCACCTTACGAGGCATGCGCCAGTCCCTGATGAACACCTTCACCGACATCTATATTCTTGACCTGCATGGTAGCACAAAGAAAGGTGAGACTACCCCAGATGGTGGCAGGGACGAGAACGTATTTGATATCCAGCAAGGGGTAGCTATTGGTATATTTGTTAAAGACCAAAGTAAAAGTAGCCCAGCTCGGGTTTTTCATGCCGATTTGTGGGGATTAAGAGGAGAGTGGCCAAACCCACAATCGGGGACGAAGTACTATACACTGATGGAAATAGACATTGCAAATACGGATTGGAAAGAACTTCAACCAAAAAGCCCTTTCTATTTCTTTGTGCCTCAGGATCAGGAGAGTCTCAAAGAATATGAGCAGGGATGGAAGCTCCCAGACTTGCTACAAAAATATAGCGCAGGCATTATCACCGCTCGTGATCACTTTGTGATTGATTTCAAACAGGATGACTTGCTCGCTCGCGTCACTGAATTCCGAAACTCGACTGAGAGTGACTACGAGCTTTGCGACCGTCTGGGAATTGCTAAAAAGAAGGGCTGGGACATTGCTAATGCGCGTAGGTTGATTAGAGCCGAGAACAACCTCCCGCAACACATACGGTCACTTTACTACAGACCCTTCGACATAAGGCAGATATTTTACCACCGCTCACTCGTGTGGGGAATGTCATATCCAGTTATGCAACACATGATGAAGAATAATATCGCACTTGTATGTACCCGCCAACAATCTCAAAAAGGCAAATGGGCCCTTGTAGGTGTCGCGAATAGCCTAATGGAATCCAGTTACATTTCTAATAATACTCGTGAGATTAATTATCTTTTCCCTCTCTACCTTTACCCCGCCGAAGGCGAGATGCAGCTTGAGAAGGGACGTCATCCCAACCTGAACCCTGAGTTCATCAAGGCTGTCCGAGAGAAGCTGAAGTTGAAATTTGTTGAAGATGGTCGGGGAGACCTTAAGGAAACCTTTGGTCCGGAGGATGTCTTTAACTATGCCTATGCTGTCTTCCACTCCCCCACCTACCGCAGCCGATACGCCGAGTTCCTGAAGATAGACTTCCCCCGCCTGCCGATAACCTCGGATAAAAAACTGTTCAAGGCGCTGGTGGCAAAAGGCGCCGAACTGGTATCCCTACACCTCATGGAATCGCCTAAGCTGAATAACCTTATCACTAAATATCCCATAGCCGGCTCAAATGAGGTTGGGAAGGTAAGCTACGACGATAACAACCAGCAAGTTCATATCAACAAAACCCAGTACTTCGAAGGCGTGCCACCGGAGGTCTGGGAGTTCCACATCGGTGGTTACCAGGTCTGTCAGAAATGGCTCAAAGACCGCAAGGGCAGGACGCTAACTTATGATGAATTAACCCAGTACCAGAGGGTAATGGTAGCACTGAAGGAAACCATCCGGCTCATGGCCGAGATAGACGAGCTGATACCAGGGTGGCCGATAAAGTAGATAGTCTACAAGCTCTACGGGCTTGCCGATGAAGAGATAGCTATTGTGGAAGGGAAGGATTACACTATTAAGACAGCTCAGGACTACGAGCTGGCTGACGTTACTCCATAGTCTGCGTGAATAAGGAGGAGGAATAATGGCAGATTTAATATCAACCTCTTCGGATCGACTAGACAAGCCCCAGCTTACCGAGAAATTAGCCTCTGCGGCTAAAATACTAACCAGCTTAATTGATGAGACCGCTTACGTAGGCGAGGTATATTCACTCGGTTATGAAGAAGCATTGGTTCAAATCCACGATTATCATCGTCAGACGGTTGGCGGGATACCAGCCTTATCTTTCTTAATTGCCACACGAATTGCGCCATCCGCTCAAACAGACATCCGACAAGAAGATGCCTCTGTAATTCTATTACGTGTTTTGGATAAGGCAAATCTTCCAAATGCAGACGAAGCTTTACGCGTCAGAGTAGAGAACGCCCAGCGAGTTAGCGGAGAATTAGATAAGAATTGGGACGACCGCGGAGTTATGGATCCCACCACACATAACTTGTTGAGTTACGCCGGCGTGCGTTGCCGAGTACTTGGAACGTATTACGTGTCAATCATAAACCAAGGTGACAGCCCTACTTACCGCCTTACCTTCGGTTCGGACTTGAGTAATTATTATCCGAACCGGGGCCTTAAGGTTTTCAAGCCTAGAGGGAAGTTCTTGGAAATTATTGCCAATTACCGCGGTGAGCATGCTGATGAAAGTGCAGCCAGCTATACAGTACCTATAGGCCAGGTGCGTTATGCATCTACCCATAGACCGTTCCAACAAATTGACGGTGTCCCGGTTAGCATAACTCCCCTTGACCTTCTCGGACAGAAAACGGCCCTCTTTGGCATGACAAGAACCGGTAAATCAAACACGACGAAGATAATGTTACGCTCCATTTTCGCCCTGCGGTGGCAAGCTGGTGGGCGCCGTATTGGACAGATTGTTTTTGACCCCAATGGCGAATACGCTAATGAAAATGAACAGGATGCCAGCGGAGAGGGCCTAAACCCGGAAGCAATTAAAAACGTGTGGAAATGTGGCCCAAGCGAGAATCAAGAAGAATTAAAAAAAGAAGTCGTGACTTATGGCATTACTAAGCATAAGAACGACCCCGATCGCAAGCTCATGTTATTGAACTTTTACCGAGATGAGAATCTACAGATAGGTAAGGAGATTATTAACGAGGCACTTTCTGACCAAGGTTCAACTATCTACATAAGAAATTTCACTGATGTGGCATTTGAGGAACCTGCACAGGATGACCCATCAGCAATAACGCGTTATCGGCGGCAAGTATTATGCTATCGCGCTCTTTTAAACAAGGCGGGATTACAACCGCCTGATGATATGAGCCCTAATACCTCCAGGCTTTTCAATCAGGAGTTGCTTCAGGCCATGGAACATGATGCTGAAAACGGGCTGGGCGACACGCCGACTGATTATAGATACTGCGCACAGGTATTAAGGACCCCCAACCCTTCTTGGGATCAACTGACTCAGGCTTTTAAGATTCTACGAGACTATATTCATGATCCGCACGGTAGCTATAACCAATTCGACCAGGCCTACGTTGAAACTAGCTCAACCGGTTCCTGGGCAGATGATACGTTAAAGAAAATCTTGCAGATGTACCACTATCCGAACGGGTCGCGTCTAATCGGCAGGGTAAAAGAGCAGCACAGTTCATCGATTACATCAGATTATGCAGAGGACGTTTACAAAGAGCTCGAAAAGGGAAACCTTGTCATTGTGGATCAATCCAGCGGAAACCCGGAGCTCAATAAAGCTAATGCCGATCGAGTAATGCGATATATCTTTGAAGCTAACCAGAAAAAATTTCGCAATGCCGAAATCCCTACTGAAATTCTCGTCTATGTAGAAGAGGCACATAATGTATTACCGTCATCCCGCGAACTTGATTTGCAGGATGTTTGGGTGCGCACAGCGAAAGAGGGGGCGAAATACCGCATCGGCATAGTTTACGCCACCCAAGAGGTCAGCTCGATTCAACAAAATATCTTGCGGAACACCGCCAATTGGTTCATTGGCCACTTAAACAATACTGATGAAACCAGAGAAATAAGGAAATTCTATGACTTTGCCGATTTTGAGGGGAGCATTCTACGGGCACAGGATAAAGGATTTTTAAGGGTTAAGACCCTTTCAAATCCATACGTAATTCCTGTTCAGGTAGACCGGTTTTCCATTCAAGTCGGATAGGAGAAACCAATGCCATATGAAGGCGAATTTGCTAGCTACCACCCGCTACGTCGTATTGTAGAGGCAGAGAACGTTAAGCAATTACTCTCCCGCTGCAAGGTGTGTAATAAAGAGGACGTGGCTTTGCCTACTTTACAACCATCTTTGGCTTCTGAATGTACTGATGTACTACCCAGGCTAGTAGTAGCTATAGACGGAAGCAATACTGAGGTCCCGGTGGTAAATGGATATCCCGGTGCGCGGGTAGGATATTGTACTGTAGCCAGCGTTCTTATCGATTTGGCACTCATTGATGAGCTTGATTCTGACCGACCCATAGATCCGCATAGATTCCGCGAGACCGAGAAGGCTTCCACGATAGACGCTGCTCTGCCGGGTAGCAATGTTGTCACACGTAGGCAAACGTCTGCGCGTGTTTCATTCCGCGAAGAACTCTACGACTTATTTCAGAATACTATCCTTGATGAGGAAGATGGAATACCTTTAATAGACACCTATGAAGCTCTGCTTTCACTAAAACCACACGACTTACAAAAATGTCCGTATTCAGAAACCAATGGCTGTCAGGAATCATTCTACATTCCACCTGGCACTATCGAATGCCCAACCTGTAAACAGCCTATTTTCTCAACAGATGCCTTGCGTATACACGAACGCTTCAATGACCTTGGCACTAATGGTGAAGCCTTTGCTTATGTGAGACAAGTATGGGAAAGGATTTTACTCATCCACATATTACGATGCTTTGAGAAGCAGAGCCTACTGAAACTGGTGGATAGAATTGCTTTCTTTATTGACGGACCCCTTGCTGTTTTCGGTCCACCGGCATGGTTGAGTGAGGCTATCAGCAAAGAATTAAAACGAATAAATGCTATTGTACAGAAAGGAACGGGAAAGGATCTCATCATTGTTGGCATTGAAAAAAGCGGCGAATTCGTGACTCACTTTGATGAGATCGATAACACAGAGACAGCAGGACAACTCTTATTCCCGCCATGCGGTTTCATTCTACTTACTGATAACTATATAAAGAAGCGTATCCATCAATCCTCAAGCACACGGCGCTATGGCCAAGACACTTATTTCGGGCGTAAATTCTTTTACAAAACAAGCAATGGAGCACGAATAGTAGCTAGTATTCCTTTTCTCACTGACGAGCAGGATACCATAGAGTCCGATGATGTCAGCCTTTATCCTCGATTCAGCGCAGTCTGTTCGTTGTTAGACCGGTTAGTATCTTCACGATTTCCTAATGCAGTCTCGCCCCTTATTTCAGCACATGCAGAGGCATCAATTCCTCTTAACCTTGGTGCTAAGGTGTTAAAACAGCTTGCTCAAGCTTTGATGGGAGTAAACTGATTTTGGCTGAAGGTAAATTCGACGCCGCGGAAAAGCGATGGGCAGGTGTTGGCCCATACTATGCTATGTTTCCTGTGAAATTTGCAGATTCAGTCATCAAACAATATACTAAAGAAGGAGACATAGTACTTGATCCCTTTGCGGGGCGGGCAACCTCTATCTATAGTGCCACAATCCATAAACGTACCGGGATTGGGATTGAACTAAACCCTGTCGGCTGGGTATATGGAAAAGCTAAGCTTCATCCAGCTAAACAGGATATTGTTGAAAATAGGCTGCTAAGCATTGCAAAGACGGTTGATGAATATATAGAGGCCGCGGATAACCTCCCAGAATTCTTCCACCTGTGTTTTAGCCAAAATGTACGAAAGTTCTTGCTAGCAGCCCGCGACCAGCTTAAATGGAAACAAAGAGCTGCCGATTGGACAATCATGGGCCTTCTTCTGGTGTACCTTCACGGGAAACGTAACCAATCTCTATCGAATCAGATGCGACAAACTAAGTCAATGGCGCCTAACTACGCTGTTCGTTGGTGGAAGGAGCATGATTTAACTCCGCCAGATATAGACCCGGTCAATTTCATGCTCAAAAGAATAAAATGGCGATATGCAAAGGGGCGTCCTTACATTAACGGAAGCCAGGTTTATCTCGGCGATTGTAATCACGTACTCACGAAGATTCGCAAGCATCTAGCGTCTTCAGGAAAGTTACCAATACGCCTTATCTTTACTTCCCCACCATACTCTGGCGTTACCAACTATCACTATGACCAGTGGATACGTCTCTGGATGCTCGGCTATCCTCCGGCGCCTAATAGTAGCTTGGGAAAACATCGCGAACGATTTCAGGTAGAGGACGAATATAAGAACTTATTGGAAACAACCTTTCGTAAGGTCTCTTACCTGACGGGTAAGGAGAGCGTTATTTATGTGAGGACAGATTCGCGTAAATTCACGCTTGATACTACACGTAATATACTCAAACAAATGTTTCCCGACAAGAAAATGACGATAATAGAACAACCTGTCAACTGGACTACTCAGACACACCTCTTTGGAAATTACAGTACGAAGATAGGCGAAGTTGACATCATTCTTAAATAAGTTTTAATTGGGTGGTCACAATCCGTCAGATTGTTATGGAGTAGGTCCCACTACAACTAGATATTCCGGGGTCTTATATTTTGCGAAAAGTCTGACATAAGCATAAATATTATTATCTTTTCCAACGCTCAAGGTCACCTCATGCAATAAGTTTGTTGCTGTAGACGACCGACTTATACAACCCACCCATTTTCCGATGTCTTCTGACTGCCCTAGAATCGCTCGGCGTATGTATGCGTGTTCAATGACTCTTGACCCATATTTAGCTACCGCGAACCCGAGAGCAATCTTTGCCAGTAATCTGGCTTGAGTTAAGCCCTGAAGGCTAATCGTGCTTGAAAAATCATCAATTTGGAATGTCTCACGAAGACGCTCAATAAGCTTTACGGGCGGGCCCACAGTAACTATACCTCGCCAGTCAATTCCCTTCTTATAAGATCTTCTATCTATATAGGCAGGCGGGGTGTATACTGCGAGAGTAAGCCGCATTGGGTACAGCTCTATTGGGCAGTCAATGGTCATTTTCTGACCTGCCTTCGTCACCTTTAAGGGTATGGTCTGAGGTCTTCTCCCTTTACGTCTCGTTGGTAGATTCATAACCGTACGAATAACTAAGGCTTGCTCGGTTGTGACACAGTATTCAAATTCCCTAGTAATCTTCTCACAATTGGGACAAGTTGCTCTGTGAAGTATAAAACTACCCCCGAGACAGTAAGGTACAATATGTTCCTTATGTAGAGGCTCGTCGGTCGTCCCGCAATAAATACATCGTCCGACTGTTGTTTTATTTGGGAATTTACTAACGAAATTCATGACATCATTTTATCATGGGTTGAGCCTTACCACTACCTATTGACGGTGAGCCAACTCTTGACTAATTTCAATATACTGATAGTCGGCAGTATCTTCTCTATAGTGAACATTTAGCCAAAATGTGCAATTTGGTCTATTTTCTAAAAACATTTCCTAACGGCGAATACTTCCAGTGCTGCTTAAGTAGATCCTATGACCATTATACGCTCGATTGCCTGAGGTGCAACTAAGACTTGTGCCAATGGTCTTGAATCTCTTGCCACCGCTTATCAAAGAAACCCGGTAACATGGCTTCTACGGCTAAAGCAATACCTAAACCTGTTAAAACTTTCTTAGCCGTTGGTGAAAGTGGTCCGCGCGGGAAGGAGAGAGAAACTGTACTTTGGTTGCTCACCATATTTTCTGTTGCTGGCAATGCTGCACCTAAAAGAGACTGCGATTGGTTTTCTTTTTCTCGCCTAAGTCTCGCGTCCTCTTTGGCGTGGCAAGACGGGCAAAGTGGGATAGTGTAATCCGGGCGATTAATTCGGTCCGGATGATGGGCGTGGAAACGCACCTTGCCTTTTGGCATGCCACATGCAGTGCATGTCACCTTTATCCCCTTGACAAGGCTGGCGATGTAGTTTGGAGATCGGTGGTAGCGTTTTTGAAGCTGCCTAAAGCTCCAGCCACTCTTATATAACTCAACAATCTTCTTATCTTTATCTTCGCCGGAAAGCCTCATTTAATCCCTCCTAAATCGAATTAAGTCCCATCGTGGTGAAGCTGACGTAGGCACAAATCGTATTTATTTTGGTAGCAGATAGTGCTACCGCTACCGCTATTTGCACCTAACTCTATTCTCACATATAATCTCAGATGCAACTACTACTTATCACGACATATCGTAGTTTAGGGGATAAGAATGAGACGTTTGTGCGCACAATGTGGCGCGGTGTTAAGTAAATACAATCCGGGTGAACTCTGCTTCCCTTGTCAGGAGAAGCAACTAGGACAACAGATTACGGACGATGAAGATACGATTGATGCGGAGGACTTTGCTCGTATGCTAGGGCTGGAAAATGCGGCGTCTGTGAAGCGGTTAGCTCAAAAGGGTAAGCTGCCTCCCCGGATTCCGGCAATCAAAAAATACAGTTGGCTTAAAAACGTTGTTGAAGAATGGATAAAGCAAGAAGGAATTGGAAACAAGGACTTGCGAATGGCAGCACGAGGGATTGCCAGCAACATGAGAACATGCCGTAACGACTCGGTTATTTATTTAAGCCTTTCAGATAAGATAGGAAGTAAAGTCTACGGGCAGGAGTATGTTTTGGGGACAACAGATACTGGGCGAGTAGAACCTATTACGCTAGTGAAAGTAGATAGAGCTTTAGCCTTAAAAGTGCTGGAGCGGCTGCCAAAAGAAGATTTTCCCGAACTAACCGGCATCACCGATTGGGCTGACCTGATCTACGCTAAAATCAATGAAGACTTGATAGTGAGGCTGGAAGCTCACTTTTAAATAGCTTCATTCACTATTTTTCTTTCAAGACAAATGTTAGATTTTAAGCCTGTCCGCTACGCCATACCTCAGGTGCTGCGCCCTGACATCGCTATCAGCCAAGTTTGAATAGTGCCTGGTCATAACCAGACTCCGGTGGCCCAGCTTCTTTTGCAGGCTGAAGACATCACCTCCGTTTCTCAGGTACATAACGCTGCTGGTGTGGCGGAGTTTATGAGCATAACAGCGTTTTAGTCCTGCTTTCCTGCCATATGCGGTAATGAGCTTTTGTATCCTGTTGAGCAATAACGGTCGTCCGTCCCGTCTCAGCCAGAAGTTATCAGTGCCGACAGGCTCTGGGCGGCATTTCATCTGGTATTTCATCAGTGCTTTGGCTACCCTGCGCCCAAAGGGAACGAAGCGCTCTCTTTGCCCTTTCCCCATTACCCTAAACAGGTTCTGTTCGTAGTCGACATCATCAATCTTGAGATTAGCCAGTTCACTAAGCCTGATGCCGGTATCAATAAGGGTCAGTAGAAGGCAGTAATTCCTGAATCCCTCATTAGTTCCTTTATTAACTTGCGCTAGAAGCTTCGCTATCTCTTTTTCCGAGAAAGTGGGGATTATTACCTCCGGCACCTTTGGCATCTTTACCTTTACCATGACATTGTTTTCGATAAAGCCCTCGCGCTTCAGGAAGCCAAAGAAGGCCTTTATTGCCCGACAATAGGTCTCAATTGACTGTGACGATAGTTTGGCCTGCTGTGGTTTATTGTAGGGGTGATTGGCGTACTTCGGCCTGTCCTGGAGGGCAATAATGAACCGGCGCAGATCGTTACCCGTGATAGTACCTATATCCTGCTGCTCGGGGCCTAAGAATTCGGCAAAGTAGCCCACGCTGGAGACAACCCAGGCGACAGTCTTAGGACTCTTACCTTCGGCCCTGGCGTAGGTTTTATAAGCTACCAGTGCGTCTTGAAGTGTCATCACCTCAAACTCCTTACGCTGATAGCTTAAACCCTGATTGGATAACCGGCTACGACTTTGCGCTACATTGCGTGCATTTTGGGGAAGGCAGGTGCCCTTTTTTTGATTAATTTCCTCGATGAGGTCGAGAAGTGAAGCTATGGTGGGCGGTAGAGGACTCGAACCTCTGACCTCCTGCGTGTAAAGCAGATGCTCTAACCAACTGAGCTAACCGCCCCCCTTACCTTAAAAGTGGTGCGCTTGGCGGGTCTCGAACCCACGGCCTCAGCCTCCGCAGGGCTGCGCTCTATCCTACTGAGCTACAAGCGCCGAAGTGAAAGTGGTGCCGAAGGAGAGATTTGAACTCTCACGCCCTTACGGACACTACGCCCTGAACGTAGCGCGTCTGCCATTCCGCCACTTCGGCATCAAGAGACACAAAGGGATTATAACTACCTCACCCCAGGGCGTCAAGGGAGCTAATCTGTATCTTTTCCCACCTCAAGAAGAGTTTAAAAGGTCTTCGTCTCCGAAGGGGTTTTAAGGTCTTGCTTCCCTCCCTATCCCACCCTGCCGTGCTGAGGTTTCCCTCTAAAACTCCCCTTAAAAAGGGGGTAGTGTAAAAGGGTACTACCCTTTAGGGCGGGCTGGGTGGGAAAAAAGACCTGGAGGGGTGGGGGAAAAGCCTAAAAGCAGGCAAAAGGGCAATGCCACAAGAAACGCTTAACTTTAAGACAACCCGCCTTACCTCTTGGTATACTGAGGTGCCTTGCGCGCCCGCTTAAGTCCCGGCTTCTGCCTCTCCTTGACCCGGGAGTCCCTGGTCAACAGACCGTTCTGGCGTAGCACTAGCTTAAGGCTCTCATCAGCCTTCACCAGGGCGCGGGCAATACCATGGGAGATAGCCCCACTCTGCCCCGATATGCCGCCGCCCTCCACCTTGACCACGGTATTGTACTTGCCCAGGCTCTCTGTAACCAGGAGCGGCTTGGCTATCAGGCGGCGGTGCTCGGTGCGAGGGAACAACTGCTCGTAGGGAATACCATTGACGATAATCTCGCCGGTGCCCGGCACCAGCCTTACCCGAGCAATAGATGTCTTGCGCCGCCCGGTCCCGTAAAAATAGGTTTGTTTCTCCGTTTGAACCACTTTAACTACCAGCCCCCTTTGCACTAGCCCCGGTCTGGGCCAGGTGAGGATGACTCCCCCCGGCATAGACCCTGAGCTTCTTTATCATTTGAGCCCCCAGCCGATTGTGGGGCAGCATACCCTTGACGGCATGCTCAATCACCCGGGCAGGATTGGCCTGCATCATTCTCTCCAGACTGACGCTCTTCAACCCCCCGGGATAGCCTGAATGCCGGTAATAGAGCTTCTGTTCCGCCTTATTACCGGTAAACCGCACCTTAGCCGCATTAATAACGACCACAAAATCGCCGGTATCCAGGTTAGGGGTAAATATTGGCTTATGCTTGCCCATAAGTAGGCCAGCCACCTCGGTAGCCAGCCTGCCCAGAATTTTGCCCGAGGCATCAATCACGTGCCACTGGCGTTCAATATCAGAGGCCTTGGTGCTATAGGTCTTCATCACACCCCCCAAAAGGGCGGGGATAGTTTATCCGGTTAAGAAACAGCCCGCAGGCCGGGGCGGTCGGCCCCGCCAGCGACTTCTTCCTGGCTTCAAGTATACTACCAAATTCACCGGCGCTCATCTTGGCCAGGCCCACCCTGATTAGCGCCCCCACCGTATTGCGCACCTGATGAAGCAGGAAAGAGTTGGCCGTCATATTAAAGATGACCACCTCTCCCTCCCTCTCTACTTCGGCGCGGAGGACATGCCTCACCGTGCTTTTCATGTTTGCCCCATTGCTACTGGCGAACGAGGCGAAGTCATGCTGGCCGATAAGAGCCCGTGCCGCCTCGTTCATGGCTTCGATATCCAAGGGCGTGGCCACCAGGTAGGCAAAGCCCTCCCTCATCGGTGAGCGGACGGGGCTGTTCAATATATAGTAGCTGTATTCCCGGCTCAAAGCGTCCCGCCTGACGTTAAAATCGTCGTCTATTCTATAAGCCGCCTTGACGGCAATATCAGCCGGCAGATAGTGGTTCAAGCCGCTGGTAAAGTTAGCCATGGGAAGAGACGAGTCCGTCCTGAAGCTAGCCACCTGCTCCCGGGCATGAACGCCGGCATCGGTGCGGCTGGCGGCCATCACCCGCCGCCTTTCCCCGGTAAGCCTGGTCAAGGCCTTCTCCACCTCTCCCTGGATGGAGGGCAGGCCGTTCTGCCACTGAAAACCGTGGTAGTGCGTGCCGTCATATTCTATTACCAGTAAAATCTTGGTCGTCTCTGCCAAAACTTTAAAAAACCTCCCTTACTCTACCAGCTCCAACTGGACCATAGCCGCCCCGTCGCCCGGCCTGGGCCCCAGCTTGACGATGCGCGTATAGCCGCCGGGGCGCTCGGCATACCTTGCGGCGAGCTCGGCAAATACCTTTTCGGCTATCTTCTTATCCAGAATGAAGGTAAGCGCCTGACGGCGGGAGTGGAGACCCCCTGTCTTACCCAGGGTAATCATCCGCTCCGCCAAACCCCTTACTTCCTTAGCCTTAGCCTCGGTAGTAGTAATCTTCTCATAGTTCAGCAGGTCGGTTACCAGGTTGCGATAGAGCGCCCGGCGGTGAGCTGAAGAGCGGCCCAGTTTTCGGCCGGCTACCTTGTGCCTCATTTCTCTTCCTCACCTTCCTCGCCGGCTTCTTCCTCCATCGGCGGAGTGAAGGCCAACCCCAGTGAAGCCAGCCGCTCCTCTACCTCCTGGCGGGACTTCTGCCCGAAATTGTGCAATGCCAGCAGCCCTCTCTCCCCCCGGCTGATGAGTTCGCCCACGGTGGCGATGCCGCCGCGCCTTAAGCAGTTCATGGTGCGCACCGAAAGGTCAAGCTGCTCCACGGGCATGTTATATTTCTCATCGCTGATAGAGGCGCGAATGAGCTGCTTCTCCTCCTCCAGGCGAGAAACCTTGGCATAAGCGATGAAGGGAGATAGCTGTTCTACCAGAATCTCGGCGCTCTGGCTGATGGCATCCACCGGCGATATAGTGCCATCGGTCCACACCTCCAGCTCCAACCGCTCCCGGTTTATCTCCCGACTAATGTGGCTCGGCTCGACATTAAAATTAACCTTGCGTACCGGGGTAAAGACGGCGTCCATCGGAATCGTCCCTACCGGCAGGTTATCGCCGGACTCAGCCGCCCGATAGCCCTCACCCAATTCAACGTCGAACTCGGCATAAAGCTTGGCTTCCGGCGAATCCAGGGTAGCCAGATAAAGCTCAGGGTTGACGATTTCAAAGTCGGTGGAGGGCTCAATGTCAGCGGCGGTAACTCTGCCCTCCCTCTCCACATCCAGCATCAACTTGCCCGGCTGGCTGGAAAGGGACTTTAAGCGCAGCGCCTTAACATTGAGCAGAAACTCGGTGACATCCTCCTTGACCGAAGGGATAGTAGAGAACTCGTGTTGAATCCCCTCTATCTTAACCCGGGTCACCGCCGCCCCGGGAAGGTAGCCAAGGAGCACCCGGCGCAGAGCATTGCCCAGAGTGGCACCAAAGCCCTTCTCCAGCGGCTCAACCCGGAAGCGGCCGAAGTTCTCGGCGCTATCGACACACTCAATATTGGCTATAGCCAGACGAGTCAAAATTTTACCTCCTAAAAGCTACCTTGAGTAATATTCAACGATACTCTGCCCCTCGAATTTAGCCTCGATGTCATCGGGGGTGGGCAGGGACAAGACCCGACCCACCAGTGTCTCTTCCTCCAGGCTCAGCCAGCCCGGAATGACCTTGCTCTCGATACTGGGGCGCACCTGTTTATAATACTCGGTCTTGGTGCTGGTTTCCTTCCAACTAATGGTATCGCCTTCCTTGACCAGAGAGGAAGGTATATCCGTTTTGCGGTCGTTGACCATGATATGCCCGTGCTGGACCAGCTGGCGGGCCTGGGGGCGAGAGTCGGCAAAGCCCAGGCGGTAGACAACATTATCCAGCCGCCTCTCCAGCAGCACCAGCAGGTTCTCCCCGGTGATGCCTAACTGCCTCTCCGCCTTGCCGAAGAGACGACGGAACTGCCTTTCCATAATTCCGTAGCTATAGCGGGCTTTCTGCTTCTCCCTGAGCTGCAGTCCGCGGTCAGAAAGCCGCCGCCGCCTCATAGGCTGCTGCCCCGGCGGCTTGCCCCGCCGCTCCATGGCGCACTTGGGACTAAAGCAGCGGCTGCCCTTAAGCATTAACTTTTCACCGCTACGCCGACACAACCGGCAGACGGCTGATGCATATCTCGCCATGGCTCTACACCCGCCTCCTCTTACGCGGACGACAACCGTTATGCGGGATGGGCGTTACGTCCCTGATGCCGGTAATGTTAAGGCCCGAAGCCTGGAGGGAACGGATAGCCGCCTCCCGTCCACTGCCCGGCCCCTTAACATAGACCTCTACCTGGCGCAGGCCGTGCTCCATGCCTTTCCGCGCCGCATCATGAGCCGCCAACTGAGCCGCATAGGGAGTGCCCTTGCGTGAACCCTTAAAGCGGGCGCTGCCGGAGCTTCCCCAGGCGATAACGTTCCCCTGGGGGTCGGTGAGGGTGACTATGGTGTTATTGAAGGTGGACTGGATATAGGCCCTCCCCACCGGGACGGACTTGCGCTCCCGCCTTCTTGACTTAGCTCGCTTTTTCTGTGCCATTATACCTCCGCTTTAAGATTATAACAGTTTACTTCTTAGTCGTGCCCCGTCTCTGTCCCCTGCCGGCTACCGTCTTGCGGGCGCCCCGCTTGGCACGGGCATTGGTTCGGGTCCGTTGCCCCCTGACCGGCAGGCCGCGGCGATGCCTCTGACCGCGATAGCTGCCAATCTCAATAAGGCGCTTGATATTGAGGTCGACCTCTTTCCTCAGCTCTCCCTCAACATTGTGCTCGCGGTCAATAATCTCCCGCAGGCGATTGACCTCTTCTTCAGCCAGGTCGCTCACCTTGGTGTAGGGGTCGACGCCGGCCTGGGCCAGAATCTTATGGCTCAAAGAATAGCCGATGCCATAGATATACTGCAGTGAGACCAGTACCTGCTTGTTCTTAGGTATATCTACTCCAGCGATACGTGCCATCTGGGTGCCTCCTTATCCCTGCCTCTGCTTATGCCTCGGGTTGGAACAGATAACCCTGACCACCCCGCGCCGTTTCACTATCTTGCACTTTTCGCATCTAACTTTAACTGAAGCCTTTACTTTCATGATACTTTAAACCCCTTTTTATTTAAACCGGTAGGTAATCCTGCCCCGGCTCAGGTCGTAGGGGGAAAGCTCCACCAGGACCTTGTCCCCGGGCAGGATTCGGATATAATGCAATCTTATCCGGCCAGAAATATGAGCCAGCACCTTATGTCCGTCGGGCAACTCGACCCGAAACATGGCATTGGGCAAGGGTTCGACTACCGTACCCTCAACCTCAATAGCCTCCTTCTTAGGCATGGACTCCCTCTCTAGCAGTAAGCACCTCGGCTTCTCCGTCGGTAATGACGATGGTATGTTCAAAATGGGCGGAAAGGCTGCCGTCGGCGGTCAGCACCGTCCACTGGTCGTCGCCGACCCGGGTATGCCAGTCGCCCACATTGACCATAGGTTCCAGGGCGAGGGCCATGCCCTTCTCCAGCATGGGCCCGGTCCCGGCCAGACCAAAGTTCGGTATCTGAGGCTCCTCATGCATCTGGCGCCCGATACCATGGCCGGTATACTCACGCACCACCGAATAGCCCCTGGACTCGGCATAGTTCTGGATAGCCACCGAAATATCCCCCAATCTCGCCCCGGGACGGGCGGCAGCGATGCCAGCTTCCAGGGCGCCCTCGGTAGTCCGGACAAGCTCTCCAGCCTTAGGGCTGATTTCGCCGACGCCGGCGGTAACGGCGGCGTCGCCCTGAAAACCCTTAAAAATCGCCCCCAGGTCCAGTGATACTATATCACCCTGGCGCAAAATTTGCTCGCCCGGAATCCCGTGCACCACTTCATCGTTTACCGAGACGCAGAGATTGGCCGGAAACCCCCGGTATCCCTTGAACGAGGGTTTAGCTCCCAATCTCTCCACCTCCTCGGCGGCGATAATATCTAGTTCTTTGGTCTTCATGCCTGCTTTCAACCTTCGGCTTAAGATGTCCAGCACGGTGGCCACAACCCTGCCCGCCTGGCGCATTATAGCAATCTCTCTCTCCGATTTAATGATTATGCTCATATCTCTTAAATTATAACCCCTACCCGCCCAGGGCGGCGGTTATCTTCCCAGCCACCTCAACCACGCCCCCCACGCCGTCTATCTCCAACAGCTTCCCCGCCCGGCGGTAATAGTCAATCAGGGGAGCCGTCTCCACCGAGTAGACCTCCAGCCGCTTCCTGATGCTCTCTTCGCTATCATCAGGGCGCTGGTAGAGCTCGCCGCCGCACCTATCGCACCTCCCCGGAACCCTGGGGGGAGAATCGGTGGCATGGCAGGGCGCCTGGCACTGGCGGCAAATCCAGCGTCCACTCAAACGCTTTAGCAATTCCTCCTCAGCTACTTTAATATATACCACCTTATCTATCGCCTTGTCCTCCCGGCTCAAGGCTTTATCCAGAGCCTCAGCCTGCTCCAGGTTGCGGGGGAAGCCGTCTAAGATTACCCCCCGCTTACTATCCGGAGCCGAAATGCGCTCCAGAACCACGGCTATGGTTATCTGGTTGGGGACTAACACCCCCCTTTCCATATAAGACTTAGCCTTTATACCCAGCTCAGTCCCCTGCTCCAGCGCCTGCCGGAACAGGTCGCCGGAGGCTATATGGACCAACTTTAACTTCCGAGCCACCTCGGCAGCCTGCGTTCCCTTGCCGGCTCCGGGGGCACCCAGAAAGATAATATACACCTTTATTCCTATTTGATGAAGCCCTCATAGCGCCGCATCACCAGTTGCGCCTCCACCTGCTTCATGGTATCTAAGACAACGCCCACCACGATGAGCATGCCCATGCTGGATAGCTGTATCACCTGCACGTCGGTTATCTCCCGGGCCAGGAAGGGGATCACGGCCACGACAGCCAGGAACAAAGCCCCCGCCCAGGTAATGCGCTTTATCACCCCGTCCAGATACTCCTTGGTATGCGCCCCGGGCCTGATGCCGGGGATAAATCCTCCCTGCCGCTGCAGGGCATTGGGCAGGTCCTGCTGTTCAAAAATGACCATAGTATAGAAGAAGGCGAAGCCAATCGTCAGCACGAAATACAGCCCCCAGTAAAAGAGCCCTAAAGGCACGGCGGCATTGGGATTGAACAGGCTTTGAATATGATTAGCCAGGTTAGGGTCGGCTCCTGTCGGATTGGCAAAGTAGCTGGCGACCACGCCGGGGAAGATAACCAGAGACATGGCAAAGATAAGGGGTATCATGCCGGCGGTGTTTACCCGCAGCGGGATATGGGTTGAGCCTGCCTGCCGATACATGCGGCCTCCGCGGAAGACGCTGCGGGAATACTGGACCGGTACCCGCCGGTGCGCCTCGATAAAATAGACGATAAATACCGTAGTGGCTAAGGCAATAAGAATATAGACCGCCAGACCAACAAAGTTTTCCTTAGCCAGAAAACCGCTTTGAATCATTTCGGGCAGACCGGCGACAATGCCGGCAAATATTATTATTGATATACCGTTGCCAATACCGTTTTCGGTAATGCGCTCACCCAGCCAGACACAGAACATGGTGCCGGCAATCAAGGAGATAACCATGGTTATCATGGGCAGTATGGCGGCAGCACCGACCACACCCTCACTCTGGAGGTAGACCAGCTGCCCGTAGCCGGAAAGACCGGCCAGGGGAACGGTCAGCCAGTGGGTAAAACGGTTAATCTTGTTTTTACCCTCCTCCCCTTCCTCGGAAAGGCGCCTGAGCTGGGGGATGACCGGCACCAGCAGCGTCATGATAATCGAAGCCGTTATATAGGGATAAACCCCCATCGCGGCAATGCTGAAGTTCCTCATGGCGCCCCCGCTGAACATATCGAGCATACCCAGCAGGGCGTTTTGATCAAACAGGTTCGAGAGCGCCTCCAGGTTTACCCCGGGAAGGGGTACATGAGCCACAAAGCGGAAGATTACCAGAATGCCGAGGGTAATAAGAATCCGCCGCCTTAAATCAGGCAGACTGAAGGCGTCAATCATGGCCTGTAAGAGTCGCGGTCTACCTTGCCTGGGCTGCATGCCCGACCTCCTCCGCTTTGCCCCCGGCGGCCTCTATCTTGGCCTTAGCCGCCGCCGAGAACTTATTGGCTTTTATCACCAGGGGGTGTTTGATTTCACCCACAGCCAGAATCTTAATCGGGCGCCGCAGAGATTTCACCAACCTGGCGGCGAGTAGTTTCTCTGGCGTTACCTCGCTCCCCGGCTCAAAAACGCCGAGCTTATCCAGATTAACCAGGCTGTACTCGGTGCGGAAGATATTGGTAAAGCCGCGCTTTCGCGGCAGGCGCTTGATTAGGGGCAACTGCCCGCCTTCAAAGCCGGGACGCATCTTGTAGCCGGCGCGGGACTTCTGCCCTTTAGAGCCACGCCCGGAGTAGGTGCCGTATCCGCTACCATCCCCCCGGCCCACCCTCTTGCGGCCCTTTTTGGAGCCCGGGGCGGGGGAGAGCTTTTCCTGTAGCATCAGCTTTTCTCCTCTACCCTGATTAGGTGCTGCACCTTGTTAATCATACCACGAACCGAGGGGCTGTCGTCGTGGGTAACGCTCTGATTTAAACGATTAAGCCCCAGCGCCTTTAATGTCTTCTTCTGGTCCTGGGCATAGCCAATGCCGCTCTTGACCCAGGTAACGCGCAACTTAGCCACCGACTGCCTCCTCCTCTGCTTCAGCTTGAGGGGCTCCCCGGCGTCGGGCTAGCTCCTCTTCCGGCTTTTTTAGCCGGCTTAAGGCAAGCATGGTCGCCTTAGCCGTGTTAATCCGATTAGAACTGCCCAGTGACTTGGACAGAATATCCTTTATTCCAGCCGCCTCCACCACCGCCCGGATGCTACCTCCGGCAATAATGCCGGTGCCGGGGGCTGCCGGCTTTAATAAAACCTTGGCGGCGCTGAACTTGACCGTTATCTCGTAAGGGATGGTGGTGCCGGCCAGGGGCACCTTGAGCAGGTTCTTCCTGGCGATAGCGCCCGCCTTGTTAATGGCTTCGGGGACGCTGTTAGCCTTACCGACGCCAATGCCCACGTGTCCTTCGCCGTCGCCGGTCACCGATAGGGCGCTGAAGCGGAGGCGCTTGCCTCCCTTCACCACCTTGGTCACCCGGTTGATATAGACCAGCTTATCGTTCAATGCCAGTTCTGTTGGGTCTATCCTGCTTATCGGTTCTTTCACTTTTAGTTAAAACTACCCCCTAAAACTTCAGTCCCGCCTGCCGGGCCGCCTCGGCCAGGGATTTAACCCGGCCGTGATACTTATAGCCGCCGCGGTCGAAGACCACCTGGTTTATCCCTTTCTCCAGGGCGCGCTTAGCCACCAGGGCACCGACCAGCCCGGCCCTATCCGACTTGGCCTTGCCATCGGCACTGCCTTTTATCTCCGGCTCCAGGGTCGAAGCCGCCACCAACGTGTGCCCTTTAAGGTCATCGATAACCTGGGCGTAAATATGGTTCAGGCTGCGAAAAACGCAAAGCCGCGGGCTGGAGTCGGTGCCCGATAGCCTGGCCCTGACCCTGGCGTGTCGCCTCTGGCGAGCTACTCTGGTTCCACTTTTAACCATTATACCTTCTGACCTATAGCCTTGCCGGCCTTGCCCGCCTTAAGGCGGACTGTCTCTCCGGCATATCTGATGCCCTTGCCTTTATAAGCGTCGGGGGGACGAATAGCCCGAATCTCGGCGGCCATCTCGCCCACTGCCTCTTTGTCGATGCCGCTGACCTTGATGCGATTGTTTCCCTCCACATCAAGGGTTATTCCGGGCAGAGGCACAACCTCCACGGTATGGGAAAAGCCGATGCGAAGCACCAGCTTGTCCTCAGCTTTTTCCGCCCGATAGCCCACGCCGACTATCTCCAGTTGCTTGTCAAAGCCGCTGCTTACCCCCTGCACCATATTAGCCAGGAGGCTCCGCGTCAGCCCGTGCAGGGAACGGTGTTGGCGGCTGTCGCTGGGACGCGATACCGTCAGGATGTTATTATCCAGTTTAATGCCTATATCCGGGTTGAAGCGGCGGCTGAGCTCACCCTTGGGACCGCTCACCGTGACCAGCCCCTTTTTAATGCTCACCGTCACCCCCGAAGGCACCTCTATCGGCATCAGCCCCACTCTAGACATCTATATCACCCTTATAATTATTTACCATACGTAGCATAAAAGCTCACCGCCAATTCTCTTGCGCCAGGCCTGCTGCCCGCTCATGACACCGCTGGAGGTAGAGACGATAGCGATACCCATTCCGCCATAGAGGCGGGGAATCTCCTCCCGCCCCACATAGACCCTTAAGCCCGGCTTGCTGACCCGCTCCAGTCCGGAGAGCATCGGCTTATTCTCATCATCGTATCTGAGATGAAGCCTGATTTCACGCTGTGGTTTACCCTTGAGTGTCACATAATCGGTGATGAAGCCCTCCTTCTTGAGGATGCGGGCAATAGCCAGCTTCGTCTTCGAGGAGGGGACAAGCACCGTATCATGCCTGGCCATAATGGCATTCCGTATCCTGGTCAACATATCGGCTATCGGGTCAGTAACTGTCATATCTACTTCACCAGCTTGATTTTTTTACTCCCGGAATCTGCCCGGCAAGGGCTAACTTGCGGAAACAGATACGGCATAAGCCAAACTTACGAATATAGGCTCTGGGACGGCCGCACAGGTAACAGCGGTTATGCTGTTGCACCTTATACTTGGTCACCCGCTTCGACTTTTCGATTTTCGACTTCTTGGCCATTTCTGCTCCGTTTTAATCGGTGGTAAAGGGCATGCCTAATAATGTCAGCAGTTGCCTGCCTTCCTCGTCTGTCTTAGCCGTAGTGCCGATTGACACCTCCAGCCCCCGCACCTTGACCACCTTATCGTAATCTATCTCGGGGAAGACGAGTTGTTCTTTAAGCCCCAGGGTATAATTGCCCCTGCCGTCAAAAGAGCTGGGGGAGACCCCGTGAAACTCGCGCATCCGGGGCAGGGCAACGTTTACCAGCTTATCGAAAAAGTGATACATGCGCTCCCGGCGCAGGGTCACCTTCATGCCGATGGTCATCCCCGCCCTCAGCCGGAAGGAGGCGATTGACTTCTTGGCCCGGGTGACAATCGGGTGCTGCCCCGAGATATCGGCGACATCTTTCTCCGCCGATTCCAGAGCCTTGGCGTCCTGAATCGCCTCGCCCAGGCCGATATTAATCACCACCTTTTCCAGGCGCGGCACCTGCATTACGTTCTTATACCCGTAAATCTCCATAAGTTTGGGGACAACCTCGGCCTTATATCTTTCCTTGAGCCTCGACATTTAATCAATCACCTCACCGCAAGAGCGGCAGAAGCGCACCTTCCGGCCGTCAGCCAGAAAGCGGAAGCCAACCCGGGCCGGCTTGCTGCACTTACTGCAGAAGAGCATAACATTGGAGACGTCAATCGGCGCCTCCCGCTCGATTATACCGGCCTGCCTGACGGCGCCCCGGGCCCGGCTGTGCTTTTTAACAAAGTTAATGCCTTCCACCAGCAGGCGCCCTTTCTTGGGGTAAGCAAAGCGCACCCGGCCTTTCTTGCCCCTATCCTTGCCGGCAATAACCAGCACGGTATCGTTCTTTCTGATATTCATTGCTCTATAACACCTCGGGCGCCAGGGAGATAATCTTGGTGAAATTCTTGTCTCTCAGCTCCCTGGCTACCGGTCCGAATATCCTGGTCCCCTTGGGGTTATTCTTATCGGTGAGGATGACGGCCGCATTCTCGTCAAACCTGATATAGGAGCCGTCGGGGCGCCGGTAGGGCCGGGCACAGCGAACAATAACCGCCCGGACCACCTCCCCCTTCTTCACCACCCCCCTCGGGGTCGCCTTCTTTACCGAAGCTACGATAATATCGCCCACTCCGGCATATTTTCTCCTGGTGCCGCCCAGAACGTTGATGCACATAATTTCCTTGGCACCAGTGTTATCTGCCGCTTTCATTCTAGTATAGACTTGAATCATATCACTCTAACCCTTAAGTCTCTTCCTTCTTGCTCTTTTCCTTGGTCTCTTTCTTGGCCTTTGCCTTGGTCTTTTCTTTGGTCTTCTCTTTGGCTTCTTCCTTGGTCTCTTCCTTGGCCTTTGCTTTGGTCTTCTCTTTAGCTTCTTCCTTGGTTTCTTCTTTGGCCTTTGCCTTGGTCTTCTCTTTAGCTTCTTCCTTGGTTTCTTCTTTGGCCTTTGCCTTGGTCTTCTCTTTAGCTTCTTCCTTGGTTTCTTCTTTGGCCTTTGCCTTGGTTTCGGCCTCGGCTACCTCTTTTTTCTCCACTTTCTTCTCAGGTACAACCTTGGCCAAGTCTTCGCGGGTTATCTCCTCCGGCGAAATCTCCACCACCTCTCCCTTGGTTATTATCTCCGCCACCCGCCAGCGCTTCTCCCGGGAGAGGGGACGGGTCTCTATAATCCTCACCTTGTCCCCCACCCGGCACTCGTTCTTCTCATCGTGGGCCTTATACTTGAACACCCTCCTGATGGTCTTCTTATATAAGGGGTGGCGCTTAGGACTTTCCACCGCCACCACCACCGTCTTATTCATCCTATCGCTCACCACCTGGCCTAGCCTAATCTTGCGCTTTTCCTCAGACATCACCTTGCCCCTAGCTCTCTTTCCCTTATTATGGTCTTAAACCTGGCAATCTGCCTTTTAACGCGGGAGAGCTCGCGGTGGTTTACCAGTTGTTTGGTAGCTAAGCGAAAGCGGAGGTTAAAAAGCTCCTGATGGGCTTCCTCCAGCCGCTTGGCCAGTTCCTCATCGCTTAAGACTTTAATCTCTTCAACCTTCACCCTGATTCACCCCCGCTGGCCGAAGTGCTGCCCACGGCTACGCCGGTCTCCCTGACCACGAATTTGGTGCTTATGGGGAGCTTGTGCGAAGCCAGGCGCATGGCGCCTTTAGCCACGTCTGCGGTGACTCCACCCATTTCAAAGAGCATCCTCCCCGGTTTGACCACCGCCACCCAATGGTCGGGGGCACCCTTACCCCCACCCATGCGGGTCTCCGCCGGCTTACTGGTCACCGGTTTATCGGGGAAGATGCGGACCCAGACGTTGCCGCCACGACGAATGTAACGAGTGATAGCCCGCCGCGCCGCTTCAATCTGCCGGCTGGTAAGCCAGGCCGACTCCAGCGCCTGCAGGCCGAAATCGCCAAAGTCAATGCTATTCCCCGCCTGGGCTTGACCCCGGCGGTGCCCTTTATGACTCTTGCGGTACTTCACCCGCTTGGGCTGTAACATCTGTCTCCTTCTCTTCGGCTACCTTGGGCTTGGGCTTGGTAGCCTTCTTCTTAGCCGCTGGAGCCTTCTCCTTTGGCTTGGCTACGGCAGCCTTCTTCTTAGCCGCCGGAGCCTTTTTCTCCGGCTTAGCTTTGGCTGTCTTCTTCTTAGCTGTTGGAGCTTTCTCTTTTGGCTTGGCTACGGCGGTCTTCTTCTTAGCCGCTGGAGCCTTCTCCTTTGGCTTGGCTACGGCAGCCTTCTTCTTAGCCACCGGAGCTTTCTCTTTCGGCTCGGCTTTGGCGGTTTTCTTCTCCGGCTCCGCCTCGGCTACGGCTTCCACCTTCTCCTCTGCTTTAGCCGCTTTCTCCTCGGCTGCAGCCGGTTTTTCTTCCACTTCGGCAGGGGCAGGGGGCTTGGCCTCCACCGCGCCCGCGGCCTCCGCCTCGGCAAGCTCTTCCTCAGCCTCCCGCACGGCGGGCTCAGGAAGAATATCACCCCGGTAAATCCAGACCTTGATTCCAATCCGTCCCAGGGTGGTGCGCGCCTCGGTAAAGCCGTAATCAATATCAGCCCGCAGCGTATGCAAAGGCACCTGCCCCTGATGCATAACCTCACGGCGGGCTATCTCGGCACCACCCAGTCGGCCGGAACAACTGATTCTCATTCCCTTAGCCCCGGACTGCATGGTGCGGAACATGGCCTGCTTCATCGCCCTGCGGAAAGCAATGCGATGCTCAATCTGCTCGGCTACCGCCCTGGCTACCAGAAAGGCGTCGAGCTCGGGCTGCTGAATCTCCAGGATGCTCAACTGAATCTTCTTGCCGATGAGCTCCTCAAGGTTTGCCCTCATCTCATCGACTCTCTGCCCCCCTCGCCCGATAACGACGCCGGGGCGGGCGGTATGTATATTTATCGATACCTTATTCCCCTGGCGGTCAATCTCCACCAGGGAGATTCCGGCTTCAGTATAGCCGGCGTCAATAGCCCCCCGGAGCTTGAGGTCTTCCTGCAGGAAGGCCACATAGTTCTTCTCGGCAAACCACTTAGCCTGCCAGTTGCGTATGACTCCGAGCCTGAAACCAAAAGGATGAACCTTACGACCCACTTAACTCTCCTCTGCCGGGTGATTCTTCGGCCTCGGCAACGATGACCGTTATATGGCTGGAACGCTTTAAAATAGGGTTGGCTCGTCCCCGCGCCCGCGGGCGAAGCCTCTTCAGAGTCCTGGCTTCATCGGCAAAGATGCCGACAATCTTTAAGCCCGCCGGGTCCATCTGGAAATTATTCTCGGCACTAGCCGCCGCTGATTTCACCACCTTGGCTACCACTTTAGCCGTCGGCGTCGGGACAAACTGAAGCAGAGAGAGGGCATCAGCCACCCTCTTGCCCCGCACCATGTCTACCAGCGGGCGCACCTTGCGCGGCGATATACCAGTATCTTTAGCTACTGCCCTTACTTCCATTCTATATCTCTTACGGCCTCTTCCTTATCTGGGTAGTTTTCTCTCCCCTGGAGGAGTGCCCCCTGAAGGTCCGGGTCTGGGCGAACTCGCCCAATTTGTGCCCCACCATATTCTCGGTGATAAAGATGGGCACGTGCCGCCGACCATCATGGACGCCGATGGTAAAGCCCACCATCTGGGGCATGATGGTCGACCAGCGCGACCAGGTCTTTATTACCGTCTTCTCACCGGAGCCGCTCAGTGCCTCCACTTTCTTCAGCAGCTTGGCATCGAAGGCGGGACCCTTCTTAGTTGACCTAGACATCTGGTTACTTCCCCCTGCGCTTGACAATCATTTTATCCGAAGCCTTTGGCTTGCGAGTTCTATAGCCCAGAGCCGGCTTGCCCCAGGGCGTTTTGGGCCCGGGCAGGCCTATTGGGGCTCTGCCCTCGCCGCCGCCATGGGGATGGTCTCTGGGATTCATCGCCGACCCCCTCACCGTAGGCCGCCAGCCCATCCACCGCTTGCGGCCGGCCTTGCCCAGATTAATCCCCCGATGTTCAGCATTGCCTACCTGACCGACAGTTGCCAGACAGAGGCTGCTGATGCGCCTTACCTCGCCGGAGGGTAACCTGACCAGGGCGTATTCGCCCTCCTTGGCCATTAGCTGGGCGGCAACTCCGGCGCTCCGCACCAACCGCCCTCCCCGGCCCGCCTCCATCTCGATATTATGTATCGGGGTGCCGGTCGGGATTAGCTTTAAGGGCAGGGCATTGCCCGGCTTTACCTCGGCAGCCTCGCCCGACTCTATGCTATCACCGACGCTAAGCTCGGAGGGAGCCAGGATATAGCGTTTTTCGCCATCGGCATAGTAGATGAGGGCAATATTAGCCGAGCGGTTGGGGTCGTATTCGATGGCGGCTACCTTGCCCGGGACGCCCGCCTTATCGCGCTTAAAGTCCAGTATGCGCAATCGGCGCTTGGCGCCGCCGCCGCGGTGGCGCACCGTTATCTTGCCCTGATTACTGCGCCCGCCCTTCCTCTTGAGGGGCAGCAGCAGCGACTTCTCCGGCTTGGCCTTGGTTATTTCCTCAAAGGTCGAGCCGCTCATACCCCGCCTGCCGGGAGAGGTTGGACGATATTGCTTTAGTGCCACTTAGACCTCCACAAAGTGCTAAACACCCTCAAACAGTTCTATCTTGTCCCCGGGCTTTAGGGTGACCACGGCCTTTTTCCAGGAGGGGGTCATCACTATCTTTCCCCGCGCCCTCCGCCCCTTTCCCGGCACCGTCATCATGTTAACCCCGGTGACGCTGACGTTAAACGCCTTCTCCACCGCCTGCTTGACCTGTTCCTTGTTGGCCCCAGCGGCTACCTCAAAGGCATATTTGCCCTGCGGAGCCTGGATGGCGGTGTTCTTCTCCGTTATCAGGGGACGGCGCAGTATCTCATACTGATGCATTGCCGCCTCCCCAGATTTCTTCCGCTTTGCGCACTGCTGTCTCCGTCATCAATAACTTCCTGTAAGAAAGAATGTCGACCACGCTCAATATGCTGGCCGGCATGACCTTAATCCCAGTCAGGTTGCGGGCCGACTTATATACGTTTTCTTCCGGCTTGCCGGTAACGAGAAGGGCTGAGGAGTCTATCCCCAGCGCCGCCATGACCCCGGCCATCTCCTTGGTCTTGGGCTGCTTCAGCTTGATTTCCTCCAAGACCTTGAGCTCCTCGTCCCTGGCTTTTGCCGATAGGACGCACCTGATTGCCAGGCGGTGCATCTTTTTGGGCATAGACTGCCGGTAGCTCCTCGGCTTAGGCCCAAAAGTGATACCGCCCCCACGGCGCAGCGGCGACTTCCGGCTGCCCGCCCGGGCCATCCCGGTGTGCTTCTGCCGGTACATCTTGACACTGCTGCCGATGACCTGCCCGCGAGTTTTGGTGCTGACCGTTCCCTGGCGGGCGTTCGCCCGCTGCCTCACCACTGCCTGGTGCACCACCGCCTGGTTAAAGGGCACGGCAAAAACGCTGTCGCTCAGCTCAATGTTTTTAACCACCTCGCCGCTGGTATTATAAACCGGCACTTCCACTTTAATTTCCCCCCAGCTTCTCTATCAACAATAGCCCGTTCCTGGCTCCGGGAACGGCTCCCTTAACCAATAACAGGTTGCGCTCCGGGTCGGCCCTGTATACCTGCAGGTGACGGACCGTCACCCGGTTATTACCCATATGTCCCGCCATCCGCTTGCCCTTGAGCACCCGGCCCGGTGAGGTAGTAGCCCCTATCGAGCCCGGGGCGCGGTGGCGGTCGGACTGCCCGTGGGTCTTGGGCCCACCGGCAAAACCGTGCCGCTTTACCACCCCGGCAAAGCCCTTGCCCTTGGAAACCCCGCTGATGTCAACCAGGTCGCCCTCCTTGAACAGCCCCGCATTAATCTTGTCTCCAACCTTGATTTTCTTAGTATCAGCCACCCTGAACTCCCGAAGATATTTAAACTGCCCCAGCTCCTTGAGGTGCCCCTTCTGAGGGGAGTTGAGCCGTTTAGCCTGGCCAAAGCCGAGCTGGGCGGCGTTATAGCCTTCTTTATCTCTGGTCTTAACCTGGGTCACCACGCAGGGGCCGGCCTCAATAGCGGTTACTGCCTCCGCCTCGCCATTTTCGGCGAACACCTGCCCCATGCCCAGCTTTCTGCCGATTATACCTTGAACCATAATCTTTAAAATCCTATAACTTGATATCTATTTCCACCCCTGAGGGTAGATTTAAGCTGCTTAAGGCGTCTATGGTCTTAGACGTCAACTCCACAATATCAATCAGGCGCTTATGCGTCCTTATCTCAAACTGCTCCTGCGAGTCCTTATCGATGAAGGGGGAGCGGATAACGCTGAACTTCTGAATACGGGTGGGCAGCGGCACCGGTCCCACGACCACGGCTCCCGTCCGCTCCACGGCAGCCACAATCTGCTCTACCGACAGGTCAAGAATCTTGTGGTCATAACCTTTAAGCTTGATACGAATCTTCTGCTTCGGCATACTAAAACCTCTTTTACCTGACCGCCGCCTTACCGCTTACCTGGTCGGCCAGCTCCGCCGGCATCTCCTCATAACTGTGGAACTCCAGGGAATAAGCCGCCCTGCCCTGGGTTAAAGACCTTAAATTGGTGGCATAACCAAAGGTCTCAGCCAGGGGTACCAGGGCGCGAATAACCGACATCCCATCATGCGCCCCGACAGACTCTACATGTCCCCGCCTTGAATTAAGGTCACCCATTATATCACCAAGAAACGGCTCCGGTGCAACTATTTCCATTTTCATAATCGGCTCCAGGAGGACGGGCTTGGCTTTAACCACGCCGTCCTTCAGCGCCATTGACCCCGCCATCTTAAAGGCTATATCCGAAGAGTCAACCTCGTGATAGCTGCCGTCATAAAGGGTCGCCTTGATATCGACCACCGGGTAGCCAGCCACCACACCGGTCTCCATAGCCTCCTTAACACCAACCTCAGCGGCCAGAACATACTGCCTGGGAATAGCCGCGCCTTTAATACGGTCAATAAACTGAAAGCCGCCGCCCCGTTCCATCGGCTCAAGCCGGATGAGGACATGCCCGTACTGGCCACGCCCGCCGCTCTGGCGGATGAACTTGCCTTCCACCTCCACCGGCACGGTGATAGTCTCTTTATAGGCGACTCTGGGCTTACTCACCTTGGCCTCCACCCCGAACTCACTGACCATTCTGCTCACCAGAAACTCCAGGTGAAGCTCGCCCATACCGGAAATAATCGTCTGCCCCGCCTCCTGGTCGTAGGTCACCCTGAAGGTAGGGTCTTCCTCGGTCAGCCTCTGCAAGGCTTTGCCCAGTTTATCCTGGTCGGCCCTGGTCTTGGGCTCAACGGCAACCGCGAGCACCGGCTCAGGAAAGCGGATTGGCTCCAGGAGCACCGGCTGAGAGTAATGGCACAGGGTATCGCCGGTGAAGGTATTTTTAAGCCCCAGGGTAGCCACAATGGCTCCGGCGCCTACTTCCTCAGCCTCCTCCCGGTGATTGGCGTGCATCCTCAGCAAGCGCCCGATGCGCTCCCTCTTGCCCCGGGTGGAATTTAAGACCTGTGCCCCCACCTTTACCGTGCCCGAATATACCCGGAAATAGACCAGCCGGCCAACAAAGGGGTCGGAGACCACCTTGAAAGCCAGCGCCGAAAAGGGGGCGTCATCCTTGGGCGGGCGGGTGACTTCGCCTCCCACCCTGGTATCAATAGCCCTTACCGGCGGCATATCCGCCGGCGAGGGAAGATAGCCGATAATGGCATTAAGCAAGGGACGAACGCCCTTGTTCCTCTGGGCACTGCCACAGAGAACAGGCACCCCTTTTACCGCCAGGGTCACCCTTCTTAAGGCCCCTTTTAAATCTTCGGGGGTGATAGTACTGCCCTCAAGATAAAGGGCCAGAATCTGGTCATCGCTTTCGGCCAGTTTCTCAATCAGCGTCTGGCGGGCCTGGGCGCACTTCGCCTGCTCGTCTTCCGGAATAGCCACCTCCACCGGCGGCGAATCAGGGGCACCGGCAAAACGCCATGCCTTGTTCTCCACCAGGTCAATGATGCCCTCATAAGAGGCTTCACTGCCCAGAGGCAACTGCACCAGCAGGGGCTTGGCTCTTAACCGCTCCTCAATCATGGACACGGTGCGGTCGAAGTTGGCGCCAATGCGGTCCATCTTATTGATAAAGCAAATCCGGGAAACATTATATCTATCAGCCTGCCGCCACACCGTCTCCGACTGGGCCTCAACGCCGGCCACGGCATCGAAGACCACCACCCCGCCATCGAGCACCCTCAGGCTGCGCTCCACCTCGGCGGTAAAGTCGACATGCCCCGGGGTATCAATGATATTGATGCGGTGGTCCTGCCAGTAACAGGTGGTAGCGGCGGCGGTGATGGTAATACCGCGCCTCTTCTCTTCGTCCATCCAGTCCATCACGGCGGTGCCCTCATCCACCTCACCGATTTTATAGGTACGTCCGGTATAATAGAGCATCCGCTCGGTGACGGTGGTCTTACCGGCATCAATATGGGCGATGATAGCAATATTACGTATACGTTCTAATGGGAAACTCCTGGACATGCTCCTCTCCTCACCACCGGTAGTGGGCAAAAGCCCTATTAGCCTCAGCCATCCTATGGGTGTCCTCACGCTTCTTGGCCGTTACCCCCTGTCCCTGCGAGGCATCACCGAGTTCAGCCGCCAGCTTCTCCGCCATAGATTTGCCCCCTCTAGCCCGGGCCGAAGCTACCAGCCAGCGCAGGGCCAGAGACAGGCCGCGCTCAGGGCGAACCTCCACCGGCACCTGATAGGTAGCACCTCCAACCCGTCGGGGTTTAACCTCAAGCTGAGGGGTAACGTTCTTGACCGCCTGTTCTAAAACAGTGACCGGCTCTTTTGCCCCCTGCTTTTCCACAATATCAAGGGCACTATAGACTACCGCCTCAGCCGTGCTCTTCTTACCCCACCTCATCACCCGGTTAATCAACCTGGCGACGATTTCATTGTGGTATTTAGCGTCAGCGGGTATCTCTCTTCTTAACGTAGTTCGGGCTCGTCTTGGCATCTCTCTCCCCTATTCCTTAAGCCGCTGCTTCCGGGGCCTCGGCGGCTGTTGCCGCCGCGGGTGCTGTTTCAGCCACCCCGACCCCTACTTTAGCCCGCTTGCTGCCGTACTTGCTGCGTCCCTGACGGCGGTTAGCCACCCCGCTGGCGTCAAGGGCGCCGCGAACGATATGATAGCGAACACCGGGCAGGTCCTTCACCCGCCCGCCGCGGATTAAAACCACCGAGTGTTCCTGGAGCTCATGCCCCTCACCGGGGATATAAGCGGTTACCTCTATGCCATTAGTCAGCCGCACCCTGGCTATCTTGCGCAGTGCCGAATTGGGCTTCTTGGGGGTAGTGGTCTTCACCTGAACGCAGACCCCGCGCTTCTGGGGAGAACCCCTTCCCTGCACCATCCGGTTCTTCAAGGCATTATAGCTAAGGAGCAATGCTGGCGCCTTTGTCTTCTTGGCCACCCTCTTGCGCCCTCTACGGACAAGCTGATTAACCGTGGGCACTTTTTCCTCCTATTACTCTACACAACTTAAATGGATGAGCCGTAGCTCATCCATTAGTAGCTGTAAGTCCAGGTTGATACGAGATTTCAACCCAGACTACCAGCCGAATTAGCTAGTGCCAGTTCGTAATATTACCACAGCAAAAGCAAGCTGTCAACAGATTGGCCCAAAAAGGCACAAATTTTGCTTGACAAAGCCTATACCGTATGCTAATATGCTAACGATGAGCAAGACGTATACATAGTTAGAAGCGTTGGTGATTATAAACCAAGCGGACGGCTTGGTGATTTAACACCAAGCCGTTTAGTTATGTATACGGCACATTAACAACTGAATATCGTAAAGACTAATATCAAATCTGAAGCAGGTCAAGCGGGATAAGGCGCATGGTGGATGCCTTGGCATCAAGGGCCGACGAAGGGCGTAGCAAGGCTGCGAAAAGCCTCGGTCAGTTGCCGAGCAAGCTTAGCCGGGGATACCCGAATGGGGCAACCCGTCCTTCCTTAAAGAAGGACACCCCCAGCTGAACACATAGGCTGGGAGGAGGTAAGCAGGGGAAGTGAAACATCTCAGTACCCTGAGGAAAAGAAATCAAAAGAGATTCCCTGAGTAGTGGCGAACGAAAGGGGAACAGCCCAAACCCTGTAGGCTTAGTGGCTCTGGGGCCTATGCTTATGGGGGGTTGTAAGTCAGGCAGGACTTTAGCCCAGTCTAAGGTCGAGGAGTTACAAACCAAACTCTAGTTGAAGGTCTCTGGAAGGGGCAACCATAGAGGGTGAGAGTCCCGTAAGCGAAAGGGGTAAGCTCCTTGCCTGTACTTGAGTACCACGGGACACGAGAAATCCTGTGGGAATCTGCCCTGACCACAGGGCAAGGCTAAATACCCTTGATGACCGATAGTGAACTAGTACCGTGAGGGAAAGGTGAAAAGAACCCCAGATGGGGAGTGAAATAGAATCTGAAACCGTGTGCCAACAAGCAGTCAGAGGGGAAGCAATTCCCTGATGGCGTGCCTATTGAAGAATGAGCCGGTGAGTTAATCTGTGTGGCTGGTTAAGCAACTAGCGTTGCGGAGCCGTAGCGAAAGCGAGTCTTAATAGGGCGACTTTGTTGCACGGATTAGACCCGAAGCCGGGTGAGCTACCCATGGCCAGGGTGAAGCTTCGATAAAATCGAAGTGGAGGCCCGAACTGGTCAGTGATGCAAAACTGTCAGATGAGCTGTGGGTAGAGGTGAAATGCCAACCGAACCCGGTGATAGCTGGTTCTCCCCGAAATGCATTGAGGTGCAGCCTCAGGTTTTAGTTAATGGAGGTAGAGCTCTGGATGGACTCGGGGGCGAGAAGCTTACCAACTCCAACCAAACTTCAAATGCCATTAACCTCTAGCCTGGGAGTGAGACTGCGGGGGATAAGCTCCGTAGTCGAGAGGGAAACAGCCCAGACCATCAGCTAAGGTCCCTAAGCGCGGACTAAGTGGGCAAGGAAGTAGGATTGCCCAGACAGCCAGGAGGTTGGCTTAGAAGCAGCCACCCTTTAAAGAATGCGTAACAGCTCACTGGTTGAGTGGTGCTGCGCCGACAATCCAACGGGGCTTAAGTCCGTCACCGAAGCTATGGATTCTAGGCAACTAGGATGGTAGGGGAGCGTTCCCTAAAGCTGTGAAGTTCTTTCGTGAGGAAGGATGGAGCTTAGGGAAGTGAGAATGCCGGCATGAGTAGCGTTAAGGTGTGCGAGAAACACACCCACCGAAAACCTAAGGTTTCCTACGGAAGGTTAATCCGCGTAGGGTTAGTCGGGCCTAAGCCGAGGCCGAAAGGCGTAGGCGATGGACAACGGGTCAACATTCCCGTACCGCCCCTATGGAGGCAAAGGGGGGACACGGAAGGGTAGGCTCTGAGCGTGCCTATTGGACATGGTGCGTCCCCCATTATAGGTGATGCCGGGGCAGGCAAATCCACCCCGGATATTATAGCTGAAGATGGGGGGAAGCTGAGGGGAGACCCAAAGCGACTTTAGCCGACCCCAAGCCGTCAAGAAAAGCCTCGTTGCCTTTGAAGTAGGAGCGTCCGTACCGCAAACCGACTCTGGTAGGTAGGGATAATAGTCCCAAGGTGATCGAGACAACCCTCGTTAAGGAACTCGGCAATCTAACCCCGTAACTTCGGGAGAAGGGGTGCCCGATTCTATCGGGTGGCACATAATTGGCCCAAGCGACTGTTTAACAAAAACATAGGTCTCTGCAAAAGCGAAAGCTGAAGTATAGGGGCTGATACCTGCCCAGTGCTGGAAGGTTAAGGGGAGGTGTTAGACCTTCTTTTCAGAAGGACAAAGCACTGATCTGAAGCCCCAGTGAACGGCGGCCGTAACTATAACGGTCCTAAGGTAGCGAAATCCCTTGTCGGGTAAGTTCCGACCCGCACGAAAGGTGTAACGACTTGGGCGCTGTCTCAACGAGGGACTCGGCGAAATTGAAGTACCCGTGAAGATGCGGGTTACCCGCGACAGGACAAAAAGACCCCGTGGAGCTTTACTACAGCTTGGCACTGGGTCTGGACTTATCATGTGTAGGATAGGTGGGAGGCTTTGAAGCCGGGGCGCTAGCCTCGGTGGAGCCAACGTTGAAATACCACTCTTGGTGGGTTTAGCCTCTAACCCCAGATCAAGCTGGGGGACAGTGTCTGGTGGGTAGTTTGACTGGGGCGGTCGCCTCCTAAAAGGTAACGGAGGCGCCCAAAGGTCCCCTCAGGGTGGATGGAAATCACCCATAGAGTGCATTGGCATAAGGGGGCTTGACTGTGAGACCTACAAGTCGAGCAGGTGCGAAAGCAGGGCAAAGTGATCCCACGGTACCGTGTGGAAGGGCCGTGGCTTAACGGATAAAAGCTACCCCGGGGATAACAGGCTTATCTTGCCCAAGAGTTCACATCGACGGCAAGGTTTGGCACCTCGATGTCGGCTCGTCGCATCCTGGGGCTGAAGCAGGTCCCAAGGGTT
>Ga0315546_1000107_pt1 | contig 62249 bp, 41 predicted proteins | sample SalMarSW160170MG_FD_203833 | JGI IMG/M metagenome (GOLD analysis project Ga0315546, IMG submission 203833) | Salt marsh sediment microbial communities from the Plum Island Ecosystem LTER, Massachusetts, United States - Salt Marsh Sediment SW1601-170 ...
TTCGCCTTCACATAGACTTTCTTTCCGTGGTTTTCTGCGACCACGCCCCTGACCTCTCCGGTTTTGACGTCCCTTATTAATTCCATCGCAGGCGTTTCATACTGAACCCGGACATTTCTCTTATGAGCGTTTTCCATGAGCAGAAGCCATAGGCGTTGATATCCGTTGCCAAGCTTGGACCAGCAGACATTTCCGGCGCCGCCCGGGAATTCCGGGTATTCTCCCGGCGTCGGTATCGTCTTCATATCCGCACCCATTTCAGTGAGCCATTCCGTTACATGAATGGAGTGTTTGTGAAAGACTTCCGTGATGTCGTCCGGAATTGGATAGCCATCGCTCATTGCCTTTTGATACTCGACGCTTTTGTTGAAATCGGAAGGGCACCAGTAGCCCTGCCCGCTGACTCGCGTGTTGCCTCCGGCATGGACTTCCGATGCCTTTTCCAGTATGAGAACATCCGCACCCTGATCCCGGGCGGTTATGGCGGTCATGAGACCGGCGCCGCCTATGCCAAGAACGACGACTTCGGCTTCATAATCCCACTTCTTAATCTGATCAGATTGAGTTGCTCCGGCTTTAACTGCACCAAGCCCGGCCAGCGTAGCTGAGCCAATTCCTGTTGCGGCAGCTTTGAGAAAGGATCTTCTCGATATTTTCATAATTCCCTCCTTTTTAAAATGGTTGCTGATGATCGATGAAACATCTCTTCAAATCTCTGTTTATATTTCCTCCGTAGATCTCGCTAGATCGCGTCATTGCCGGAGGTTGCGGTCAAAAAAATCAGCGATCACATCATAGATTACTTTCCCGGAACGCCACTGGCCGGAGATTCTTCCGTGCGGCGCCACTCGAAGTAGGCGTCGAGTTCCCTGAGCCCCTCCTCGTGAACCACCGGGCCCGCATACGCTTTGTCATAGAGAAAGTACATGGTCTGAGGTTTTTCATTGCTGTAGGCCGGCCAATCGGGCAGACTATGGCCATTGGGGTCTCCGCTCTTGGCAAAGTTGGTCCAGTAGGTGGTGATAATATCCGACATAGCCCGATCTGAATCTGTCGCCTGCGGACGGCCGGGCAGTCCGAACTGCTGAAAGACAAGTGGCATTTCATCGCTGTGTGCCGCGCCGAAGCCGGCCTTGGGAGAATCGGCGGGATACTCCGGATGATGGTCAAAATAGTAGAGGAAGGTTTTGGATTTGCCGGTCATCGATTGCAGGCGGACCCATGTCCATGTATGCCAGCCAAAAGCTGTGTCGCGTATCAGATCGCGTGCTGTCTTCGCCAGGGTCCCTTCTCCGGCAGGATAGAGCGTAAGGAGCCTTTCGGCGAAATTGTCGTAACGCTGACGCACACTCTCAATGTGGGCCTCGGGCGTGCGCGCGCCCGGGAAAGTGGCTCCCTCGTCTGAGTTATAGCCCACCAGAATCGGGGTATCATTGTATTTTCCGGCCTGGTAGAGTTTGTATTGGTCATCAGGAATAACCCACCCGTCCATCACAGGCCAGGCCACACCCTCGCCCGGCATTGAAGTCATCAGTTTGTCGGGCGGAAGCTTGCGCAGATCCGCCGCGCTGGAAGCGCCTGCTTTAAGCGCCCACTTCTCGCCTGCCCGCTCGGCATCAGCCAGTGACTGCACGTTCTCACCGGGTCCTCCCCCGCTGCGGATCGGTCCGAAAGAGCCGCCGCTCTGGGAGATTGCTCCGTGAAACAGGCCCTTGGCAAGGGGCGAAGCGCAGAGCATACTCACGGCAATGCCTCCGGCAGACTCGCCGAATATGGTTACTCGCCCGGGATCACCGCCGAAGGCGGAAATGTTCCTCTTTACCCACTTGAGAGCTGCAATCATATCAAGCAGACCGTAGTTGCCCGATACATGCCTTTCGTTTTCAGCGCTCAAAGCAGGATGTGCCAGAAAACCAAAGGCTCCGAGCCGGTAGCCGATTGAAACTACGACAACTCCCTTTTTTGCCAGATTCTCGCCATGGTACAGTTGTTCCGCAGTAGCGCCCGCAATAAAACCGCCGCCATGAATCCAGACCATAACAGCCAACCGGTCTTTATTGCTCCTGGCCGGTGTCCAGACATTGAGATACAGGCAGTCCTCGCTCGGCGCTGGCAGGTTCGCAATTGCCGGATTGGACTGTATGCATGCCCGGCCGAACTCAATGGCCGCTCGCACTCCATCCCATTTCGGTGCAGGCAGGGGCGCCCGCCAGCGAAGGTCTCCAATGGGCGGAGCAGCATAGGGGATGCCCCGATACACGGAGAGACCATCTTCAACCGTACCTTGAATCAAACCGCTCTCGATTTTGGCAGGTTCGGCGCAAACCGCATCCTGTACCAATATCAGCGCGGTTAACAAGAATATCATGATCAAAAGAGTGCAATTGCGGCATAAATTACGAACTAACATGTTGGCCTCCCTTTTTGGTTGATTTATTGGCAGTCAAGCGCGTGTGCCGGATTATTCCTCACAACTCAATCTACAACGCATTGCATGATTTTAAGGGATTCAAAACTGGATGGCAATATTACTTCCTGGAATGTTAATTGTCAAGGATGTAAATATTACAGATATTGTGCATTTGTAATAACAACTTATAAGACCATGATTGTGCATCATGGAATATTTGTCAAAAAACTTTCAATTAAACACTATGGGATTTACCGTGTATTCACTTGAAATCATTATATTAAAACAATAGGGGTTAACTATAAAAGAAAATGCATTGACATTAGTAAATACATTCTGGTAGTGATTGTAATGTAAATATGTAATATTCAATTTGTTGCCAAAATGAAAAATATTTCCGGATACATGCCGATTATTCTCCGGAATGCGCAACCGAGGGAAAGGGAAAACCATGAAAAACCAGGTCCAGTTGATTACCTATGTCGACCGCCTTTCCGGCGGAGGTTTCGCTCTATTAAATCAACTGTTAAAGGGGCCGCTGGCCGGAGTCTTCGGCGGAGCGCACCTGTTGCCCTTTTTTACCCCTATTGACGGCGCCGATGCCGGATTTGACCCGATCGACCATGCTCAGGCGGACGCGCGCCTGGGTACCTGGGAGGATGTGCGTGCATTGTCCGGCACTGTTGAGCTGGTCGCTGATCTTATTGTGAACCACATGTCCTCTTCATCCCCACAATTCCTTGATTTCTCGAAGAAGGGGCCGGCTTCGCAGTACGCGGGCATGTTCCTCACATTCGACCGGATTTTCCCGCAGGGCGCGCGGGAATCGGATATCCTTAGTATCTATCGTCCACGCCCTACACTTCCTTTCAGTCCTGTCGAACTGGCCTCAGGCGAAAAGAAATTATTTTGGACTACATTCAATCCTGAACAGGTGGATATTGACGTCCGCCACCCTCAGGCGGAAGCCTATCTTGATTCGATCCTTCGGAAGTTTCAGGCCGCGGGTATAAAGATGATACGGCTAGACGCCGTCGGGTATGCAATCAAAAGACCCGGAACCAGCTGTTTCATGATCCCGGAAACCTTTGACTTTATTGCCGAACTGACGGGAAAAGCCCATACATTCGGCATTGAGGTCCTGGTCGAAATTCATAGCCATTATCTGAAGCAGGTCGAAATCGCCCGCCAGGTTGACTGGGTTTACGATTTTGCACTGCCGCCGCTGGTGCTGCACGCGCTTTTTAATCGCGACTCCCGTCCGCTGGAGCGATGGCTTTCCATCAGTCCGCGAAATGCTGTGACCGTCCTGGACACGCACGACGGCATCGGGGTCATCGATGCGGGCGCTGATGAGAGCGGTGAGCCGGGCCTCCTTTCGCCTGTAGAAATCGACAGCCTCGTGGAGATGATCCACAAGCGAAGCGGGGGACAGAGCAGAAAGGCAACCGGGGCCGCCGCCAGCAACTTGGATCTTTACCAGGTGAACTGCACTTTTCTGGATGCCCTGGGGGGCAGGGAAGCCGAGTACCTGATTGCCCGGGCCCTTCAGTTCTTCGCCCCCGGGATCCCGCAGGTCTATTATGTCGGTCTTTTGGGAGGCACGAACGATATGGAGCTTCTTGGCCGCACCGGAGTAGGACGCGACATCAACCGGCACTATTACACAATTGCGGAAATCGAAACCGCACTCAGACGGCCGTTGGTACAAAAACATATTGAACTGATTCGCCTCCGGAATACTCACCCAGCATTCGGAGGCGAATTCCATGTAGAGGCGCCGACAGAAAACCGGATAGAGATCCAGTGGAAGAATCGGGAACACTGGATAAAGCTGCACGCGGACTTATCTGTTCCGAGCGCCTCCATCACAGGCTCAGACCTGGAAGAGAAGATAGAGTATTTATAGTTTTGAAGTGTTTTCCTTGCGCCTTGAGCCCTGTGCCATGCGCCTTTTTTATAAACCGCAAGGAGTAGAGAACGAAGGCAATCCCGCCAGGGCGGGACAGATGAAACCTTGATGGTGGATCAGGGTATTCTGATGCTTCCGATCACATCTCTGAATCCTGAAGAGGTATTCTCATGAGCTTACCAACCTACCCAAAACACAATCTGACTGCAATCAAGTGGCTCACATTTCTGATGTTCATGATGTTTGCCATGACCACCGATTCCGTAGGCATCATCATCCCTGAGGTCATCAAGGAATTCGATCTGAGCATGACGGCTGCAGGGGCCTTCCACTATGCCAATATGATAGCGATTGCGCTGGCGGCAATTTCCCTCGGGTATCTGGCCGATAAGCTCGGCCGCAAGAAAACCATCATTCTCGGGCTCGTTCTTTTCGCGCTGAACTCCTACCTTTTTGCGGTGGGGAACACCTTTCTGTTTTTCCTTGCGCTGCTTGTTGTCTCCGGAGCGGCGATCGGGATTTTCAAGACGGGAGCTCTGGCGCTTGTCGGCGATATATCGCTTTCCACTTCGGAGCATACCGCTACCATGAACACTGTTGAAGGTTTCTTCGGTGTAGGAGCGATAATCGGACCCGCAATAGTGACAAGGCTCCTTTCGGGCGGATTCTCCTGGAAATGGCTGTACATAATCGCGGGAACAATCTGCGTTCTGCTGATCGTAACAGCCTCGCTGGTGAAATATCCAAAGACCGTGAAGACAATGGATGAGCCGATCAACTTCAAGCGCACGCTGGGCATGATGAAGGATCCCTACGCATTGGGATTTTCTCTGGGGATATTTCTTTATGTCGCAGCGGAGTGCGCGGTGTACGTCTGGATGCCGACACTCCTGACGGGCTATACGGGCTCTTTTGCCTTTATGGCCGCATACGCCATCTCCGTATTCTTCATCCTGCGTGCTGTCGGCCGTTTCCTGGGGGCGTGGATACTCGCGCGTTACAGTTGGACGTCCGTAATGGCCCTATTCAGCCTGGCGATTCTTATTTGTTTTGCCGGCGCGATTGCCGGCGGTCTGTCGTACGCCATTTGGCTGCTGCCGCTGTCGGGGCTCTTCATGTCCATGATCTATCCGACACTTAACTCCAAGGGCATCAGCTGCTTTCCGAAAACGGAGCATGGCGCCGTCGCCGGTGTGATCCTGTTTTTCACCTGCGCCGCTGCCGCTGTCGGACCATTGGCCATGGGGGCTGTCAGCGACGCATTCGGTCATCCCAAATACGGCTTTGTCCTTGCGACAATTTTTGCAGTCCTCCTTTTCGCGGGGTTGCTTCTGAACTGGATATATAACCCTGCCCGGGACCGCCTGGCACAGCTGGATTCCAGTGAATACAGGTCAACAGAATCCTAGTGTTTGATTGCATAGGGATACTATATTGTAAACAATCTTTTCTGTCATTCCGGCGAAAGCCGGAATCCAGTATTTTTAATGTTTTCTGGACCCCGGCTTTCGCCGGGGTGACGACTATACATTACCTAATTATTTGGTCAGTTTGACACTAGATTGTTTTATTTGAGCGGGGCGGCAGTAAGCTGCCCTCGAAGTCGCCTATGTAATCGTGACTTTCAAACAGTAATGAATGCGCAGGCACGCCTGCGCGCTCCGAGGCTTTGCCTCCGATATGAAAGGACTCAGAAAATGTACTATAAAATCGCAGCACTTCTCCTGGCCGGAATGCTGATCAGCGTTCCGGCACAATGTCAACTGGTCGAAGAGTTCAATCCGCCCCAATCCAATTGTTGCCTGGCAATCGTTGCCAGGAGTCTTGCAGATCAGATGCTGGACTGGAATCAGCTCGGTCGATACCGGGCGGAAAACCAGGAGCTGAAGAAGCAGGCTCCCGATCCGAAACGAGTATTATTTATGGGAGACTCCATTACGGACTTCTGGAGACTCGCCGAGTACTTCCCCGGTAAGCCTTACGTTAACCGCGGCATCAGCGGGCAGACTACGCCCCAGATGCTGGTCCGCATGTATCCCGATGTGATCGATCTTAAACCTGCGGTTATGGTAGTCCTGGCCGGGATCAACGACATTTCTCAAAACACGGGGCCTGCGACAGCGGAAATGGTGGAGCATAACATAATGGCCATGACCGAACTTGCCCAGCATCACGGCATCAAGGTCATACTCTGCTCAATTCTACCGATCAGCGATTATACCTTTATAAAGCAGCAGGCCAGTGGCAAGGTAAATCCCTACATGAAAATTCCGGTTACAGCTACCCATCCGCCTGAAGACATCCTGAAGCTGAATGCATGGATGAAGGACTATGCTTCAAAGGTGAATGCAATCTATGTGGATTACTTCAGTGCACTGGTGGACGAAAAGGGCTGGTTAAAGGAAAACTGTTCCATTGATGGCATCCACCCAAATGCCGAAGGGTATAAGATAATGACAAAGATAGTTGAAGAGGCGATACAAAAAGCGCTCAGATAGTCTCTGACGCCAGCTATAATATACTAGTGTTTGATTTCATAAGTATCCGATATAATAAATAATCTTTTCTGTCATTCCGGCGAAAGCCGGAATCCAGTATTCTCAACGCTATCTGGACCCCGGCTTTCGCCGGGGTGACGGCTATTCATTGACGATTATTAAAGCAGGTTGTCACTAGCATTAATTGTCGTTTAAAAAAAATGGAGTTGGAAATGAAGACACCCATGATCGTTATTCTGACAATTCTTATCACCATATTCACCTTTGGCGTATCAGCTCAAACCACTACTTTTAATTTCAAGGCAGGTGCGGCCAAAGTCGATGTCACTCCTGACGAAAGTGAACTGCCTAAAAGCATCGATGGAATCCTGGACCGGCTCTACTCCAGGGCGATCGTCGTGGAAAACGGTATTACGAGCGCAGCCCTTGTTACGGTTGATACCGGCATGATTTTTGAGCAGGCCTGGAAAAATGTGACACAGAGAATTGAAAAAGAGCTCGGTATCCCGGCCCAAAATGTGTTGCTGACTGCGACCCACACCCATAGCGGAGTCATGCGGCCGGGGAGCGATTACGATGAAAACATATTCAGGTCCGTAAAAATGGCAAAGGAAAAACTCCAGCCCGCGCGCATAGGCTACGGGACAGGTGTTTCCTACCTGAACGTCAATCGTAACATCATCGATCCCAGGACGAGGCGCTGGTGGGAGGGACCTAATTATGACGGTCCATCGGATAAAACCGTAGCGGTGGTAAAGTTCGAGTCGATCAATGGCGAGCCGATTGCGGTATATTACAACTATTCAATGCATGCAGTGACTGTGGGTCAATTGGATAGAATCAGCGCGGATGCGCCGGGCGCCGCCTCCAGGTACATCGAGGATTCTTTTGACGGCAAGATCGTAGCCGTGTGGTCCACAGGTGCCTGTGGGGACCAGAATCCGATCTATTTCCAGCAGACCTATGATCTCCGGGAAATAAGGATCAAGGATTACGCAAAACGCGGGATCGATATCAGTAATGCAATGCCTCCCGGAGGGCAGGGTTTGAACAAGCAGGATCCCACAGTGATCAAGTTGATGAACCAGCAAAAGCAGATGATCCTTTCCATGGGCCAGTTTCTGGGTGAAGAGGTCATGCACGTAATGCGGGGTATGGAACGCATGTCGAACAGCGGAAAAATATTCGGAAGCCAGAAAATGGTCAGCTTCCCCGGTCGGGACAGGACAAACGAAGGCCGCGCAGGATTCGAGGGAACCTACAAAGACGGGGACCCGGTCGAACTCCGTTTGGGGCTTCTGTTGATCGACGACATCGCGTTGGGAATTGTCGATGCTGAGGTGTTCAACCTGATTGCCCAGAGACTGAAAAAAGAATCTCCATTTGCCAGAACTATGATGGTCACGCTGACAAACGGAATGGCCAATTCCGGATACATACCGAATGACGCGGCCTTCGGCTATCTCACTTTTGAGGTGCTATCGTCTCGATGTAAGCCCGGATATGCGGAAAACGCCATCGTCAATGGAATCCTGGACCTTATGTCCGACGCCAGGCGAACGCAATAATTGATAACCTTGTTCAGTCCGTGGCGTCGGTTGGAGCTGGGAGACTGGTTTTCCCGGTTTCGTTATTGAGCAATTGCGCGCGTGCAAAATTCAATGTGCCGTTGGACAGCGGCGGAGTGGCCGATGGATGGGCTGCGACTTCAGCTCCCATTCGGTTTGCCAGTTCCATCGTGGTATGAATGTTCCAGCCAAGAGTGATCCCGAATAGGATTCCTGCAGAGCAAGCGTCTCCCGCGCCTACGGGATGAGGCATTCCCTCAGTCGGGATGGGTGCTGTCAGATAAAATTCTCCGTTGCGATTTAAGACAAGGGTTCCCTCGCCTCCTCTGGTGACAACAATTGCCTGAGCGGGAAATCGTGTGAGGAGCGCTTCCATTCTGCGCCTGATCCCATCAAGAGCTTGATCGGCAGGACAGGCGATCCCCAACAGATCAAAAATCGCAAACAGTTCGGACTGGTTTGCCTTAATGATTGTGGCCGCCTGACAGCTATAATCAACAATTTCCGGGGAATATCCGACCTCACCCGTCAATGTGTTTTGCCTCAGATTGACATCGTAGAGGCGGATTGCCTGCGGAGGAGCGTTATGCAGGAAGCTTCGGATCGTACTGCGGGATACACTGCACCGTTGCGCCAGGCTGCCAAAGCATATGGCCGAACACTGACCGGCCAATTCCTTGAGCGAATGCTTGTCGGTCATGTAATCCCATGCTGCTTCAGCCTCTATCTGATAGCCGGGTTCCCCATTTTGCATGAAGACAGATACCAAACCGGTCGGGTGACGGGAGTCCTTTCCGACGTAACGGGTCGACATTCGACGTCTGTGAAGGGAATCAATGATTTTGTATCCCCTACGATCAGAGTTGATACAACTTACGATAATTCCATGGCCGACTCCGAGCTGGCTGGCCAGCTGATGCACATGGACGGCAAAGTTCAGAGGAGCTCCTCCCAATGTCTCGGTTCCGTCTTCGAAGACATCGAACAGTACTTCTCCGATTCCCACGAAAATTAAAGGATTCATTATCGCCACCTTCGGTATAATGTCAGATCATTTTTGCTATAAATGGCAGATTAATGTCAATAAAAAGAACCAGGCATTTCTGTGGATTTTCTGCCAAATTGAGTGTTTTATCCGGTCTTCTCAGATGATCTAACAGACATATATCATTTATAAACATGCAGTTACGGCCAATATGTTATCTGCAATGGGTTCCAATTTCATCTGGTGGCCTAGGAGAGAAAAAGTTGTATTGACATTTTCTCAATCGAATTTGTAATATCAGATTTCATAAAGGAGGATCAATGATCGAGCACCAAATTAAACCACCCACGGAGCAGGAGAAACCGGAATCGCGAAGAACCAAACATCGCCAGGTTTTTGAGCATGTTCTGGCGGATATTGAGTCAGGAAGGCTCAAAGACGGGGATCGTCTTCCTTCTGAAGCCGAATTGGTTAAGCAATTCGCCTCATCACGCCCCACAGTTGCCCGTGCATTGCGTGATCTCCAAAATTTGGGATTGGTTGAACGCAGAGTCGGTTCGGGTACTTATGTACGTAAAGCTCGGAAGCCGATCGAATCGTGTAGCTTTGGGCTATTGATACCCGGGCTCGGAAGCACCGAGATTTTTGAGCCTATTTGCGGCCAACTGGCTCGCCTTGCCCAGAGACATCACCATACCCTTCTGTGGGGCGATTTTGGCGGTAAGCGCGGTGATGCAGATCCGGGATTGATAGAACAGGTCTGCGACAGCTATATCCGACAGATGGTGGCCGGGGTGTTTTTCGCACCTCTGGAGTTAACAGAAGACAAGGATCGGGTCAATCTATCCGTCATTGCCGCCATGGAAGCTGCAGGGATTCCAATTGTCTTGCTGGACCGGGATATTATGGCTTTCCCGCAGCGGAGCCGTTTCGACCTCGTCGGCATTGATAATCGCCTGGCGGGCTTCCTTATCGCGAACCATTTAATAAAGCTTGGATGCAGGCGGATCGACTTCCTATCACGACCGGACTCCGCTCCGACAGTAATGCTGCGCATCGCCGGATATCGTGAGGCTCTGCTAAACAGTGGGATTTCGCCTGATCCGCAATGGATTCACAGTGGCGATCCTGCCGACGAGAAATTTGTTCAGAGGATTGTAGGCGACGGAGCGACAGCCATCATTTGCGCCAATGACCTGACGGCTGCAAATTTAATGCGGACGCTCGACGCACTGGGATGTCCCGTTCCGCAAAAAATCCGGGTAGCCGGTTTTGACGACGTCCGGTATGCGGAACTGCTGCGCCCTTCTCTGACTACTATTCACCAACCATGCGTGGACATCGGAACCATCGCCATGCAGGTAATGCTCGAGCGCATAGAAAATCCGACATTCCCTCCGCGCGATATTCTCGTTCAGCCAACCCTGATTGTGCGGCAATCATGCGGAGATGCCGGGAGATCTCATTCCTCCTCTGCAAACGAGCAGGATGCGGGCCAGTAAAAATGTATGATTATGGCAGGTAGTTATAACTTTTAACCCATTTGCTCTTACGAAAATATCCTATTATTGGCTTATTTTTGACAAACAAAAGAGAAATCCATATATTTCATTGACCAAAAAGGACTTCTTATGAAGCAACTCACACACCTTACTTACTCAACATTTTTTTCAGGGGAGATGACCATATGTGGCAGATGAAAATCTATATCGCAGGCGTAATTGGTTTCACGATTCTTATGGCATGCAGCGTGGGCGCACAAACGCTAAACATCTGGCCCGGGGTCGCTCCGGGTTCGGAGGACTGGAAACAGCAGGAAAGGGTGGAAAAGGGTGGGCCGGGAAATATTGTATACAACGTGGTTAAACCGACTTTGACTCTTTACCTTCCGGATAAATCAAAGGCTGCAGGAACCGGGGTAATTATTGCTCCAGGAGGGGCCTTCATACTCCTGTCGATCGATCACGAAGGTCATCATGTCGCACGCTGGCTCCAGGAAAAGGGAATCGCGGCGTTTGTGCTTAAGTACAGAGTAGCCGAAACACCCCCCGGATTCAGCTTCGGAGCGCCTGCTGCGGGCCCTAAAGCAGCGGCACCTGGAAAAGCCAAACAAGGAGCTGTATCGCCCAAACCTCCAAGTCGGGTCGCTTCCGGCGGCGGGCCCAGAATGAATATGGATGAAACCGGCAAGTATGGTATCGCGGATGGGATTCAGGCCCTCAAAGTAGTTCGCGAGCATGCGGCCGAGTGGGGAATCGACCCGAACAGGGTTGGTTTTATGGGATTCTCAGCCGGAGCAATGGTAACAACCGGAACATTGCTCCAGAAAGACGCAGCGAGTCGGCCCAATTTCGCGGCCCCGATCTACGGAGGCCCCTTTGGCGTAATGCCTGATATTCCCGCCGACCTGCCGCCGGTTTTTCTCGCTTGGGCGCAGGACGACTTCATTGCCGGTCCTTCAGCCATGAGGTTTTATGATGCTCTGAAAGCTGCCGGCCATAAGCCTGAAGTTCATATTTTTAGCGGCGGCAGTCACGGTTTCGGCATGTTAAAAAACGGCAAAAGCAGCGATCACTGGATCGAGCTCTTTTACAACTGGCTTGAGGCGGAGGGATTTACCAGGCCTTTGACAAAATAAGGAGTCGGATATGTTAAATAAATATATAAGGATCATCTCAACTGCGGTTATTTGTCTTGTGTTATTTGCTTTACCGGCTGCGGCAGCCCCTTGTGAGAGTCTCACATCGCTTGAGTTACCGGATGCAAAGGTCACTTCAGCATCTCTTGTTGAGGCTGGCCAGTTCACGCCACCTATGGGTGGCGGGCCTCCAATGAGCGGGCTCGGTGGACTTACGGTTTTTAAAAATGCCCCTGCTTTTTGTCGTGTAACCGCCACACTTACTCCAACCCCTGATTCCGATATCAGAATTGAGGTCTGGATGCCTGCCGAAAACTGGAATGGCAAGCTTGTCGGCATTGGTAACGGAGTATGGGCCGGCAGCATCAGCTATTCCGCCCTCGCGGAACCCTTGTCGAGGGGCTACGCGACAGTGGCGACGGATACGGGTCATGTTGGAAGCGGCATGGATGCCGAATTCGCTATCGGTCACAGAGAGAAACTCATCGATTTTGGATATCGGGCGGTTCATGAAATGACGGTAAAAGCAAAAAATATAATCGAGGAATATTACGGAAAGAAGGAGCGGCTTTCACTCTGGGTTAGCTGCTCGACCGGCGGACGGCAGGGCCTCATGGAAGCCTATCGATATCCTGAAGACTATGACGGGATATCCTCGATGGCACCAGCCAATCCGATGGTGGGGCTGATGATAGGCTCATTGTGGACCGGCTATGTTACATCAAAAGACGATGCCCACAGGCTTACTATGGCCGACATTATAGCCGCGAACAAGGCGTATATCGATCAATGTGATGAAACGGACGGCTTGAAGGATGGAATTGTCGGCGATCCGGAGCGGTGCAGCTTTGATCCCGGCATTATTCAATGCAAGGAAGGGGATCGGGATGATTGCCTGACAGCTCCGCAGGTTGCAGCGCTGCGCGATATCTATGCCGGTGCGAAAAATCCACGCACCGGGGAACAGATTTTTGTCGGATTTCCGCCTGGCAGCGAACAGCAATTAATAGCGCTGATCGGAGGGAACGAGCCATTTCCAGTGGCGACTTCCTACTTCCGCGATATTGTATTTGGCGATCCGCAATGGGATTATGAATCCTACGACTACGACCAAGACCTCAAGGCGACATTTAAGGCTGCGAGCGATATCCTCGATGTCCCGACCGACGGGCTTTCCCGGTTCTTCCAAGGCGGCGGAAAACTCCTGCTCTCGCATGGCTGGGCTGATGGGCTCATTCCGGCATCCAACACCGTCAAATTTTGCAAATCCATGACTGCGAATATGGATCCGGAGAAAGCGGCGGATTCAGTTCGGCTCTTCATAGTCCCCGGCATGGGTCACTGTGGCGGCGGCAATGCGCCCAGTGTAATTGATATGCTTTCCGTAATAGACCAATGGGCTTCCGAAGGGAAAGCACCGGACAGCATTATAGCAAGCCAACCTCCCAATGAAGAACCGATGACGCGCCTGATTTGCCCCTATCCGCATATCGCCGAATACAAAGGCAAGGGTGACATTGATGATGCTGCTAATTTTATTTGTGTAGAACCATAATAGGTATTGTTGTAGATAGAAATCTTGCGTAAACATTAGTCGTATAAAAAATTAAATGATCCGTCACCAGGTATCATTGGTTCCTACGGAATGAGAAAAGAACTTGACAATTAATGGCAGGGTCATTGACCCTGCCATTTTTGTTTATGCCACATATAAGGTAGTAATTTCAATATGGTGGGCGGTGTGGGATTTGAATGTGCCAGAGGCACACAAGCCCTAAAAGGGATTGCTTTACCCGCCTATGGAAAGTACCAGCATCAGGCTGGCCGCGACCTTGATTCCAGCTGATCAAGCCATTTATCAGGACAAAATATTATTATTAAAAATGTCTTGAGCTGAAGGCTCTTCCTGAGTGAGTTTTTAGATACTTTTCAAATGCAAGTGCTTTTTCACTAGAGCGGAACGCAATAGCTGTTTCGATATACCACGGTCGATATTTTCTGCTATGTGGCACCTTTCCATTATTGTGTGCCTTGAGTCTTTTATCGAGATCTTGAGTTAATCCTGTATAATGCCTAGATTGGTCTTGTTCGCTTTTAAGGATATAAACATAGTAATAATTTTCCATATTGTTTTATTAGGTTAGAGTTTGAGTTTTTATATGGCCTGCCCAGGCGTAGTTCGAAACATTTACTTGATAGCACGATTGGCCCGGCTTCGTTTATTAACTCCGCCGTGGCAGTCTCCTCTCTCAACTTCGTTTCGAACGGAGACTGGTGGGCGGTGTGGGATTTGAACCCACGACTTCCACCGTGTGAGTGTATATTTGATTAACAATACCAAATAGTTAAATCTAATAATAAATAGAATTATCAATGGAAGAGAGGTCAGGAATTGTTTCTTGACCTATTTTTTTATATAGTGGTTTTTGATATTATAGTAGCAAAATGGTAGCAACCATCTAGCTGGGTTTCAGGGGATAGTTGTTATTTTTTTTATATGTGGTTGCTGAGATTTGATCTCCCAAATATTGAGAGGAATTCTAACTGGAGCCACCATCTTTGAATTTTGGAGATCTGTACCCGACGAATGTTTCAGGTTTGAAATCCCAGCCATAAGGGATTCGGACGTAAGAACCAATTTTAGAGGCGAAAAGCGCTTAATTGAGGATATCACAAGTTAATCCATTTTATGGATATTCTGAATATATCTGAAATTTCGTGATATTTGGTTTCTGGCAAGGTACATCAGGTTTCAGATCGCATAATTTCAATAGAATATTATTCTCTTATCAAAAAAATTAATAGACCTGAGGTATCTATAAGGTATTCAAAACTAAAAGGACATGGACGTAAGAGAGGGAAGTTAACAAGAGTCAAAAGTAGATTTGCCCCCTTTACAAGGATTACAATTTGAGTGTGACACAGAGATTGGCACAATGGCCGTTTATGGATGGGCACTAGTTGAAGCAAGTGAAAGGATGACTATATTTGGAGGCTCACTAGATAATATATTAATCAATCAATTTAGCCTACTTACCAAGCATATTGTTTTTAAGGCTCTTCTGTGCAGGTTTGTCACAAAGCCATATACCGAAGAGTGCCTGTTTAAAAGGGAGCCCTTCTATCAGCGAGTAATATCCTGAATTTTTATATACTTCCGTTCCCTCTCCAGGCACGTAAATCAAGTCATAGATGTCATTTTCCTTTATTTCATTAAAAACAGAGATAAACTTATCGATCTGATCCTTTATGGGGGCCACATCTCCATCGGTAGCATTTGAAAATCCTTCCCTAGTTGCTTTTTCCATCTTTTCACTGGTGATCATTGATGAGATAATATGTAGCCTTATCGCCATGGGTTCATCCGTTTCAATTATACTCCACGGATCATCGCTCTTCTTTTGAAGGTAAAGTCCGCCCACATATAGTTTTACAAATAATTTAGTTCGCACACCCGTGCCGTTTAACAACAATGTGGAACGACCGGCTTCAAGAGATTCCGGGATGCTTACACCATAAATTTCCTTTGCCTCACATAGTGAAGTCATCATAAAAACAGACAGCATTATAATAAGTTGTTTTTTAAACATAGCACGCTCCATTTCTTAATAAATTAGGAAAATGTTTCAACCCTCGGACTTCCGGACAGTATGCGCCTTTCATATTTAGGTTCAGATTCAAGCCTCTATAATGCGTTTTCTTATAACATAATTAGATAGAACAATACCACATAATAGATCCTTTCAAGCGGAGGGAAAAAACGGGGTCAGGTCTTCATTCTTCACATCGATATTTCACATTATAGTATAGTGGGATGCCCCTAAGTTTCTAAAATTCATGATAGTAAACAAAACTCACTCCAGAAGCTAATCGTTTTAAATATCTCTAAAGGATCTCAAGATATTAGCCTGCCAGAAATCCTGTGTAAGTTGACCCCTGTCAAGACGCTTGCTATTCTTGCTTATTGGATGGTGGGCGGTGTGGGATTTGAATGTGCCAGAGGCACACAAGCCCTAAAAGGGATTGCTTTACCCGCCTATGGAAAGTACCAGCATCAGGCTGGCCGCGACCTTGATTCCAGCTGATCAAGCCATTTATCAGGACAAAATATTATTATTAAAAATGTCTTGAGCTGAAGGCTCTTCCTGAGTGAGTTTTTAGATACTTTTCAAATGCAAGTGCTTTTTCACTAGAGCGGAACGCAATAGCTGTTTCGATATACCACGGTCGATATTTTCTGCTATGTGGCACCTTTCCATTATTGTGTGCCTTGAGTCTTTTATCGAGATCTTGAGTTAATCCTGTATAATGCCTAGATTGGTCTTGTTCGCTTTTAAGGATATAAACATAGTAATAATTTTCCATATTGTTTTATTAGGTTAGAGTTTGAGTTTTTATATGGCCTGCCCAGGCGTAGTTCGAAACATTTACTTGATAGCACGATTGGCCCGGCTTCGTTTATTAATTCCGCCGTGGCAGTCTCCTCTCTCAACTTCGTTTCGAACGGAGACTGGTGGGCGGTGTGGGATTTGAACCCACGACTTCCACCGTGTGAGGATGGCACTCTCCCGCTGAGTTAACCGCCCAATCTCTTATTGAGTCTTTCCAAATGGGTTGAGAGAATAAGAGACCTCCTGTTTTTCTTGAAAGTATAGAAGAACTCCCGCTTCTATGTCAAACAGAATATTGATGGTTAATCCGGTTAATGAGAAGGATTCGAGGCTTCGAGTGCATAGAGCAAAACGCAAATTAGCTCATAGCTGATAGCTCATAGGCAATAGAGGGATTAAGGATTAGGGATTAGGGATTAAGCTCATTGTTAATTACTCATTGCTCATAACTCATTGCTCTTTGCTGATAACTAAAAGCCAACGAAGAATGATAATATTGTAAAAAACCTTCTTGAACGTTTAGGCCTTGACATCAAAAAAAAATCCGTGGGATATTGGTCTATTAATACAAGGTGCCATTCACCTTCTACCTTTGCCTATGGCATTTCAAGGGACATAATTATGTTTCAAATTATAGATAGGAGGCCCCATGAACGAGAGAGCCATTAATATCAGACTCATGAAAGAGGACGATTTTGATGCTGTGGTCAGGATTGACGAAAAAGTGCTCAAGGCTTCCCGACCGGAGTACTATGAATTGAGGTTTAAAAAGCTCTTTAAGTCCAAGGATTATTTACCCGTATCGCTGGTGGCGGAGGAAGCAGATGGAAGAGTGGTAGGGTTTGTAATGGGCGAGCTCTATATGGGGGAATACGGCATTTTACACGAAGAAGCGACCCTGGATACCATCGGCGTTGATCCCGATTACCAGCAAAAGGGTATCGGCAAGCAATTGATCAACGAATTTGTGGATCATCTGGGAAAAATCGGCGCGCAAAAAATACACACCTTGGTGGACTGGCATGATTCCAAACTGATACAATTCTTTAGTGCGAACCAATTTAGCCCTTCCAAAATCATTAACCTGGAACGAGAACTTTGATTTGCCGTGCCCTGGACTAAATCTAAAGGTGTACAGAACCTCAAAAACGCATGCTCAAGAAACACCCTTCCAACCGGGGCATAGCTGGAAAGGGACTCCATGCTCACCGCAAAGTCCCGGAGAACGCTAAGGCCGATGGGGATTAAGAAATGGCTGATTTGAACAGAGTCACGGCTGCCATTGTTATTGAAAACAATCGAATATTGATAGCAAAACGAAAACAGGGTGACCCGCTCGCGCATAAATGGGAATTTCCAGGAGGAGCGGTGGAAGAGGGAGAAACCCCGGAACAGTGCTTGATTAGAGAGATGAAGGAGGAGTTTGTGGAAAAGCTGAGGAATGGGGAAATCAAGCTCTGAATATGGCCTGAAATAGGGGAATATCACTGAAACAGAGGCCCCTGCTTGGGGATTATCAAGGGAAAGAAGGAATCCAATGATTGAAAAAGAAAAAATGATTGAAGATTTTTTCAACAGTATCAGCTTCAGAGAAAGGATTATTATAGGTATATATGATGAAGGAAGGTTATACTTTAATATCGATTTCTCGCAAGAACTGGCCAATGGACTTATGACATCGGCTTTTATGGATGATAAAATTCACCAAGGCCTTAAAGAGTTGATTTCCAATCTGGAATCAATTCTGGACGGCGTGGAAAGATATAAACCCAGCAAAGAAGAAGAGATTCATTAACATATCCCGGAAGAATTTCTTCAAAATGACGCCGGTAAGGATGCAACATCACAATCTCTAACTCCATGGAAAGGGACCTACCATGAACTACTTTTTAAATCGTATTATCAGAGCGGCAAAACTGGATATTGACCTATACGAAGAGGTAGAGGCCGATAAGACAGCTTTTGCTCAATCCATGTGGGTGGTAATCCTATCAAGTGTAGCAGCCGGCATAGGGATTACTACGGAAGCGGGAATCCTTGCTATTTTGACCGGAACGATTTCCGCTCTTATAGGATGGTTCATCTGGGCATATCTTACCTACATCATAGGGACTAGATTATTGCCTACTCCCGAGACCCATGCTGATTATGGCGAATTGCTCAGGACTATAGGCTTTTCAAGTTCGCCGGGCCTGATAAGAATCCTGGGGATCATCCCCGGCTTGGCATGGATTGTATTTTTAGTGGCCGCGATATGGATGTTTGTAGCTATGATTATTGCCGTGAGACAGGCGCTTGACTATAAGAGCACTTTCCGTGCCTTTGGTGTCTGTATTATCGGCTGGATCATTCAAGCAATAGTCTTGAGTATTTTTTTGGGTCTAGTCAGATAAAGCACAGAAATGCAGTTGGTGTTATAAGAAAGGGGCCGCTTATAAATACTGGCCTCAGATTGCATCACAAGACTCCGGTATATGTCCCCTTCCGGGGGGCATATCCACAAAGAATCATTTATTAATAAAACAGTATACAGGGTATCCCGATCTATTTTCAAATAATTTTTGACGCGTCCGGCGGGTTGAGCTGATAACCGGGATTGTCAGAAGATCAGGGAAAGGGCAAGAACAGGGTTTTGTAACCCTTACCATGTAAAAAACCGGTTATTTCCTCCGGGATATTTATATGGGTGGCAAACATATCCCGGGCCTCATGGTCCCGGAATATTATCCCGGCAATCTCCAACCTGATATTCTTTAACTCGGTCCTATCGGCAGCCCAGAAGATATGGGGCTCTGAATCATATTCCATGTCCAAGAAATCAAGCGTCCTAGTGACAACAGCAAAGGATTCTTCTTGTTCGGAAAGCGACAGGACCCGAAAGCCGTGCTCATTAAGCAGGGCCACGATCTCGGGGTCCAATCCGCTCATATCGATAATATGGTCTCTGCCGTGGACATCAAACACAAAATCGGCCTCTATCACAAGATTAAAATCGGCCTTTTCATCCGGATATATCGGTATTTCCTCATCGCGCGAAAATTCCGCGCCCTTAAGGCTTATCAGCTTTTCCACAAGGGAATATACGTCATCACCCATATCCCCTAAAACTTCGGCACCCTCCCCGTATTCTACCTCGCTCTCCGGGACGGGTGGATAATCAACAGTCTGAATACCCAGCCCTTTTAAGAAGGCCCTGATAGAGCCAGGGGTGCCCGAACTCTCGTCATCAAGGAGATTGATTACTATAATATCCTGCCCTCCGGCTGACTCCCCGGAGACCCGATGTATAATCCAGTCAGTGGTGATTCTCAAGGGGATATCACCACCCAATATAAGCGGTTCGTTTATCCCCTGGATCTTCTTATAATCACACAGGATTATTATCCTGTCCATGGCCTCCTTCAGGTCGACACCGTTTTCCAGATGAACAATCCCGTAATTACCCCAGCTTGATGTTATAAGATCCGACATATCTTCAGGCAGAGCATTGAACAGGTCTACAATTACCTTCTTGCCGTTCCTGAGATTGATAATGGGGTATGAGTCCGCGTTCAGGTTTATCTGGCCCCCGTTTTTTAAGGGGATAAAATGTTCGCCGGTTTGCAGCCACTCTTCGCCTATAAGGGCAAATATCTCCCCCAATTGAACAGCGATGGATCTCAATTCCTCCTCTGTCCCTTCTCCGGGTTTAGCACGTGCCCGGGAAGGCGTGATCGGCATCCTGACTGTCTGCGGGGAATATATGGGGAGCCTGACCTTCTGACCCGCGAAGATACGGTTTAGATCCTTGATGGAAGGGTTCAGCCTTTTCAATTGATTCAGGTATTCGTTATAAAGCTCTTTTTTGGGAACTCCATACAGGCTTTTGACTACCCTGATAAGGCTATCCCCCTTTTTTACCGTGTAGAGTTCCAGCCCCTCAATACCTTCGAGTGAAGCAAGGGAAACGGACTCCGCCTCTTGGGCAAAAACGCCCCCCTCCGCCGGAGATATTTCCAGGGGTATAATAATGGTTTCGTCCGGATATATAAGGTCCAGGTCGGTGAGAGAAGTGTTTAATCTTTTGAGAACCTCTAGTATCTCCATTAAGTTTCTTTTCTCCAACAGGCCTTTATTCCTTAAGATATTCCATATATGATCTCCTTTTTTAACTGTATATGACTCGGTGTAGACCTTTTTCCCGTCCACCTCATGTATGGTTCCATCTACCTCGGCAGTCTGCACAAGAGAGATGGAATATGTCTCCTCCTCTTCCTGTTGCGACTCTTGGGCTATGCATGGGCGAAACAATACTATAGAGCTTGCCGCAAGGATGGAGATTATCATCAAGCCAATATAGACCCTGTTTGTTCTGTGGAGTTCCAATGTCCTCTCCTGTTATAATTAGAATTTATCCGAAAAATGCGGTCATTAGATCCGGGATGAGACTGAATTTATCTTTTAATAACAGGATATTCCATAAGTAATAATGATGATAAATAATGTGTTATTCTAGATAGTCGGGCTGAAGGATGTCAATTACTTTCTAATTTTGGGTAAAAATTATACCACATATTGATAATATCGATATATTATATACATTATACAGTATTTTTTTCTTTACAACAATATTTAAAAATGATAGGATTTTTTATAAGTATCTTCTTATGATTAATAAGATTAATTTCCGGAGGGAGTATGAGAATAAAGAAACTCAGCATTATGGGGTTTAAATCCTTTATGGACAAGGTCGATATCCTCTTCCCATTCGGGATCAGCGCGGTGGTGGGTCCCAACGGCTGCGGTAAGAGCAATATTGTTGATGCCATACGCTGGGCAATGGGCGAGCAAAGCCCCAAACAGTTAAGGGGCCGCCAGATGGAGGATATAATATTTAACGGGGCCGGCGAATTAAAACCCCTCGGAATGGCGGAGGTTTCCATTGTCCTTGAAAACGGCGACAAGTCTTTCCCCCATGAATTCGCTGATGAAGACGAACTGTCCGTGACCAGGCGTTTATACCGTTCCGGAGAAAGCGAATATCTTTTAAACAATGTTCCTTGCAGGCTTAAGGATATCCAGGAGATATTTATGGATACCGGACTCGGGAACAAGGCCTATTCTATCATCGGCCAGGGCATGATCGGCTCAATCGTGGAGCAGAAGCCTGAAGAGACCCGAATGATGCTCGAAGAGGCCGCCGGCATCACCAGATTCAAAAAAAAGGAGGCCGAATCCCGCAGGAAGCTGGAACTCACAAAAAGAAATCTCCTGCGCGTGCAAGACATCCTCGTTGAGGTGGAAAGCCAGATTAGGTCCCTTAAACGACAGGCGGCAAAGGCCAGACGCTATAAATCCATCGGCGTGGAGATACAGAGGCTGGAGTTGGTGTTGAATGCCAATGCCTATGATCTCTTGAAGGCTGAATCGGAAAACAGGATAAAATCCACTGATGATCTGGCACAGCAGGAAATAGCCCTTACCACCAAAATCTCAAAACAGCAGGCTGCGATTGAGTCCTTGAATATTGAACTGGAGGCAAAGGACGGTGAGATCCTGTCTGTGAGGAACAATCATCTTAAGATTAAAGAGGACTTCAACAGAAAACAATCCGCGCTGGAATCGCTTATCACTGAAAAGAAGATGCAGTCTGAGCTTGAAAACCGGCTCAAACTTGAAAAAGAGGATATCAAAAAAAGGCTTTCTTCCCTGGATGAAGAGAAAACAGGTCTGGTTGAAAAAGCAGATAAGTTGAAAGAAGACTCCGCGGCACTGGCGAATGACATCTCCATGGTAGAAAAGAGAATGAAAGGTAGAAGGGAACTACTAAAGGAGGTAAGAGAGGAATATGAAGCGGCGAGTACACAAGTGGGTTCCGACGTTACCAAAGAGGCCGGACTTAATCAGGAGATCAATTATCTGAATAAACGGATTGAGGAAATAACCGACACCAGGGAAAGGCTCGAAAAAGAAAGAAGCGATTTGCAGTTAAAGATCGAGGAACTCAAGAAGGTATCCCAGAACAAGAACGAAATCCGTCATGCCTCTACCCTTAAACTCAAAGATATCGAAGCGGACATCCAGGAAAAAGAGCAGGGCCTCGAAGAACTGGAACGGACCGCTGATGGTATAGAGAAAGAACTCAAATCAGCAGAATCAAAACTTAATATCTGTCAAACAAGACTATCTAGCCTCAAATCCCTGCACGAAAATTTTGAAGGATATCAGGTCGGCGTCCGGACCATTATGAAGTCAAAGGATTTGAAGGCCAAAAACGAAGGACGCGTATTGGGCCTGGTGGCGGATATTCTTCAGGTGGACCCCGGATATGAACAGGCGGTAGAAGCGGTTCTGGCCGATAAGCTTCAGTACATTATTGTACAGGATCAGGAAGACGGAAAAGAAGCCGTTGAATACCTGAAGACCAAAGAAAGGGGACGGGGGAGTTTCGTATCATTAAGGGATCTGAACAGACAGAACAATAACAGCGACGGCAACGGTCTCCCCTTACTGCGCGATATCGTTAAGGCATCGGACCCCTACAAACCTCTAATAGATTTCCTTTTAGGCGACACAGCTATTGCCGAAGACCTGGAGCAGGCTATTTCCGAATGGAGAAATAACGGAAGGGATAAAATAATGGTCACACCGGACGGGGATCTAATCGACAAGAACGGTATTATAAGCGGTGGAAAGCTTGCCAGCGGACCTTACGGATTCCTGGCCAGAAAGAGAGAGATCAAAGAACTGGAGCATAATAAGATTGAATACCACAATAAAGTGGAAGAATTAAAGGCCGGATTGGGAGAGATATATAATGGGATGGAGGAAAAGAAACAATCACTGAATAGACTTAAGGAAGAGAAGATAGATTGCGAGGATAAGCTCAATGACCTTGATAAGGTTATTTTTCGCCTCAGTCATGAGCTGGATCAGCTTCAGACACTCTCTGAGAAAATCTCCAAGGAACTTGAACATAATAGCACAGCCCAGACCAAACATAGATCCGAATTAGACAGGATCAAATCCGAACTCAAATTATGCGCGGAAAAAAAGAGGAAGGAAGAGGAATACTTGCTAAGAAAAAGGCTTGAACTGAAAGAATGTGAACAGGAATACGAGGAAATGAGGGATGAGCTGGAGAGATTCAAAATGAACTTCAACAGATCCATAGAAGAAAAGAAGGGTATTCTGCGCGAGATTGAGAGGATAGAAGATTTCTTCAAGGAATCCAAAAACAAGCTGGAAAAGATAGATCAGGATATCAACAATGTTCAGGCGAAATACCATGAGTATATGAACAGGGAAGGAACACTGCAAGAAGAAATAAAAGGATTCTATGATAAGCTGCGTCAGGCGGAAGAGGAAGTGAACCTTGTCCAGCAAGAACGGAACAATTTATATGCCGAAATACGTGAACAGGAGAAAAAGGGCAAGGCGTTAAGGGAGGAACTTGATCAGCTCAAGGGAAAGATCAGCCGGGCAAAGATGGAACAATCCGAGATTCGTATCAAGATGGATAACCTCGTAGAACTGGTAAGAGACAGACATAATCTTGAGTTGCCCGAGATATACAGGGATTATCTTGAAGACAGTTTCTCGGAGACTGAAACCAGCGACAAGCTTGACCATCAGAAGAAACTGAGAGAAAGGCTGGGAGAGGTAAACTTGACCGCCATCCAGGAACATGAAGCCCTAAAAGAGAGATATGAATTCATCCAGACCCAGAGGCAAGATCTGCTTAATTCAATTGATTCTATAATGCAGGCCATAAGAAAGATCAACAGAACATGTCTGGAGAGATTCATGGATACCTTCAAGGAGACGGATAAAAAGATAAAACAGGTTTTTCCCATCCTTTTTAATGGAGGAGAAGCGGCTTTGAGATTGACGGATGAATCAAATCCCCTGGAGAGCGGTGTGCTGGTCGAGGTCCGGCCACCGGGGAAAAAATTGAGCCATATGGGGTTATTATCAGGGGGTGAAAAGGCCCTGGTGGCCATGGCCCTGTTATTCGCCATCTATCTCATAAAGCCCAGCCCGTTCTGTCTTCTTGATGAAGTGGACGCCCCTCTGGATGAGGCCAATATAGACCGTTTTAATAATCTTCTCAAAGAGATAAAAAAATGCTCTCAGGTCCTCCTGGTGACCCACAACAGGAGATCCATGGAAATCGTGGATAGCCTCTTCGGCATCACAATGGAAAATGCCGGGATATCAAAGATGGTTTCGGTTAATCTGAATGGTAATTCCAAGAATTAGACCTTTGTAAACATTCCGTTTTGTCGAACCTTTGTCCGGTTTTCTTTTCCCTAATACTGAATGGTTATGGCTACCATCCTGGTTGCCTTTTAATTGATCCACTTATCCCCCTCTTTCAAAGGAGGGGGATAAGTGGCGGGAGAGGACCCACACGATGCATTAAGATCATCTCGCCTTTTTCCCCGCCGGTTTTTCGGCAAAAAGGATACGGTGCAGGATAATCTTAAGACTGTGTGGCTATCTGACCTTATCTCAATGCAATATCTTTGCCACCGGCCGCTTGCCATCACGATTTTTGGCAAACCTGATACACAGGGCCCCCTTGAGAGCCTTATGGCACATTATTCTTCAGGAGAGATGGCTGTCCGTTTTTACGGATTGGATTTCATAGCAAGGGATTCCGCGCCAAATAGGCCTTTGATCAAGTATCTGTTTCACATAGTTTTGTGCAAATCCACAGAAAGCAATGCCATCTATTATATTTCGGGCAAAGATAAAGGCTTTCTTGTGTTTATCCCCACACCAAAATCCACCATCAAACTTGCAAATAATTCATATTAGCACAGGATTCTGGTATAACCCTGGCCACCATATAGATGTTAGATGCAAGGCGCCAAGGAGCGACGAGTGAGGTGTATATGAAATACGCCGCAAGCCTGTCGAGAGCCTCTAGGTCGAACGAGAGGAGCGACCGCAGGCTTCGACGTGAGCTCAGCCGAACGTCAACGCAGCCCTTCGAGTATCCTCAGGGCCATGAGTCCTTCGACACCGAGCAAAGCCGAGGTACTCAGGACCGTGAGTCCTTCGACACCGAGCAAAGCCGAGATGCTCAGGACCGTGAGCTTGTCGAACGGCTTGTCGAACGGCCTGTCGAATGGCATATGACATCTAGATGGTGGATCAGCGCATACAATATGTCTTGCATTAATGATATAAAGGCTTTATTAAGAGAATCCTCTTAAAAGGCCTTCCTCAAAGGAGAAGAATAAGGATGTTCGGCAAAAGACAAAGTAAGTCAGAAGAGATTAAATTCCTCAACAGATTGAAACAAGGCCTTTCCAAGACAAGGGCCGGGTTCACGGAAAGACTGGATCAGCTGATATCAAGGAAAAACCGGCTAGACGAGGAACTGCTGGAGGAACTTGAGGAGATCCTGTTTACATCCGACCTGGGGGTGACCGCCAGCCAAGAACTTATCCGCCTTGTCCGGGAGGAAACAGCAAAAAAGGACCTGGATAATCTCGAAACCCTGAAAATCGCTCTAAAGCAAAATATTCTAGGCTTTCTTGATGTTCCAGAGCCCCAACACAGCGATCCCGGACCAGGAGAACCGTTGGTAATTATGGTGATAGGAGTGAATGGTGTCGGTAAAACTACAACCATAGGCAAACTAGCTGATCTATACAGGAATCAGAACAAGAAGGTTATGCTGGTTGCGGCCGACACGTTCAGGGCGGCGGCGATCGACCAGCTTGCAATCTGGGGAGGAAGGGTCGGCGCTGAAGTGGTGAGGCGGGATCAAGGTGCTGATCCCTCCGCGGTTGTCTTTGATGCGCTTAATGCCGCTGTGGCAAGAAAAGTTGACGTCATGCTGATAGATACAGCGGGCCGTCTTCATACCAAGGTTAACCTCATGGAACAACTCAGGAAGATCCAGAGGGTCGCAGGACGCAGGCTTCCGGGAGCTCCCCACCACGTGTGGCTGGTCCTTGACGCCACAACCGGACAGAACGCCATATCACAGGCCGAGATGTTCCACAACGCCCTGGGTATAACAGGGATTATCCTGACAAAACTGGACGGCACGGCCAAGGGAGGGATCGTGGTGGGGATATCCCGGAAGCTTGCTATACCTATACGGTTTATCGGCATCGGTGAGAAGATTGACGATCTCACGAGCTTTAAGGCTGAAGATTTCGTGGAAGCCATCTTTAGCTAGTGTTTGCCCCGTCTTTTCTATTGCCTAAGAATAAGCTTTTTTATATAATTTTGTTTTAACATTTCAGCCCAAAAAGGCCTGTTCTTATCAATCCAGTCGCAAAACCAAAGCGGCGCTCGCAATTGGATAAACCATATGCTACTTCAACCATAGGAGATAGCGGAGAGGAGAATAATCATGAAAACAATACTTTTGGTGCTGGTCATGGGCTTTTTCTTTTTCTTAAACACCAATTTTGCCTCAGCTCAAGAAACAGAGGTCATCAAGCTGCCGTCCCCTCAAACCGACGGCGGTATGCCTTTGATGCAGGCCCTGAAGCTGAGAAAGAGCACAAGAGGCAATTACGGACCGGATACAAAACTACCCATGCAGGTGATTTCGAACCTGCTTTGGGCTGCAAACGGTGTGAATCGGCCCGACGGAATGCGCACGGCGCCTTCTGCAATAGACTGGCGAAATATCGACATCTATGTCACTACCGCGGATGGCCTCTTCCTATATGATGCGGATCAACACGTATTAATAGTCCTTGGCAGGGAAGACGTCCGCGCTGTCGCCGGTCTGCAAGACTTTGTGAAATCGGCTCCTTTAAACCTTATATATGTGGCTGACTTCGCCAAAGCCAAGGGCTTCGGTGGTGATGGCGAAACAATCCCACAGGCGGAAGTTTGGTCGTTTGCCGGCACCGGTGCAATCGCTCAAAATGTGTACCTGTTTTGTGCATCGGAAGGCCTAGCTTGCATCCTGCGCGCAATGGTCGACAGAGATGCAATTAGAAAAGAGCTTAAATTGCGCCCAGACCAGAAAGTCATGCTTGCCCAGACCGTGGCACACTTTAAAGAATAAGGCTGATAATTATAATCTGCATTCGTCTCCAGCGGTTACTCCGATGATCCGGTTTTAGCGAATTTTCACCAATATGGTTTTAAGGGCATGATGCCCAAGCCATTTGAATCATTATCATTGAGCAAAGTTTTACATGAAGTGCTTAAAGGATGATTCCGGTACGAACTGGCAAGCCCAAAATCCACCATCAAACCTGCAAATAATTCATATTAGCACAGAATTTTGGTATAACCCTGGCCACCATATAGATGTTAGATGCAAGGCGCCAAGGAGCGACGAGTGAGGCGTATATGGAATACACCGCAAGGAGGAACGAACGCAGGCTTCGACGTGAGCTCAGCCGAACGTCAACACAGCCCTTCGAGTATCCTCAGGGCCATGAGTCCTTCGACACCGAGCAAAGCCGAGGTGCTCAGGACCGTGAGCTTGTCGAACGGCTTGTCGAACGGCCTGTCGAATGGCAGATGATATCTATATGGTGGATCAGGGCAAGCCGATTTCCCTTGACATGGGACAGGTATTCAGCTTAATTAGATCCAGTCCCTTTTTAACTAATTAGGTTAACTTTGTAATTATTAAGATAATCTATAGCACAACCTAATCTACCTTCTATTTGTTCACCTTCATCTATCGGCAATAGGAGTTCTTCATGGAGATACAACTCAAAGTGCTTTTTGTTTTACCTATGTTTATCATCTTTGCATCATTTCTCCTCGGAGGTTCTGCTTTTGCCTTGGATCGGCGCCGAACGATCGACCCTGTCGTTTCCACTGACTGGTTGGAGAAGAATCTCGGATCACCAAACCTTGTAATCGTTGATATCAGAAACCCGGCTGCCTATGGATCGGGTCACATTCCCGACTCAATCAATGAGGCTTTTGCAACGGGTTTTGATCCCTCCGCCGGCCCCATTTCTAATTGGATTATCGGGACTCAATGGCGCGAGACTGAAAATCGCCTTTGGGTTGAAGTGCCGGACATGAGTGATCTAAACCTTACCATCCAAAACCTGGGGATAGAGCACGATTCAAGGGTGGTGATTGTTAGCGATCCAGATCCTGGAGACCCAGCACCCCACTATGGTCTTTCTAACGCGACAAGGGTTGCCTTTACCTTCATCTATTCGGGAATTTCCAACGTGGCCATTCTGGATGGGGGATATGCCAAGTGGGATGCAGAGGGCAAACCCACAACACAGGGTGACTCACCTCACGTGTCTCCGGGAACCTACAGTGGAGATGCAAATGAGGGAATGATTGTCTCTGGGGAATATGTTCAAAGTCACCTTTCGGAAATCATTATCGATGCCAGAGACGCTGATGTTTACTATGGTGAAAGGATTGAGCCTTACACGCCGGGCAAAGGACATATCCCCTCGGCCAGATCTTTACCTGGTCCCTGGATTTGGGATTGTCATGCGAATGAAGATGGAACTTGTGCCTATTATACTTATAAGGATACAGCAATACTTAAGGAGATGGCATCCGGTGCAATCAGTGGACCTGGGGGGGACCAGGATCAAGAAATAATCGTCTACTGCGGTGTGGGCGGATATGGCAGCGCATGGTGGTTTGTGCTGACACAGGTACTGGGATATAAAGATGTTAAGCTCTATGACGGCGCAATCCAGGAATGGGGGCCTGGGTATTTAGATTACCCTATGGTTGCATATCAGTGGGAATAAGACCTAGTCGGGCCTTGGAGCCAAATCGAAACAAACCAGGTGAAAATCACCGGGAAAACAAAAGGCCTAAACAGAGAGACATGGCTGAATTCAACTAAGAAAGGAGTGAGTAGCATGAGCTCTGATAAAAAGCCCCAGAAGGGGATGACGCGAAGGGATTTCTTCAGGGAAACCGTTGTAGCTAGTGCAACCCTGGCCGGTGCAGGCGCGCTCTCCGGTGTTGCGCAGGCTAGTGGTAGCAGCAGGCATTATAACAAAGAAGGTGCATATGAGCCTATACCAATTCCAGTGAACGAATTGAATGAATATGGAAAGGTCCTTGAGGAGCAATTGTTGCTGAAGTCATCTCCAATAGCCATAAAAATGCTGAAAGACGAAAGTGAGATCCCTGCGGGAGCAAGGAGACCGAGCGACCCTGCAAGCAAGATAGACGGGCGTCTTGCCCTGTGTCAGGGCTTTGCCCTGGCCCGTCGCCAAAGACAAACTATAGCCATGTTCGATACGGATCACTGGTGCTTCGAACCGGTGATAGCTTTCGGTCTAAGGCCACCACCCGAGACTTATCTGGCTGGGCACACCACCTTCCCTTTTCTGATCGCCGATCAGGAGGCGGCCGCGAAGCATGCCCAAGAGGATCTTCGCCTCCCATATGAGAAATACAAAGGTAGCGGTATGGCCATGGGCCCAGCGAACACGGTCAATTTTAGTCCGGATCTGGTCATGATCTATTGTAATCCAGATCAATTGAGATATCTAACCCTTGCGCTCGGGTATAAAGAGGCATACATGGTTAATTCTAGTTTTTACGGTATTGGCTCCTGCGGTAGAGCCGCCGTGCCGCCATTGCTAAAAGGCGAAGCCACGATTGCCGTCACCGACCTAGGCGAACGTGAACGGGCAATGGTTGGTGAAGACAAGATTGTCCTTACCCTTCCTGCGAAGACATGGCAATTAGGCAAAGGCAACTCCAGAAACCTGTTCAAAGACCTGATGGAAGGAATCGATCACTTCAAAGATTCCTTGCCTTATAAGAGTGCCTTTCCCCCTACCATGATGCCTGATTTCCGTCAGCCTGATTTCTATGTGGATTACTTCAAAGAGTGGGGATTGTGGCCCTAATGCTCGTCCTCATTTGTAGCTTGAACAGAGGTTTGTAAAGTATTCAACTTGAAATAATCGAGCATCGAATGGAGGGTCAGGATCTGTGCCCTAAGCGGGTGAATCAGGTCTTGACATACAAGGCGAAAGTGAATATACTTCGATCGCAAATATCGAGTTCCTATCAACTTCTGGTAAAAAGAGCAACTCTTGCTTGTGTGGAATCCAACTGAGATGCGTACTATCGTTAACATCTATTTTTTGCTACGCAGTCACTTACAGTCCTCGGAGAAATCCGTTAACACAAAGAATGGGGTTTTCCGGATAATGCAACACCAGGCCAAATTATGGAAATATTGAAATTGCCGAAACAGATACATGTCACGGTCTTGTTAATAACAACAGTGTCGATCGTAAAGCAGGTTTGAGAGGGAGACATTATCCACATGCCATACATAGGTGGAGGCTAAACCAATTCGCGATTGAAGCGCCTTAAGAGGCCCGGAAATCGATTGATGAAGGAGGATCTTATGGACGAGCAAGCCACAAACATTCCGAATGCCATACCAAGAACACCTGGATATGCATGGGTAATTTTATTCGCTATTTACATGGCCACTCTGGCGTTGACACTGAATTTATTCAAAGTGCCGCCTGTGATGTCTACTTTAATAAAAGAATTCAATTTGAATTACGCCCAAGCAGGGCTGATAATGTCCAGCTTTTCGATAATGGGCATCCTTCTTGCCATACCGGCAGGATATATTCTGAAGGGTTTCGGCATCAAAAAGACAGGTCTATTTTCAGTGGGCGCTGTTACGATCGGCTCGGTTTTGGGCGCGGTTGCGTCAACAACCACATTGCTTTTCATCGGACGTTTTATCGAAGGCGTGGGAATGGGCCTGATTATGGTGGCGGCGCCGTTTACGATCAGTTTGTGGTTCCCGGCGCAAAAGCGAGCCTTGGCGACGGGATTATGGGCGAGTTGCGTGGGAATCGGAAACATCGTCACCCTTTTTTTCGCCCCGAAGATCACGGTGGCCTATGGATGGCAGGCTGTGTGGTGGGCAGCCACCGCTTTTTCGGCATTGGCTTTTATTCTATTTGCCATTCTGTTTCGAATGCCCAGAGAAGATGAAATGTATGAAGCTCCTCCAGCACCAAGCCCCGCAACACAAGAAGAAACAGCACCCAGTCTGGCAAAGGGTATGGCCAATAAGGACCTCTGGATGATAAGCATTTCGTTCGGAATTTATAACCTGGTTGTCATGGCAATATTATCTATTCTTCCGACATTCTTGGAAACCCAACGTGGTTTTTTACTGACATTCGAAAAAGGCTTTCTCCTGAACGCTTCTTTCATTACCGCCTTCATAATGTTAGCTTCTGTCTTTACCGCACCTCTCGGCGGCTATATATCTGATCGTTTGGGCAAACGCAAGATCATGATTCTTATTCCATACATCCTGATGACGGTAATGTTTCTTTTCATCTTTAAGGTGACAGGATTGATGATCCCGTTATATTTGTTTGTTTTCGGCATTGTCGGCGGCCCTCTGGCTACTGTTCTTCTCGCGTCTGTTCCGGAGGTGGCGAGAAAACCTCAATTCATCGGAATCGGCATGGCTGTAGCAGCTTTAGGCCAGAATATCGGGATGTATATAGGCCCCTCGCTATTCGGCAAGATTTTGGACCAACTTGCTACTCCCACCGGTGTCGATATAGCGGCATATGTAACCGGAGGGTATTGGATGATTCCTATATGCTTAATTGGCATTATTGCAACCTTCTTTATCAAGGTACGATAATAAACCGCGATGAACGGAGCCATTTATTATAGTTTCAACCAGATTACGGGCAGGCCATAGGCAGCGTTCTTGGCCCAGGAAAATTGTATACATAATATAAGGAGGATTTATGATTCGGATAATCGCTATGTTTGTGCTGCTCTTCAGTGTCTCGTCGGTTCATGCAGAAACTGTTCTGTCGACTCCTGAAGCAACAGGATGCACCCGGAAAAGCCTTCAGGAAACCGTCGATAAATATCTGGATGCCCTGGAGAAAGGCAATCCATCCCTGATGCCTCTTGCCACCGATGCGAAGTATATTGAAAACAGGAAGGAGATTGCGTTTGAAGAAGGCATATGGCAGGCGCCCTTGATCGTTGATTTCCAACGCAGCCTCTTCGACGTGGACACTTGCGAGACTTTTTCAGAAATTATCCACACAAGCAGCAGCCACCCCTATGTCATAGGGACCCGTTTAAAGGTTGTAAACGGCAAAATCGCGGAGGTTGAGAGCCTGGTCACCGATGAGGATGACTGGCTTTTTGACGCCACAAACTATCTGAAATATTCGTCGACGGAAAAATGGGACATCATTCCTCCCGATAAGCGCACCGACCGTCAGACTTTGATCCAAGTCGCCAGCGACTACTTCGACATATTTGAGGATTACTCCGCCTTCTCCAAGGTGCCCTGGGGTATCCCCTGTGTCCGCATTGAGGGCGGCGCGTATACCAATCCCCAAAATGACCCTAACCCTTCCTGTACTGTCGGGGTCCCAAAGGGAGGAGGCGTCCCCATGACAAACCGGCACTATATTGTCGATGTCGATATGGGGGCGGTTGTAGGCGTGTTGGACTTTGGCGGAGCCGATGGTTTGCCCGACGCCCACACCTTTCGGCTGGAAAACGGAAAGCTTCGTTATGTTCACACCATAACCGTGTGTCCTAACGGCTGCCCGAAAATCCCTTTGCCAAAAGACATGCCCAAACAGTAACTCTTCAAACGGCAAAGGGAATATTTAAAACTGTGTCCGATACCGGATACAATCCAAAAGGAGGTTTACCATGATACGCACTTTACTATCCATTTGTCTCATTTCAGCCCTGTCGTTGCTCATGGCCTGTAACACAGAACCCACGGCGACAGTTGAAGATACCGCGGCGACAATTGAAGACACGGCGCCGACAATCCAGGGGGTTTGGACGATCGAAGAAATGGAGGTCGGCATCGGTGAGAATAAAAGAACCACCGTGCCCCAGGCGTTTATGCTTTTTGTAATGGAGAAGCACTACAGCGCAATCCGCGATTTTTCTCAGGAACCGCGCCCGGGCTGGGGAGCCGGGTCTCCGGAAGGAGAATCTGCCCCTTCCGTCGCCGGTTTCATGGCTGATGCTGGAACCTATGAATATGACGGATCCACATTTGTGGTCCATCATCAAGTTGCCATGATTCCAAACATGATGCAGGGAGGATCATCAATGACCTTCGGGTGTCAAATGGAAGGGAACGACACTCTTATACTGGCCCCGCAATACGACAAAATGGTCATACCGGGAATGGAGATGGCGCCTTCACCAGAGGGGAAGATGTCCTATGGAGACATGGCGGTTCGCTACAAATTCATGCGCTTGGAGTAGCGGGGACAAGGAAGATCTCCAGTGGACATTTCTCAGAAGTATTTAGGGCATCCGTAAGATGAGTCGCGGCTACCGGTTCACTCTCTCGGAACAACAGGAGCCCATTCCACTTTCGCGGCACCGAGGAGTGTTCCGGTTGCATATGCCAGGTCTATAAGTGCTATCTGATACTCCGCAAGGGCCAGGATTTCCAGTCTCTGTGCGTCTGCAAAGTCTGTCTGAGCATTCAGGACATCCGTGGATGTAACAAGGCCCAGTTCAAACTGTCTTTTTTCCGCCCTATACTGCTCGTGCTTAAGGATGGTTGTCTGCCTGCTGGCCAGAACACGCTGCCAGTTTGCCTCGAGTTTGTCAATCTGGTTTAGCACTTCATACTTTATTTCAGACTTTTTACTCTCCCTGCTGGCAAGTCTCTGGGCACGTTCATACACTGCCTTTCGAAGCCTGCTTTTTGCCTCCCTGTTGCCAATGGGTATGGATACCTGAAGACCGAACCGGTGATCATTAAAATCATTATCGGACAGGAGGTCATATGAGTCGGTTCTTTCCGGACCCAGACCATTTATATTATATCTGTACTCCAGTGTTACCAGGGGAAGAGTCTGGTTCTTAAGGAAGTCAATGTTACTGCTGTCCTGGGCTATCTGCAGTTCCAGCTCCAGCATCTCCATCCGGTTTTCAAGGGCCTTTTCCACCATCCTGTTCCTGTTAATTTCATATCTGACAGGGTCCGGCGGAGATGACGCGATTAAGACCGTTTTTGTTTCCATGCCCAGCCCTTTCTTGTTGAGCATGCGTTTCAAGTCCCTTTCAGTGTCCCGAACATCGTTTTCAGCCTTTATAATTGCTTCAAGCTTGTCTGCTACACTCGCCTCTGTCCGGATCATCTCAATTTTGGGTTTCTCTCCCACCTCTACAAAACGTGAAGTCTCCTCATATAAGGCCTTTGAAAGGTCATACTGTTTCCTGCGGACCTCCAGAAGTTTTCGCGTACCGTAAAGCCTCCAGTAGGCACGGTCCACATTGGCGATTATGCGGATTGCCTCAAGCTTGGTCCTGGCATCTGTTATACTGCTGTTGTATTGTGCCACCCGAATGCTGTGAGTATTCACCCGATTGCCGCTGTTGCGAAGCAGGGGCTGACTTATGGACGCAGAAAAGTCTGATTCATAGGAAGGATTAAATACTGAAAAAAGAGAATCCGTTTTCATCCGCCGGTCTGCAATGTCAAAGGAGAGTGTTCCCCCTGTTCTGAGTGGAATGCTTACACCTAAGTCAACGGAAGTGCTGTCCACGCTGGATCCCGCTATATCGAGCGTTGAAGCGGTGGGTGTGTCAGTCTTTGCATAGTTCACATTACCCGTAAAGGTAGCATCAAACTTTGCCTCCTCCTGACTGATCCCCTCCTTGGCAATGGAGGGATTGATAAGCTGCACCCGAAGATCCAGATTGTTTTCAAGGGCAAGTGCACGGCATTCTTCAAGGGAAAGCTCGAGCTGGGATGCTTCCGGTTCAATCACATCCACTGTATACGGTTTATCCTCTGCTGCTTCTTCTAAGTCAATGACATCAATCTGTCTTACCTCTTCCTGAGGAACAAAGAATTCCGGAGAAGGTTCATACCAATCTTTCACGTGTGAACATCCCCCCATAAAACATAATCCATATATCATTGAAATTAGAAACGGTGAAACAAGCTTTTTAAATGAAAACCCTTTTTCCATTTGAAATGCCTCCTCAATCCCCAAGCATCTTCTCCCGTCTTTCCACACGGGAAAAGGTGAGAAGAGTAATTGCTGAAATAACTATAATAAACAGGATACGGTTTTGAATCGTATAGGATGAAACGTCTGTCATATTCGAATCCATTGCCAGTGGATTAAAAAAGGGAGACAAACGCATCTTACTGCCAAAACCGATTATCATATTGATAGTCAAAAGAAGTGCTGTTGCCATGGCACCGGATATCTCACTCCTGAAAAACGCGGCAAAGGCCATGCCAACGACCATGTAGAAGACTGCTGCCTGAAAGGCGCCGTAAAATGAAACAAATGGGAATGATGTGAACAGGATAAGAGTAACTATGGCCAGCAGCACTTCACTGAACAGCAGCAGACAAAAGCATGCGGCCATCTTCGCAAGCCAGATCCTGTGGCTGCCACCAGGCACGGTATAGGCAACTTCCAGGGTCCTTCGATCCACCTCACTGGCTATTATCCGAATACCAAGACCAATGGCATAAATCACCAGAGGCAGTCCAATAAGCGACTGGACGTCTATTGCTTCAATTTCAGACTGCCGCCAGCCCACGAGAAGGAGAAACACTTGAAAGGCCGGCCAAAGCAGAGGGAGCAGCACTGTGATATAAAAACGGCGTCCTGCTATCAACTGGATGGACAGATGAGTAAGTCTTACATAATCCTTAATTCGTCCTCTAAGTCTGTTTTTCAATGTTTCATCACTCACTTTCCATATGACTCGGTCCTGACACCTTTCGCTCCATCCCGTATCCCACAAGCTGCAGGTATCCGTCCTGCAGGCTGGGAGAGATCCTGCGGGCGTGAGGAAAAGGGGGTTCTGAACATAGGGCCCGCGCACGATAGAAGCCATCTTCTTCGGGAATCTGGTCCACGATCATGGCGTCTTTTCTAATGTTCTTCTCCTCTCCAGCCCGGATTCTAAACTCCCATACCATGCCTTCCGCTTCTCTGGCCAGCATGGAAGGCTTGCCGTCAAAGACCATTTTTCCTGCGGCCAGGACAATCACCCTCTCACAGGCTACGGCCACATCTTCAACAACATGAGTTGAAAACAGAACCACCCGGTTTTCAGCCAGTTTAACCAGAAGATTCCTGAATCGGATACGCTCCCTCGGATCAAGACCCACTGTGGGTTCATCCACTATTATTATGGGAGGAAGACGTAGAAGGGTCCGCGCAACTGCCACACGCTGCCTCATCCCGCCCGAATACCCCTTGATCTCCTTATCCGCCTGCTCAGACAGGCCTACCTCCTCGATAAGGGTTTCAACCCTCCCCTTTTTCACAAGGCTGTCGCCGATATCGTATAGCAGGGCATAATATTCCAGGTATTCTCTTCCTGTCAGGTTTCCTGGCAGACCGAAGTCCTGCGGCAGGTATCCAATCCACCTTGCCAGGTGTCTCCTTATCTTTTTAATGGATATGCCACCAATATCTATAGCGCCTGTTGTAGGCACCAGTATTCCCGCCAGGGTCCTGAGAAGTGTTGTTTTACCTGCTCCATTTGGACCGAGTATGCCTATCATCCCCTTCTCTGCGCGGAAATGGACATTCTTGAGTGCCTCCACCTCATCCCTGGGAAGATCCAAACTGAACAACCTTCTGCTTACCCTTCGCCAGACAGTTTTTACTCTTTGCAAGAATCCCCTGCCCACACGTTCCGTTATTCTTCCTGCAACCAGGTCTCTGGCTGTCTTTCTCCCCCCTTGAATATATACTATTAAAGCCCCTATGAGCACCAGGGCCAGAGGTGCAAGACGAGGATTTCCCTCTGCCATTACCGGTATGAGATAATAATGAATGCCCAATAATATGAACACAACCCACGGGACCAGAAATGCCAGCAAATGTTCTATCCCACCGGGATCAGGCCTGCCGGAAGGATCACACTTGCCCCTCAATCGTCTCAATTGAATCAGGATCTGGCCGAGTATTACGGCGCCGGTAAAGGAGAACACAAGACGCCACCATGTGGTGCTTAAGGAAAAGGCGAGATATCCTGCCCCTGAAAGGAGTACTATCCTTGTAATAATCGGTTGAATAGTGTCTACGGGTAAAAATGGCTTGCCTCCCCTGGCAAGGACCCTTTCCGCGAAGTGTTCTCCTGATCGCCAGGCACGACCCACAGGCCCCGGACGACCATATATCTTATGGAGGAATTTTACCTCTATGTCCATTTCTGCTTCCGGTTCAGGGATATCCGATCTCCTGAACAGAAGTACTATCACTCCAAGAATAACAGCGGCTACAAGCAATGTCGTTATGATCTGCCATGTCATGGAAGAAATGTGATCAAATATAATGAGGGGAGACATAACCGCGGCGGTCATTCCAAACCACAGCACTGTTATCCATGGACCAAGTCTTCCAAACAGCCTGTCCAGGCGGTTCAGGAACACAAAACCCATAGGGACCACAAGCAGGATAAGCAGGCTTGAAGTGGCCAGACCTCCCATAACCACTACGGCAAAGGACGGCCATATTTCATTCTCCCTGCCTGTGGGAATGGCCAGAGGCCATAACCCGGCGATTGTGGTGCATGTTGTCATTAAAACCGGCCTGACCCTTTCCCTGACCGCTGCTATTGCAGCGGCTCCTGCCGACCATGAACCTGTAAGTACCCTCTGCTGCATACGGTCTACAAGGAGAATGGCCGGGTTTACAGTAAGTCCGAGAAGAACAACAGCCCCTGCCATGGCCATCATATCCGCAGGCATGCCTGTCAGTACCAGTGCCCACGCTGATCCCAGTATTGTTAGAGGGACAGCAAACAGCACAAGCACAGGCATCGTAAGAGATTCGAATGTAACAGCCAGCACGGCAAAGAGCAGGAGCAGCATTGGTATAAAAACACGTTTGAACCAGCTTGTAGACTCTTCCTTATCCGGCGGATCAACGATATACCCCGCAGGAAGATGAATGCTCCTTATCATTGACAGAATTTCCTCATCCAGTGCATCCCTTGCCGGTCCTGTTTTAGGCACACTCCCGCTGAACCTGTAAAATACACTTAACTCCCTCCTGCCGTTGTGATGCTGGATCATGGGGGGAGGAGGCATCTTGTATGCATCAGACACGAGCCCAAGGGGCAGGACACCTGCGGTTGTCGGCAGCTTGAGTTTTTCCATCTTATAACTTACCCGACTGGAGGCGGTTTCATAGCTTCTGACAGTAAGGGGGATTTCTCTTCCATCGTCCAGGATCATTCCGGCTCGCATCTCCGTCCCTTCCCTGCTCAGCATACTCAGCATCGGCATTATCTGATCCGAAGTAAGTCCCAGACCGGTCAATATAAAATGATCAGGAACAACCTGTATTTCATCCTGCCCCGGCTTGGCTGAAAGCCAGACACCATGTCTGCCTATCTCCGGTATAGATTCCAGTCTTTCCTTTATGGATTCGGCAAGAGCCTTTAACTGACCTGTATCAGGCCCGGAAAGAACAATTTCAGAAGGCCCCTGGCCGAACAATTGCGCGTTACCACCACCTTCTCTTGATCCCCCCTCCTCTCCCGATGTATCCTCAGACCGGATTTCTATGCCTTTGAGGGTTTTTGCAGCCTCTCTTACCTTTGATCTTACCCGATAGGCTGTCAGGTCTTCAGGACGTTCATCCCGGTCGACAAACTTTATATTAAGTGAACTGTTGTCCTCCCGCACAATACTTTCAACATATTTTACACCTTCAAGCTCAAGCGCCGCCTGTTCAAGTGCTGATATATCCCGGCCTATTGCCTCCAGGGAATCTCCGGATGGAACATCAATGGATAGTCTTATTTCATCAGCCTCACTTGCCTCTTCTGATGTTGAACTCACCAATACCCATGGAACAGCTACGATAACAGTAATTAAAACTGCACCTGTTATAACGGCAAGCCACCCGGCAGGACGACGAAGGGAAATCTTTAACAGGCCTGAAAACAGTTCCCGCCACTTGTCAGGATATACCAGTCCGGCATAAAGTTCTCTCCTCTTCCGGACTGCATCGAGTCTTGCCAGCGCAGCAGGAGCTGCAAGCTTTCTGCTTAAAAGAGGTACCATCCCGACAGCTACGAGCAGGGATGATACCAGAGGCAACAGAATAGCGGCGGCAAGTACCTTAAGAAGCCCTCTGATCATTGCGTCCTCAGTTAAAAATGCGATAGGGAGAAACACAATAGCTGTTGTCACTGTCGCGGCTATGATCGCCCTGATAGTAATCTTTACACCTTCCCCTGCTGCCGCGTCCGGTTCTACTCCCCTTTCAAGCTTGCGCTGAATCGCTTCATACACAACTATGCTGTTATCCACCAGCATGCCGATTCCCACAGCAAGACCGATAAGGGTTACTATATTGAGGGTATAACCACCGGTGTATAACATTGCCATGGCAGCCAAAAGACTGACAGGCACAGACACTGCGACTACACTTACCGCCCTTGGTCGGCGTATGAACAGAAAAAGCACTACAAGGGCAATGATAAATCCGCTGAAAGCCAGTTTCTTGAGTCGATCAAGCTGTTCTTCCACTGCTTCAGCGCCGTCAAAGCCTATTACAAAATCAATCCCATAGGGATTAAATTCATCCCGCAAATCATCAATTCGGGAGCGGAGATCTCTGCCCAGTTTAACAAGATTGGCCCCTTCTTCCTTGAGCACAACAAGACCCACGGAAGGCTTGCTATTTACCCGAAACAGCATGTTTGTTCTTCCGGTTCCTCTTGACACATCCGCGACATGGCGTATCAGTACAGGCTTATCCTTGGCTACCCTTATTTCTTCCAGGGCATGGATGCCCTTTGGACGACCATCAAGCATTATTGGTGTTCTTTTTGACTCATCTTCCAGCCCTCCCAGGAATCTGAGACGATGAACCGATCGGGTAAGTGATTCTGTTACATCCCTGGGTGAAATTCCAAGCTCGGCACATTTGTCAGGATTGATACGGACAGTAACTTCCTCTGGCGCGCCTCCCATTACAAAAACAGTACCAACACCTGTAACAGCGGCCACCCTGGATTGTATTCTGTCCTCAACAAGGCTTCTAAGGGCATTGTCGTCTGCCCCGCCCAGCACCTGAATGACCATGACAAAACGACTTATAATGGAAAAATCCTGCGCTTCAACACTGATTGTTGTTCCCTTTGGCTGGTTTCTTTTAAGTTCAATTGCCAGATGCTGCATTTCCAGTTGACGGACTTTGATGTCTGTTCCCGGCTCAAAGCTGACAGTAAAAGAACCCCCGGAACCCCTGACCTCACCCCATGACTCCTTCATTCCGGGGAGTTCGGACGACTTTGCCTCTAGAGGAATCAGAATCTCCCGTTCCACGACTTCAGGTTCGCTATTGAGCCTGTTAAAATTTACGTATAATTTGTCACCTTCCAGGTTCGGAACAAGCTCAACGGGTATTTTCTGCCACCCCACGATTCCCAGCAAAAGAATGGCGGCAAAGAGCATAGATGTGGCAACAGGACGCTGGACAGGGAGGTTGTACCACTTCATGATTCTGCCCGATTAATACGCAAATGGTCCAAAAGGAGATACAGGCAAGGAATGACAAGAAGAGAAAACAGTGTTGATGTGATGACCCCTCCGATAATAGTCAGGGCGAGGGGAGCCCTTAACTGCGCTGCCTCACCTACGCCTATCGCGAGGGGCAGAAGGGCCAGCACTGTTGTTGCGGTAGTCATAAGGATAGGACGAAGCCTTATGGCCGCAGCCCTGGCCAGCGCTTTTTTCCGTTCCAGGCCTTGTGCCATAAGCTGACGTGCGGTCTGGACCATGAGGATGGCGTCGTTCACGGCAATACCGGACAAAACAATAAGACCCAGAAACTGCATAACTCCAATGGGACGACCGCCCGGAACAAGTACTGCTGCTACACCCACAAGGGCAAAGGGTATGGAAGCAAGGACAGTGACAGGGTGGACTAGAGACTCAAACGTGCCTGCCAGAACCATGAACACGAGGAGTATAGCTATTATACCTGCCCATTCCAGTTCACTAAAGGCCTTCTGCCGTTCCTCCTCTTCTCCGGCGAGTTTGATACTCAGCCCCGGACTCAGGTTAATATTTTTTATGACCTTTTCAGTAACTGCCCTGGCAACCGGGTACTCAACACCTGATGCAACTCTCGCGGTAATCCTGGCTACCCTTCGCTGATCCCTTCGAAATATCTCAAGCGCCCCCTCTACCGGTACAAAGTCAGCGACATCTCCCACTGTAAGTCGCTCTCCACCGGCAGTAGTAAAGGGGATGGATTTCAGGTCGGGAACATATTTTTTATCCATCAGAAGAACTACATCCCGTTCCTCATCACCGGTAGACAGTTTTGTGACAGCACGGCCATCAAGGGCAGCTTCAAGTACCCTGGCAAGACTGTCCAGATCAATACCAAGACCGTCACAGAGTGTTCGGTTCAGGATGACATGCACTTCAGGCGCGCCACCTTCAAAGGAAGAGCGCACATTCCAGAGCTCAGGCAGTGTCCTTAATCGTTCAAGAACCTTTTCAGCGCTTTTTCTGAGGTCTATAACTGACTGCCCGGAGATCTCAACCTGGACAGGAGGGCCTGTAGTACCAATGGCCCGTGAAAGAACGGACGTGCCCAGTTCCCAGGAAACTTCAACATTCGGCAGGGAAGATACTGCTGATGAAGCGGCAGAAACCACCTGGCTCGCTGTTTTACCCTTTGCTGACAGGTTCACAAGGATTCTTGCCGTATTTTCACCTGTCCTTTCTTCACGTATAAAGTGGTCATCCTCCGGCAGCCTTCCCACCTCAGACAATATTGTACGAAGGTCATCTCCTGCCGCTTCCCTGATTATCTCTTCAACAACGGCGGACATATTTTTCGTTGATTCAACACGCTGACCTGGCGGACCCACAATCCTGAGGGTAAACTGCCTGGGATCAGCAGGGGCAAGGAGTTCGGAGCCCAGGCCTAGCAGGCTGTTGATTGATATTGCAACCAGCAAAAGGCTTATGAATGTTACGAGAATGGGATGTTTTAACAGACTCAACACAATAGCTTCTATTCTTGCCTTTCCCGGATCAATCTCCCTGGTTTTTCGTCCGGGAAGAAACCATGCAGCGAGAGCCGGAATCAAGAAAATAGCCACCGCAAGAGAAGCGACAAGAGAGACTACTACAGTAAAGGATATGCCCGATACAAGCCTGGCTGCCAGTCCCTGAATAAAAAGAACAGGTAAAAACACAACACATGTGGTAAGTGTGCTTGCCACAATCGCCCCTGCGACCAATGCAGCACCTTTTGCAGCCCCCTCTCCCGGTGAATCGCCCTCTAACCTTCTGCGAAATATACTTTCTATTACAACAATGGCATTATCAACCAGCATCCCGGCACCAAGAGCCATTCCCCCGAGAGTCATCAGGTTAAGGCTGTAGCCGGCAAAATGCATGGCAAACAGTGTGGCCATAAGGGATACGGGGACTGCCGAGACAACCACGATTGTTGATCCCAGAGAACGCAGGAAAAAGGTCAGTACAATGACAGCGAGAATAATACCTATAACAGCGGCGCCTTCAACATCATTAATCGCATCCTCAACCAGAGCCGCCTCATCGCTGACTATTCTGAATTCAATATTTTTGAGATCAGTGTTCAGATTTTCAATGGATTCCCTTACGCTTCGGGAAACCTTTACAGTATTGGCTCCTGCCTCCTTATAAATGGAAAGACTGACTCCTTCCTGACCGTCTACGAGGACCAGATCACTTATCTCCTTCTCAGCGAGAACAACCCGGCCAAGGTCTCCGACCCTCACAGGAACCTGCTTGTTTTCCGAATCCCGGTCATACTTGACCAGTACCTGCGTTATATCCTTGACATCCCTGAATCTGGATAAACCTCTTACAAGGTAAACTCTGTCTCCCTCCTCCAGGGTTCCTGCGTTAATATCCAGGTTTGATGCTTTAATGCGCTGTTCGAGCACTGCCATGGTTACGCCGTGCGCTTCCATCAAATATCTGTCCAGGAGGATCCTGACTTCCTCTTCACGACCTCCTGTAACACGTACTTCTGCCACCCCTTCAAGCTGTTCAAGGGCAGGAGCAAACTGGCGTTTTGCTATGCGGCGCAGTTCAGTAAGGTTGGGAATTCCATCCGGGGCGACAAGTCCCAAAGAAAGGACAGGCAACTGGCGTGGGTCCTGACGCCGGACAAGAACTTCATCAACATCAGGATCTGCGGCAATGGGATTTACCGCCTTCTGTACATCCACAAGGGCAAGGTCCATATCCGAGTGCCAGTCGAATGTTACCCTGACAATAAGGTTTCCGGATCTGGCCACCTGGTTGATTGCCCTGATTCCCCTGACTGTAAACAGGCGTTGCTCAACCTGCTCACCGTAAAGGCGTTCCATTTCAGTCGGGGGACGGTCACCGGAACGTATCGCGACCAGTACTGTAGGGCTCTGAATGTCAGGAAGGAGATCCAGGGGCAGCTCTTTCCAGGATATCCATCCAAGCATTACTATCGCCGCAGCAACTACGGTTACTGCCACGGGTCGTTTTGTCGCGTAGCGTGCTAGAATATACATGGGATCAGGTAGTCCCTGTTACACGAACCCGGGTCTGGTCAGTAAGTGTTTCAAGCCCCCGGGTGACAACCCGTTCACCGACTGACAGACCTTCCCGGATTTCCACAATAGAATCATCACCAAGTCCCAGTACCACTTCTTTCATAGCAACTCTCTGGCCTTTAAGGACAAAAACCACCCACTTGCCACCCCGGTCTGTTACTGACTCCCGGGGCACATATGGGACACCTTTTCTCTGTTCCTTGATTATAATCACCTCAACAAACATCCCGGGCCTGAGTTTTTCCTGACTATTATCCACCTCTACTTCGGCCCTTAGTGCCCGGGTTACAGGATCAATCACAGGATCAAGGCGGACTACCTTGCCCGGAAATATCTCATTTTCCCAGGCATAATGCAGAATTCTTGCCTGAAGTCCTTCCTTTACCTTTGCCACATCCTGACCCACCAGATCCACATCCGCTATAAGAACGCTGGTAGGGGCGATTCTGGCTACTTCTAAGCCGGGATTGACAAACTGACCCACAGCCAGGGGCTGGTTCTGGTTGTCCCTGTCCCTTGCCAGCCTGAGGATGACACCGTCTATGGGAGTAGCCAGCAGGTTGCGTTTTTCTGAATTCAGGCTTCGTTCATACTCCAGCCTTGCATCTTCAAGACCGGACTGCTTGGTGAGTAATTCCGATTTACTTTTAAATCCCTCTTCGTACAGTTTTTTTGCTGCTTCATATTCATCTTTTGCTGTCAGAAATTTCTGATAATTTGCCTTTGTTCTTGCGGCCAGGCGTACATCCTCTCCCGTGATCCTGGCAATAACATCACCGGCCTTTACCCTGTCTCCTTCCTGATAGCGTCGTCCACTCTCATTTGTGAGAAATTCCAGGATACCCCCGGTCTCCACTTCAAGACGTGCCATTTTTTTTGCGCGCAGTGTTCCGGTTGCAGTAATCCTGTCCTCAACATCGGTAATTCCTACATCCGTGACAGTTACAGGGACCAGAAAATCAATTTCATCAACAGGATTTTCACCTGTACAGCCTGAAAGGCAGACCAATACAGATGAAAGAATCAAAATAAGCAACCCGAAAAAGACATGTCTTTTATTCATTCGCTCTCCTTCTGTTAATCGCCCTTTGAGGGTGTCCAGCGTATTGCATCCGCGACAACAAGCTGTCCCTTTGTTCTATCAGAAAGTTCAACAGTCACTTTCCCTTCGGGAAGGTTCAGTTTTTCTGCCAGGTTCCATCCTTGAATTCCCGCCTCTGAATCAAACTCTATTTTATGCTGATCTCCATTACTGTCACTTACTGTAATATACCATGTACCATACCGTCTATTCATAAAACCGGTTTTCACAGGCAGATGCAGTTCAAGATCCCATGCGCCATCGTTTGGCAGGGAGGTCGAAAATAAGGCCCTCTTACTGCCTTTACCCGGTCTTATTATCGCGAAAGTATGGCGATAGGTTCCCCAGGCTGTTGTTTCTGCTATGCGAGACCATTCACCGGGAACAGGTAACGCCAAAATGTTTGAAGCTATGTAGGGCAGCCCTTGATCTGTTTCCTCATCACTGTTATTACGTGCTTTTAAGCGCAACCCCTTTTTTTCTTCCTCTTCTGTGATTTCAAAACCTTTATCCAGATCATCAACAACAATTGAATTATCAACCGGAAGAGTCCACGGGATTTCCTCAATCCCTTTTATGGGATCCTTGTTAACAATCTTATCATGATCAAAAAAATTGACGTTTATTAGGAAAATCATCCTGTTAAGCGACAGATACGGTTCCAGAAAATAGCTGTCTGGAAGCCTGGATAGAATCGTGCCGTATTGAAGCGAGTGCTTTCCTGCAAGCCTGATGGACTCACTTGTTGCAAGTTCAAAATTATTCGATTCTCCCGGATATAGATATACAAAACGAAAAACTCCTGGTACGGGCTCATCATTTCTTACGGTAAACAACAGCTGATACTGCGGACTTCCATTCTCATCATCAGGAATTCGATAACCTTTTGCCTCGGAAACAACAAAGCCCGGCAGTTCGGCGCTACCAATCCAGTCACCAAACAACTCGTTAAAGTCATATCCCAGATCTTTTCCGACCTTTATCATATCATCAACAGAAAAACATTGGCCTTGGTGATTATTGCGAATAATTGAAAGGAGTGTGGCTGTTTTTTCCCGGCCAAGTACATCCAGTATAGCCTGGGATATGGCATAGCCCTTTAATGTAAGGACATCCACCGTATCTGCAGGGTCCTTCCAGGGATCCATGTCTTTCAGGGAAACCTCGAGGGCCTTTTCCCATACTGCAGGTCGTGATGTCATTGCCCTGATAGTAGCATCGGAAAAAGATACACCTAAAGAGCTGGTCTGGATGTAGTTCAATAATACCGAGGTAATGATAGAACTAATTTTGCTTCCGGCTGAGTAGATATGCGCGGAAAAATAACCCTTTGTGTCCGCGATCAGAAGCCCGGAAAGTGTTTCCATTACAAAATTGAGGGCAAGGCTTTCGGGCCCCACAGCAGAGGTCTGGTACAGGAAAAAATTTCGTGGTGCCCCTGTTAAGATATTCCCCCCGGAGAAATCATTCTTAAAAAAGGTCTGAAGCCTTTCCCATTTTGCCTGGGCTATGCCTCCTTCTCTGTCCTTATACCTTTTAGGATTTCTGAAAGCCGAATCAAAACGCGCTGTTGGCAGGGATAACTCCCTCAGCAGTAATAGGCCCGGAGGAAACTGGACCGTATCAAGCCGCCATCCGCCTCCATATGCCCGTAAACAGGTCGGTACCTCTACCACTGTAAAACCGTCGTAGGGATACCCCAATCCCATCTCCTTCGCCTCTTTTAATCTATCACCTGCCCATTCGCGTATTTTATCACCGGTCTCTGCAAGTACCTCAATGTTCTTCATATGTTTTTTAGAGATTAACACTTCCATTAAAACATTATCCACTTCAAAGGAGCGGCTTTCAAACCGTGATGCGATCAGTGCAACCTCCGGTACCTGAGATGGAGGTGAAAAACGGAACACATTAAATCCATTTCTTTCTTCCACCTTTTGTCGTCTGCCAGGTCCTGCAACAAGCCATGTTTCCGGAAGCTCAACCAAAAGGTCCACATTAAAAAAATCCGTAGCCCGTTCTCGCGGGTCATTACGTCCCTTTTCAGGCCCGGACGCGGGCAGCCATCGAGCAGCAGGCATTAATGCAACAAAACCTGAATTGAAGATAATATTTTCAGTTCCGAGCAGGGCAATATTGTTACTATTCAGAACACTCATCTCCTGAATATTCATCGCGCTCTTGAGATACGCAAAGTTTTTATCGGGCAGACCTTCAACATGCAGGAGTACAACTGTTTCTTCACCGGGGGAAAGAATTTCAGGCAGTGAGATCTCGAGCAATCCGTTATTGTGGATGAAATCTATCGGGTTACCTGTAATATCAAGGACCTTTGTTACCTTTTGGCCCGGGTTGAGGGTAAAGAGGGCCTTTTTTAACGAGTTATCTTCAGGCGCGCAGAACCTGATATCGAGATCGAGATCCAGTTTTTCCCCGGGAATGATCTTTACTTTTCCGGAGACAGTTTTAAGATCAGGCACAGGCTCCTGGCTATATTTGCCATGTGCTTCATACCACAATTCCTGGTTTCTTATAGCTTTTACATCATTAGAATACACAAAACCTAAAAGGCCGGCTGCTATAATAACAATTGCCGTTCCCACGATAGCAAGTTTTGCGCGAGAACCGTCATCAAGCCGTGGATGAACGGCAGCGCTGACACCCAGTATACCAAGGGAGGCAATGAGTATGGCTATTCGATGCAGCAGAGCGTCAGCGTCGCTAATGAGGGGAACTAGTTCCGAGGGAAAATTCATCTGGAACATCCCGTAAATATCAAATATTTGGGCTTTATAGAAGGGGAGCTTTGATATTGCCCAGACATCAAGTCCCATAAGTATAAGAAGAATAACAGCCGAGACCAACCTGTTGCGTACAAGTAAAGTGATCATGAATACAACTGATAGCACAAATGCCAGACATGGAAGGCTCATAAAAAAAACAAAGGCCAGAAGTGAGTACAGTTCAACAGGTTCACCGATCGGGGAACCTACGCCCTTAAGAAGCAGTCCTAAAAGCTCAAGGAAAACCACCAGTATCAGGATAGGCACCCAGGCAGGGATAAGGATGCCCAGGAAACGGCCTGCCACAAGCTCCAGGTTTGTATAGGGACGGGAATCAAGAACTTCCATAATCCGTTCTCTCCTGTCCCTTGCCCTGACATCAAATGCCAGGAACACCACCCCCACAGAATAGATCAGCAGGTAGTACATTCCTATAAAACTAACCAGAAACTTTGGGCAGATAAGCCCGGCGGTCGCGGAATTTGTTGAAAAGATGCCGTGAAGAATTGAGTAATATAAAAACGCAATAAGTACAATCAGGGAAGAAAAGGAAAGGAATACCCAGTAACGCACAAGGCGTCTTGTGACACGGGTTTCAGCCTGGGCAATAGACCAAACCGGTTTCATATCAAGCATTATGCCACCTCCTTTTCGGAAGTCTCTAAGCTCTTTCCCCGTGCTGCCATAAAGGCCAGGTATGCCTCCTCCAGGGTAGGGTTTTCCAGTAATCTTGCCCCTGGAGGAAGATTCCGGTCACTTGATACTGCCCGGATGGTAACTTCATTTTCCCTGTCCTCTCTTGATACTATTTCCAGATTAGCGGTAACCTGTGCCTCATCCTGATGGGGGATGGTTATTTCAAATACCGAACCTACGGCCCTTTTAATAAGTTCGGATGGACTGCCCCTGAATTCCACCTTTCCGTGATCGATCAAGGCCATATCAGAACATCCTGAACCCAGGTCCGCAACTATGTGGGTGGAAAGGAGGATAACCCGGTCCTGACCAAGCCTGGTCATTAACTGTCTGAAATTCAGACGCTCCTCAGGATCCAACCCAACTGTAGGTTCATCCACAACAAGGATCCTGGGTTCATGGACAAGGGCCTGTGCTACACCCATTCTTCTGACCATACCGCCTGAAAGTTTCTTGACTTTCCGGTCAGCCACATCGCTAAGGCCGACAGACTCAATGATTTCATCGACCCGCTTATGACGAAGAGATTTTTCCTCAAGGCCGGAAAGGGCTGCAAGGGTATCCAGCACCTCTGCCACACGGTGCAGACGCCATGCGCTGAATTCCTGGGGCAGGTACCCTATCAGACTTCGCACTTCCCTGCGATTATCCACCACATCATAACCACCCACAGAAACCTTCCCTTCTGTGGGGGGCAGCAGGGTACAGATGATACGCATAAGGGTGCTTTTACCGGCTCCATTAGGACCAAGCATCCCGAAAAACCCTGTACCTATCTTAAGGTCAATGCCATCAAGTGCGACAGTATCCTTTTTATAAATATGCCGGACTCCTTCGATGGCGATATGCATCCCATTTTCAGCCTGTTCCATATACCCTCCTGCCTTTTACTGTTAGACGTTTTAAGATCCCATTTGTTGTTACAAATCTAAATAACCGGGCAAATTTAGCCATGCAACCGTTATGGAAATAGATTAGAGTTTTCCGGGCGCAAAATCTCCGCTGCCGAAAGGCCGAACATCTGTAAGTATAAATGGTCTGTCAATCTTTGTAATGATTAGCGGACAGTGTGCAAGGCCTTTGGGTATCACCACTGCAGTCGGTTCGGTTATTACATGTCTTTCCATTTCCTTTCCTAAGTATAACTCAGCCTCTGCCCCCAGATAGCCTAGATTATTGGTATCTATCCCCATAAAAAAAAGGATCTCGGGTTTGGGATGGGTATGCGGCTTATCCGGTATAGGACCAAATCTGTACGGAGCTTTTTTTAAGCTCTCGCACATAATAAGAAATTCAAATTCATTCGGGTCTTTATTATAAATGAAGGCAAGTGAACCGCCTGAGTCGTCCCGGTTCTTAGGCCCATAAATCCAGGCACCTTTGCGAATGAACGCGGTATTCATAATGTGTTTCCTGTATTTGCCCGTCCATCCCATTATCGGCGCAGACTCAAAAACCTTCTTATCAAATGGCACAGACTTCTCTTTATATTCAGAAGCATATGATATTTCCATGTATATAAAACGGTTATCCATTCTTTGAATAGTAGCCGGGAAATGCGATAACCCTTTGGGAACCCAGACCGATGAAGAACTAGTAATCATATATCTTTCTCCTTCTTCGCCCATACAAAGCTCGACCTCAGCACCCAACTCTCCCATCTCATTTGTATCTACTCCCATAAAAAGCATTATCTGATTAAAGTCATGGGAGTGCGGGCCATAGGGTTCCTTCCCCATCTTACCAGCTGCAACAAAGGTTCCAAACTGAATATGAAAATCCAATCCAAAAGATTTCCCGTTTAGTTGAGTCACCTGCCTGTTGAGCCCGGATGTATCACCTTTAAATTTGAGTTTTTTTACATATCGACCGTATTTTGTTTTAGCCATTTCTAATATCCTTTATAAATAAGAAGTAATATTTAAAACCATCAGGTAAAAATATAATTAAATACATTATTCCCTGCATTATTTCAACCTCATTTTTGTGGGTCATCCGGTTAATGAGTACGTAAAGAAGTAAATGAGGGTCCAAGGCCCTTCAACGGTGCTCAGGGCCGTGAGCGTGTCGAACGGGTTATAGGGTTCAAGGGGTCGAGGGGGCAAGTATACTAATAAAGTCTATTAGGCTGAAGGCTGTTAGGTTTTAGCTGTTAGCTTTTACCCTAACCCTTAATCCTTAATCCCTATTTGATATTAACCAGTTGACTATTTAACGAATCGACTATTTAACCATTATGCTATGAACTATGCTTGCCCCGTTAAATGCCTTTTAATTCATATTTAACTGGGGAGCTATGAGCTGATTTCCCCCATGGCCCATATAGCACAAAATATTTAGATATCATTAACTAGCGTACTCATTAACCGGATGAACCGTTTTTGTTATAGATCAGGGTGAATTATGATGTGGAATATCCTTTCGAAGATCCTGATCTTTTGACCCACAATGTTACACGTGTCATTTTGTCTTGACACACCAGGGCTATCTTCCTATGCTAATTCTCTGAAAAAGCCAGTTCTTATCAACTATCACATAATAGGAGGGACCAAAATGCGAAAAGGGATGGGAACATTATTGAGTGTTATCGCAGCTTCATCAGTGATGATGATTATGTCCTGCACGCCTGCCGCCGACCCCAACGTCAGCAGTTACGCTGAAGACCGTGCCCAGATCGAAGACCTTCAGGCCCGTTATATGTTTGCCCTGGATTTCGGCGATGTTGACACCTATCTATCGACATTCACTGAGGATGGTATCCTGGATATCGTAGGCATGAAATGGCAGGGTCACGACGAAATCCGAGAAATCATTGGAGGCATGTCTGAAAACGCTCCCGAAGGCGAAGAGGAACCTGCCGCAGAAGACGAACCTGCCGCAGAAGAGCAAGAGGAGCTGTATCCTGCTACGGGTCGCCACAACATCACCAACATAGTGCTGAAAATCGATGGAGACAGGGCAGAAGGAAGAGCCTACTGGTTCCACTATGGAAACGATAATCCCGAGCGAAGTGCACAAATCAATTCGTACGGACACTATGAGGATGAATTGGTTAAGGTGGACGGCCAATGGCTGTTCAGCAAACGCGTCATTTACAACGAACAGGTGGCCGAATGGATCGGTCCTACTGAAAATCCGTGCTGGTAAGTATCATTGATGAAGCTTTTGGACTCCAAGATTTAAAAGGCCCGACGACCTGGACACCCATGAATGGGTGTCCAGGTATTAAACACGGAAACTATCCGTTTATTTCACTCCAAGCGGGTTGTGCAATTCGGCGAGTGGCCTTGTGAAGATGCACTCAAGGAAGGCGTCTATCGGCATTTGGTCTTAAGCACAACCAAATACTGTCTCGACTAGTCATCTTCTCAATCTCCCCATATAGTTTCTTCCCACATTATCATGTGTCTATTATCACTTTGACACCCAAGGGTAAAACTTCTATACTCCGTTCCCAAAAAAGCGAGTTCTTATCACCTAAGGGAGAAATCAATGAAAAGAAAATTTCCTAACCTGTTCAGTCCATTAAAAGTGGGCAATGTTACTTTAAAGAATCGTATAATATCTGCACCGATGACATTCCCCATACTGACTGCTAACAGTTGTCTGACTCCAGAAGCGAACGCATTTTATGAGCTGCGTGCAAAGGGAGGGGCAGCGGTCGTGACAGTAAGCGAATTAATAGTTCACAGCGCAACAGGCAAGTACTATCCTGTCCAGGTTCTTATGGATGCCCCGAATGCCAAAGACAGCCTTGCAACCGCGGCGCGCGCGGTTAAGCGTCACGGGGCCATACCCAGTATGGAACTATCTCATGGCGGGAAATATTCCCTGACAAACGCAGAGAATCCTGTCAGTTATGGCCCCAGTGATGAGTTCTCAGACGGGATTCAGTTTGCCCGTGAAATGCCCCGAGAAATTGTAGAACAGATCATTGAAGCCTATGGGAAAGCTGCGTTATTGTGCAAAGCGGCAGGTTTTGAAATGTTGCTTATACATGCGGGACATGGGTGGCTTCTTCAACAGTTTCTGTCTCCGGCAAGCAACAAAAGGACGGATGAATACGGCGGAAGCTTGGAGAACAGAGCCCGTCTGGCACTTGAAGTCATTGATAAAGTACGTTCTGTTGTCGGACCCGGATTTCCTCTTGAACTGAGAATGAGCGCTGAGGAGTACCTGGATGACGGCTATTCCTTTGATGAAGCAATTCAATTCGCGAAACTTGCAGAAAGCAAAATTGATCTGCTCCAGGTCTCTACAGGATCTCATGAGGGAAGCTTTGAAAAGACACATCCTTCAGCATTTATGGAACGCGGTGTAAATGTGCATTATGCTGAAAAAATAAAAAAGAATGTTTCTATCCCAGTATCTACTATCGGCGCATTGAATGAGCCTGAAATGATGGAAGATATAATCACAACAAGCAAGGCTGATGCGGTTGTAATGGCAAGGGCACTTCTGGCAGATCCCTATCTGCCGAAAAAGGCATTCATGGGTAAAGACGAAGAGATAGTCCGCTGTTACAGATGCTTTGTCTGCATGGGCGAACGCATGAACACAGGTTTGCGTATTTGCGCATTGAATCCGGTTATAGGCAGTGAATATGAAGCTAATTTTATTCATTCTACAGTCAAACCAAAGAATCTTCTCATAGCGGGTGGAGGTCCCGCAGGGATGCAGGCAGCTATAACAGCCGCCGAACGCGGACACAATGTAATACTCTGTGAGAAAAGTGATGAGCTAGGAGGTGCGCTCAAAGCAGTGAAAGGAATCCCGTTTAAGAAGGATCTATTCAAATTCATTGCCACAAAAACCCTTCTAATGGAAAAAGCAGGAGTCGATGTACGATTGAATACAGAGGTTACATCTGATCTTGTAGAAAGCATTGAGCCTGATGTTCTCATTATTGCTGTCGGAGCTGAGCCGATCATTCCATCCATGCCGGGTATTAATGGCTCTAATGTAATTATAGCTAATGATCTTCCTGATCAATATGATAAGATTGGTCATAAGGTCGTTGTGCTCGGCGGCGGACTTGTGGGATGTGAGACAGCAGTACACATGGCACAGGAAGGCAAAGACGTAACTGTCATTGAGATGCTGCACGAAGTCTGCCCAGACGCCAATCCACGTTACAGGCCTTTGCTTCTTGATCAGCTTGAAAAGCACGTTACCTGCAGGACTGACATGCGTGGCATTTGCATCACAGAAGAGGGACTTGTATGTGCTGATACAGATAGTAATGAAATTCTTTTTGATGCTGGTACGATCATTTGTGCTGTAGGGCAGAAACCGCTTCGCAGCGTTGTGGATAAACTTCGCAACTGCGCGCCTGAAGTAATTGAGATCGGCGACTGCGTAAAGCCCGGTCATGTAACCGAGGCAGTGTTCCGCGGATACTGGGCAGGGATTGATATTGAATGAAGAATAGTCAATCACAGGTCCCTTAAATCAAGAAAGAAAAATCATTCGATGCTCTGGAATGGCCCTGCCAAAAAGCGACGGGATGGAGGCACTTGCCTCCATGCCTGGCGAGGCGAAGCTGTGCGAAGACTGCTGTTCTCATATTCCCAATAGGGGAAAACAGATGGTCAGCTATTATGGCTGTTATAATAATGTGAGTCGCGGAAAACGGAAAAATCAGGACCAGGACAAACTAATCCCCTCCAGCTTGGAACCGGATGAATCATTAAGAAAACCCTTAAGAACCGGTCAAGGCTGATTGAAAAGATCTAGGAAGAGTACCCGCTGACTTGCCTAAAACGTTCTTCTGCCAAATCTTCCGGTCTTGCTCATAATGCCCAGCACATTATTTTACTTTGATCTGTGATGGATCCGATATCTTAATAGACCCGCCGCCGTTTGGATTTTCATGGATTTCCCCGGTGACACAAATCGTCTTACCTACATACAAATCCTCATCCAAATCACCTTTAATCGAATCATCCACTTCTATTCCCACAGCGCTCGGCTCCATTACCGCTGCTCCCATACCAAGAATTGTCATTCCTGAATAGGGCAAAGTGTCAACGATTTTTCCGCAAACGGTTGCCTTTTCACCCATGTGGTTCGCAGCTTCATCCCAATTGTATTCTGCAGCAAATGAAACAAAGGCTGAGAAGAAAACAAAAACAAACACCAAGCCAAGACACAATACTTTTTTCATAATAACCATACCTCCTTAATTAGATTAATGGTTCATCGTGCAATCAACACACCACTGCACATCTCTGAATACAACCCCAAACAACACCTTCTGTCCAAAACGGTGGGGATTAAGACACATTAAAGATATAAAAATCGAACTACAAACTGATCCTATATCTGATTACCAATTCTCCAGCCTGCGGCGATTGCATCAGGTATTATCGCGGGATCATCGCAGTCACCGATTGCGTAGAGCTCTGGCACCTTTCCTTGAAGTTCTTCATATAAGCCGACATTTCGCGCAAATCCAATAGGTATGATATGATCTGCTGCTAATGTTTTTTCCTCACCTTCTTTAGTGATTATTTTTAATCCTTCTTTATTGATTTCGACCAGTTTAACTCCTGCATATGTTTTAACACCCTTTTTCCTGAACCATATTAACAGACGATTTGTAAATTCGGGGATAAGCATGTCTCCAAGCTCATCACTGGGTTCAACTATGGTTACCTTTCGCCTTCTTTTAGCCATGAATTCACCTAACTCACATCCCTGAATGGCGCCACCTATTATAACAACCCTTTTCCCGATAGGCTTAAAGGGATTCCATCCAGCGGGAGTCCATATTTTAGTAAACCAATTTGCGAAACTCGGACTAAAGAATCTGAGAACAAATTTTACTAACCTATACAGAGTAGTTGTTTTAATGACATTAGGGCTGTCAAGTCCCGGTATATCCGGATACTTTGGCACAGCTCCCAATGCAACAACCACGGCATCCGGTTTCTCTGCGAGTATTTTAGACGAATCAGGCATTTTTCTCAGATGGACCTTAACTCCAAGCTTTTTAAGCTGGGTCTTAAACCACTTTACGATTTCTGGAAGGTCTTCGAGCTCAGTACCTTTTATAGCTGCTGCACATGGTAAATTTCCACCCAGGTATGGTTCCATTTCATACAATGTCACATCATGGCCTCTGATGGCACTGATTCTGGCTGTCTGCATCCCAGCGGGCCCGCCGCCGATCACTACTACTTTTTTCTTTTTGTCTGCTTTGTCCACTTCGTACTTATCAGTGCCGAAAGACGCATTTATACGGCATTCCCTAGGTTCATTATATATTTTGGCGCAGTTAACGCAATGGGTACACGGCACTATATCTTCAAGACGGCCTTCTCTTGCCTTGTTTGCATACTGCGGATCCGCAAACACTCGCCTGTTAAAACCGATAATGTCAGCCTGGCCTTTTTGAAGGACCATTTCCGCGGTATCAGCGGTGAATCCGCCTGTAGTCATAATGGTTGGCTTGGTGACAGTATTTTTAATTACTGCGGAAGACGGTACGGTGATCAGATCCCCATAATTGCTAAAGTCCATCTCCTCTGGTAGATCTTCCTTGGGAATGCAAAGTTCAGGGTACCAGAGTACATTATGAAGGTAAGAACCCTGGTGATGCCCAACCAGATGATTCCTGACCTGCAAAGAATCAACACCGATTGATTCGTATATCTTCGCAATCTCAATACCTTCTTCCCAGGTTATTCCCTGATCGCCTAAACCAAATTCATAGGCGTTCATAAGTACCTGGACCGGCCAGTCTTCTCCACACCGTTTCTTGATCTCTTTTACGGTGTTAACAACGAATCTCATCCTATTTTCCCACGACTGTGGGCCGTATTCATCATCACGCCTGTTCCAGTAACGTGAAATAAAGGTATGGAAAAGATGATCAGCACCGGCGTTTATTTCAACACCATCAAAACCGGCCTTTTGGACTCGTACCGCACAGCTGGCGAAATGGTCGACCAACCATTCTATCTCTTCAACGCTTAATGCCCTTGGCGGCTCTTCTTCATGAACGTCATATTCCGATGTGAAATGAACAGCTGAAGAGGCAACACGATCTGCTATGAATTGATATTCCTTCCCCCACGGGCCGCGGTGATAGAATTGAACAAATGCCTTACAATCGTGTTTATGAATAGCTGCAGTTAACTCAGAGATATTGTCTATATACATGTCATTATCAACGCGAAACCTGCGATCGCCTTCTTCGAGCAACGGCCATTCCATGGCAGGTGTTTCAACTATAATAAGACCGACACCGCCTTTAGCTACAGCTTCATAGAATGCCAAGGCGAGGCTGCCGACACGCTTCTCTCCTGATTCGAAAAAATATGTCTGTGCTGCCGTTTTAACAAACCTGTTTTTTAATTGAACCTTTCCTATATGATATGGTGAAAAAAGTTTTTCGTATTTATTCCTTGCCACTGTTATCCTCCGATATAATTTCAGTTCATTTATCTAAAAATTGGATTACTCTTAAGTACTTTTTACAATTGAATACCTGCTGACACCGTACCCGAATTGAAATGCTCTGGCACGTTGAGATATTATATAGAAATTAAGCGGTCCGTGATTATTTTACAACGCCTCGGTTTAGAAAACGCCGGTCAACTAAACTCAATGATATGCTGTATGGAAAAAACTAATATCATCCAGATTCAATATTTAGCTGTCATAAATAGGAATAACAAAGAGATAAGTCAATAGAAAATCCATGATTTTGTCCATTTTTTTGTGACATTTCATAAGCAGATACAAGATTCCCATATCCCCGCCTCTGCCCGGTACATTTAGCTGGTTTTAAAGGACTTCTTTTTGAGGTTAATCCGTTTAATGAGTACGCTAGTTAATGATATCTAAGTATTTTGCCCTATATGGGCCATTAAGCTGTTCATAATAAGGTTTAATATTTTACTTCTTTACGTAGTCCTTAACCGAATGGACCTTTTTTATATTCATAAATGATATCCATATGAAGAAGAATTATACCTAATTTCATTCAATAAGGCGTTATAACATGTCACTACCATAAATATTGTATAACTGATTCTATTAGATGTGGATGTATAAATAATATAAAGAAAATAGGCAAGAAAAATCAATTTTTGTCACGCAAGAATAACGGTACTGTATCATAAGTGTTCACTAAGCACTTCCTTAAAAAACGACTTTACAATTAAACATTCATTCACTATGATGTTGCCGGTTGATGCGGTCCTCATCAATTGGTTTATATATCTAACATAATTAGGTTCTAAAGATGATCTGTATTGAAAGAACACTAAAATTGATGAGCTGATTGATGAGTCCTAAATTAAGACAACACAGCTAACTGATCCTTCACAGATTACCGAACGTTGATGAAAATCCATTGTAATCAAACCGAGGATTAGCCCGCAGAGTCTAAAATATGCCTGTTCTTTGATTACGTTCGGTATAAAAGAGTTTCAGGGAGTTCAAGACGGAAAGGGAGAATAATCATCAACTCCGATGAAGTAATGCAAAAGAGAATTACTCGAAGGGATTTTATTAAGAAAGCCGCTGTTGCCGGAGCCGTTGTAACAACTTCAAAGGTACTTGCGGATCCAGCCCAGACAAAAAATATACGAGGAGGTGATCAGATGGCGATTTCAACAGCAACATTCAACAAGTATGGCACCGATCTCGAGAAAATGTTGCTATTGAGCACATACCCCATTGCGATAAAGATGCTTGAGACCGAATCCCAAATCCCCAAGGGCGCCATACGGCCCAAAAAAGACCGGGGCGAGCATTATGCCATGTGCCAGGCCTTTGCCCTTGCCCGCCGCCAGGGAATGACATTGGCCATGTTCATCGAAGATCATTGGTGCTTTGAACCCATAATCTCCTACGGGCTTGTGGAAACGCCTCAGGATTATCTGGATGGATTCACCAATTCGTTTTTCATGGCCGATAAAGAAGCGGCAGCGAAACATGCGCGCGGAATGACCCGCCTGCCCGTCGGGAAGTATGCCGGAATGGTTTTGGGCCCACTGAAAACGGCGAATTTTGTTCCTGACCTCACGATGATTTATTCCAATACCGCACAGCTGCGACATTTACTCCTTTCTTTGAGATACCTCAATGGGACCCAGGTGACTTCAACCATTGATCCCATAGGATCCTGTGTCCATTCGGTCGTTCCCTCACTTTTAAATGATGAATGCCACATTACGGTGCCTGATCCCGGTGATTTCGAGCGCGCCGGGGCTGGGGATGATGAAATGATTCTCACGGTTCCTACCAGAAGATTGAAGGAGCTGATGGATGGGGTATATCATTTTGACAAAGCCATGGCATTTAGAAACTTTAACTATTCAATACAACCGGACTTCCAGCAGCCTCCGTTCTATGAGGAATATTTTAGAAGGTGGGGATTGGATGCGCCTAAGAAGTAGGAGTTAAAGGCTTAGTAGCATGTAACGAAGTTTTGAAATTAGTAACGTCCGTATTCACGGGTAAAATCTATCATCGCCTTCAGGTTTTCGGGCCTGACTTCATCTACAACCGATGCGGGTCCTACAATCAGTCCGCCGTCCTTTCCAACGACATCGATCAGCCATTTGCAGTATTTCTTTACTCCCTCCACATCGCTTGCCTGCAGCAGCGAGGACGGTACGTTCCCGGATATGCAGACGTGTCCTCCCAGAACTTCCTTCGCTTTAACTATATCCGTGTGGTCCATGCGGGCGATCACTTTACCTTTGGGCAGTTCTCGAAGGTATTCCAGGCGTTGGGTATAGTCGCCCTCAAAAAAGATTTCAGGCGTGTACCCGGCATCCACCAGCGCGTGGACTAATTTAAGGAGGTCGGGCCAGTAGAATTTTTTAAACTGATCCAGCGACATAAAGCCGTCTGCGCCTCGATGCAGGGCCATGAAGGTGGTCGTGAAACCGTCGGGTTTCGGAGCGGCTGCGACGGCTTTGAGGGTTTGATCGGAGATTCTTTCAATCGCGGCCAGCAGTTTGTCTGGTCGTCGGTACATGTCGAGCATGGAACCCCGCATACCTCGCAATAAGTCGGAAACCATATCAAATGGCACCGGCCCTCCGACCATGGTCATCCGACACGGGAAACCGTTTTCATTTAAAGCGTCAAACATTTCCTGGTTCTGTCGCATCCATTCCACCGCCTCATGTGAAATCGAAGATAGCGTTTTGAGCATCTCGGCAAATTCCGGCAAGGCAAAAAGATGCAAGGGAAGCATAAAATGCATGGAATGAAGCGGGGGCAAAGCTGATAGCGGCGCCAGTAAGCCGTACATTCTCGGCAAAAGGGTCCGAATGGTGAAATCCGACTGGTCATTTATAAAATGCTCGTATTCTTCCGCTTTCATGTACTCGCCTTCAACAAACTGGTGCGAACGGTTCTTTCCCACTCCGTGCCCGGGCCAGACGAAGAATTTTTGATCCAGTGTCTCAAGGACCCTGCCGGATTCATTGGGGAAGAATTCGCACCGGTCCGGTTGAAAATAGTGTGCCGTTTTCAGATAGGCTTCTTTCCACTTGGGGAAGTCGTAATATGCATCACTATAAGTAATACCTGTAAACCTAGCCGGTAGGTAGCTTAAATGAACCGAGGTCGGAACCCTGTCCGGTATCCTTAGTTGAACGGCATCGATATACCTTTTTTCTCTTTCGCGATACAGTTGTTCCGTAACCTTGTCCATTCTTACCTCTCCAGATGTCTTTTTAAGTGGTCACCCAAGCCTGCCTTTATTTTGGAGTGTATCAGCCACTTTCTTCAATCCCATGGCTTCAAGTGTGCTTCTTTTCGGCCAGCCGCTATCACTGTTCCAACCTTCAAAATCATAGAATCTGGTTTTCCATTCCTCAAACCTATTCCTATCCAGGACCCTGCCTACACAAGGGCTGTAGCTCCAGGCACCGTTCTCATAGACCGGCAGGTAATAGGGCTCTTCCGTAGGAACATTGTAGACATATCCAGCCAATACTTCCATATCGCGATGTCTCCCCTGCATCACCCATATGGCCCTGTCCAGGTTCCATATCTTGCGTCCGATCTCGATCCCCTCGACAAAACTCAAATTCTTTCCGGTAACCGCATTAAAAAACCTGGATTCCCCTTCCGGTGTTGGCCCGGACTTATCAGGACTATTGGGGGTAAAAAAACGAGGCCAGACCCAATCACAGAAGAGGATAGACTGTATCCAGAATCTGGTGTAGTGCCTATGCCAGGCTATTGTTTTAACCCTATGGTCCGAATAGATTCCTGTGGGGCCTTCACTGTAGTCGAACATAAAGGGATCGCCTGCATATGGAGCCACACCCGAAGATAATTTCTCTACTGCTTCTTCAGCAGAAAGCACAGGATCCATATCTGCGCTTTTTGTCCAAGTTGGCATATGGTGTATGGCCATATTGAAGCTGTGCTCATTAATATCTCTTTCTCCCAGGATGGAACCATAGCTCCACTCCACCTCGAGCCTTGGGTCATAATGCTCAAAATATCCCCAGTTCGGCAGGTTCAGGAGTCCGCTTTCACTATCCTCCTTATATCGTCCCCATGTGTCTGCCGCTCTGGCCACGCCTCCGCTCAGGGCATCGCCAATCCCCTCCCTGTTGGCGATTTTCTTGACAAGTGCATGAATGAATTCAACCCTGCCGAACAACTCCATTGGCAGGTTACTTTCAATCTTCTTTCCGGGCCCCAGTATTCCCTGTTTATAGAGTGCCTGGATATATGAAAGCATCGGACGCATTTGAAAGGCATTTATGCCGTAATACTGAACCAGGTCGCAAGCAATCTCCTTATCCTTTCGAGTCCCCTGAAGAGCCATAGCCGCCCAGATGGTGTCTTCACAGCTCAACTCATTACTGACACCGCCGGCCAATCGCATGCGGCAGGCCTTAGGGCATCCGGCACAGGCCTGGGCGCGTGCCGGTTCAATTGGGAACTGCTTGTTCACGAAGTTATCGTCCCCAGGATTATCGTTGACGGGTGAAAAAACAAATACATCCGGAGGTTTCTCCATCCTGGGATTGTCAACGTCATACTCGAATTGCCGATACCACAGTCGGGCTTCCATAAGTGCATTTGGATTGGCTATGGGTAAACTTCCAGTACCGATCACGCTTATAGCCTTAAGCTTCTTTGATCCGAAAACTGCTCCAAAACCACCCTGCCCCGCGCCATTTCCCGCATCATGAATCAAACAGGCAATCCTTACTTGATTCTCCCCCGCAGGTCCAATGCACAGTACTGCGGGTTTCTGGGTCGTATAGTGATCCCCGATATCCAGCCATTCGCCGGACTTCGCGCCAGCTGTCACCCGCCTCCAGATTTCCTCCTGCGTCTCCATGACATCCAGACCCCACAGCGACCCGGCGGGTTCAATCTTTGCTTTATCATCAATGATATTGATCCACACAGGCTCATCGGATGCCCCTTCAACGACAACTCCATCCCATCCGGCATATTTAAGCTGGGCTGAAAAGCGTCCTCCAAAATTGCTGCGGGTAAACCATTCCACAGGGTATCCCTGAGGCCCTAATCCTTGCACCTCGCATCGTCCCGCAGCGGAAGGCACAATTACACCGGAAAAAGGACTTGCGATCACAGTAACGACATTTCGGGGATCAAGGGCGTCAAAGGGCAACTGATCACCGATCAGGTCCCAGAATATGGCGGAACCGATTCCGTGACCACCGCCATACTCTTCGTATTGTTCAGTCTC
>Ga0315546_1000109_pt1 | contig 62202 bp, 59 predicted proteins | sample SalMarSW160170MG_FD_203833 | JGI IMG/M metagenome (GOLD analysis project Ga0315546, IMG submission 203833) | Salt marsh sediment microbial communities from the Plum Island Ecosystem LTER, Massachusetts, United States - Salt Marsh Sediment SW1601-170 ...
GCTTCCAACAATACGTGAGCTATGAATTTTAACTTAAAAAGAACAAAGTGTAGTGCCAAGAGTTTTTTTATGGTCCTTATTTTGTTGAAAATAAATAAGTTCCATTTTATAAGTGTTAAAGATCAGTTAAAGAATATCCGGAGCATCTTGGGAATTGTAAATTGAAGTGCTCCCCAAAATTTGGACAGGTGATTAAGGTGCATGATGGCCTGTGAAAACATACTAGGAGGTATGGTAAAATGGCTATCATGCGAAGGAAACATGATGCAAGCTTTAAGGCAAGGGTTGCTCTGGAGGCTGTCAAAGGAGAGAAGACACTTGGACAGCTTTCCAGTGAGTTTAAGGTTCATCCCAATCAGATCCGGCAGTGGAGGAAACATCTCCTTGAATATCTTCCCGAGCTTTTCTCGGATCGTAGGAAGAGAGTTGAGATTGATCATGAGGAGTTGGAATCTGAGATCTATCGGCAGATTGGCCAGCTCAAGGTTGAACTTGAATGGCTTAAGAGAAAATCCCAGATGCTGTGTTGAGAGAGAAGAGGGAGTTAATTGAACCGGTGCAGAATATGATATCCATTTCCAGGCAATGTGAACTTTTGGATATTAACCGGTCTTCCTATTATTACTGTCCAAAGGATGAATCGAGCTACAATCTGATTCTGATGAATCTGATTGATGAGCAATATACCCTGAGACCCTTTTACGGGGTGCCGCGCATGACAGCCTGGTTGAGGAGAGAAGGACATTTAGTGAATCCGAAGAGAGTGAGGCGGCTTATGGGGCTTGAGGCCATTTATCCAAAGCCACGACTCAGTCAATCTTGCCCGGGGCATAAGAGACATCCTTACTTGCTTAAGGGGCTTGTGATTGATCATTCGGATCAGGTTTGGTGCTCTGACATAAGCTATATCCGGCTTCTGCATGGATTTGTTTACCTGACTGTAGTTATGGACTGGTTCAGCTGTTATGTGCTCTCCTGGGACCTTTCGATCACTCTGGACAAGTAGTTTTGTCTTAAAGCTTTAGAGAAGGCTCTTTCGGTATCAAAACCAGAAATTTTCAATACTGACCAGGGTTCTCAATTCACGAGCGAAGAGTTTACTGGGCGTCTGGAGGATGCTGGCATTAGAATCAGCATGGATGGCAGGGGTAGAGTCTATGATAATATCTTTGTAGAACGTCTCTGGCGGACGGTCAAATACGAGGAAGTTTATCTTCATGATTACCTGAGCGTTTCAGAGGCAAGGAAGAGGCTTGCTCTTTATTTTCATTTTTATAACTCAGAAAGGCTTCATAAATCTTTAGGTTATCAAACACCTTATGAAGTTTATTTTAATGAACCATATATCGGGATGCAAGATGCTCAAAAGGCTGCTTTAGAGCAAGGGGTTTGATGTGGATCGATTCGAGATCGGCTCTTATATGGCCTATGAGAGCCTCGTTTTTTCAGCCAACTTTAGAAGTAAGCCTTTAATGGATAAAACATGAAAAGTGTAAACAAAAATGATAATATAAAAAGGTCCTCAATGCACCTTAAACAAGGCTGTTTTTTGTCCAGATCAATGGGAGCGGCTCGCTGCTCGCTGACAGGTTTCCCATCTTTCGCAGGGCGGTAGATATCAACAGCAAGTTTGGTGCCATCCCTCACAGTAACATACTCAGATGTCCGGACCCACTCCTTATAGATTTCACCGGAGTAGCCTGCATACTTTCCTGGTATGGATATTTTTTCTTCCTCATCTGAAATTCCAGGGGCTATCCATAGGATCAGAAATAAGATAGAAAAAAATAGTATTATACCAATGTTCTTTTTCTTCCTATTGATTTTTTTCAATTTCCCTCCTCCTGAATTCATTATTTAATTCTCCAATCCGGACCCCAAAGAAAAAGCTTTGCCAAGAAAGGAACCAATTCCATGATATATGCGGGTTTCCGGCACATAAATCACTGGCTTTAGTTTTGTGATATCAGGATTTCCGTCTTCTCCAAGAACAGAGGCATCGGCTTTCACATCAACGATTTCACCAATAAATTGAGTATGAAGTCCAATTTCAACAGTTTTAACTAACTTACACTCGATGATACAAGGAAATTCTTCAACATAAGGCGCATCTACAAACTCACCTCTTACAGGCTTAAACCCGGCAGCAGAAAATTTATCTCTGTCTCTACCTGAAAAAATCCCAAAATAGTCAGCCTCCTTAACATAGTTTTCAGAAGGGATGTTAATAGTAAAAGCTCTCCGCTCCAGGATATTTCTGTAAGAATATCTCTCTTTCCTCAAGGAGATCGCAATGCACGGAGGCTTTGAAGAGCACATGCCTCCCCAGGCAACTGTCATCACATTTGGTTTACCTTGCCTGTCATAGGTCCCAACAACAAAAGCAGGAGCAGGATAAACGATCGCTTTTGCGCCTAAAGATTTTTTCATAGGGATCCTCCTGTATTTTAAACTTAGTCTTTATATAAAAACTATCCAGGCAAAACAAATACATTCAAGGCAGCTGGGAGAACGGAAACCTTAAACTTCCTGATCCCCTCAATGATTTTGCCGTCATACTGAAGATCGATTTTCTCCTCAGGTAAAATCTCGAAATTAGTGTCAGTAATCAGTTGAACTTCGTCTCTCTTCAGGTGTTTGCCCCACTTCATTTGAACTCCAATAGCTAAAGAACGAAGCATGGACATTGAATTTATAACACAACACTCCAACTTTCCGCTGAATGGCGAAGCATTAGGCGTCACTTTCAAACCACTGGCATAAGAAGGAACATTTGCAAACACAATCAATGCAAAATCGACCTGATTTTGAAACTTGTCTGTTTTGATCATCACACTATCAGGGACATCTTTTTTGGTAAACGATTTTCTTATCGAAAAAATACCAGTAATTGTTTGAGTCGTTAAGCCGTACTTACTCCACAATGGATGACGAGTGAATACCTCTTTAACATAACGATTAACTGTCACCCCAAGTCCCAAGCTCACAGATCCAAGGAAGGTTATTGGACTGGACAATCCATCGATTTCTATCTGACCAACATCCATTTTCTTAACCCTCCCAGTTTTAACCGCCCGGACTTGAGCTTCCATATCATAACATCCAATCCCCCGGATTATATCATTAGCAGAGCCAGTAGCTATCATTCCAAGTATAGAATCAGATTTTAAATCCAGTATTTCTGTAGCAATTAGAGTCATGGTTGTATCACCACCGACTCCAACGATAATCCGGTTCTCTTTTGCAAGATCCCGGGCTAACTGCTTCATATGCTCTTCACTCTGTGTAATAAAAAGCTTGTAATATATGCTGTATTTCTTGAGGTTATGCTCAACCCTGCAAAGATGCCTAGATGACTTCCCCCTTCCGGACGAAGGATTAAACAATACTGCAACAGTTTCCATTTTTTTTATTATATCAAAGAAATCACAACATCAAAAAGGCACATGGTAATATTTTTTATATCTCGCCAGGCTCTGCAGCCCCATAGAAGATTGAGTTAAAAAGATACCTGAACGAACCGTGCGACTGGCCTCTATACTGGGCTGGAAATCCAATGATTATTATGTTTCCTTTCTCAAAAGGAACATCAACAATCGCACTATTGCCTCTCAAATATTCTTCGCCATTCATCCAGCCGCTGAGAAGGCTATTAGCAGGGTATCGGACAACACTAGTTCCTTCATTAGCTTTAAAAACAGGGCTTCTCCGAAAGAAAATCGCAGCATCCCTTTTATAGCCAAAAGCAATGGGATGTGTTGGGTCATTTAAAACCCTAAGCAGGGAGCCAGGCACAAAAAACTCTTTTCTGCTGACTCTTTCTACATTGTTTGCAACCCCCAGATTAAAACGCTTGATGCAAAATCCAGAAGCAGAATTCAGTGCAATCAATGCCCCGCCTTGTTCAATAAATTCCCTGATATTTTTCACTCCAATTTCGCCGATTCCACCAGAATATTCCACGGGAATAGATTTTTCAGATATCCCATTTACAATAGTATCTTCCCTGATATCAGGCAACAGGATGACATCGAAATCCTTTCCAAGATTTCCATTTCTTATATCCCTGTTAAAAACATTTTTATATGCAAATTCATACTGCTCCAGAACCCACCTGGTCCAGCCTTCATCCATAGATGCTGACCAGCTCTTATAAAGGCCGAGCCTGGGCAGTTTCAATACGTAAGCTTTTGCTACAGGCTTTTCCTTTAATCCTACAAAATGAACGTATAAATCTTTAGCAATGGCCTTTAAATATTTTTCAAGTCCAGGTTTCTGCATGACAATCATTGTCCCAGGAGCATAAAATTCACCGCCTGTCTCAAATTCCCCTGCACTCCATAAAACCCTGTAGTCTCTTTTCAACAGTCTGTTCAAAGCCACAATATCGTCATTTGTAGCATGCCCCCATATATAACAAACAGCTTTATCCTTTATCTTAACTTTCCCTGCCGGCTTATCGATTTTCTTAAGCAGGACAGCCTTTACTTCACAAGGTTTCTCAATCTGAATCACATCGACTCCCATAAGAAGAGGCAGTGTGTGTCCCACTACATCATAAGGGGTCTTGAGCGGGCCTCCTGCATATTCCCTTATTTCAGGATAAACCTGTCTTTCAAGCAAAGTCTTTGCAAAACCTCCAAAAGGCTGAGCCATATAAACAATATAAGTTCCTGCAGGATAGGTATAGCCGTCAGCTACAAAAGATCCTTTGGCCTGGTGTATTTCAACGCCGCCCAACTTTAAGACATTCATCATTTTTACTGCTGTTGACAGGTCTCTTTGTTGTGCGGGAATAACAAAGGCATAAGGAGTCTTATTCGCAGCAACTGCTTTCTTTTGGACTCTATAAAAATTCCTTATCCAATTTTCTCTTAATCTGGCTGCATTAGTCAGTGCAGCCATTACTGCTGAATAATCATAATCCAAGATATCTCTCAGAGTCCATTTTCCACCTTTCCACGGCATAGGCATTTTCACCGAAGGTTCTCTTGCTGACAGAGACAGATTTTCAAACTCAACAGTAATAGGAGTAGCCATCTTCACGCTTGCCGCTTCTGTCAGGATACGGATTCCTCCATGATAATGGTGGTAAGCCCTTGCCGGCGTCCAGGCATCAAATCCACTGCTGTGCATTACACCACCCTTTCCCTGCGCAGTTAATTCCGAAGCAATAAATGTTCCCATCACCGCCACCTGCTGCCTGATTATCGGGTCAATATTCGGTTCATACGGATCCACATATGGAGGCACAAATAACCTTGCGCCGCGGTTCCCCATCTGGTGCATATCCACAATGATAAATGGATGCCATGCATTATGGACATTCAGCGTGAGGCGTGACTCTACCTGGGTGAACATATACCAATCTCTGTTATTGTCATGCCCCACATATTTATGATAAAGCCAGGGCATTTGGCATCCTTCATACTTTGTCCCTAAGTTCTTCCTGTACCAATCCACGACCATCTGGATTCCATCAGGATTGTGCATAGGGAGCAATAGGAGTATGACATTATCAAGAATATCTTTTGTCTTCACGTCGTTTTTTGCGGCAAGGTCATAGGCCAGCTCCATAGACATCTGAGAGGCTCCTATTTCAGATGCATGGATGGAACAATTTACCATCACAATGGCTTTACCTTCAGAGATTATTTTCTGGTCATCTTCATCCGTAATTTTGCGGGGATCCGCAAGCCTCTGCTGGAATTCACGGTATTTTCCCAGATTTTCATGGTTTTTCTCAGAAGTTATGATTGCCACTATAAAAGGATTGCCCATTGTCGTCTTTCCCACTTCCCTGACCACAACCCTGCTGCTGGCTTTGTCCAGTCTCATGAAATAGTCAATGATCTGATGCATATCCGCAAGTTTTTTATCACTTCCAACCTTGAAACCTAACGTGTCTTCTGGATTTGGGACTTGTGACGAGACAATATGGACTAAAAAAAACATTGATAAAACAAAACATGAGATTTTTATTCTCTTCATAACGCCTCCTTAAAAAGGATATAAGAAATGAGTAATTTACCGCTATTGAGACTTATTATTTATCTATTTCCCTCTATAAGGAACTCCCTTTTTAATCCACTCAGGAGCAGCTTTGCCCTTCAGATAATGGTCAAAATATTCTTTCATCCTGATTGAATAATCCAGTTTGTTGGGATATTTCTGTAGGTGGTGAGGCTCCCCACGGTACTGAAGGAATATGCAGTCCTTTCCCAACCGCCGCATCGCCAGGTAAAGTTCAATCCCCTGATACCAGGGAACAGCCCCGTCATTATCGCCAAACATGATGAGCAGAGGAGTCTGAATGCGGGTGGCAAAAAATACAGGGGAATTTTCAATATAGAGTTCAGGAAATTCCTCATAACTTTCCCTTGTATAAATCAAAACATCTTCCTTTTTCGCTTTGGCAAGAAACCTGAATTTCTTTCTTTCTTCTAAAAGCCTTTTTATTCCCGGTTTTCGGGTATTGCAGGAATAAAACCCAAAATTCTTTTCCATATTGTGATAGGCAGAAAGTAGAAATTTCTCATTTTCTGCATAAAACAGTTTTTCCGGATCCATACGGACAATACGAAAAGTTATCCGATTCCTGCGACCTTCTCCAGCGGTAATATTCAAAGCCTCACCGGTTTCCGTCGAGAACTTCCAAACGTCATATTTATCATAGATCAGGACTGCTCTGTCTTTCTTTATCCAGCCTGCCACTCCGTATCCAGGGACATTGCTGGGATAATCATGGTCCTCGTTGAAAAATGGTACCTTAAGCTTATCGGTAAGGTTTTTCACAGTCCCCATGTTCCCATCAAATAGATGCCAGTGCTTATCCTTATAATAGACAACATAACGGCCCTCAGGAGATATTGAAGAGCTGTCTTCAAGGCGGGATACAACCTTCTTGCGGGAGCCATCTTTCAGACTAATCCGGTAAACATCCTTCAACTCCCCATACCAGGTAATTTCCTTGCTGTATGGAACATCAGAAAGACCAAGTGCATAATTGGGATTCTCGGTTAAACGAACATCAGGCACTTCACGATCTGCAAGTTGAGTGAATGATTTTAATTCAACATGGTAGACCGCTAAATACGTTTGATCCTTGATGCGAGGCCACATTTTTTTCTGATGAGGAATAATAAAAGGATCGTTCCAGTGCCAGACATCGACTTCCTTTTTCGCAAGAATTCTATCAAAACTAAATAGGTCAACTTCTTCCTCTTCCACTTTTTTGTTTTCTTCCGTATCATGAAACTCTTCAGGTTTTAAGCCAAAAAATAAGCGTTTATCATCCCGGCTCCATGAAATCTTGTTTTTTTCAGGAATAAACCATCCTTCTGGCACATCCCTGGCTTCAACCGCCGCTGCTGACTCTGCTTTTATACCGTTCCAGATAAAAAGCGAAGCGATGCCCTTTGTTTCCCCCTCTCCTGCACTCTCCAAAAAAGCTAATTTACTGGCCTCCCTGCTCCAGGTTAAGTTAACATAATCTCCTTTCTCTTTTTTTGCTATGGGATTCTGCGGCAGATCTTCCTTGTCCAGTTCTATATAATATAGTCCATTGTCCTTTCCTTCCGGCCCAGCAACAGCATAAGCAAAGTATTTGGAGGATTTGTCAAAAGAAAAAGATATCACATAAGGAATTTGAATCTCTTCTTTTGACCCCAGATTGAGGAGAATCATAGTACTGCCAATTTTTTCTTTTTTCTTTTCTTTTGCCGATTCAGGTTTTTCTCCGGCTTCTTTTTCCGATTTTTCTTTATCCGCTTTTTCTTCTTTGAAATGGCAAAAAGCCAGCCACTTCGAATCATTAGATAGTGCAAATCGTTCTACCTTCTCGAACTGCTTGATCTTTCCTGTCTTAGTTTCAAGAATGGCCATTCCCTGTTTGGGCTTTTTTGTCCCGGACTTTTCAAGTTCTACGGTTTCAGGTTTAATATTCATTACCACCCAGCAGGAATCTTTCGAGATAACAGGCTTGCTTCCTCTCTCGACTGCAAAAACTTTCCCTGTTTTTATGCATTGTACTTGTACCTCTCCATCACCCCTGTCCGGCTGAGCACTATATGCCAACCATGCTCCGTCTTCAGAAATTATCGAGCTGTGGATTTCTTTAAACTTCATGACATCCTGGAATGTCATTGCTTTTTTCTGTTCACTTTCAGCGGTAAGACCAATGTGTAAAATTACCAAACATAAAAAAGCGGCAAGTATAAATCGAAGGCTTACTTTTTTATGCATTTAAATTCCTCCTCATAACATGTTTATAGCTTTTTATTGAGAAAATCTGCATAAGTCTAAATATGAATACCTTATTAATTCCCACATATTCCTCTAAAAGAAAGCTTATAACACAGCAAAAATTTGAAATCAATTACATGAAGGCCAAGAGCTCCCAAATGCTAGATGTGTTTGTATATTGAATTTTTTTCTTATAATATACGCATGCACTGAGAAATATAGGTAGTACAGAATAAAACATGACAGAAAGACAAAAATTCAGCCGCGACTTTTATGAAATCCAGCGCAGACAATGGATAAAAAGCCTATTTCTTTTCCTCCTCTTAATAGTCTTTTATTTATTTGCTATCGGGTTTGTTTCATTTGTTTTTGTCATAAGCCTTGGATTCTTTTTGCCGGGAATTTCCTTCCCTTCAGGAGAGTCTCTAACAACGATTCTTATGATAATTTCTGCTGTGTCGATTCTTATTGCTGTCTTCCATTTTTATGACGCAAGAAAATTCGGAGCCAAATTCATTCGGAGACGCATGCAGGCAGAACCTCCGGATTCCAACGACCGGTATCATAAACGGTTTTCAAACACCGTGGAAGAAATCAGAATTGCAAGCGGGCTGCCTTTCGTTAAGCCTTATATCATTCCATCATTTGCCATTAACTCCATGGCTCTAATAGAAGAGGATAAAACTCCAAGTATTATCGTGACAGAAGGCTTGCTTGCAGAATTTACACGAGACGAACTCGAAGCCGTGATTGCACACGAATTAGCTCATATTATCAGAGGAGATACTTTCTACATTACCCTTGTGTGTTCCCTTGCAAATTTTTTCGAACGCCTCAGGGAAGCTATAGAACCTGAAACACAGCCCCAAGGAAAAGCGTATCAAAATCAGCAGGCCGCCCAAGGTGGACCCCTGCTGGTTTATCTTGCCCTTTCAGTTTCTGCAGTCGTCATGCACATACTCAGCACCCTTATCAGCAGGCAGAGAGAAATTCTTGCTGATGCTGCCGCTGTGGAACTCAGCCGGAACCCAAGGGCTCTTGCACGTGCGATATACAAGGCGCATGTTAAAAATTCTTTCGTTGGAGACTTCAACCTTACGTACAACCCTCTGTTTATTGTACCGCCTGAATCAAGAGGGGACTCCGACGGATTTTTCAGCAGAATTTTCAACTCCCACCCTCCCCTTATGAAAAGGATCAGACTTCTTGCAGATATGGTTCCCACAATACCTGCAAAAATAATCGAAGAAGTCTGGGAAATCCAAAAGAAGAGAGAAAAAGCAAGGGATGTTATTGTTTTCCATGAAGAACTGCTGCGGAAGAAAACCCAAATAAGCCCAACAGCCGAAGAATCCTCTGACAAAGAAGGAAAAATCTGGCTGATTAGAAATCCCAAAGGACAATGGAAAGGACCGTTTTCTATCGAAGAATTAGTGTTCCTTAAGTTTTTCACTCCATTAATGAGGATAAAGAACACACAGGAAGACATTCAAGCCCAAGCCCGGGAGTTTCCGCAAATCCGCAACGCCCTCCGCAATATATTAAAGAAAAAACCCATAAATCCTGCTAAATACAACCGCTGTCCCCGCTGCCGCATACAAATGAGAGACAGTTTTTATGAAGGTGTGGCTATAAAAATCTGCCCTCGATGCGAAGGGAAACTCATAGATTCTGTTCTAATGGATCGTGTTATTGCCAGAAGAGAAATCGCGTTTTCCGATTATCTGATAAAAAAAGCACAAGAATTCAAAGACAGGTTCATGCTTAATCCTATCAGCACGAAAAAAATAGACCAGGGGAAAACCACGAATATTTTCTGCCCTAACTGCGGGACAAAAATGATTCCCAGGCCGTATAATTACTATTATATAGTTCCTGTAGACAAGTGCCTATCATGCCACAAAATATGGTTTGACTCAGACGAACTGGAAATATTACAGATACTTATAGAACAGCATTAGCTGTCATGTTTTCACGTTCAACATCTATATTTTCCGATTTTCTTAGGAAACGCGGATTCACCTCCTGCCTTATTTCCTGAAATCAAGAGAATCCTGAACAGACATATCTATAACAGCCATAAAGATAAGCTGAGCCGTATCTTCTAAAATTTCCGGGGTTATAGTGTCAATGTTGTCCGAAGGAAGATGATAGGGAGATGGCGCCCCATAGGCCCCGAAGGATATCGTTGGCACCCCCTTCCACATGAACCTGGCTGCATCAAGTCTTGGCCTGGCAATATTGGAAAAATACCTGGGATTAATTATCCGGTGGATATACTTTTCATTGGCTTTCTTTAAGAATGCCCAGAATTCAGGATAATTCTCTGCAGCCGCAGCACTCAATTTATCTCCACAGCCCACTCCATCCATATTTACGAATGCTGCCGTTTTTTCCAGCGGGAAAATCGGATGTTCCACGTAATATTTCGATCCAACAACCCCCTGTTCCTCAGCGCCAAAACAAAGGAACATCACTGAACGCCGCGGCTTAACAGGGCTCTTGGACAGAGCTTTTGCTATTCCCATTATAACGGAGACAGCCGAGGCATTATCATTGGCACCTGGCATTATTTCATAGCATCGGCCCAGATGGTCAAGATGGCCTCCTATGATAATCAATTCATCTTTTAGGGCTGGATCTGAGCCTTCTAGCAGGCCAATAACATTATAGGCAATTCCTTCCGGATGATGCTCTGTCGCGTTCTTAATAGTGAAGACTTTACCTGTTGCAAAAGACTGGGGTTTTAAAGTATTTCCGATCGCTTCAACAACATCTTTGTGATTGCGACCTGTGCCAGAAAAAACATCTTCAACCACAACATTCCCTACATGAGAATATATAAACCCTTCACTGTAAGAATTATTTGGATTTCCAATAGGACCATAGTTATAAAGCATTCCTTTAGCACCATGTGCTACAGCATTCTCCAGTTTATATTGATGAAATGAATAGGGCCTCCATTTCTTAAACAGGTCTGGGTCTTTATTTGTTGAGGCCGGAACTTCTCTTTCCATTAAAACAATCTTTCCTTCAACATCCACGCCCTTATACTCATCATAACCCAGTTCTGGAGCCGTGACCCCATAGCCAACATATATTACTTCAGAAGTCACTTCTCCTGACCCTGAAGTAGAACCAGGGATAAATTCATTGGGATAGGTATAGTATTTCTTTATTGTTGACTTTTTGTATGGAATTTGAAGGCAGACTTCACAGTCTTTAAAAACCAGAGTGTAGGGATTTGGAAATGCCTGGAGGTAAGTGCCGTTATCCCCGGAAGGGGCTATACCCCACTCTTTAAAATGAGAAGCCACCCATTCTGCGCTTGCATTAAACCCTTCCGTTCCTGTAAGCCGGCCTGCATATTTATCAGAAGCAAGTTCCCTCACATAATCAAACAATGTCTGGCTGGAAATCGAGTGCATAACCTGAAGCAGCTTTTGCTCATCTGAAAACTTTGCAGGAGATCTTTGGGCTGCAGGAACGGATGAAATAAATAGAAAAGAAACAGTAAATAAAATTAAAAGCAGCTTTTTATTTTTCATCTTTTTCTCCTTATGGCAGGCTTTCTTCCACCTGCCGTTTATTAAAATTAGGCAATCATGCAGTTTTGATGTAATGAACTTTGGCAGAACTTCTTCTATTATCCGGATTATGTTTCAGCAGTCAAGATTACTATTGTGTACTAAAGCCGTATTGCAATGCCTCCACGTAGAAGAAATCCATCCCAGATTCCAGCATCAACCATTAAATGGATATTTTCTGATATCTTAGCTTTAATTCCCAGATTCAACTGAATAAAAGGAATGAATCCAGGGAGAAAAAATTCATCGCCTTCCTCTTCGATTTCATCTTTAAGTTCCTGGAGTGTTTTTGTCGCCTGGTCTTCATAATGTTCAGTGGCCTCGCCAGGACGACTCAAATCTCCTGTATAATGGTAACTGAACTCTGCCTCTTCAAGAGCTGTTCCCATAGCCGCTCCTACACCAAAAGTAAAATAAGGGTGGACAGGCAAGGAAGGAACTATATCCCAGCGAAAACTCAAATGAAAAGATAAAGGATTTATTACAAATTCTCCACCGGCACTCGCCTGAAAGTTTGCTGACTCGCTTGTCGTCTGGTCTGTCAAAGCAAGCGCAGCTGATAATTCGGGAATTGAAATTGTCATACTGGTCTTTTCTACAGATAGACCTAAACTGAAAGAGCCGTCATTTCCTCCCGGATACCACCTGACCTCAAAACCATAATTGCTGCCGCTTGAGTCGAAGCTTACATCCTGATCGTAACTGTCTTCCATAAGGCCTGGATAATCCTCCTGAATCTCATCCAGGAAATTATCTTTTAAATTAGTTTCAAGCGCATCTCCCAAACCTTCTTCTATCAAACCCCTTAAAATATCAATACTCCAGCTTGAATAATGGAATCCGAATTCAAAATGTCCCTGAGCAGCAAGGTTAGAGCTAAAAAGCATGAAAAGTAATAGAAAAACAGGAAAAACCTTCATAATCTTTTGGGCTTTCATTTTTCCCTCCAAGTTAAGGTATCTTTTCATACATCTCCACTATATTTATCAAAAACCATTTACAATTACAATCCCTCATAAGGATGAAATTGGGGGTGATTTTAAAATTTGATTTGACTTGCATATTTTGATATCTTGGCTGTACCATGTTCATCAATACTTTTTTTGGAGGAATAGATGTTCAATAAAATTTTATCTGTAATTGTAATCCTCAGCATTCTTATCCTGTTTCCCAGTATTACAGTTTTTGCAAACGATACAAACCCCAAGGTCATCATGAAAACTGCCAAAGGGGACATGACCATTGAACTGTATGCAGATAAAGCTCCTATTACTGTTGCCAATTTTCTCTCTTATGTTGATGATAAGTTCTATGACGCCACAATTTTCCATCGTGTGATAGCTGGATTCATGATTCAGGGTGGTGGATATACCGTTGATTTCCACAAAAAGGCAACAAAGCCCCCAATAAAAAATGAGGCTGCAAACGGACTGAGTAATAAAAAATATACAATCGCCATGGCCAGACTTCCAGAACCCCACAGTGCCAGTGCCCAATTTTTCATCAACCACAAAGATAATCCCGGGCTGGACCACAAGAGCAACAATCCTGATGAATTCGGTTATTGTGTTTTCGGCAAAGTGATAGAAGGCACCGAAGTTGTCGAGGCTATTGCCGGCGTAAAGACAATGACCAGGCAGGGGCAGAGAGACGTACCGCGTGAAACCATTGAAATCATCTCAGTACGCCGTATAGAGTAAAAATAGTATTACAAAAACTACAGTCTTAACCGTTTTGTGATGTTTGACTGGATATTCGCTTTTCTACACCTTATTCTACTTATCGGGCTGATCGTTTATGCAGTTTTTTCCCTCTTTGAAGGAAATACATTCAGGTTTGCTCTCATAATAATCTGCCTCACAGGATATTACTTTCTTGTACTTCATAAAGGTGTAAAAAAAGAAATCGAACGCAAACGGAAAAAACGTAATGATGAGCTCCATTGAAAATGGATATTTTTGAGAGGGCCATCCGGCTTCTTGGTTCTATAGTATGGGGCCCTCAAATGGCTATTCTCCTTCTTGGAGCAGGATTATATTTGACAATCCGACTGCGCTTTATACAGGTGCGGCGTTTCGGCCTTTCCTTCCGCCTGCTTCTAGGCAGTAAAGATTTCGGAGAAACGCAGACAAAACGCAAAGGCGACATATCCCCCTTTCAGGCATTAGCTACATCCCTGGCTGCTACTATCGGCAACGGAAACATCGCAGGAGTATGTACAGCCATTGCCATGGGAGGTCCGGGGGCAGTATTCTGGATGTGGCTCTCAGCATTTTTCGGGATGGCCACAAAAATTGTTGAAGCTGTTTTGGGCCAGAAATTTAAAAAAATCATGCCAGATATGAGCACTGCCGGAGGACCCATGTACTATATAAAGGATGGTCTTGGACTTCCATGGCTTGCCGGTATATTTGCTTTCTTCATGGGGTGCAAACCTCTTTTCTCAACAACAACTATTCAATCCAACTCGATAGCTCTCGCTTTAAAAACACAGTTTGGACTAGAACCATGGATTTCAGGATTAGGTCTGGCTGTCCTAACATGGCTGGTTATTATTGGTGGGATCAGATCCATAGCTAAAGTTGCAGGATTCATGAGTCCTTTCATGGTTTTTCTATACATCTTTGGGGCTCTTACTGTGATCATAATTTTTGCTTCCCGCATCCCGGATGCATTTTCACTTATATTCAGCGGAGCCTTCAAGCCATCATCCATAACAGGCGGAGTTGCAGGTATGACCATAGCAAGCGCCATCCGTTATGGCTTCTCAAGAGGAGCTTACTCCAACGAAGCAGGAACAGGAACAGCCGCAGTTTTCCATGCATCAGCAAAAACAAGCGAACCTGCACGGCAGGGCCTAATAGCCTCTTTGGATGTGTTCGTTGATACACTCATAATCTGCACACTTACAGCTCTTGCGGTTCTTGTCACAGGCATTTGGACAGAAGGGACCAGTACTCAAATGACAGCAGCAGCCTTTAATTCGGCCATGCCCCAAATCGGGGGGATTATTGTTGCCGCAAGCTCTTTACTCTTTGGATACTCCAGCTTGATTGCTGTCCCTTATTACGGAGAAATTTCATTCAGTTACCTGTTTGGGAACTGGGTCAAGCTTCCTTTCCGTTGGATTTTCTGCATCTTTATTTATATCGGAGCTGTGTTGAAAGTAGAAGTTGCCTGGTCTATTGGAGATGTTTTTAACGGGATGATGGCCTTTACAAACCTCATCGGGGTACTGGGACTTGCAGGGATAGCAGTAGCTTCTGTAAAAAGCTATCTAACTCACATCGACAGGCAAAAAAACCCGTTTCATTACCAGATCAGATAAGTTCTTAGAATTCAAATTTTTTCAGTGAAATAAGCATCTTAAGCTGAAAAAATGAAAAAAGGTGAGAAAAATCGGGGGAAATACTGGAGTTTGTTTATTATTGAATTTTTCATTTTTCTATTATAGTATCTTCAATATTTACCTGTGAGTATAACGTGAAAATTAACATAAAAATTAATAGTAAAAAAAATGCTCCGAGCAGGCTTTCTCTGCTTATTATTATTATCTCTGTTTTGTCAATATTTATAACCTTAACCTTCCTCCCAAAAGAAAAACCCCGGGTCAAAGAAAAAGAAGAATCATCTCCTCCTCAATCTGCAGTTGAGTCCCCGCCTCTTATAGGAAACAAAGAAATCATTCAAAAAGGAAAAACCCTATCTGACATTCTCTCTTCACACGGCTTCTCACCTGCTGAAATACATAAATTGATACTGGACGTAAAGCCCATATATGACCTGGCAAAGATTAAAGCCGGGAAAGAACTGAGGATATATTCCTCCGTGCACGGAGACATCAACTCGATTGAATATAATATTGATGGTGAAAAGTTCCTTTCCATTCAAATAACAGAAGAGGCCTACAAAGCTGAGATAAAAAAATTCCCTTTTGAAATAAAGATAAGAATGGTCTGTGGTGTCATCGAAAACAACCTGATGTCTGCAGTAACAGGAAAAAACGAGAAGGATTTACTGGCAATCTCTCTGGCAAATATGTTCGGGTGGGACATCGATTTTTATGCGGACCTCCGCCATGGAGATTCATTCAAAATTATGTTTGAGAAAAAATACCTTTACGGAAGGTTCGTTGCTTATGGAAAGATCCTTGCTGCAGAATTTGTTAATCATGGGAAAATCTTTCAGGCTTTCCGCTACACATATCCAGACACAAAAGAATGGGATTATTTCGATTTTAAAGGCAACTCTTTAAGAAAGCAGTTCCTGAAATCTCCTCTTCAATCAGCACGAATTACTTCACGCTTCAACCTCAGAAGATTGCATCCTATCCTCAAAGTATACAGGCCTCATTACGGCGTGGATTATGCGGCTCCAATTGGGACTCAGGTTCAAGCAACTGCTGACGGCACAGTGACTTTTACAGGCTGGAATGGAGGGGCAGGCCGCATGATTAAAATCCGACATAAAAATGCCTATGAAACTTTGTATCTCCATCTCAGAAACTTCGCAAAAGGGATAAAAAAAGGTGCTAAGGTCAAAGAGGGCCAGTTTATCGCCCGTGTGGGTTCATCTGGAGAGTCAACCGGCCCACATCTTGACTACAGGATCAAACATCAGGGAAAACACATCAATCCCCTTACTTTTAATCCAAAACCTATCAAACCCCTTAGAACAGAATATCTCAAAGATTTCCAGAAAAAAGCTAAATCTTATCTTTTTCTATTCAACCTGCCCTCAATACCTGTCTGTGTATTTCCATAATTCAATCACTATGTTGCCCTTTCATAAAAGGCAGCAAGTCAGGCCGGTAGAGCAGGCTTATTGATCACTTTTTTTTACCGGAACCGCCTGATCCTCCACTGCTTGAAGAACGTGCTGAACTTCTTGAGACCGAAGATCTTGTTCCAGTGGAGCCGCTGCCAGAAGAAGAACTTGAAATTGAACCCGACGAAGAGAAAACACCCGAGGAACCAATTCTCACTCTTGAACTACTGCCCGTCATTTTAGAAAAAACACCCCTTGAGGAAATTCGAAGTTCAGGGCAGAAAACTTCATTTGTTCTGCTGGAATATCTTATAGATACTCCGGCTCTTTGAGCCGCTCTTATATCAGGATTCCAATCCCTGAATCGTACTTTTGAACGACTTTGGCTTAAAAGCCCTGCATTTTTTTTGACGGAAGAATCTATTCTACTCCCGGATATTGCCGTTTTCTGCCTGGTTACAGCCTTTTTTGGTCTAAGCGCTGTTTCACCGGTGAAGACATGTTCTTTTATGGCGGTAGTAATTCTCTCTGTATTCTCAGGCTTTGAGCTAATCAAGCTCTTTTTCACATAATCAAGGAGATTATTTCTTCTGAATGTGTCGACAGCCTGGCGATTTGTATCTCTATGGAATTTTGAAGTTAAAAATTCCTTTTGAATATCAGGAGAAAACTGGCTGAACTTGATAGCCTTATTCTGTATCCTTGAAGCATTCAAATCCTCTTTCTTTATTATAACCATCTGTTCAGGAATTTTCCTCAAAGAATCGAAAACTCTCTCATCCCCTCTTTTTAATGCTGAAACAACATTAGCATATGCCTTCTTCATTTTTTCTGGAAGCGGACAGGAAGAGATCCCTTTTTGTTTGAGTTGATCCTTACGAATTTTTCTAAGTATTGGCTTCCTGTTATCAGCCAAATATCCTGTATTTCCTCTATAAAACTGTGGATAATAATTTCCTGAATAATAACTATTTCCGTAAAATCCGCCATAAAAACTGTCCAATAAAAACCAATCCCACAAACACCATGGCCTCCAGCTATAATATCCCATATGAAAATCCCAAGCTGCCCAAGCTGGTGCAAAAGCATCTCCAGGAATCCAGATCCAGCCGCTTTTCTTGTTCCATGTCCAAAGGCCAAGATGATAGGGAACCCAACCCCAGGATTCCTGAGGAACCCAGAAAAGCTGGTTATCCAATTTTCTCCACTGCCCATTAATGTAAGGGGACCAATTTCCCCATGGATACTTATCGTTGTAGAAAGGCCGCCAGACATAACCATAAAGGCTATTCCATATCCACTCTCCATGGAGATTGGAATACTTTTGAGCGAAATACATGACTGCCTTGGGATATTTCTCTATGGGTTTTGGAATAAAATTTTTACCTTCATGGAGAGCCTCGAAATTTTCATTTATATGCTCATTCCACAGCTCAAAATCAACATCCGGCCGGTATTTACCGTAAAGAACAAAATGATCTTTTAAAACCGTCAATTTCTGTGATTTCTTTAATTTCTTTTTTTCTGTATTCTCTTCATCAGGCCCACAAAGGACATAGGCTTTCCCCTTTTTTATCTGAACTTCTGTGCTGTCATCTTCTCCAGCTCTTATTAGTGCAACCGTGCTGTGGTTCATTTTAACAGCAGAGTTTGGGGTTATAACCTGGAAAACTTCGGGGCGGTTATAGCGTTTATACATGATATAGATCTGTCCTTTTGTAAGAACCAGGTTTGTTAACTTCTTGCTTGAACTGAGACTATGCGCAAGAATAGTCTCGATTTTTAATTCTGTATCCAGGTCAAGTCTTATAATTGTTCCTGTATCAAACTGGATTTCACATCTTCTGCTTCCCGTTGTCTTGATCGTATCTCCAGGGAGCAGAGGAAAATTCAAAACAGCTATTTCAGGCGAAGGATTTTCCGCCCTTAGGACAACAGGATCTTTGCCGTCATTCTGCACTTCAACATAGCTTATGTGGCCGAAATATATTTCTGTGTTTGGAGAATTCACATATTTATAATGGGAATCAGAATGAACAAAAGAAGAGCAAAAAATAATAAATATAAAAACAAATAAAGAGAATAAAATCCTTTTTCTCATGGTTTCCCTCCTTCTATAGAGGTTTCTCTTTTTTATCATTATATAAAATAAGCATAATTCATGCCAAATAATACAAGAGATATGCACGAATCTACAGCTTCAGAACTGTCCATTATTCTGAACAAGTGTAGCCATTCTTATCCATTAAATCTGAGGTTTCAATGAACAACATACTATACTTTTCTTATCCCTGTTTTTAATTCCAGTTTAGCTGAATAAAAAATAGGAATAATTCTGACAGATTTTATATGATGAAAGGTTGACTTTCATTGTCTAAACAAATTAGAATTACTCCGTCAGTGAAAAATATATATTTTAGGAGGCATGAATGAAAATTACTCTCAGTGTCTTAAAAGCAGACATAGGCAGCATTGGAGGTCATATTACACCCAGCAAAGCAATAATAAATGAAGTTAAAAATTTTGTTCAGTCAAACGGCAAGAACTTAATAATTGACTCTTATTTCAGTCATACGGGTGATGATATTGCTATTTTATGTTCTCATGAAAGAGGCATATCTGATGAAAAAATTCATAAGCTGGCCTGGGATGCTTTTCTGGCAGGAACAAGCGTAGCTAAAAAACAGGGCCTTTACGGAGCTGGCCAGGACCTCTTGAAAGATGCATTCAGCGGCAACATAAAGGGGCTGGGGCCTGCAGTTGCTGAAATGGAATTTGAAGAACGGCCAAACGAACCATTTGTCTTTTTCGCTGCTGATAAAACAGACCCAGGAGCATATAACCTGCCGTTTTATCTCGCCTTTGCTGATCCAATGTATTGTGCTGGACTCATATTAAGCCCAAAGATGAACAAGGGTTTCACTTTTCGCATCATTGATGTTGGGTACACTGAAAAAGACAAGATTGTTGACCTCAATAGTCCAGAAGATATCTATGACATAGCTGCCCTGCTGAGGGATAATGAACGATATGTCATAGAAAGCATTTATTCCAGAAACACAGGAAACCAGGCACTCTCTATCTCCACCACTCGTCTCCATAATATAGCAGGGAAATACACGGGAAAAGATGACCCCGTAGCGTTGTGCCGGGTTCAGGGAGAGTTTCCGGCAACCGGAGAAATACTGGCTCCGTTTCAAATCGGGCATTTAGTCGCTGGGTTTATGAGAGGCAGCCACACAGGCCCGCTGATGCCGTGCAAGCTTAACTGCACAATTTCATATTTCGACGGGCCTCCGGTAGTAACTGGAGCCGCTTTCTGTGTAAAAGATGGTAAACTAACCGAACCAGCCGATGTTTTTGACCATCCTTACTGGGATTATGTAAGAACAAAGGTTTCTGAGAAAGCTACAGCAATCAGGCAACAAGGATTCTCCGGGGCAGCCATGCTTCCTTATAGCGAGTTAGAATATGGTGGTATTGTTGACAAGTTAGAAAAACTTGAAAAGAAATTCAAGTTTAAAGATAAAGATTAAGTTTAAAGATTTATACAAAATTAAAATTTCCATATTCAGATCTAGATTCCTATGAAGAAACATAAGAATCCTTCTCCAACGGCAGATATTATTATCGAGATAGAAAGAGAGGACAGAAAACAGGGAATTGTGCTTGTCAACCGAAAATATCCTCCTTATGGATGGGCAATTCCAGGTGGCTTTGTTAATTACGGCGAATCTTTAGAGCAGGCTGCAGTACGAGAGGCCAAAGAAGAAACATGCCTTGACATTCAGATTAAAAGACAGATGCATACATATTCAGACCCTAAACGCGATCCGCGCAAACATACTATTACCACTGTTTTCATCGCCACTGCCTGCGGAAAACCCGCTGCACAGGATGATGCAAAAGAAGTTAGGATATTCACAAAGGAGGAAATCAATTTTCCTCTTGCATTCGACCATCAAAAGATCCTAGCAGATTATTTTAACAGGAAAAAATGAAGTTATAATGGATAACAGAAAACAAAAAGTCGATAAAGATTCCCGACTTAAACAGGTTCATTCAGTCTGGGGGCCTGTGGAAGCGGAAGTAGTAAAAAGTTACCTTAAAAGCTACGGTATCTCCTGTTTTTTTAGGGGACTAGTTGTCCAATCTGTCCATGCTTTCTCTGCGGACGGCCTGGGCGAGATAAAAATATTCGTTAAAGAAAAAGACTATGACGTTGCAATAAAACTGCTAGAGGAAAAATTATTCACGAAATAGAAATAACTCAAGCCCAAACATCCTATTTCCAAGGAACACACATTCCCTTCTTAGCCAAAATTATTCCAGGCTAGGTAATATCATAATATCAGTTTTGTCATAAACAATTATTCACAAGCCGACCCAGTCATACAGCCTACCCTATATAGTATATATTTTCAGTTAGGTACATTATATAGAAATCCCATAAAATACTGACATATTTCCCTATTTTTTCCTTGACATTATAAATAATCTTACATATATTTTAATAAAAATGGGATGAAACGGGACAAAATGGGAAATTATTTAATCGGAAGCTACAAAGCACGCTTTGATAAAGGCGGAAGAATAAAGATACCAGAAAAATTCCGCGCAGCTATCGAAGAAGAATATGGAAAAGAAGTATTCATCACTTCTTTGACAGATGAAGCTGTTCAGATCTATCCACTTTCAGTGTGGAAAAAACTTGCGGGTATTACCGAAGAGGGCCTTATCCATCTTAAGCCTGATGTCAGAATGTTTATGCTCCGAGTCAACCTGAAAGGCACTCAATATGAAATAGATTCTAAAGGACGTGTTTTAATCAGTCAAGCAATGAAAGAAAAAGCAAAACTCGAAGACGAAGTAGAAGTAATAGGCCTCAACAATCATTTAGAAATCTGGAGCAAAAATGTCATCAACAAAATGCTCGACCAAAATCCTCTGACGGATGAAGACTTCGAACGCATATCAGAACTTACAACAAAGGGAAAAAGAGAATGAACGGGAAAGGCCATATTCCTGTTCTTTCAGAAGAAGTGCTCCATTATCTCGATGTAACAAGAAAAGGCACTTATATAGACTGCACAATTGGTTTAGGGGGTCACTCACTCGAAATCCTGAAAAGAAACAAGGAAGCTTCTCTTATCGGATTTGACATTGATGAAAAATCCCTGTTAGAGGCAAAAGAAAAACTTAAGCCTTATGCAGATAGAGTCGAACTCTATCATTCAGACTTCAGATATCTTCCAGACCTAAAAATTGATTTTTCCCCTATCCGTGGTGTGCTTATAGATTTGGGCATTTCATCCTTCCAACTCGATTCTCCAGAAAGAGGATTTAGTTATAATAATGAAGGCCCTCTTGATATGAGGATGGACTTCCGGAACAAAATCACGGCATCAAAAGTGATAAACAAATACTCAGAACATAGACTTGCCAAAATATTTCGCGAATATGGAGAAGTAAGACCTGCAAAAAGGTTAGCAAGAGAAATTTCCTCGAAAAGGAAAGTCAAAAAAATCGAAACTACGACTCAGCTCTTCCAAATTGTTGAAAAACTCTTCCGGTGGAGACCCCAGAGAGGAAAGACTCACCCTGCGGCAAAAGTTTTTCAAGCCATCCGAATCGAAGTTAACCAAGAGTTAAAAAATCTCTCAAACTTTCTAGAAAGAATTGCACAAAAAATCCCTCCAAAATCCCGTATAATCATTATTTCTTTTCATTCTCTGGAGGATAGGATTATAAAACATACATTTGCCAATCTGGCTTCACCCATGAATGCCAATCCTCTGATCAAAATCTTGACAAAAAAACCTGTTCTTCCCTCTGAAAAAGAAATTTCCCTTAACTTCAGATCGAGATCGGCAAAATTAAGAGCCAGTGAAAGAATCTAGATGGTTAGGAAAAAATTCAGCAAAGCACAGATTATCCTCGGCATTTCCTGCACAATACTTTTAACATTTTTTCTAATATTCTATATCTGGCATCAGGCAGAATCTATCAGAATTGGGTATAAGACAAGACAACTGGAGGAAGAAATTCTCTCTCTAAAAAAAGAAATCGAAAAACTTGAAGTAAAAAAATCGTCCCTTCTTTCTCTCGAAAGAGTAGAAAAAATTGCCAGGGAAGAATTGAAATTAACATCCCCGGAAAAGAAACAGATTATAAGTGATAATCTTGACCAATAGTCTTAAGAGAAAGACCCAATGAAAAATTTGTATCAGAAAAAAATAAAAAAAAGAACTATTATCCTGACCTTTTTCCTAGCCCTCTGGCTCTGTGTGCTTATCTCTCGTCTCATCCAGCTTCAAGTCATAAACTATCCACGTTTTAGAAAGGAAGTAATTGAACAGAATCAAAACAAAAAAATAATCAATCCCAAACGGGGTACAATATATGACCGCTCCGGCACTATACTAGCAAAAAGTCTCCCGGTACAGTCTATTTTTTATTCCCCTTTGGATGATGAACCGATGGATATCCAGCTGGAGAAAATTAATAAATTAAGGCAAATTCTGCACTTATCTAACAAACATGCACTGACCATTAAAACCAGGATAGAAAAAAATGATCATTTTATCTGGATAAAACGAAAAATCGACCTGGCAACAGCAGAAAAGGTGAAAAATTTACATTTGAATGGTGTTCAATTCATAGAAGAGAACAAGAGGTTTTATCCACAACAAAAACTGGCAGCCCATATTATCGGAAGGGTAAACATAGATGAGGAAGGACAAAGTGGGATTGAATACAAATATAACTCCACATTACAGGGGGAAAAAGGACAAGGTATCGTTTTGAGAGATGCCAAGAGAAGAGGATACAGATTTCAAACATTAAAAGAACCGCAGCCTGGAATGGATTTAGTTCTGACGATTGATGAAACAATCCAGTACATTGCTGAAGAAGAACTGCAAAAAGCTATTCACAGAACTAAAGCAAGTTGGGGCACAGTTGTTATTTCACAGCCATTCAGTGGAGAAATTCTTGCAATGGCAAATTACCCCATATTCAGTCATGATTCTCCCCGGCTCGATAGAAACGGGGCAATCCATCACACTTATGCCCCCGGCTCGACTTTTAAGATCATCACTGCTTCCGCAGCTATCGAATCAGGAAGAGTAAATTTTAAAGATCAATATGACTGCAGTATGGGATTTATTTCTATTGCTGGACAGAGAATCAGAGATCATAAAAAATATGAGACTCTTTCGTTTCCTGAAGTTATCATTCATTCCTCCAATGTGGGTACAATCCAAGTAGGCCAGCAGATTGGAGAAGAAAATCTTTACAAAACAATAACAGGCTTTGGCTTCGGACAAAGGACCGGAATTGACCTTCCAGCCGAGGAGAAAGGTATTTTCAGATCCATAAACGACTGGACCAAAATATCTATTGCTTCTCTTTCCATCGGGTACGAAATCTCAGTAACCGCGATCCAAATGCTGCAGGCAGTAAACGTCATTGCTAACAAAGGTGTCATCACACGGCCCAAAATAGTTAAGAAAATCTTAGACCCTTCAATAGAGGCAAAAAAGAGCCCACTTCAATTCAAAAGAGTAATCTCCGAAGAAACTGCTACGAGGCTGACATCAATTTTTCGAGAGGTTACAAAAACAGGAACAGGAAAAGAAGCTCAAGTTAAAGGCTACGATGTTGCAGGAAAAACAGGGACAGCTCAAAAATTCGACCCTTCAACAGGACACTATTCTTCCCGGGCTCACACCGCCTCTTTTGCTGGGTTTGCACCTGCTGAAAAACCTGTTATTTCCATGATTATAGTCATAGATGATCCCCAGGGGCAATATTACGGCGGACAAGTTGCAGCCCCTGTCTTCCGCGAGATAGCTGCTCAAGTTCTTAGATACTTACATATTCCCCCACAAAAAAGCTTATCTGAACATATAATCACGGCAAAATATTGGAAACAGGACAAGAAATGAACTTAAAGGATTTACTCGAAGAAATTTCAGTCTTGCAATTCATCGGAAATAGAGATGAAGAAATCCAGGGTATATCCTATTCCTCAAAAACAGTCCGATCCGGTTATTTATTTGCAGCTTTAAAAGGAGAAAAATCTGACGGGTTTAATTTTACAGGAGAGGCACTTACAAACGGTGCAGCAGCGGTACTTTCAGACAGGCCCATGCCAGCAGATTTTAAAAAAACCTGGATACAAGTATCAGATGCAAGGAAAACTCTGGCTCTTTGCTCTGCTAATTTTTACTCTCATCCGTCAAAAAAAATGAAAATTATTGGAGTCACCGGGACAAAAGGAAAAACAACGATCACTTATTTGCTCGAAGAAATAATCAAAACAGCCGGTTTTCATCCAGGGGTCATCGGCACAATATCCTATCGATGGCCAAGCATGAAAATTCCGGCAGTAAGAACCACCCCCGAAGCTCCTGACTTACATAAAATGTTGAGGAAAATGCTTGACCACGGCACTTCTCACTGTGTAATGGAAGTTTCCTCTCATTCTCTAGAACTCAAACGGGTAGATGGAATAAATTTTGATGTTGTTGTTTTCTCAAATCTAAGCGGAGAGCATCTGGATTATCATCATTCTATGGAAAAATATTTCCAGGCAAAAAAAAGACTTTTCTTTCTTAATCGAGGAAAAGGAACGGCTATCATCAATAATGATGATCCGTGGGGGAAAAAATTGATTTCTCAGCTCAATGACCATGTATTAACATACGGTTTTGAATACCCAGCTCTTATCCGAGTTGAAAAATATGATTTCAACGAAAAGGGCATAAAAGCTTCCATCAAACATCCAGAAGGAAATATCTCCGTTACATCTCCGCTTCTAGGTAAACCAAATTTGTATAATATCCTGGCATCGATTTCTTCAGCTTTAACAATGAATATTCCTGTTCCAGCAATAGAAGAAGGCCTAACCTCGCTTCAAGGAGTTCCGGGAAGGTTCGAAAAAATAAAAAACCAACTCGGACTTAATATTTTTGTGGATTATGCCCATACAGACGATGCTTTAAAAAACCTCCTTGAAACTGCCAGGGAATTAAATCCTAGAAAGATAATCCTCGTCTTCGGGGCCGGAGGGGATCGAGATAAAACAAAAAGAGCAAGGATGGGAAAAATTGCCGGAACTCTTGCTGACTGGACAATTCTTACTTCTGATAATCCCCGTTCAGAGGATCCCCAAGTGATTATTTCAAATATTGAGGAAGGCGTAAAAAAAACCGGTTCTAATAAATACGAAATCCAGGCTGACAGGGAAAAAGCTATCAAGCAGGCTATTTCCTACGGCAAAAGAGGAGATACTATCCTCGTTGCCGGGAAGGGGCATGAAAACTATCAGATAATCAAAGACAAAATATTCCCTTTCGATGATGTGACGGTTGTCAAAAAAATACTGAAAGAGATGGAGGAAAGCTGAAATTGGTTGAACTCAGTTTGAACCAGCTTTGCGAAAAAATGGAAGGAAAAATCCTACATGGTTCTCCATCTCTTTCTTTTCACAGATATAACATTGATTCCCGATTAACAGAACAGGGAGAACTCTTTTTTGCATTAATCGGAAGCAGAAACGGACACGATTTTGTTTCATGTGCAGCGGAAAAAGGAGCAGCAGGAGCCGTTGTTTCCCAGGAAATTCATCCCCCATGTAAAGACTTCGCATTAATACGGGTAAAGGACACTCTAAAGGCGCTTCAAAAACTTGCAAAGAAAGTTCTCTCTGAACATAAGGTCAAAGTGACTGGCATTACAGGAAGTATTGGAAAAACAAGCACCAAAGAATTTGCTTATTCACTCCTTTCTCTCAGCCATAAAGTTCTCAAATCCTCAGGAAATTACAATAACCATATAGGCCTTCCCCTTTCTATTCTAAAACTATCAGAAGAACATAATATCGCGGTCCTAGAGATGGGAATGAGTTCTCCAGGAGAAATAGCTGACTTAACCAGGATTGCACCTCCAGATGTAGCCGTTGTAACTAACATTCAACCTGTCCACCTTGAATTTTTTAAAAGTATTGAGAAAATCGCTCTAGCTAAAAAGGAAATTCTAGATGGAATGAAAACAAACGGAACAGCCGTCCTCAATGGGGATGACATCTTAGGCAAAAAAATAGCATTGAACTGGAAAGGGGGAAAAATCTTTTTCGGGCTTTCAAAAAACTGCGATATCCGCGCAAGAAATATCAAAAAAAACGGGTTAAACGGAATGTCTTTTGAACTTATTTATGGGAAAAAGAATTCAGAAATAACTCTTCCCTTTTTTTATGAAAGTGCCTTATATAATTTTCTTGCAGCAGCCGCAGTTGCCTACACATTTTCAGTTCCTATCCAAGCTATCCTCACACAAACAAAAACACTAAATCAACTTTCAATGCGAGGCGTACTTTTCCGGCTAAAAACAAACATAAATCTTGTCGATGACTCTTATAATTCAAATCCTGCTGCACTGGAATCTGCCTTAAAAAGTCTGGCAGTCATTCCTGCAAAGAGAAAAATAGCTGTTCTGGGCGATATGCTGGAGCTGGGTCCAGACAAGATTGAATATCACATTCAGGCCGGAAGGCAGGTGCTTAAATATGAATTTGACATTTTAATCACGGTAGGACCTCTTAGTCGGCATATGGCTGAAGGTGCCCTTTCTTCTGGAATGAGCCATAATAAAATTCATTCTTTCGATAATTCCGAAGAAACCGCAGAAGAGATAGAAAATCTTCTACATGAAGGTGATCTAGTTCTCGTCAAAGGTTCAAGGGGAATGAAAACCGAAAAAATAGTTAACAAATTAAAACTTAAAGGATATTAACGTGTTTTATTGGCTACTGGTTCCACTAAAAAAATATTTTATTTTCTTCAATGTGTTCCGCTACATCACAGTCAGGACTGCATTGTCCGGAATAACCGCTCTTCTTATATCTATGATCCTTGGTCACTGGTTAATCAAACTGCTAAAAAAACACCAGATCGGAGAAAAAATAGCTCCTTACGGTCCTGAATCTCATTCAGAAAAAAAAGGAACTCCTTCGATGGGAGGAATCCTCATCATCGGTTCAACTATTATTCCCACACTTCTCTGGGCAGATCTCGGCAATATTTATATCTGGCTAGCAGTATTCACCATGTTTTCCTTCGGAATCCTTGGTTTCTGGGATGATTTCCTTCAAATCAAATTGAAAAAACCTTCAGGCTTAATAGTACGCCACAAAATTCTATTTCAAATTATCATATCAGGAATCATTGGAATCGTCTTAATATATCTGGGGTCTAAAGGAAATTTCAACCTCCACCTGAGTTTGCCTTTCATAAAGAAATGGGCACCTTACTTGGGTTTGTTTTACCTGCCGTGGATAATGTTCATTCTAGTTGGCTCATCAAATGCGGTTAACCTGGCTGACGGACTGGATGGATTAGCCATAGGTCTTACGCTCATCAGTGCCAGTGCCTTCACTGCTCTTTCTTATATAGCCGGACATGCTCTCTGGTCTGAGTACTTGAATATTTCCCGTGTCCCTCTTGCAGCTGAACTAACTATATTCCTAGGAGCTATGGCGGGAGCCTGCCTGGGTTTTCTATGGTATAATTGTCATCCGGCAGAAATATTTATGGGAGATGTGGGAGCCCTATCTCTTGGTGGAACATTGGGCGCAGTGGCTATAATGATAAAACAAGAATTTCTGCTCTTTTTGGTCGCAGGAGTTTTTATCCTGGAGGCTTTATCTGTCCTAATTCAAGTTTCCTACTTCAAACTGACTGGAGGAAAAAGAATTTTTAGAATGGCTCCACTCCACCATCACTTTGAACTTATTGGGTGGTCTGAACAAAAAATTGTTGTCCGATTCTGGATTGCAGGAATAGTATTTGCCCTCTTCAGCCTGGCTACATTAAAACTGAGGTAATAATGTATCTTAAAGGGAAAAAAGTACTTGTTGTAGGGTTAGGAAAAACAGGAGAGGAACTCTGCCGATTTCTTCTAAATCGAGGGGCCCGTGTAAAAGTTTCAGAAAAGAAAAAACATGAGGAGCTCGGGCAAAAAGTTCATTTCTGGGCAAAAAATGGAGTTTCGATGGAAACCGGAGGCCATGAACTGAAATCATTTCTTGAATCTGACCTGATTGTTTTAAGCCCCGGGGTTCCTACAATTCCCGAACTTTACAAAGCTAAAGCCCACGGGATAAAAATCATTTCTGAGATCGAACTCGCATACCGGTTTTTGAAAGGCAAGATTGTTGGAGTGACAGGATCCAACGGAAAATCCACGACAGCAACCTTAATTCATAAAATCCTAAAAAATGGAGGGCTGGAAGCCTATTTAGCCGGAAATATAGGGATACCATTAATAAGCCTGGTTGAAAACAGCAAAAAAAATCACATTTTTGTGACAGAGCTTTCAAGTTTCCAGTTAAAGCATACAGAACAATTTAAAGTTTCGGTTTCAGTCCTCCTGAACATCTCACCTGACCATCTGGACTGGCATAAAACTTTTAAAGATTATTTTGAAGCAAAGAAAAAAATTATAATTTCTCAGGAGAAAGAACAGATTGCAATCCTAAATAAAGATGATCCCCTTATATGGGGATTGAAAAAACAAAGTGTATACGGATTCAGTCGAAAAAATAAAATCACCCCAGGATGTTTTATTCAAAAAAATTGGATAGTGCTCTCTAATAAAAAAGAAGAAAAATTGATGAAGCTCTCGGAAATCCCACTCTTAGGAACACACAATCAGGAAAATATCATGGCTGCGGCATTAGTTGGATATCTATTCGGTATTCCGCTTTTAAAAATTAAAAACTCCATTAAGAATTTTAAAGGTCTCGAACACCGGCTTGAAAAAGTCTTAACAAAACAAGGTGTTGATTTTTATAACGACTCTAAAGCCACAAATGTGGATGCCACCCTAAAATCAATTCAGAGTTTCAAGAAAAAAATTATCCTTATCCTGGGAGGCAGAGACAAAGGAGAAGATTTCAGAAGATTAAGGAAAACGGTCGAAAATCAGGTAAAGAGAATCATTTTAATTGGTGAATCCAGAAAAAAAATAGAGAAGGCTCTAATTAACACTGCCCCTATCGATACAGTTTCATCTTTAAAAGAAGCAGTTAGAGTCGGTTATTCTTCTGCGGAACCTGGAGAAGTAGTGCTGCTTGCACCAGCATGCACAAGTTTTGATATGTTTCAAAACTTCGAAGAAAGAGGTGAAATTTTTAAGAAAGAGGTTTATACACTCACAAAATTAAAAGGACAGAGTACGGAATAATGGAAATATTCAGGCCTTATGGATTTGATAAAACACTATTTTTTACAACTCTAATCCTTATCTCTTTCGGACTTGTTATGGTCTTCAGTTCTTCAGTCATTCTTGCAAGCGAAAAATATCAACATCCTTTTCATTTCTTTATCAATCAAATTATTGGAGCCGGATTAGGACTTATCTTTATTATGTTGATGGTTTCAATAAAGAGGCCGTTCTATCAAAATATATATTTTATTCTAGGGCTACTTTTTATTTCATTTTCACTTTTAACCATATGTTTTATCATACCTTCTATAGGAAAAACTAACCGGTGGATCGATTTTTTTGGCATACGCTTCCAGCCATCAGAACTGGTTAAAATTAGCCTTATACTCTTTTTTGCATTCTATCTTGAACGGAAAAAAGACAGACTGAGCGAATTTCAGTCTGTTATTATTCCTTTCGTAATTCTATTTCTTTTTATCCTTCTCATAATAAAAGAGCCAGATTACGGCACAGCACTGCTTATATTTGTTATTGCATCTGTTATGCTTTTTATCGGGGGAGTGAAACTCAGATATTTCTTATATTTAGGAATTATTTCTATTATGGTTTTCGGTTTTTACCTCTTCCAGGCCAGTTACAGAATCAACAGAGTATTAGCTTTCATTTTCCCAACAAAAGACCCATTAGGAAATGGATTTCAGGTTATTCAGTCAAAACTTGCGGTTGGCTCGGGGGGGCTTCTCGGAGTCAGCATAGGAGAAAGCACTCAAAAACTTTTCTTTCTGCCCTGTGCCCATACAGATTACATTTATGCTATCATAGGTGAAGAGCTTGGCCTAATCGGCACTTTGGCTGTACTTATTCTCTTTGGTATTCTCCTTTGGAGAGGATTAGCCATCTCAAGAAAAGCCCCGAACACTTTCACCCAGCTTGCTGCCGCGGGCTTCACATTAGCAATATTCTCTCAAGCTTTGTTGAATATAAGCATAGTTCTTGGGTTAGGACCTCCTACAGGAGTTCCTCTCCCGCTGATCAGTTTCGGAAGATCTTCCCTTATCTGTACTCTTTTCAGCATAGGCATCCTTCTCCATATTTCGCAAAGAAAGGAAAGCACGAGAAGAAAAACATGAAAGGTAAAAGGTTGATTATAAGCGGAGGTGGAACAGCGGGTCATCTATACCCCGCACTTGTTATCGCTCAAAAACTGAAAGAGAAAGCACCCGAAATCCAAATCACTTTTGTAGGAAGCAGTAGGAAGCTAGAAAAAACAATAATGGAACATTATAAAGCAGATTTTATTTCACTTAAAATTGAAGGAATAAAAGGAAAGGGCTTAAAAATTGTAAAATCTCTTCTTGTCCTCCCTTATTCTTTCATAAAATCCCTTGCAATCTTGATCCGGATAAAACCTGCACTCGTGATTGGAGTTGGAGGCTACAGCTCAGGACCAATAGTAATTCTGTCCAGCTGGATAAAGATCCCAACTTTGATCATGGAACAGAATGTCTATCCAGGATTCACAAACAGGATGCTAGTTCCATGGGTGAAAAAAGCTGTTGTTGCTTTTGAAAACTCTCTACCTCATTTTAAGGGAAAAGGAGTATTCATTGGGAACCCCGTAAGAGAAGAATTCTATAATTTGCCGCCCAAAATGACAAACCACAAGCTTTCTATTCTTATCTTTGGAGGAAGTCAAGGATCTCACTTTTTAAACAAAGGAGTCGTAGATTCCCTTCAATTTTTAAAAAAAGATAAGGACAACTTAAGAATATTTCATCAGACAGGAAAAGAGGATTACGAATGGGTTAAAAATTGTTACACCCAAAATGAATTCAGGGATGTTGTTGTTTCGTCTTACTTTTATAATATTGCTGATTACTTTCAAAAATCAGATCTTATCATAAGCAGAGCTGGGGCAACAACCATAGCAGAGCTCACTGCGGCTCAAAAAGCTTCCCTGCTTATACCCTTTTCTAAGGCAACAGACAATCATCAGGTTCTAAACGCAAGGGAATTGGAAAAAATAAATAGCGCTGAGGTCATCCTGGAGAAAGAGTTTACACCAAAATACTTTGCAAATAAAATACTGAACTTTGTAAATAATAAAGAAAAGATAATCCGGATGGCAAAAAACCTGGAATGTCTGAAAACTGAAAACGTACCAGAAAGGATTCTTCAACTTTGCTTAGAACTGCTTGAAACAAAAGACAGGGAGGAAATGACCTAGTGAAACATCGCTATAGAAACATCCATATGATAGGCATAGGCGGTACAGGAATGAGCGGTATCGCCGAGGTTTTACTGAACCTGGGCTATAAAATTTCAGGTTCAGATACAAACGAAAACCAAGCCACGCATCGTCTCAGCCATCTTGGGGCTAAAGTATCCATTGGACACAAAGCAGAAAATGTATTGGGAGCAAATGTTGTAGTAATTTCTTCTGCCATTAAAGAAGACAACATAGAAGTAGAAGAAGCCAGACACCAAAAAATTCCAGTCATACCTAGAGCTGAAATGCTGGCTGAGTTAATGCGCATGAAAAACGGCATAGCTATAGCAGGTTCTCATGGCAAAACCTCCACAACCTCCATGGTGGCTAAAGTTCTTGAGCTGGGAGGATTTGACCCGACTATTATTGTGGGAGGACGCCTGAACACTGTCGGTGCACATGCAAAACTGGGCGAAGGAGAATTTATCGTAGCAGAAGCTGATGAAAGCGACAGGTCTTTTCTCTTCCTTTCTCCATTTATCGCAGTTCTTACAAACCTGGATGAAGAACATCTGGATCAGTATAAAACTGTGGATGAAATCAAAAAGACATTTGTTAATTTTTCCAACAAAGTACCGTTTTACTGCCCGATCGTCCTTTGTATCGACGACGTTAACCTCCAAAGTCTTATTCCAATGCTTGATCGGAGAATAATAACTTACGGGCTTTCAGCACAGGCAGATATTTCTGCCAGAAACATGCAATTTCAAAATTTTTCGAGCACATCAACTCTACTCTACCAAGGCAAAGAAATAGGGAAACTAAAACTCAATGTGCCTGGGGTACACAACATTTGTAACGCCATGGCTGCGGTTGCAGTTGGAATAGATTTAGATATTCCTATCCGGACTATTTTAATAGCACTGGAAAGTTACGAAGGAATCGGCCGCCGCTTTGAACTAAAGAAAACCGTAAACAATATAATGGTCATAGAAGACTATGCGCATCATCCCACTGAGATCAAGGCTACACTTGATGCTGCCAAGAACGGCTGGCACCGCAGAATTGTAGTTGTTTTTCAACCTCACCGGTATTCCAGGCTTTCTTGGCTCATGAAAAATTTTGCTACATCATTCGACAAAGCAGACGTTTTAATCGTTACCGAGATCTATGAAGCAGGGGAAAAAGCAATTGTTGGAGTCTCAGGGAAAGCCCTCTACGAAAAAATCCAACTACTCGGACATAAAAATATTTATTTCGAACCAGAACTCAAAAATATACCGGGACTTGCAGAAAAGCTCGCTCTTACAGGAGATATGATCATTATTATGGGAGCAGGAAGTATCTATAAAGTCATTCCTGACATCATTAAAAAACTTGAAGGAAAATCATAACTATGGCTCTCAATGTTAATGCAGCTTATAAATACAGGACAGATCCTTTCTTTTCTTACTCTCTGCATTTCAGACGGAAAGAGAAAAAAACAAAGACAAAAAAAATCCATAGGAAAATAAGGCTAAAATTCATGCACATTATATTTTTCTTTCTTCTAGTTAGCGGGCTATTTTTCTCCTTCCAACAATTGTATCTTTTCCTGATCTCGTGGGATAAATTGAATATAACAGAAATAAAAATCCTATGTAATAAGCCCGAAATCAAAGAAGATATAGAAGAGTATTTTTACAGAAATCAACTTGGAAATATTATTCTGCTTAACATAGACCGGCTCCAGAAAATACTGATGGAGCACAACTGGATTAAAAGTGTCCGCATAAGAAAAATCTTTCCTTCCTCATTAAAGATTGAAATTAATGAAAGAATACCATCTGCTGTATTAAATAAAGAAGCACTATTTCTGGTCGATAGAGAAGGCGTCTTACTTAAACAAATTAATCAAGGCGAAAACACGAACCTTCCACTTTTTGTGGATTCAAATCTCTTCAGGCACGACTACACAGAAAAACTGCAATTAGCATGGAATTGTTTAGAAAGTCTATCTCCCACTTCAAGAAAGCAGATCCAGATTCTTGACCTTTCAGATTACGAAAACGTAACTGTCAAACTTAAAAATTCGCCAACATGGATCATTCTGGGCAACAGTCAATTCTCTGAAAAACTTCAATCTTTCAAGCTGCACAGTGCCAGTCTGGAAAAATACGGAGCCATGGAATATATTGACCTGCGTTTTCAAGATCGTTTTATTTTCAAACTGCGGAGAGAATTAAGAAAAAATGTTATCCAAAACTCTGGAAAGGAGGCAAACTGATGCCAAAAAATGGCTATATTGTCGGATTTGACATAGGAACAAAAAAAATTGCGGCAATTATTGGTGAAATAACTGAAGATAGAAAAATCGAGATTATCGGAATAGGAACAGCTGATTCCAGAGGCCTTAGAAAAGGTGTAGTAGTCAATTTAGACACCACAGTAGAGGCTATTAAAAAGGCTCAGGAAGAGGCAGAGCTAATGGCAGGAGTAGAAATCGATTCTGCATTTATTGGCATTTCCGGTGCTCACATAAAGAGCTTTAACAGCAGGGGTGTTATTGCTGTTTCAGGAAAAAACAAAGAAATCAGCCGAGAAGATATCAAACGTGTCATAGATCAGTCTAAAGCTGTATCCATCCCGCCGGACAGGGAAATTATCCATGTCATTCCTCAGGAATTTGTCGTCGACGAACAAGATGGAATAAAAGATCCCCTCGGCATGAGCGGCATTAAACTCGAAGTTAATGTCCATATTGTTACTGGAGCCATTACATCCGTCCAAAACTTGAAGACCTGCGTTACAAGGGCTGGAATTGAAATCGAGCAAATTATTCTTAACCAGATAACAACAAGCACTTCTGTCCTTACTCTTGATGAAATGGAACTTGGGGTGGGACTTATTGACATCGGAGGTGGAACTACTGAGATTGCCATTTTCGAACGGGGAAGCCTGTGGTATACCTCCATCATACCAATAGGTGGAGACAATTTTACAAATGACATAGCTGTAGGGCTTAGGACACCGATACCAGAGGCAGAAAAAATAAAGAAAAAATTCGGATGCGTATCCAGCCCTCTTACAGATGAACACGAAACCATAGAAGTGCCTTCAGTCGGGCACGGGAAAAAACCGCGCGTTCTTTCAAAACATTTATTAGCAGATATCATTCAACCCAGGGCAGAAGAAATATTCACTCTGGTTGATAACGATATTAAAAAAATGGGATACGAAAAATCTCTCAATTCAGGAATAGTATTAACAGGAGGAACCGCTTTACTGGAGGGTCTGGAAGAAGTAGCAGAGGGAGTTTTTGACCTTCCGGTCAGGCGTGGTGATCCGACCGGAATAGGGGGTCTTGCCGACAGAGTAAGCACTCCTGATTATGCTACTTCTGTAGGCCTTATCCTCTATGGATTTAGCCAGTGGAAAGAAAAAGGAACATCCAAAGATAGAAAAAAAGGCTTCCTTGCCAAATTTAAAGATTGGCTCAAAGAAGCTTAGGAGGAAAAAATGAGTGATCAATTTAAAAACAACCTAAAATTTCATTTAGTCGAAGAACGTCATGGGGCCAACATAAAAGTAATCGGTATAGGCGGCGGCGGTAGTAATGCTGTAAACAGAATGATACAGGCTAAAATAGAAGGCGTTGAATTTATTGTCGTAAATACCGACCTTCAGGCCCTGAACAATAACAAATCCGGAATAAAACTACAGATCGGCAGTCAACTGACAAAAGGATTGGGTTCGGGAGGGAGACCCGACATCGGGAAGGATGCAGCCATGGAAGATACAGAAAAATTGATTGAACTTCTTGAAGGGGCAGATATGGTTTTTCTAACAACAGGATTGGGAGGCGGCACAGGAACAGGAGCAATTCCAGTTCTTGCCAATCTCGCCTCTGAAATGGATATTTTAGCCATAGCAATTGTCACGCTCCCATTTGATTTTGAAGGAAAAGTCCGTGCTAAACAAGCAGTAGAAGGTCTTACTGAGCTCAAGTCTTGTGTCGACACGGTTATTTCCATCCCAAATGAAAGACTGCTTCAAACAGTCAACCTGGATACTTCCATCCAGGATGCATTTAGAATGGCCGATGATATCTTACGCCAGGCAGTCCAGGGCATTTCTGACTTAATAACCCGGCCAGGCCTGATCAATCTGGATTTTGCCGACGTCAAATCCATCATGAAAGGCATGGGAATGGCCTTCATGGGTACAGGAATAGCATCCGGAGAAAACAGGGCTGTCGACGCAGCTCATAAAGCTATCTCGAGCCCTCTTCTTATTGACACTTCTATAGACGGAGCTCATGGTGTTCTTATAAACATCACGGGCGGAAAAGATATAACTCTTCATGAAGTCTCTCAGGCTTCTGAACTCATATACGGAATGGCACATCCAGAAGCAAACATCATATTCGGCACAGTCATCGATGAAAATTTGAAAGAAATGGTCAAAGTAACAGTTATTGCTACAGGTTTTGATCAACCGTCAGAAAGAGAACTAGTTTCTTCCGATAAATATACACCACCACCAATAAAAACACCTCCTCCATTCCCAGCACCCCAAGAAACACCTACATACTTGTTCGAGCCAAAAGGAAGCAATGTGCTCTGGCAAAGGCCTACAGGGGAAAAACAGTGGGAACCTTACGAAACACCTTCCTTCATCAGAAACAAACATTCATCTATAAGGAAATCTTCCCGTGAACTTGGCTGACCTTGTTGTAACTAATTGCAGTCAACTCATAACGTGCAAAGGGCCAATTCCAAAAAGAAAAGAGGCTCTGCAGGACCTTGGGCTGATGGAAGGTGGATGTATTGCATCTAACAAAGGAAGAATCGTCTTTGTTGGCGATGAAAAAACACTTAAAGAAAATTTTCGATTAGATAAAAACAGCATATGCATTGACGGCAGCAGGCTAATAGGACTTCCAGGTTTTGTTGACTCACATACACATCTTCCTTTTGCCGGAACTAGAGAAGAAGAGTTTGCCCTCCGCGTTAAAGGCTATACATACCAGGAACTTGCAGAAAAAGGATTAGGTATACAAACCACTGTTGACGCAACACGTGCTGCATCCAAGAAGCAACTCATCTCTCTTTGCCTTTCCCGACTCGACAGTATGCTTCTACATGGAACGACCACAGTCGAAGCAAAAAGCGGATACGGCCTGAATCTTAGGGATGAAATCAAACAGCTCAAAGCCTTAAAAGAAGCAAATAAAATCCATCCCATCGATATCATACCGACTTTTATGGGAGCCCACGAAGTCCCTAAAGAATATAAAGCCAAGAAAAATGACTATATTGATTATCTCACTCATAAAATCCTCCCCGAAGTTAAAAAAAATAACCTAGCTGAGTTTTTTGATGTCTTCTGTGAAAAGGATGTATATTCGATCGATGAGACAAGAAAATTAATACGGATTGCTAAAGAAGCTGAGTTTAAAATCAAAATTCATGCCGATGAATTCACCCCCCTGGGTGGGGCTCAGCTTGCAGCAGAAGAAGGCGCCAACTCGGCAGACCATCTTCATTCTGTTTCAGAAGAAGGAATTAAAAAGCTTTCAAAAAGCAATACTGCTGCAACCCTTCTACCTGCAGTACCTTTCTTTCTCATGTCAGAGGCAAAAGCGCCTGCCCGCAAACTCATCGAAGCGGGGGCTATTATTGCCATTGCTACAGACTTTAACCCCGGAAGCTCCATGACAGAATCCATGCTTTTCGTAGCCCAGCTTGCCGTCTTTACCATGAAAATGAGTATCGAAGAGTCTATCAATGCCGCAACAGCAAACGCCGCATACGCACTAGCAAGACACAAAGAAGCAGGAAGCCTGGAAATAGGGAAAAAAATGGACCTCATCCTCTGCGATGTTCCCAATTACCAGCATCTAATATACCACCTCGGAATCAATCCCGTTAAACATGTAATCAAAGACGGAAAGATTGTTGTTAAAGATAGAAAAATCACATCAGATTAAAACAGCAGATGCGGGTTTATCTTATCCCAAGCTGCCGACTGTTTTTTCTACTTCATTAAGTATCTCGCAAGATTTTACCAATTCCTTCATCTTATTATGATCAGAATATAATGGCCGGTCCACATCTAAAAATTCGACATGCCTGCGAATAACTTCCTTTGCCTTTGCTACACCATTCCCCAATTTATAGGGTTTTTCTTCCAACTGCTCGCGTAAATCCAAAGCCTGTGCTGCTGCCATGAATTCAATCCCTAGAATACCATATGCATTATCGAGTATTTGAAAATTTTTAATAGCCGTATTCATCCCCATGGAGACAAAATCTTCCTGGTCAGCAGCTGCTGGAATTGATTGAATAGATGCCGGCATAGAAAGAATTCTCTGTTCAACAATCTGCATACCCGCCGTGTATTGACTCAACATTAAGCCCGAGAACATCCCAGCCCCTCTTGTCAGAAACGGAGGCAGGCCAACACTCAAAGCCGGGTTATTCAGTCGGTTCATCCTCCGCTCTGACATAACGCTTATCATTGTTACAGCAGCTCCAACCATATCCATTGGCAGAGAGACAGGAGTGCCCTGGAAGTTAGCCCCTGTCAATTGAAGATTTTCTTCAGGAAAAAAAACAGGGTTATCCCCTACTCCATTCAGTTCAATTTCAACTTGTTCTCTGGCCCAAGCAACCACATCATGAGCCGATCCAATCACCTGAGGAGTCGAACGCATGGAATATGCATCCTGAACTTTAACCTTAACCTTTCCCTGAACTAAATCACCATCCTTAATGATTTTTTGTATGGAATTTGAGCTTCTGACAGCTCCAGGAAATCCTCTGGCCTCATGAAGCTTTGGAGTATAGGGCTTCATGTTTGCCTTCAGAGCCTCGAGTGACATGGCTGCGGCAATTTCAGCCTGTTTCAGCCAGTTGCCAGTATCATACAGCATCAATGCACTCATCGCAGTTAACAAATTTGAGCCATTGATCGCTGCCAGTCCATCCCTTGCTTTTAATCCCGGAACCTGGATGCCCGCCTTTTCAAATGCATCTTTCCCTTTAAGCTCTTCACCATTATAATAGGCCTGGCCTTCTCCTAACAACAATAAGGCAATTTGCGACATTGGAGCCAAATCACCGCAGGCCCCTACAGATCCCTTCTCGCAGACAAGAGGAGTGACCCCTTTATTTAACATTTCAATTAAAGTCAGTGTAATCTCCGGCCGGGATCCTGAATTACCGTGAGCATGAACATTAATCCTGCTTAACATCGCACCTCTAACATGGTCAATCGGTATGGGATCACCTATTCCCGCCGCATGATTATAAATCAAATATTTTTGAAAATCCTCCATTTGCTCATCACTGAGGACTATCTCTGAAAACTCTCCGATGCCGGTATTTACTCCATACATGATTTCATGAGCTTTTATTTTCTTATCAAGCATAGCCCGGCACATCTTGATCCTTTCGAGTGCATCGGGATGAAGACTGACTCGTTCGCCATCTCTTGCAACCCTTACAACATCTTCAATAGTTAACCCATATCCTTTAACAATAAGTGTCATTTATCTCTCCTTATTCAATTTCTTTGATTATTCATAAAAATTGCTGATAAGTCATAACAACTAAGCCTAGCTTTGATCGTTCTCCATGAAACCTTCAGAACTAGGTTATCCTATATCAAATCGATGATATAATTTAAATCTATTATATCAGCAATTTTTACCTTACAGGCGAGCCGATCTTACCGCATCTGCTTCGTTACAGCACATTCGTGGTGAAGGACCATAACCACATGCTGCCCAAACCATTTTTTCGGGCTGCTTAAGATATCTTAGTGACACCATTAACAGGGACTCTGCACAGCTATAGCCTCTTCCGAAATAATTTTCTATATCTTTCGCCATCACAGATTGGTTAACCATTTTCAATTCTTCCGGGGTTAATTCCTCACTGAGCTTTGGACTTTCTTGAACAGGATGTGTTAAAAAGGAAGGCATACTAAATGCTGTTGTTCCTAATAACAGACCTGAAGCAGAAGCCATAAAGGCCCGCCTGCATATATTTAGGCTTCCATTTTTTCCCATGACTCCTCCAAACTCATAAAATACATTATATGCATATTTATTTCTTTGGCTTCACTGGCGGCTTGAGGGCCGGAGGCAAAGGAGATTTATATTCCCTGCCTTTCTTTTTTTCCATCCATTCCTTTCTCATCTTTGAAATAATTTCAGGATGAGAGAACAATTCAATTCCTGAAGCAGCCATAACTTTGGCAGCAGTAATCATCCCTTTATGGCCGATAGACATTCCTCCACAGGCGACCATCGACCAATGATGACCGGGTGTGCCAAGAGGTTTTGTGGCTACCCCCAATGCTGTTGTGGGAGTAAGCCAGCTCACTTCAGCAACATCTGTAGATCCCCCTCCCCAACTTCTTTGGGGAAGCCTGAAAAGTTCAATTTTTGTACTTAGCCCCTGCTCTTTAAGTCCCAAATTTCTCTGAATTTCCTTTGCATATTCCTGTTCCTCATCAGTAAATTTCGGCGCCCCCACAAGCAATAAATTACTGTAAACCAGCTCATTTCCTGTCCGGTTTGGTAACATTCCATACACTCCGCTGATAAAATGGACCTTATAAGTCGTCTCGGTCATTTTTGCAGCACCTTCTATGACCTTTAAAACTCGTTCATAGTCTTCCTTTACGCTTGCACGGTCGATATCCCTGACATAGTACCATGCCCTGGCATAAGCAGGAACAACATTAGGAGCAGCTCCTCCATCCCGGATAACATAGTGAATTCTTGCTGTCGGCTTTAGATGTTCCCGAAGGTAATTCAATCCAATATCAGTCAATTCAACTGCATCCAAAGCACTCCGTCCATCCCACGGATCCCCTGCTGAATGAGCCGACTTTCCAAAAAATTCTACTTCAAATTGATTCAAGGCATTGCTCGAACCGAGAGAAACCTGATTTACAGAACTTGGATGCCATTGAATACAGCAGTAAAGTCCATCAAAAATACCATCCCGTGCCATAAATACCTTGCCTACAACCGTTTCTTCTGCGGGACACCCAAAAAGTTTAACTGTTCCCTCAATCCCTTTTTTCTCCATCACCTGCTTGATGGCAACCGCCGCCGCAGTGCTCGATGTACCGAAGATATTGTGGCCGCACCCATGGCCAGACGCCCCGGCTTTGAAAGGTTTTTCATAAGGGACAGCTTGCTGTGAAAGACCGGGAAGAGCATCATACTCAGCAAGAATACCTATCACAGGTTCGCCTGATCCATAGACAGCTACAAACGCTGTCGGCATTCCGGCAACGTTTCTCGTAACTTTGAATCCCATTTTTCCCAGGTAAGAAGCCAGGAGTTCGGAAGATTGGTATTCTTCCATAGCTACCTCTGCAAAATGCCATATTTTATCGTTAATCTCACAAAGCTCAGTCATATGAGCATCAAGCCAGGAGAAAGCTTCCTTCTTCAAGGATGTCAGTTTCGCTGGCTTAATATTAATTAGGAATGGATCCTCTTTATCTTTTTCCGAAAAAGCGAAAACAGATAAAAGAAGGAACACACTTAAAAATAAGGAAATATTCTTCTTCATGGTACCTCCTTCTTAGTATTTATGAATAATTCAGGAGAATTATTATACTATAATTCTATTCTTTCCTTAAAGAGCAAATTCATCTGCTCCAAATAAATTATCGATTTATGAATAATTCAGGTTAAAAATACTTATCCATCATCCTATACTGAATCGCTTCTGAAATATGGACAGGACTTATCCTTTCCTCTCCGCTCAAATCAGCAATGGTACGCCCCACTTTTAAAACACGTGTATATGCCCTGGCACTAAAGCCTAGCTTATTCACGGCCATTTCTAAAAGCTCTTTCCCTTCTTTATCAATCTGGCAGAAACTTTTGAGCTCTTTCGAGCCCATATGAGCATTGCAGTAAATCTTTTTCCCCTTGAATCTTTGAAGCTGCCTGTTCCTTGCACAGATTACTCTTCTTCTTATTTCTGCTGAAGTCTCCCCTTCAAACTTAGAAATAATATCCCTGAATTCAACCTTCGGCACTTCAACTTGAATATCGATACGATCAAGAAGTGGTCCTGAAATCTTTGAATAATACTGGACCCTCTGTCTTTCTGTACATTCAAAATCAGAAGCAGCAAGCCCGTAAAATGTATCTTCGCATGGATTCATAGCTGCTACCAGCATAAAGGAAGAAGGATAAGTCACTGCCATTGAAGCTCGAGAAATTGTAACTTTCCCATCTTCCAAAGGCTGTCTCAAACCTTCAAGAATACGTTTTCGGAACTCGGGGAACTCATCCAGGAATAATACGCCATGATGAGCCAGCGTAACCTCTCCTGCTTTAGGAACAATTCCGCCTCCAATCAAGCCCGCACTGGAAATCGTGTGGTGGGGAGCACGAAAAGGCCTTTCTCCAATTGCTCCTTCTTTCTTTAATAAACCCGAAGCACTGTATATTTGTGTCACATCTATTATTTCTTGGAATGACATGGGCGGCAAAATAGTAGGCAGCCTTCTTGCCATCATTGTTTTTCCTGCTCCCGGAGGCCCGATTAATAGAACATTATGCCCCCCTGCCGATGCTACTTCCAGTGCCCGCTTCACATGCTGCTGCCCTCTTATTTCTTTAAAATCCACTTCGTAGTCCACCCGGGGCAAGAGTTCTTTTAAAGAATATTTACATGGAAGCATAGATTCGCAATCCATTAGAAGTCGAACAACCTGCACCAAATTCTTGAGCCCATAAACATTTATAGTCTGCACCAATGCTGCTTCCTTTTCATTTTCTTTGGGGATAACAATTCCCTTAAAACCCTTTTCTCTGGCAAGAACAGTTGAAGATAGAATCCCTTTCCCGGATTTTAATCTTCCATCCAAAGCCAGTTCTCCTAAAAACAAATAGTCCTGGAGCTTCTCATAAGGAAAGATATCTAAGTGAGCCAAGAGCCCAAGACATATGGGAAGATCGAATGCTGAGCCTTCTTTTTTCCTGTCAGCAGGAGCTAGATTTATAATAATTTTTCGCGAAGGAAATAGGTACCCGCAGTTCTTTAAGGCAGCCCTTACTCTTTCTTTGCTCTCCCGTACAGCAGCATCAGGGAGGCCCACTATGACAAAACCAGGAATCCCCAACGAAATGTCAACCTCAACATCAACAATATAGGCTGTAATTCCATTTAAAGCTGCACTAGAAATTTTAAAAAGCATCTTTATACGTATATAAAGACGGATAAATTCTCCAATTTTTATCAAAAGGCCAAAGAAAAACGGAAGACTGTTCCGCCTTAGTGGTGGGGGGAAAATAAAATTATTTTTTCGGATTTTTAGTAAATTCTTTTGCCAGTTTCTCCACTTCTTTTTCGATATTCCTTTGGGACTTAAATTTAATTTTTGTCATCCGAATAGGTGAAATTTCCTCTTCCGGAACAAACTCAATCGGCTTTTTCTCTTCTTCCATCTTTACCTTTTTTATCTCTTCTTCTTCCTCTACTCTTCTTTTTTCTCCAAAAACTTTTTCTTTCACAAAAGGAACACTTAACTTCGCTATCTCCTTTAAAGTCTCAAAAACTCCTTCTCCATTTATGGCAGAGGACTCAATATAAGGAAGCCTCTTTGGATTTAGAAGATTATTGAATGTCTCAACAGGGATAAGATTCTCTAAATCACGCTTGTTGTACTGAAATACTAAAGGTAGCAGGTTCAAATCCACGGCATATTCCTCTAAGTTTTTCCTCATCCCGTCGAAGTTTTCCAGATTCGCATCTACAAGAGGAATCTGGGAATCAGCAACAAAAACAATTCCATCTGCACCTTTAAGCACACTTTTCCTCGAGGCCTCATAAAAAACCTGTCCGGGAACCGTCATGAGCAGAAAATGGGTCTTAAACTCATGGATCAGGCCTGCTTTTATAGGAAGCAAATCAAAAAAAAGGGTCCTTTCCAGAGGGGTCTCAAGACACAATAAATCTCCCCGGGAATCACAGTCAACCCTACTGTAAATACAACGCAGATTTGTGGTTTTGCCGCTTAAACCAGGCCCATAATATACAATTTTTATGGCAAGTTTCTTAGCTGTATAGTTGATAAACGCCATTTATTTAAGAATTCCCAATACAAACTAAACATATAATTACCATAATCAAACAATACCGTCAATAACCTGTGAGACTGAACATGATTGTTTACATACCGAGCCTTACTTTTTCTCTTAATCTTTCATAAGGAGTTTTCCCTCCTAAGGCTGCATGAGGTCTATTATAGTTATAGAAGTCTTCCCATTCCTGCAGTTTCTCATTAAACAGCTTAGCATCGTCAACGACTACCCCATTCAACATCCTATAAAACTCCTCCTTATCGATTCTATGACTGCGTTCCACTTTCCCATTGAGTCTTGGGCTCCTGGGCTTAATATACACATGATTTATCCCATTGTCTAGAACATGCCAATGGAATTGTCCTTTTTAATGTCCTCCAGTCTCCTAAACTAGAGATATGGATGTCATGATAGCATTTTAGATACATCTGGATCTTCCAAGGACCAAAATGATAAGTCTGCCTCAGATAGATTATTAAAGATCGCTTCATGTGTAAACCATCTCTGTCAGTTTTAGATAGAGGTAGTAGAGGCCTTTATTCAAATAAATTGCCTGATCAGCAAGATTTATCCGATTATTTGGGAGATGAATATACATATGATGAGAAAAAAATAATCATTCCTGCTAATTTTTTCGTGATATCTAAATACAAATTTGATACTATTAAAAAATCAGTAGGATGGTTTAGACCTTATATTGGAGTAGGCGGGGGGCTGAACTCGAGTATATTTATAGAAAAAATAAGTATACACGATGAAAATTCTAATGATGAGATCGGAGAAAAAGATTTTGCTTATTCTGGGGCTTTTTTATTATTGGTTGGATCAGACCTGTTTTTTTCAAAAAAACTGGTATATTCATAGAGTTTAGATATATTAAACCTTTAAGTGAGGGGAGAAATTTCAGAGATCAGATGGGAATAGGAATAGGTTTTAGATTTATTTAAACAAATTTCCACATAATAGGTGTAAGGGAAACCGTATTTTAAAATAACCGATTGTAACGCCAGAATATGAGTCCAGCTTGTCTCTCTTTGCACAAGCTTAGCATAGAGAAGAAACCGACTATAATCATCAAGAGAAGTAATCAAATGCCATTTTCCTCCAGCTGCAGGTGAAAAGAGATGATATGAGGAATCATGCTGGATCAGCTCCCCTATATAATTTGTTAGAACTTCCCTGTCATGAGCTTTTCTTTACTTCTAGAATCTCCTGAATGTATCTCCTTTCAACTTCCTTATTTAAGTATCTTTTAAAAAATCCTTTGACTTGATTATCTGTAAATCTCTTGTGTAACTGTGACATAATCTGAAACCTCCTTATATGGATTCAGATTATATCGATAAAAATAGACGCTTTATTAAAATGATTACTAAATAAGCAAGTGTGCACTTCAGATTCTTAAATCATTATAAAACTGTGCACTTTTAATTCTTAAATGACATTTTGGGACTTTTGACTTAACAACAACAGCGAAGGGATAGAGTGTCTGACCTTATGAATTGTCGAAAGGCAACCGGGATCAAGGTCAGGAAGGGTGGGCCCTGGCCGGCCGCACCTACCCCCCCAATTCCAGCGATCACAAGCGGCCTATTCGACCTCGACCGCGACACGCTTCACATTACAGCTAACAGTTTCAAACCAGCACACCAGCTCGGAAACGAGGTCAAACTCCAAGACGTAACTCCCATTCTTTGGCATCGGTACACGGGCAATCACCTCGAGCTGCTCACCCGGGGCGATGATCCTGCCAAGACCCTGGCGGTAGTAGTCCATGTCTAGCAGTCGGTTGTCACTATCGAACAGATGAGCACCTAGCCGGACAACGCCCACGTTGTGGAGGTTGGAGGTAAGCCATTCGCCTGAGCCCGTGTTCTTGATACGCACAGGCACGACGAGCTCTTTCCCTTCCCGAACGAGCGGGTTGTATGTACCGATATCGATATCAGCTTGCAGACAACTGGCGATCCTACTGTCCTGTTTATAGTCACCCTTACCGAGGAAGAAGATGACGGCATTGTTGCTCATGGTCTCGAACAGGATCGTTAGAAGCTCATCCGGTACTCGCTTTTCGAAAATGATCTTCTTGAGGTCCAGGTAGTCGACGCTATACAGAAGGGAGATCATTGGCTTCGCGTAAAGCCTCGTGAATCCCAATCTCATCGCGAGGTCGTGGATCTCCTCGATGAGGATGTTATTCTCCAACACGTCAAAGGACCTCATCTCGTGCTGAGAATGCGCGGTGCGGGAATGACCCCGTCCAGGCTCGCTGAAGCCCACGATGCCACTCGGCTTCAAGACGCGGTAGAACTCAGCAAGCACTTCCTCCTGATTCAGGATGTGATGGAAGGCATCGAAGCAAATGATCCGATCGACGCTGCAATCGGGAAGCTGGATTTGATGCCCATTGAAATGCAGGAGTATTGGTTCCTCGACATACGGACTTCTCATTTGCATATCTGCCAGTACTTCCTTGCCGATTTCAAGCACGGTCGGAGAAACATCGACGGAGATGGTCGAGCATCCGAGCTGGTTGAGAATACGGCTAAGCCAGCAGGAGCCGGCTCCGAAGTCGAGGACCCTCATCGTCTTTCCCAGGTTCAGGCCGGCGACGACGAGGCCAAGACGATAGAAAGAGTCCACCGCATCTACCAGGTGCGCAAGCGGCTTGGCCTTGAGCACGGCCCTGTCCTCGACATTCTTAAAGTACTCATCCGCAGTGGCAATGAGCTCTTCGACGCTCAGTCTCGCCATCACCTCCTTCGGCGATATGAGACCTGGACCCGCCTTTTGGGCAAGCTTCCGCGAGCGGGTCTTGAAACGCAGGAAGTAGAGATATCGAATCAGCCTCTTCGCCGACTTCTTGAATGGAAACCACATCGTCTTTAGCTCGCTTGCACTGAGAACCGTAGCACTAGCCCCAAGCCGTTGGCGCGGTGCTTAGTGCCATGAACGATGTAAAAAGCAAGGGCTTTTCCCCCATATTTGAGGTAAGTAGTTTTGCACTAGGTTGGGTCAACAGAAATACCATTAATCTGAAGACGGAAATGATTATACCTCCTTATTTTTATTATTATGCCTGTCCAGCAGCGTTGTAGTCATCACACTGTCGCCCATCATTTCAGCCCAGGAATTTCCGAAAAAAGGGAATTCCGTTTTCCATCCTGATGGGATTTTTGTGTTCCCTTACCAATAGATTTTTGCTTTCCATTGTATTAATAATCATGTTTACCATTTCCAACAATTTAAAGCAAACTTTCCCACATAACCCAAATAATCGGATAAGTTTTACTGACCAGGCAGCTTATTTAAACAAAAACCTCTACTACCCAATAAGAAATGGTACAATAGAGGCAAGAAAAAAATCCACATTTTCACCCAGTAGGTGAAACCAAAAAAGGTTAATAAAATGATACGACAAAAGATAAAAAATTTCAATCTAGCGAATCAAACCATCTAAAATATAACCGAAGGAGTGTACTCTGTCAGTTTTAGATACTTTAAAGTTTTTCCGGCTTTATCTGTCATCAGTAGAATAAAAGACCCAACAGATATAAACATGTTCAACTTAGACTTTTTTTTTCAATAAATAGTCAAAGAGCCTCGTATATTTTTTTATTATCCTACTCCAGGAATAATTCTCTCGAACATACATTAGTCCATTTTTCCCCATAATATTTCTTAATTTCGAATTTTCTTTAAAAATATCCAATGCCGCCTCAAATTCATAATAATTAGAGTACCACAGACCGCTTTTCCCCTTGAGACAATGATACTTCAGAGGTTCTGTTTGTTCCTGTACCAAAATCGGAGTCTGAACAGCCATGGACTCCAAAGCTGCCATACACAAACTTTCAAAATGGGACGGATGAACCACTGCCAAAGCAGATGCCATCCCTGCATTCTTTTCTTCAGATAGGAGAAACCCAAGATATTTAATCTTATCATGATGAGGCAAATCCATTAAAAGCTTCCCAATAAGGACAAGAGATACATCCGGATTTTTCCTACTATAATTCAAGAAATAATCAAAAAGTTCTTGACAGCCTTTTCCTGCTTCGATGCGACCCGCATAAAGAATAAAAGGCGGTTGAACCCCATGTTTCAGGCAAAAATTAGAAGATTCCAGGTTTTCAGGGATTTCAACTCCCACTCCTACTATATCCTGGTATTTATCCTTAAAGGAAAACTGCCGTGTCAGCATTTCCTTCTCTGATTGTGTATTAAACATGAATGCATCTGGAGAAGAAAAAATGTCCTTCATGATATCAAGATACAGAGCTGGCTCATCATGAGCTGTAGGGACAAGCACTTTTTTTGCATTAATTTTTTTAAGACCCCAGCAAGTATTGAAATAGAGATATGTAAAAAAAATGAAAACATCATGATCTCGTTCTTCTCTCTCTAATGCTTTGATAAGAGCAGGAGAATTAGGACCCTGTCTTTCCATCCATTCGATCTCATCGTCAGAAGTATGATCATTGGAAAAAATCCAGTCCGAATATTCATTGAAGGAGTTAATTTCCCTTTCCTTTTTAACTTTATAACGTTTAATAACGACTCCATTAAGAACCGTTTCTCCAGGGGGATATTCATTCTTCCACGTGATGTAATCCTTCGCTGTTGTGGTATACACAGTACAATCATATCCTAAACTGACTAATCTCTCGGCAATCTGGCGGCAGTGAAGCTCTGAACCACCCATAACTTCCATGCCGTACCGCTGGACTACAAAGGCTATTTTCATTTCAAATCACTTAATCTGAATTATTCATTGTTAATAATCCAGGCTATTTCAAGCATTCTGGCTGTTATTATATTAGGCTATCAAGACTTTTTAGAAGAAATTTTTCCAATTCCAAGTCTTTAAATTCTTTTAATCTTTTACGCTGTCCCCTGATAATTTCCTCTCTTAATTTATTATCATGAGCAACAATATGCACTAATTCACCAATATAATCCACTCTCTTGTCCTTAATCAATATCCCGGCTTCACCTAATGTATATGGAACAGCCGTACAATCATATGCCACAATTGGGAGATCGAATATCATGCTCTCAACAAAGGGCAGTCCGAATCCCTCATGCTCACTTAAAGAAAGAAACACATCCGAAACTTTATAAAGGGCATACATTTCTTCGTCAGAAATATGTCCGGTAAAACATATTTCTTCTGGGTTTAGATAGAACTCATCAGCAAGACAAACCAGGCTCTGATAATACTTGGGAAGAGAAGAAGTTTTTCCAACAATAATAAGCCGCACTAATGGAGAGATGTATTTTTTATAATAAAAAATGACTTTTATTAGCTCATCAATTTTTTTATTGGGCACAATCCGCCCCACAAAAAGAACATTTGTTCTCTCTTCTCTGAAGAAGTCATACATAAAATTGCTTGCTGGCTTCTTATATCTTTCAAAATCTATAAAAAGAGGAAAAACCTCAGCTCTGGGGAAACCAAGTTCAAGAAGCTCTTTACGGTTAAATTCCGAATCAGCGAGTGCCAAAGAAACATGCGGGACCAAAGTTAATAGTTCATCTCTTCCGAGATGGCAGATTCTTCCCATGTCCTTGCTGAAACCATTGAAAAATTCAGGAGGGGTGATGTTATGGTAGATTATTACCTTCTTGCCGGGCATATTGATGAAAGCATTAGTCAAAGGAGACGGCAAAGCAAAATGAAGAATTGTTATGTCTGAAGAAGCAGGATTCTGGAAAGAATCAAAGGGTTTGGATTCTTGCTTCAGGCAGCTGTCATGTGTTAAGCAATATATTTCTGATTGAAAACCGCGAGACAAGAAAAACCTTTTCATATGAAAAGCTGTATTCCCTATAGCATCTCCATGATGAAAAGCGGGAACAAGCTGGTTTATTCTCATTCCTTTCTTATCCTTTCAATATGTTCCAGTAATATTCGAGTCACATTATCCCTATCGTATTTTTTCAAAGCCTCTACCTGAGAAGAAACTACTTCCCTTCTAAAAATTTCATCTCGGCTAAGTTTGTCCAAAACAAATGCTGTCCTTAAAAGGTCTTTCTTGTGAAGGAGCAGCCCTCCATTGTTCATTGTCTCTTCAACTGCACCTGCTGCAAAGGCAACAACCGGAACTTGATTGTAAAAAGCCTCCAAAATAGGAACTCCGAACCCTTCATGCTCACTCATGCTCACATAGACATCAGCAAGCTTGAAAAAGGAAATAAGCTCAGAAAACTCGATATGCCCTGGGAAATGGACATCTTTCAGCTTCAATCTATCTACTAAATCCTGAAGAGCGGCAAAGTATCGTTCCGTTCCCCTGTAATCCCCTACCAAGATGAGCTGGGAATTTTGGTTGAAATATCTTTTATAAAAATAGAAAATCTTTATCACATCTTCAAACTTCTTATTCGGAATGATACGGCCGACAAATAAGATCGTCCATTTCCCATTGGAAAAAATACTCCTTACAACATGATTCTCCTTCTGATCGAATCTTGACAAATTCAAAAGTAGCGGCAGCACGCCAGTGCGAGGATAACCGACTTTTTCAAGCTCTCTGCGGTTAAATTCCGAATCCCCAAGTGCTAAATCCACCTTATCCGCAAAAAGCTTGATTTCCAGACGGCCTTTATAACATTCTCTCGTTAGGATCCTGTGGTAGCCAAGGAAAAACTTATACGGTGTGATATTATGGTAAATCATGATTTTTTTATCAGGGATGCGAAAAAACATCTTTGATACCGGCGATCCAATGGAAAAATGAAATATGACAACATTTCCGGGAGAGCTGAACTTTTTATATTTCTTAAAATCCATGATGAACTTTGCCATTCTCGGATCATAAAATCTGATAAAAATTTCAGATTTGTATCCCTCATTTCTCAAAGCTTTTTGAATTTCCATAATTTCATCCGAAATAGCATCCCCATAGCTTAAAGATGTCGAAAATTGATGAATTTCCATTATTTTTCCTGTTCAAGCCGGTTAAGGATAGATAAAAACTTATTCTCGACAATCTTCCATGTATAGTTCTTATTTAAATATTGGCGGCCGTTTTCACCCATTGCTTTGCGGAGCCTGGAGGAAGACAGCAGGATATTCAATGCACTCTTAAATTCCTCATAATTTTCATAATAAAGACCAGCATTACTCCTAAGGCAATGTCCTTTCAGCACATCACAGCGGGCATTGGCCAGGACAGGCTTTCCCAAAGCCCACGCCTCAAGAGTGACTATGGAAAGACTCTCATAAAAAGAAGGCATGACTAAAAGCAAAGCGCTGTCAAGAACAGAGAACTTTTCTTCCTCTGATATAAAACCCAAATGGAAAATGTCAGGATGAGAAGGAATCTTCAATACAGTGCTTCCCACCAGGGCCAAGCTGATATCGGAAGTTTTTTCTCTCTTGAACTTAAGAAAATAATCGAAAAGTTTATCACATCCCTTGTTTTCATCAATTCTTCCGATATAAATAATGTAATCTCCTTTGATTCCGTGTCTCTGCAGAAATTCTCCAGCAGAAAAATTGGAAGGAGCTTCAATCCCTACCCCAACTACATCCCCCAGGATATTCTGATTTTGGGAGAGGGAATTGATCATCTTCTTCTCCTCTTCGGTAAGATATATAATGGCTCTCGGTTTTTTGAGCAGATCCTTAAATATCTTAAGATGAATCACAGGATCGTGTTCAGCAGTAGGGACAAGAATGCTTTTATTAGGCACTGTGTTTATTCCCCAGTATGAGTGGTAGTACCGGCAGCAGTAGAAAATGAAATAATCATAATCATCTTCATGCCTATTTATATACTTAAGTAGGGCTGGAGAAAAAGGGCCTTCTTCCTCCAGCCATTTAAGTTCATCTTTCTTAAGGTGTTCATTCTTCAGAATATAATCCTGGATTCGGCCGAATTTTCTTGGATTTCTTGCTCTTTTTACTGAAAACCTCTTTACCGGAATGCTATTAATAATATCTTCACCTCTGGGATAATGATTTTTCCACGTTATATAGTCAAAAGCCCTTGTCGTTAAAACCTCAACATCAAAATACTTTTTCATATGCTCCGCAATCCAGCGGCAGTGCAGTTCTGCACCCCCACTAATCTCAAGCCCATATCTCTGTACGACAAAGGCAATTTTCATTTAAATACCTTTTCTTCCAATGCTTTTTCTCTTTTTTGCAATAACTCAAGATCCTTTTCCATTATCCGGGTTTTAACCTTTAAGTTTTCCTCTTCGATCTTCAATTTCGTGAGTTCAACAATTATGTTGTGGGTGATACTATGAAGAAGCTTGGTGTATTCTTTAGTCCTTAAACTTCTTTCTGTAGTCCTAGCAAGATTTTCCGCTAATTCTTTGTACACAGGCAGTATTAAAAGCTTGATCAAAGGGGACAGAGGCCTCATAATCCTCAATAATAAATTTATAATTTTTGACCTTGCTTCTCCAGCAGCTTCAAATTCAGGGGGATACAGAGAGGACTCTTCTCTATCAAGATATTCCCCCTGTAAAGAGCTTTTCTGCTGGGAAGAGATTCTCTTTTTAATCTGTGACATAATATCCGCTACATCGATATTTTCATAATCAATACTTATTTCCTCGAAACCTTCAAAGGCTTCTCCCTTTATATTTTTTTCCGGCATTTCAAGCTCCTATTTTAGTTAATAATCTAAATCTAGATTTTTCCCCTCAGTCTCAAGTCTCATTTTTATATAAATGGTTCTCATAGACATACTGAATATCCTGAATATCAAGAAGAGGATGAAGCTTCATCTCCTCTATTTCACGGATTTCATTCTCTGTAAATAGGCCTTCTTTCTTTTTTTCTTCTATTCTCTTTTCAATCTCTTCAATAATCTTTTTCCTGTCCTCTTCTTTCATACATTTTATCTCTAAAAAATCAGCCATTCTATTTCTCCTGTCTTTTAGTATACATGACTAATTCTAAATTCAGAAGTCTAAATTCATTCTAAATACCCAAAACATACCAATATTATGAACTTAATCAGGTATCATAAAAGTTTGAACTTTTCAATTTTCTATTATATTATCCATTTATCCTATAGAAATTATTAAACTGGATTATTCCTTGAGATAAAATAATGATGGAATTAAAAAACAAAATAAGAATCGGAGTCATAGGTGGTGCTAAGCCGGATGCAGAATCACTCCGGATAGCCTTCAAAATCGGCCAGATCATTGCAAGAAAAGGAGCTATTCTTGTCTGCGGTGGGCTCAGCGGAGTAATGGAATCTGCCTCTAGGGGAGCCAAAGAGGCAGGAGGACTCACTGTGGGGATTCTTCCAGGCAATTCCCCAAAAGATTCTAACCGTTATATTGATATTGCAATCGCAACAGGATTAGGATACACACGGAATTCTCTTGTTGTCATGAATGCAGACGTTATTATCGCTGTAGACGGACAATACGGCACGCTCAGCGAAATAGCTTATGGCTGTGTACATAAGAAAAAAGTCATAGGCATCAGAACATGGGATATAGAAGGCGTAATAAAAGCTGAATCTGCTGAGGAGGCTGTAGATCTTGCACTTAAAGAATATTATCCCTTGATCCGTTGAATTTTATAGAACAAAATGCTCCAAAACTATAAAATCATAGTCAGTTATGATGGTACAGACTACCACGGCTGGCAGAGACAGCCTGAGAAAAAAACAATACAGGGAACATTAGAAGAGGCCTTATTAGAAATTGCATCAAAAAAAGTCAATGTCATCGGTTCCGGAAGAACAGATGCTGGCGTCCATGCACAGGGACAGACAGCTCATTTCAATGCAAATCTCAGATTAAGCAACAAGGACATCTTTCGCGCCTTAAACAGTATCCTGCCGGACGATATAAGAATAATCTCCATTCAAAAAGCAGCCAAAGACTTTCATGCCAGGAAAATGGCTAAATCAAAAGTATATCAGTACAGGATATTAAATTCTTTAAACTTCAGCCCTTTTATTTTCAGATATGTCCTTCACTGGCCTTATCACCTCGATATAAAAATGATGAAAGAGGCAGCTTCATTATTTGTGCGAGAGGCAGATTTTACTCCATTTTCTTCAAACAGGCTGCTTTATCCTATAAGAAAAATCACGCGATCAGATATCAAAAAAAAAGGCAGTGAAATTATTTATACTGTTGAAGCTAATGGATTCCTGCGATACATGGTCAGGACCATAGTCGGGACTCTCCTGGAAATAGGAAAAGGAAAAATGCCTCCCGAAAAGATCGAAGAAATTTTCAAGGAGAAAAAGAGGTCTTTAATAAGCCCAACAGCTCGTGCCAAAGGTTTATGCCTCATGAAAGTCAAATACTAAATTCTCTGTATTCAAAGCTTTTCTTTGAGGCTTTTTCCCATCAGAACCGCATCTTCGTCAGGATTTATATAATAATCCTTTCTTATGCCTAAAACTTTAAATCCCAGTTTACTGTACAAAGATTGTGCTACTAAATTAGACAGCCTGACTTCCAGGATCACATATTCTGTCTTCTCTCCACAAAGCTTATCCAGAACTTGCCGTATCACAGCTTCCCCGATTCCCAACCTCCTAAAGTCAGGATGAATCGCAAAATTGCTTATCTGCACTTCTTTATTCACCCGCCATAAAACAATGTAACCTATTACTTCTTGCTGAATCCTATGAATAACTACATAAGGAAATGAGATTTCATCATTATCTATCTCTCCTTTAAAAGCAGCTTCATGCCATGGGTTTGTAAAAGAGAGGTTTTCTATTTTCAACACTGAAGCGAGGTCTTTTTCCTTCATCCTTCTCAGGTAAAAAGGATTTTGATCAAGCTTGGTTTGTTTAATGATTTTCCTCCGCCTGAGATTTTCTGAAGTATAAAGGTTTTATCTCTCGAAAGTCCAACCCTTTATTCGCTTTAAGTAATTCGTAACCTAAAAGCCCGATTTCATAGGCTATAAAGAAAGACCTCACGGAAAATCTGGCTTTATCCTTGAAATATTGATAAATCTTATCCCTATAAATCCCTACTCCGTTGCCAATAAAATGGATTACTCTGTGAGAAGGAAGCAAGGAAAAGAATTGGTCAGGAGAATAGACTCCTTGAGCCAGGACTTCTTGAAGACTATTTCCTGTTGACTCAAAAAGCGCAGAATAAATCTCGCTTTTTTTTGCATCCAAAACAGGGCATATAAGACGGCTCCGTGGGTGCTGCAATTTTAAAGCCAGAGCCTTAAGGCTTGAAACCGAAGCAACAGGCTTCCCTGAAGCATATGCAAAAGATTTTATTGTACTCAGTCCGATTCTTATCCCTGTAAATGAACCTGGGCCAACTGCAATAGAAAAAGCATCTATGTTTTTAATCTTCAGGCCATTGGACTTCAAAATAAAATCGATATTAGGGAGGAGTCTTTCCGAATAAGTTGACGGAGAGTCAATATTTACTTCTGCCAGCAGCTTCGTCTTTTTTAAAACAGCTGCTGATCCAGCAAATGTTGTTGTATCCAACGCCAGGACAATCAAATTTATCTACCCTTTTTTCTGTCCTTTTGCGTAAGAAAATAGCCCTCCTGCAATATAGATATCATATTGAACAGAACTCAAAGGTTGAAAACCGAATGTAATATTTTGAGTAAGGTTGTGTCCTTCCCCCTTTTTTAGGTCTATTCTTATTTCATCTTGAGTCTTAAGCTTTTTACATTCAACCAGATCAGCAACGTCAGGACATCTTAAAACAGGAAAACCGCAATTTACGGCATTTCTAAAGTAAATAGCTCCAAAAGAAGGAGCAATAATCAAACCAATGTTTAAAGAGATAAAACAATCGACCGCCTGCTGCCTGGATGAACCCGCACCAAAATTTCTGCCTGTAATGATAATATCCCCAGGATTGGCTTTCTGGGGAAAGTCTTTCCAACCTTCCAGATTGCCCAGGGCATACTGTCCCATTTTTGATATATCAGTTATATGAAGAAAAGCGTTGTGATAAATCTGGTCAGTATCAATATTTTCAATTAATTTTCCCTCTCTATCTAAAAGCACCCAGATTTTTCCTGAAAGGATTAATTTTTCCATCTTACAAATCCTCCGGGCTTGCGATATGTCCAACAATACAGGATGCAGCCACAACCACAGGACTTGCCAGGTATGTTTTTCCTTTACCCTGTTTTCCTTCGAAATTCCTGTTTCCTGTGCTGATTTGGACTTCACCCCTGCCCGTCAGGCCTATATGCCCTTCAGCACACCCTCCACAACCTGCATTGCTTATAATGGCGCCGCTTTGAAATAGGTCATTAAGTATTCCACCATCAAGCAGTTCTTTGTAAACTTTCCTTGTCGCTGGAACAACTTTAAGCATGACTCCCTTTTTAACCTTCCTTCCTTTCAAAACCCTGGCTGCAGCCCTGAAATCCTCAGTCCTTCCATTCGTACAGCATCCAATAAATCCTGAATCAATTTTCACGTCCTTAAGTTCAGAAACATCATGAACATTTGTCGGAAGAAAAGGAGCCGCCACTTGAGGGACCAACCCGCTAATATCTATCTTCACCACATCCGCATATGAAGCACCCTCACCAGGCTGAAAATGTATATATTCCCTGTCTGACAACTCTTTCATCTCTGCCCTAAATAAATCTCCACATTCTGGGATAAATCCAACAATCCCAGCCATCTCCGTGACCATACTGCAGAGAGTAATTCGCCCTGAAAGAGATAATCCTTTCACCGATTCCCCGTAAAATTCTATGGCTTTCAACGCCCCTTTTTTTGTCCCCAGTTTCTTCAGAATATATAGAGTTAAATCTTTCGCCGAGACAGGCCAGGAGAATTTTCCCTTGAGCAGGACTTTGATTGTTTCAGGAATTTCAAACCATGTTTTTCCTGCCCTAAAAGCGAAGGCAATATCCACATCTCCCATTCCCTGACCAAAAGACCCCACAGCCCCGAGGATGTTCATATGGCTGTCTGTCCCCACAACTGTAGATCCAGATGAAGCCAGCCCTTGCTCAATCAGAACATGGGAACCTATTCCTGCATCTACATCAAAAACTTTGATGTTCTGCTTCCTTGCAAACTCTCGGCAGATCTGTTGGTTATCAGCATACTTGAGAGAACAGGCTGGAACACATAGATCAAAAGTAAAGAAAGTCTTACTGCTGTCTTCAACAGGTACACTTCCGTATTCTCTCTCATAATTTTTTGCTACATTAGGTCCGCCAAAATCCCTGGCAGATCTAACATCAATATCCATCCAAACAATTCTTCCTGGCTTGACATCATCCTGAGTGTGGTTTCGAATTATCTTTTCGATTACTGTCATTTTTGATCTTTCCCTTTATTATAATACTATCTTTGCTTTATTTTCATATCCGGACACATCTTCTGTCTTTAAAGCTTCCCAGCTACTTCCCGCGCAACATCAAGTGTTGACGAATTTCCGCCCAGGTCATAAGTCCTGACCTTGCCCTCTTTTATGACTTCTGACACAGCCATTTCCAGGCTTTGAGCCTTATTATATTCGTTCAGCCATTCAAGCATCATTTTTACAGCCAGTAGCGTGGCAATAGGATTCACCTTGTACATCCCTGTATATTTGGGCGCAGAACCGTGTGTCGGTTCAAATAGAGCATAATTATCACCAATATTCCCGCTGCAGGCAAATCCTAATCCACCAACAAGCTGGGCAGCAAGGTCTGAAATGATATCACCAAACAGATTTTCTGCAACTAAAACACTATAGTCCTGGGGATTCTTCACAAGCCACATCGCCATGGCATCAACATTTGCTTCCCAGAACTCAACATCAGGATATTCCTCTGCAGTTTTTCTGGCTATATCCAGAAAAAAACCGCCTGTTTCTCTTAAAACATTCGGTTTCTCAACAATTGTGACAGACTTTCGCTTGTTCTCGCGGGCATATTCAAAAGCACTCTTTAGTATTCTAGTGCAGGCCTTTTTTGTCATGATCCTTGTTGAAAGAGAAATTTCTTCGGCAGGAAGATCTTCAAATTTTTTCATCTTAGGATGAATAAGCAGTGCATGCCTTACTTCCTCTGGAAGAGGGTAAAACTCTACTCCAGCATACATGCCTTCGGTATTCTCCCTGAACATTACCAGATCAATGTCATCCCTGTAGTTAAGAGGATTACCGGGATAAGCCTTGCACGGTCTTAAATTTGTATAAAGGTCAAATTCCTGCCGCAAGCGGACAATGGGGCTGAAATATGAATACCCTTTGTCTTTCAATTCAGGGTTGAGTTCTCTTAATGCATCTTTTTTCGGTTTTGATGTAATTGCACCAAAAAGGCAGGCATCCGTTTCCTCAAGTAATTGTATTGTCCTTTCAGGGAGAGGATCCCCCTCTTTGCACCAGAATTCCCACCCGACATCTCCATACAGATATTCAGCATCAAGGTTGATTCTTTCCAGCACAATCATTGCTGCTTCTATTACGTCTTTTCCAACCCCGTCACCCGGCAAGACAGCGATTTTGTATTTAGGCATCTAATTCTCCTTTCATTTAAAGCTTAAACTTATCTTGTAAAAATTCATTGTTAAAATATAACACATAATAGGTTTATTATTTAACTAATAGGCTATTCAATTTCTTCCTTGTATAAGGAATGAGGCCTCCTTCTTTCAGAATTCCCAAGACCGATTCAGGAAGCGAAGGGAAATCGAAAACGCCTTTTTCGGTCCTTATTCTTCCCCCGGCAAAATCAATCTCAATTTCTTCCCCGTTTTCTATGTTTTCAACTGCTTCTGCGCACTGGATTACTGGCAGCCCCTGGTTTATTGCGTTACGAAAAAAAATCCTGGCAAACGACCTAGCTATTAATGCTTGAATACCAGCATGCTTCAAGCATGTTGCAGCCTGCTCTCTTGAACTTCCGCACCCGAAATTTTTCCCTGCAACAATAATATCTCCCGGTTTAACACTCCCGGCAAAGCCAGGGTCTAAATCCTCAAGCGCATGCTGCGCCATTTCTTCCGGTTCAAGGATTGAATATGTATATTTTCCGGGAAAGATGACATCCGTGTTGACATCATCTCCATATTTCCATACTTTTCCTTTTTTCATAGATATTTCCTCGGATCTGTAAATTTTCCTTCAATCGAAGAGGCTGCCACTGTGGCAGGAGAAGCTAAATAAATCTCGGAATCCCTGCTTCCCATCCTTCCGCGGAAGTTCCGGTTTGCCGTGCTCAATGCAACTTCGCCTGGAGCAAGGACGCCCTGGTGGGCGCCAAGACACGGACCGCATCCAGGATTTAGAATCAAACATCCTGCTTCAGCGAAAATTTCAATAATCCCTTCTCTAAGGGCTTTTAATAACTCTTTTCTTGATGCCGGAATCACGAGAACTCTTATCAAAGGATGAACCTTCCGGCCCTTGAAAATACTTGCCGCTATTTTTAAATCTTCCAGTCGGCCATTTGTACAGGTTCCAATTAAAGCCTGGTGAAATTTTGTCCCTTCTACTTCAGAGATGGATTTCACATTATCGACCGTATGAGGACATGCAACTTGAGGTTCAATAGAAGAAATATCGTATTTCAGTTCATCTTCATAGCGAGCATCCTGATCAGAAAATACAGGTCTAAATTCATCTCTTGCAATCCCTTTTAAAAATTCAAGCGCTTTTTCATCGGGCAGAAAATAGCCATTCTTTGCTCCCATTTCAGCAGCCATATTGGACAGAACAAGCCTGGAAGCTATGCTGAAATCTCCTGCTGCCTCTCCGCTAAATTCTATAGCTTTATAGTTTGCCCTGTCTGCTCCCTCGGATCCGATGATTCTTAATATTATATCCTTGGCATAGACTCCAGCAGAAAGTTTCCCCTCCAACTCAATTTTTATGGTTTCCGGGACTTTCAACCATATTTCATCTGTAGCCCAGACAGCAGCAGCTTCTGACCGTCCAATACCAGCAGAAAAGGCTCCCAGTGCTCCATAGCTTGTAGTATGTGAATCTGCGCCGACTATTAATTTTCCCGGCATCGCAAATCCGCTCTCTGAAAAAACCTGATGGCAGATTCCGTTGTGGACATCAAAAAAATTCGGGATGCCTTGCTCAGCAACAAATTCTCTGATAACCTTATGATTCATTGCATATTTTTCAGCCGATGCAGGAACCACATGGTCCAGAACAATAACTATCTTTTGAGAACATTTAACGCTTTTTATCCCTAGTTTTTTAAAGTTCTTTAAGATTGCCGCGGAATTATCATGGGAAAGGATATACTCAGGAGAGACAGTAACAACTTCTCCTGCATAAACATCTTTTCCCGCCTTCAAACTGAGAACTTTTTCAGAAAGTGTCTTCCCCAATATATTCTCCTTTTTAAATTTTTAAAGATTCAAAATTAACAAAATCCGCATGGTTGACAATAATTGCTTCCACAGTATTCCGTGCCCCATTACCTTCTCTTGAATGTGTGGCTATGATATGAAGCACTTCTTGAGGAATTCCATATTTATAAGCAAATGCCGCTCCTGAAATGGGGTGCCGGAGAAGTTTTCCTCCCTCGCTTTTAATTATCTTTCCGCCTTCTTTCCTGTATTCAAACAGTTTCCCAACATCGTGAAGCAAAGCCCCTGAAATAAGATAGTCTCTGTTTATTACAACTTTCCCATTATATTCCTCTATCAAGACATCAGCAATTTTCATTGCACAAAGGGTGACAGCCCTGGTATGCGTAACAAGGTTAAAAGGAGTATTTTCAATCAATAAAGTAAACGGAATGTCGAGTAAGTCTTCAACTTTCCAGTTTGCTTCTTTTAAGGCTTCTTCCCAGACATTGATAGTTTTTTTCTGAAGCTCTAAATCACCTATAAGCTGAAATTCCGGTATTAAAGATAAAAGTTTTTTTTCCATTTAAATCTCCCTTCCTCGAGGACCATCATACTCAAAATCCTGAGGATGAATCTTCCTCATTGGCCTCATTCGTATTTTTTCCTCATGAATGTGGGCTACAAGTCCGGCAATGCGGGCAATCATAAAAAAAGCGTTTCCAATCTCAGGAGGAAATTCTAAATCACATAGAACCGCTGCAATGGCACCATCCACATTTATAGGTAATGGCTTCCCCAATAAACTTTCAAGGCATCTTTCAACGGCAAGGGCTATTCTGATATGCCTTCCTGCCAGGCCTAATTCTTCTGCTAAAGCAAATAGTTTTCTTGTCCTGGGGTCTTGAGTATGGAAACGGTGGCCAAAACCAGAGGCCCGTTTCTTTCTTTCTTTCATCTCACGCAGAATTCCCAGTACAACTTCGTCCTCATCAGCTTCTTTTTCATCCATCCTTCTGGCAATCTCTATGAAGAGATTCATTCCTCCTTCAATAGCTCCTCCGTGATATCTTGAAATCGACAAGATCCCGGCCGCCACTGCAGCATTCAACTCCGCCCCTGTCGAAGCCACAGTCCTGGCCGCCAGGGCAGAAGGAGGGCTTGCACCATGGTCTATAGATGAGACGAAAATGGCATCAATAAGTTTTCCTGCCTCAGGGGAAGGCATCTCGCCTTTCAAAACAAGATAAATAGCCTGGGAAAATGAAATTTTTCCCATCAATTTATCCACCGAATATCCCCTTACGGAAATCTTATTAGGATGAATCTCAGTAATGGATGTTTTCCAGTGAAGATCACTCATTTTCCCTCCAAAGATTTCTTTATCATCGCTTTAAAAATAATCCTTTTCCAATAAGATGATATTATTACTCATCTTTTTTCATTTAAGATTAAATTATCCTTCTAGCTTCACTTTAAATCAATATATTTTTAAGGAAATTATCAAATTCTAGTATAATTTTTTTATATTTAATTTATATGAAAGAATTATCAATGCTAATCTTGATAGATTGGGAAACAAATTTTTTCCTTAACTTATTTCAAAAAAATACTATAATCGAGCAAAATGAGACTTAACTGTGGTAAGTAATTACTATAAATTTAAACCGCGCCATCGTTCTTACATATGGAATAGGCCTTCTCGATAGTTGCTTTAAGAACTCTTTCTTCTATAGGTTTAGAAATAAAGAAAAAGGGCTTTGTCTCTTCCGCTCTCACCAGGCTTTCCTTATCTGATAAAGCAGACATGTAGAT